>Ga0209456_10000015_pt1 | contig 81437 bp, 73 predicted proteins | sample COG_11_FD_184755 | JGI IMG/M metagenome (GOLD analysis project Ga0209456, IMG submission 184755) | Pelagic marine sediment microbial communities from the LTER site Helgoland, North Sea, for post-phytoplankton bloom and carbon turnover... | ecosystem: Environmental > Aquatic > Marine > Neritic...
CCGCTCCCATTAGCTCGCTAGTGCTTCGCGAATGCGCCTTGAATTCGGATGCTTGTCGCTTCGCTGAATGTCACAGAATTTACGACGGGGTACACTAGCCCCACGGCGGTGAGATCAAAGGGGTCCGACACGATTGAATTACGTGGAGCTATTTATTTTGAATATCGACCGTGTCTGACACCATTGGTTAAGCCTGACAGATTTTATGAGCCATGATCGAATAAACTATTAACAATATGATAAAGATGGTCGCCATCCACGTAAGAAGTCGAAAAAGTCTGTATCTCCGCTGAACGTCGGTCGGAACATCCGCCAGTGACTCCGCAAGCTCTCTAAGCGCTACGGTCTGGCGCGGGATCGCAAGCAGGATACTTGACAATTTATTCATCGAGGCTTTTTTACGTGTACCCTTGATATCGTCGTGATCCATAAGCAACTTACGCCGTATTAACGCCCGAACGAACAGCAAAATCAACGCTCCGCCGTACAGGAAGACAACGACAGAAAGACACTGCAACTTGCCAATCATTGTCGATTACCAACAAGACATAGCAAAGTAGGGCCATTGGCAAGCGCGGATGCGATTATTGGTCCCGCCTTTTGCTCAGCTAAGCTCAAATAATGATGCTCCGCCTGCAGAGCCGCAGCCCCCAGTATCACAATATTTGTCATGATCCCGAAATATGGGCCTGCTCCATACCCCACACCTAGTGCCAGCAAATTTGGCCCTGCGTCGAACGACCCCCGAGCGTTGATTGAAATTTGATCGTGGACTTGCCAATCATCACAATCATCCGTGCACTCCACATCAATATTGACGTACCCCCTCGCATGGCCATACAAACGTAGAAGGTGCAAATAACCCCACTTCGAAACCGATGGAGATATAAAATCCCAGCCGTCAACCCCTATATCATTTACATTGAAGCGAGGGGGCTCAATCCATATTCCCTGTGCTAATAGTCCCAAAGGGTCAATAAACGTATTCGGATTTGCGCTGCCATACAAGTAGGTATTTGACCCGCCAAACAGCCCAATCGGATCACTCGTGATGTACCGCCCGGTCTTCGGGTCGTAGTACCGATTCCAGTTGTAATGCAGCCCCGACTCCGAGTCATAGTACTGGCCCGGGAACCTCAGATTGAGGATGACTTTCTTGCCGTCGCCGTCCGGATCCTTGTCGGGTCGGATAAGGCCGAAAGGTTCACCGTCCCAGCGCCATATGACTGTCCTGTTTTCGTCCAGGCCCAGCCTGGGCGTGTTCAAATGGTCGGAGACCAGATAAATTCTCTGTTTTTCCTTCAGCAGCCCCGCGTTGGTGCGTTTGACCTTTGCGTATAATACCGGTTGGTCGCCGGCCCACACATAGTCTTTGATCGGCTTGCCGCTCGACCCGTCGCTTTCACCAATCAGGTGCCCATTCTTATCGTAGTGGTAGACGACACGATTGCCTGCCTTTACCTTGTATACCCTCCGCCCCAGATAGTCGTAGACATAGGCTGCTTTCAATTCACCGTTTTTTAAGTAAGCGTCAACTCGACCAGCCTGATTGTAAGCAAATGATCTACGGCCCGATCGCGCGCCGGTCTGGTGCCCGGCAAGATCGTGCGCCACGGCATGGCGGCCAGCCCTGACCAGCAGATTGCTCCCAGGCATGTAGACGTATTCCCGGATTGCGCCATCCTTAACCATCGTCTCGCGGTTGCCGTTCGGATCGTAACCATATTGAAAGTCCGGCAGCGGACCTGATCCGATTTCCAGATCGTCGATCAGCCTGTCCAATGGATCGTAGCCATACTCCCTGCTGCTGGTATTCTGTATCAGCGACACAAGGTTGCCATTGGGATCGTATCGATGTGAGCGTTCTTCCAGGACTCCGACACTTTGTTGATTCATTCTGCCCTTCAGGTCATGAGTGCGCGATTCCACGATTCCGTTGCCAAATGTCTGGTTAAGAAGAGCTCCATCGGCGCGCCAGGCTCGCCCGGTAAGCACATCGGTAATGTCGCCACCGACCGTCGTGCGGACATCCGTTATGCGTCCTGCCCGATCGCGGACGTATTCGACAAGTCTGCCGCTCGGGTGCCCCATGGAGATGATCCGGTCGGCGCGGTCATAGGCATAACGGGTGACGAAGCTCATTCCTTCAATAGTTCGCTTTTCCATCACCACATTACCCCATACATCATACTCGTAGGATATCTCGCCGGACTGATCCAGCACCCTGCATATTCGCCCCGTCCCGTTACCGCAAGTGTCGTAGCCGATGGTGACATCTTCAGACGCACCCGGGTAATCAACGGCCGTAAGACGATCCAGAGCGTCATAAGCATATGTGGCGGTGATATCACGCGCGTCATTGATGCTGACCACGTTGCCTGCGGCATCATAGGAATAGCGCGTTACACCCCGGTCCGGACTGGACTCTCTTATCAGGTTACCGAGATCGTCGTACTCATAAGTCGTCGATGCGCCGTTTGGAGCCGATACGCCGACGAGATGGTTCTGAGTGTCGTATTCGAATTCCGTCGAATTCGATAACGCGTCCAGTGTTTGCGTCAATCTTCCCAGCCCATCGTAATGGTGTGTCGTCGGCGGGTTGAGATTCGGATCGGTCTGACTCACTAAATCCCCGGCCGCGTCGTAGACCGTTTGCACGATTGACCCGGCCGTATTGGTTTGTGCTACGCGGTCTCTCAGATCAAATGCAGCCTGCGCCCACCGTACCTGCTGACCAAGGGGATCACTAATTTCCTGCCGTACCTTGTTGCCTTTAAGATCGTAGGCATAGTCGATGGTGTTACCCAGATTGTCTGTGATTGAACCCAGATTATGTGCGGCGTCGTAGCTATATGTGAATGTGACGCCATCCGCCATCATAACGGATAAAAGCTGCCCCTCGTTGTCATGAGACATGGCTGTGGTTCTCGTCTCTCCACCAGGAGCAATTCGAGTGACACGTGCTATCCGGTTACGCAGATCATATTTCCAGGTTGTCACGACACCCAGTGAATCCGTGGATTGCGTCAGCAAACCCCTATCATCGTAAGTATCGAACGTTGTAGTGTGACCCAGAGCGTTGCTTCGACTCGCCAGCTGGCCACACTCCGCGCCGCTATCGCAATCATGGTAGGACATCTTCATGGTGTCGTCGACGTCTGTTCTGGGCCCGTCAATGCCGATGACCCGCCCAACATCATCACGCTCGAATGAGCTGATTCTGGAAAGCACATTTCCCTCCTTGTCGAACCCCTTTAACGAGACGGAAGTGATATTCAAATTCTCGTCGTACGTACTCGACGTTTCTCTGCTGAACCCCGCTGCAACGCTGGAGGTGATCACCCGGGTTGGCAAGTCGATATTGGCCGAAACATACTCATACCGCGTCGTTCTCTCCTGTAAGGTTCCCGTCGCTTCAGTCATCGACACCTTTTGATTGTTCGTGTTGTAGGAGTATGTCGTGGTCCGGCCCTCCTCGCCCGTTTTCCACACGAGGTTGTTGTTGGCATCGTAATGCCGTGTTTCACCCTTGCCGTCGGTGCGACTGAACCTGGAGGTGAGTCGATACACACCCAGGTTTTTCTGGTAGGTGTAGTCCCACCGTTCCCCAACCGGATCGGTAACGATCGTCGTAGTCGACCCGGTAACGCCAATCTGGTTCGCTGACGATACGGATACCCAGGCATTGGCCATCAGAAAAAATGCACCCGCAAGTAAAAGTCTCTTTTCGGTAGACGCCTTATTCTGTTCATGAGCAGATCCCATTCTCGATACCTCCATGTACCGGGTGTTTATGACGGGGGCTAGCCGGAACCGGCGCCCTGCCCTCCGCCGTCCTAATCTGTCGACTTGGTGAGCGTAGCATCGGTCCCAGCTCGTTTTCCTCACCCATTTAGGTGAAATTTCCAGTCTTCAGATTTGAGGGAGCCGTGTGAACACTGTGTAAAATTTCCGGATGTTGACGACAATCCGGTCAGGCGGGCGTCCTTTAGTGATATGATTTGACCCGGTGCTTGTGTCGAATAGCGACTCGTCTATAACTATAAATTGAGGCTAACAAACACAAAGATGCCCAAATAGACCACGGCTGCTGGTGCAATTCGGGTATTCACTTGAATCTGCGTGTGGGGTAATCATGAAAGACGGCTGTCACCAAAATGTAAAAACGCTCGGACGGTCGGAGCCGCCGCCTGACTGGAGCCTCCGATGGATCTAGTCAAACCTGCGCCGGAAACGACGGATCTCGAGCGGAATTACCTGCCCGGAAAACGGGTGAAAATCAGGGATCTTCGAAAGCTTGTGCTTTCTCACTCGGTAAAACCCGGTAAATGCGTGCGGGCGATATCGGTAGCGGCAACTCAATTGGCGTTCGACGATCTGGATACCGTTTCCAAGTTAAAATGCCTCGCCAATTATCGAGTCATCGTGCAGGTTCTCAAACCACATCTGAACGACCAGATGGCCGGCCCGCTGATTCCTCGGGGTACTACGGACACCGCCTTGTATGGCGAATGCGACCGGATGTATTCGAACCTCGCTGACGCCGCCGATCGGGTTCTGCTGTCGGCCACGGATGATGACCCTTTATCACATAAACAAAAACACCAGGCCGCCCAATCGGGCTATTGGGCGATAGAGTTTCTAGCCGAACGGCTGAGATGCGCCTACAGTTGCTACGCTCGGGTACCCCTCGGTGTCTGGTCGGATATTCACCGAATTTACCAGTACGCCACCACAAGAAATCTCGAACACAAAATAGTAGAAATCGGAAAAGCCTTGGAAACAAGCGATATTGAACATCTCTATAAGCGCGTGGTGGTTTTTGGGTTGAGCGACCCTTATCAGCTGCCGTTTCGGAGCGTACACAGCGTGTTCGACAGCCTGGACGAGTGGGCATCCAAGGTACGGCTCGAACACGAACCGATTAGAAACAGTTGCCTGTTCGAAATCAACCTCGATACGGATTTCCCGGCAATGCCGGTATTGAACCGCCGGAGGGCTGCGGACGATAAATCCGTCATATACGTCGACACCTCCCGGTTGGTGGGGTTTCTGAACAAAAACCTAATCGAAATCAACGACGCGACAAAATCCCCCAACGCAAGCCAGCGAAAGATCAACGAGGAACTCGAGCACGCGGACATCGTGAAGAAGCTCATTGTCAAACTCGGCATACAACCCTATCGAAGAGCCGATCGAACACAAGAGGAAAGAAAATGCCAGGCCGCGGTCGGTCTGCATTCGGTCGTACACGTCATTCAAAAGTCCGGCGAACGGGACTCAATGGAACCCAACAATATCAATGTAAAAACAATCGATCTGATTGATGAAAGCGAATTCGGAGCACGAATACGAATAAGCAACGGCAATCAAAAGGAAACACCCATAGGAGAACTGATTGCGATTAGAAAAGGTAACGACACCTGGTCGATCGGTCTGATTCGATGGGTGCAGATCGATAAAGACAAGCAAATTCAGGCGGGCGTATACAAATTCATAGACAATTACGTACCGGTCTTCGTGAAACAGCTGTCATCACTGGAGGAGAAACCAATATCCCCGCCGTCGATTCCTGGGATTTGGACCATCAGGGAAAAGAAAGATCAACGACTGGCGTCTTTGATAGTCGCCGCGGGGACTTATAAACCGAAACAAACCGTTATCGTCAGTAAGGGAAAGGTTGAACACGCTCTGGAAATGCAAGAGGTGATCCTTTCCAGCCGTCATTTCGTTTGGTTCAACGTCAGCCTGTCCGGATCAAACCCTAAATTAACCCTCGAATTGCTGCACCCGATTTATATATAGTGAATCATTTAGAGTTTACGGTTTCTGTAACCGGGCAATATTGCAAAATGTGCTTCAAATCAGCAGCGCATAGCTGAAAAATTCTTCGTCCTTTTTATACCCCAGCGACTCGTACAGGTGCTGAGCATGCTTGTTGGTGTGGTGTGTTTCCAGCTGGATCCGGCTCACACCCGCCGCTCGGGCATGTTCCTCCGCACGTTTCATGAGGGCCCTGCCGATTCCGCGGTTTCGGGCTTCGATGCGAACGAACAGGTCATACAACACGAAGATTCTTGCGGCCGCGACTGAACAATACGTTGGATAGAGTTGAGTAAATCCCAGCGCAAACCCGTTGTCGGGATCGACGGCGAGGAGAACGATTGATTCCGAGCGCGTAATTCGTTTGTAGATGAAATTCCGACACTTCTTCAGGTCCGGTTCCTGGTCATAGAATTGCCGGTACAGGTCGAACATCTCCGCTACCGCGTCTACATCATCAGCGGTAGCATGCATAATTTTCACATCTGCATAGTTCATGGCGAGTGCCCTGCTGCCAGCGAAGGGGCGTATACGGGGACCGGACTATCCACACCGCGGAGTTCGTACTCACCCACCCTGACCCAGGTATCTTCCATGTTATCCGCAAAAGCCTTGCTGACAAGGATGCGCATTCCTACCGTCTTGGTCAACGACTCAAGCCTGGCAACTTCGTTAGCCGCGGGACCCACCACGGAAAACTCCACGCGCTCAGGCACCCCGATGTTTCCGAACAGCACTTCCCCGACATGCAGGCCCAGTCCGAAATCCAATGTGGGTTCACCACGCGAACTGCGCTCCTTGTTTACACAAGCCATGTTCGTCTCGGCCGCCCGAGCCGCATCGACCGCGAATCGACACGATTCCGTGGCGTCGCGTTTGCTTCGGATTGGAAAGATCGCGAGTACGGCGTCGCCGATAAAACGCAGCACCTCGCCGTTGTGCTTCAGCACGGCTCCAGCCGTGGCCTCGAAATATTCGTTGAGTGCACGCAGAAAAGCCTCGCCCGTCATCGAGTCGGCCAGCTGCGTGGAGCGACGCATGTCGCTGTACCAGATCACGGCACGTATGGTTTCCCCGTCACCCCGCCTGATCTGTCCGTTCATTACCCGCCTGCCCGCACCGGGCCCAAGGTAGGCGGCAAGGATGTTTTCTGTGAGCTTCTTCTGAATGTTGATCTTGAACGCCACCGCGACCCTCTGCTCTATCCGCTGCAGTGACCGGATGTCGTCGTTGGTGAAACCGTTTTTACGTTCCGTACACCAGGAACCTATGATCCCGCCCCCTACTTCCCGTTTAGCGGATCCATCAAACCTGACCATGAAGGCCAGGTAGTCGGAATATTCCCGACCCGCCAGTTCTCCAAGAAGCTCGAAATCGAGTATGGCGGACTCTCCGATCAACCGTCTTCGCAGATGCGGTATATCGTGCTCGATCATATGGGACATCGGACTCTTTAGCCATGCGTCCTGATCATGGCCATGCATATAGCTCTGCAGTTCCAGACCTCGATCCCGTTCCCAGTGGAGGGCCTGGGCCTGATACAGGGGGTGCAAAACTCGAAAAGTGACGTGGCAGCGTGCAACCGGGATTCCCGCGGCATACAGCCGCTTGCACGTCCCCTCGAATATTTCCTCCAGCGGTGCGTCACCGAGAGACTGATCGACCAGCCAATCGGCGAGCGAATCGATTAACGGGTTGCCGCGATCAAAATCATCATGCTCAATGGTTGCCACGGGGTGGATACCCTCACCTAATACCGGTTTTCCCGGTTAAGTTTGAAAGCCCACCGCGCGTGACTCAGTATCTGCGTCTGTTCCTGCTTTTTTCCCTGGGCTGGGCCTGGTTAAGTTTTATTTTCCGGCCTTTGAAATTTGAATCATTCAGGCCCTTTATGGCGGCGTCGGCCTCGCTGTTGTCGTTCATTTCAACGAATCCGAATCCTTTCGACTGGCCCGTGTGTCTGTCTTTGATAAGTTGCACGCTGTCCGCTGTTCCAAAAGGCGACAATAATTCCACGATTTCTTCTTCGGTTGTGCTGTAACTCAGGTTTCCGATATAAAGTTTCATTCAGTGTATCTCAGCTTTGTATTGAACATCCCTCACCATTCGGTCAACACTTTAGTTTCAGCCAGGCAACGATCCCGTACGATAGCGTCCGTTGCAACCGCCGGTATGTCGCCGTTGAACTGAGCAACATGTCCAGGCAAGAGAACCAGATTGAGTATGCGAGTTTTCTACTTACGCAGATATCAAGTTTATCAGACATCCTGCTGAAAAGAGCAGGTATTTGATGGGGGCTAATGCGTCTGGTTGCTCAGGCCGGGCAGCGGCTGTACCAGCGCGTTCCGGGCCTGCCACTGCTCGCCGCTGTCAAGCTCGGCAATAAACCGCACCTCCCGCTCGCTTTGCGTGGCGATGGGTAATCCGTCGCGGAGGAGAATCCGTTGCCGTGAGGTAAGTGGAATTCGATCGCCCGGAATGATCGTTCCAACCAGGTTCAATGGATCCGAAGCCTCTATGGCAATCATCTCCCCGGACGCGTCCGCCCGCCGCGCGTTGCGCAATTGCGCCACGGCCTCCGGAATCGCGAACTGCTCGCCGGAGAAACCGGCAACGAATCGCCCTCCCCTGATCTCTCCGCGGGCCTCCAGTCTGCGAAACGCGATCAGCAATTCTCTCCAGGTCGGGATCACTGCCGCTTCACGCTCGAGCAGTTTCCGAAACACGACGCCATAGCGCCTAAGCAGCCCCTTGGCGACGCCCTCGGTTCTCTGCTCATTGTCCGAAGTAGCTCGGCGGTTGAGGCTCCAGCGACCCGACTCCGGCATGGCGCCATTTTCCACCTCGATCAGGTATCGCAAACTGTGGAAACCGTCGCACCCGGCGATACCGCGGGCGACGAGCTGCTTCAGCCCCATCAATACCTCCGCTTCGTCCAGCCCGCCGACAGAGAGGATTTCATCGAAAAACAACGCGCCGTCCTGCTGCAGTACATGGTGTACGTCACGAGCAAATTCCGACAGCTCCTCTACATCTGTCCTGCGCCGTTGCCATATTGTCATGTTGCGCCTTGCAACAAAGGTAATCGACGTGGAGTTGCGAATGCCCGGCCGCTCCGAATTGTTAACGGCCGTAAGCCAACGATACCGTCCGGACATACAAACGCTGTCCAGCATACCCGATTCGAAGCCGGACAGGCGTGCCGGCAGGATGCCTGTGACCCATGCCTTGACAGGTGCAAAGTAACCCTCCAGCTGCTGCATAACGTCGACCAGCGCCAGATCGCCCTGACGGCGTTCGGCAGCGGAAAGTCCCTGCCAGTTGACCAGAAAACGCATGTAATCCGCCGCCGAAACCGGCTCGATTTCCATTCGCAAACGCTTCACCGTGTAGCGGTTGATTCGCGCAAGCAGCCTCCGCTCGCACCATTCATTTCGTGCCCCGGTAAAATCCCCGCGCATTATAAAACCTTCTGTTTCCAATCCGGTTAGTGCATGATCTATCTCGCTTTTTTCACAGCCCAGAAGGATGCCCAGCTCCTCGACGCTTATCGGTCCCGCGCCCTCCATTCGGCTGCGCACGAGTTCCAGTAACGCCTGTTCGCGATCCGCGCACTCGAAACCACGGACACTGACGGCCGGTATCTTGGGCGAGCATTCAGCTTTCGGGTGCACCATGAGCCACTGCTGGAGACGCTCCGCCGCCACCCAGAGCCGGTGTGAGCCGTCCGGGGCCAGGACGGTGGCCCGTTTATCCCGGATCAGCTGTTTAAAAAACGAACCCCAACGGCCGCGAATTCCTTCCGACTCCCTGACCACCCCGAGGGTTAGCAGTGCATCATGGAGTTCGTCCGGGTCCCGCGGTCGCGGCCAGGCCTCGTCCCTGACCCGGGCAATGGCATCGGGATCGAGTTTGCCAAGCTGCGCCGCGGTTTCCACATCGAGGAATCCACGCGCCTGAACCGCACTGGTTCGGCGTTCCTCCGCAGGCGCGTCGTCTAGAAATGCGTATGGCTTTGCCGTCAGGATTTCCTGCGCCAGCGGGGAAGGCAGCGCCAGTTCCCGGGTTACCACATCGATCGCACCCGATTCAATGCCCCGGATGACAACCTCCAGACCTTCGACATCCATGGCTTCATACAGACAGTCCGCGATGGTTTGATCCACCAGCGGATGTTCGGGCACCTCACGCTCCCCGGCAATGTTTTCAAAGCACGCGAGCTGATCGGGAAACACGACCGCGACCAGATCTTCAGCATTCATCCGCTGGAGCTGCGGCGGCACGCGCTTGCCGTTTCTGTTTCTCTGCAGCGCCAGCGCGGTTGTCGCTGCCCAGCGCCAGCGTGTCGCAAACAACGGCGTGTCCAGCAGAGCCTGGATCAGGATGAGCCGCACCGTGTCCGGTTTGAGATAAGCGCGCACCTCGTCCAGCGGAAAGCTGTGCGTCGCGCTCAGAGACAGTACGATCGTGTCCTCGAGTGCGGCGGCCTGCAGCTCGAAATTGAAACGCCTGCAAAAACGTTTTCTGAGAGCCAGACCCCAGGCTCGATTGATCCTCGAGCCAAACGGCGAGTGGATGACGAGATGTGTGTCACCCGACTCATCGAAAAAGCGCTCAAAGACAATGGTGTTCTGGGTCGGCAGCAGGCCCAGCGCACAGTGGGCCGGACCAAGATAGTCGATGATCTGGGCCCGGGCCGCGGGCGCCAGCATAAGGGCGCTCAACCATTCGTCGATGCTCGATCTGTCTTCCTCCCAATGCCGGGAAAACTCTTTCCTGAAACGGGACACCGCGAACGAGAGCTCGTCGCTGCGGCCCGGCGCCTCGCCGAACCAGAACGGAATATTCGGCGGCTGCCCCCGGGCGTCCTCAACCCGTACGGTACTGCGCTCGACGCGAAGAATGCGGTACGACGTGTTGCCCAGCTGGAATATGTCGCCCGGCAGGCTTTCGAAGGCAAAATCCTCGTTCAGTGTGCCAACGAACTGCCCCTCCGGCTCCATGACGACGTCATAGTCGAACTGATCGGGTATCGTACCCGCATTGGTCAACGCGACCAGCCGTGCAGAACGCCTGGCTCTGAGGCGCTGCCCCACGGCGTCTCGGTGCAGATAGGCCCCGCGTCTGCCGCGTCGGGTCGAAAAACCATTAGCGAGCATGTCCACCACCTCGTCGAACTGCTCTCTCGACATCGCCCGGTACGGCCAGGCTTGGGTATACAAGCGATACAGGTCCTGCATGGACCATTCCCTGCCCGCGACCTCTGCGATTATCTGCTGTGCAAGAACATCCACAGGCCGGTCGGAAACGTTGAGGTTTTCGAGTTCGCCCCGCGCGATTGCGTCCAGCAATGCCGCGCACTCGATCAACTCGTCCCGGCTGGTCGGGAACAGTCTCCCCTTCGGTACGGCGTTCACCGCGTGTCCGGATCGCCCCGCCCGCTGCAGGAAGGCGGCGATCGACCGGGGCGAACCAATCTGGCATACCAGATCCACGTCGCCGATATCTATGCCGAGTTCCAGTGAGGCCGTCGCGACCAGAGCGCGCAGCTCCCCGAGCTTCAGTTTCTGCTCTGCATTGAGCCGATGCTCACGCGCGAGGCTGCCGTGGTGCGCGGTGACGGCCTGCTCACCCAACCTTTCCGCCAGGTGCCTCGATATTCTCTCGGCCAGTCTCCTGGTGTTGACGAAAATAAGCGTCGTTCGGTGCTGCTCGATGTAATGCGCTAATTGTTCGTATATCTCGGACCAGGCTTCGGTCGGGAGTACCGCCTCCAGCGGGGAACCCGGCAGCGTCAGGGCCAGATCACGTTGACGGGCGTGACCGACGTCCACGATTTCCCGCTGTTCCGTCTCATTTCCAATGAGGAAGTTTGCCACCTCGTGTATTGGTTTTTGCGTCGCCGACAGACCGATGCGGGTGGGTACGGTTTCCGCCAAGGCACACAGTCGCTGCAGAGACAAACTGAGATGCGCGCCGCGTTTGTTTCCGGCCAACGCATGGATCTCGTCGACGATCACGGTCCGCACCGTGCGCAGGGACGACCGCCCCGATTCTGATGTCAGCAGTAAATACAGCGATTCCGGGGTGGTAACCAGAATATGGGGCGGGTTCCGGCGCATGCGTTCGCGGTCACGCTGCGGCGTGTCACCCGTTCGAACCAGCGCCTGGATGTCCACATCCGGCAGACCCGCGCTCATCAGCTGGTCCCGGATGCCCTGCAGCGGTCCCTGGAGATTTTTTTGGACATCGTTGGACAGGGCTTTTAGGGGGGAAACGTAAAGGACCTGGATGCCCTGCTCCAGGTAACCGCCCTGCCCTAACCCCTGCCTGAGAAGATCGTCTATGGCGCACAAAAACGCGGCCAGTGTCTTTCCCGAACCGGTCGGGGCCGCAATCAGGGTGTGTCGGCCCTTGCCTATCGCCGGCCAGGCTGCCTGCTGACACGACGTGGGGCGGGGAAAGCTGGCTTGAAACCAGGCTGCGACGGCAGGATGAAATTTGGTCCGGGCCATGGCGCAGTTAATCATCAACGTTATGCTATTGTAAAGCATCAAACGTTTGATGCTTACGCCAGTGAAAGACCAACTAGTGAAGTACTAATATGAGTGAAATTCAATGACGATTTCAACGTCAACCGTGGTCCTCGTATTGATCGGACTCATCGTGCTGTGGGCAATATTCACCTACAACCGTTTCATCAAGCTCATCAACCGGGTCAAGGAAGCCTGGAGCGGCATCGACGTCCAGTTGAAGCGCCGATTCAATCTGATCCCCAATCTGATCCAAACGGTCAAGGGCTATGCCCAACACGAAACCGAGGTGCTCGAAAAGCTCACCGAGACCCGGTCGGGTTCCCAGGACGTCAATGCGCGGGGCGCCGAGGAAGGCCGGATCTCGAAGGCCATAGCCAACCTTTTCGCCGTCGCGGAGGCGTACCCTGATCTGAAGGCAAGCCAGAATTTTTTGGATCTTCAGGGCAACCTGGACAAGATCGAGAATGAAATCCAAATGTCACGTCGCTACTATAATGGCTCTGTTCGCGACCTCAATACGCTGGTCGAGTCCTTTCCCAGCAACCTGATCGCCCGTTTTTTCCGCTTCGGCACCGCCGAATTCTTCGAGATCGAGCTGTCCAGTCAACGAGATGTACCCAAAGTGGAATTTTAGAAACCTGCAAATCCGATCATTGCACTACTGCAAGGGAAGTCTGATTGGTGATCACTGACTGCTTTCGTGGACGGCTGGGGGCATGGTGTATCGCCGTTGTGTCCGCGGTCTGGATACCGTGCATCGGCGCCGCTTCGGCAGACGAGCGAATACGCTCATTCCACAGCGACATCGACGTCTACGAGGACGGGTCAATAATGGCAACCGAGACCATCCGAGTCACCGCGGAACGGAACCGGATCAAACGCGGCATTTACCGCGACTTCCCAACTCGTTACAAGACACCTCGCGGAGACGACTACGTCGTTGATTTCGAGCTGGTCCACATCGCACGCGACGGTAAATCCGAGCCCTATCACACAAAATCCATTCCTGATGGAATACGCATCTACATCGGCGACGAGGATGTATTACTGCAACCCGGAGAATACGAGTACCGGCTGACCTATCACACCAACAGGCAGCTTGGCTTTTTCGACAGCCATGACGAGCTGTACTGGAACGTAACCGGCAACGAATGGGCGTTTCCCATCGATGAGGCCTCGGCGCGCGTCAAACTCCCACCGACCGTCTCCGGCGAGGAAATCGCCGTTGAAGCCTACACCGGCAAGCGCGGATCACGGGGCGCGGACTACGAGGCGGGAGTCTCCAGCGCAGGTGAGGCGGTGTTCTCCACCACGCGCGGATTGCGGCCAAACGAAGGCCTGACCGTCGTCGCGACCTGGCCAAAGGGGCACGTCATCGAACCGTCCGCGTCAGACAGGGTGGGTTATTTCCTGCGGGACAATCGAGTCGCGATTATCAGCCTGGTCGGTTTGGGTGTATTGCTGTCCTATTACTTTCTGGTGTGGCTGAAGGTTGGACGGGACCCTGAAACGGGTACCATCGTGCCTCAGTTTCATCCGCCAAATGACCTTTCCCCTGCTTCGATGCGTTACATCTACCGCATGGGTTTCGACAACAAGGCCTATTCGGCCGCCCTGCTCAACATGGCGGTCAAGGGCTATCTCACCATCGAAGATCACGACAAGACCTACAAACTGAGCCGCATGGACGGGGCGGATGGCTCCCTTCTGTCCAAAGGAGAAGCGAAGATTGCCGGATCGCTGCTGGCTGGAAAACGGTCCACGACGCTGGAGCGTGAAAACAACAAATCGATCCGAAAATCAATCAATGCGCTCAAAACCCTGCTCAAAAACGAGTACCAAAGTGTCCAGTTTCACACCAATAGCTGGTACCTCATCCCGGGAATCGCGCTATCGTTGATAGTTCTGGTCATTGCCGGTTTCAGCTACGCGGGTGAAACCGCGGTCACTTTGATGATGATGAGTTTTTGGCTCACCGGCTGGTCTTTCGGCGTATTCATGCTGGTCCGACAACGCCAGGTCCTGATGGCTGTCATTTTCGTTGTTTTCGAGATCTTCGCCCTCGCCACGTTCTTCGCGGTGGGCTCATGGGGTTTCCTTCTCCTGCTCGGGATCCTCATTGCGCTCAATGCCGTATTCTATTACCTGCTGCAGGCCCCCACGTCCACCGGGAGAAAACTGATGGACAAAATAGAAGGTTTCCGAATGTATATGGCAACCGCTGAAGAAGATCGGTTGAATACTCTCAATCCTCCGCGACAGACGCCCGAGTTATTCGAGAAATACCTGCCCTACGCGCTGGCATTGGGTGTAGATCAGGCTTGGTCTGAGCGCTTTGCCGCCACCCTGGCTCGTGCATCGATAAAACACCCGGACAGAGCGTACCGGCCGACGTGGTACAGGGGATCCAACTGGAGCAGTTTCGATCCGTCCAGCTTTTCCTCGGATCTGGGGTCGTCTCTGTCCAGCGCCGTGGCCCGCTCTTCGGTTGCCCCGGGTTCGAGTTCCGGCGGCGGTGGTGGTGGATCCTCCGGCGGTGGTGGCGGCGGCGGCGGTGGCGGCGGCTGGTAACAGATCGATAGCGCACGTCGACATGGATGCTTTCTACGCATCCGTGGAAATCCGGGACAACCCGGCGCTGAAGGACAAACCGGTGGTGGTCGGCGGCAACCCCGATAAACGGGGCGTGGTTGCCGCGGCTAGCTACCAGGCGCGTCGGTATGGCGTGCATAGCGCAATGCCATCCAAAACAGCGCAGCGCCTGTGTCCCGATCTTATCTTTTTGCACCCCCGCCATGAGCTCTACGCAGAGGTATCGCACCAAATCCGGGAGTTACTTGAAAGATACACGCCACTGATCGAACCTCTCGCACTCGACGAGGCATTCATGGACATTACTTCGAGCAGGCGATTGTGGGGGAGCTCCAGGAATATCGGCCGACTCATCAAGGAAGATATCAGCAACCAACTCGACCTCACCGCTTCCGTCGGCATCGCGCCCAATAAATTCATTGCCAAACTCTGCAGCGACCTGGACAAGCCTGACGGGCTCGTCGTGGTCGATCCGGAACAAGTCCGGTCCCTTCTGGACCCCCTGCCGGTCCGAAAAATCTGGGGTGTCGGTAAATCAGGTGAACGGCAATTGCACAAACTCGGCGTGTCGACGTTGGCGCAACTGCGGAAGCGGCCGGTGACCTTTCTTGAAGCCCAGTTCGGCACATGGGGACGGCACATATGGTTGCTTGCGCAGGGGATCGACGAGCGACCGGTGGTCACCGACACCGAGGCCAGATCGATATCTCACGAAACTACCTTCGAACAAGACATAGTCGACCGGGAGGTCCTGGCGGCGGTGCTGCTCGGCCTGACCGAACAGGTGGGCACCCGGCTACGTCGGCACAAACGCTGTGCCGCCATCATTCATATCAAGTTGAGATACTCGGATTTCGCGACCGTCACGCGCTCGCACACCATGTCCGACGGGACCAACATCACGAGGGAAATCTGGCAATCGGCTCGCGCTTTGCTGACTAAAGCGCTGGACGACAGGCCGGACCCCGTCCGCCTGCTGGGTGTCGGCGTCAGCGGCCTCGACCATGGCCGTAATGAACAGACAGATCTATTCGACGGCTTCCGGGTCAAGCAGCATGAAATCGACAGCGTTGCCGACAGCATCAATGAACGGTTCGGTTCCGGGGTTGTGCACAGGGGCCTGAGAAACAAGTAGATCAACCGCCCTGCGTGCTGGGCGGCTCCTTCGACGGCTTGCGCGCTTTCGCCACCGGGACGATCAGCTTGTCCCCTATCGCGGGACGACCGGCGTTGGGGTTCAGATTGGTCAATACCCAATACGGCAGTTCCAGCTTCTGGGAGATTTTCCACATGCTGTCGCCGTTTCTAACGACGTAGTGGTCGATACCGAGAATTTCGTAGTGCTGCTGGAACTGATCCACGAGCGTGCGGTGGAATTCCTTCCGCCGGGCCACGAAAGCCCGCAGCTGTTCGTCTGTTTTTAGCGGGAGAATGATCTTTCTGCCCACGATGAGATGCTGGCTGCTCCGCATCCCGTTGCGTTTTCGAATGGGACGCGTACTTCCGATGCCGAGCCAGTCCGCATAGTGGCCCATGGTTTCCTCCGGCTGAACAGCGATACTGAAAATGTACTTGCCGTTCTGTCTTCCGGAGGTGACGTCCACCGAGATGCTATCGATCAAGCGCCGATAGACACCGGAAGTATCAACCGGCTCGGTTGCGGGTGCAGGCGCGGACGCATTTTTTACGGAGGCCGTGTTCTTGGATTTTTCGCTGTTGTCGAGTGTTTGCCACTCTGATTTGGCAACCTTGGATATCTTCTTCTCGGCATTCGCCACCGCCATGTCCGTGCCCGCCCTGGCCGGTATTTCAAGTTTTTGCCCGACCCGGATGAAAGCGCGCCGGCCCAGATTGTTGAGCTGGATCAGGTCACGGCACTTTACGCCGTTTGCCCTTGCAATCTCGCACGCCGTATCTCCTTTTACCACGACGTACTGATTGCCACTGAGCAACGGACTTTCCGGTTTCATCGTTTCGAGTTTTGCCAGCTGCTTCCGCCAACTGTTCTCGCGGTAGGGCAATCGAAGTGAATACCCGTCCGGTATAAGGCGCCATCCTTTCCACACATTGCTGGTCAACGCTGGATTCAACTCCTTGAGTTTGGCTGTGGACACCTTGAAAACCCGGGTTGCGCGCTCAACGGATGTGGCATTTTTGAGCACGACGATGGAATGTCTGAATGAATCGTCGGCCTTGATGTTGCCGAAATACTTGTTCGAATTCTGGGCGACGTGTCGGGCGGCCAGGAAACTGGCGTAGAAATTACGCACCGCGGTCCGAAAGCTACGGGATTTATATTTACTCAGAACCGCAATATAGTCGGGCCCGACCTGATCCATGGCACGGTGCATTCCGGCGAGACCATAGTTATATGAAGTGATCACGAACGGATTGATCTGGGCACTGGTTACTGCCGGATTGATCTCCTTCGCCCTTGCCGTGAGAGTGTCCGTACTATGCCTGAGATAACGAGCGGCCGCCCAGGTTGACACCTCTGCATCGAAGCGCTCGTCGATGGTCGCACTCAACTGCAATCCAAGAGTGCGGGCCGTCCGGGGCATAATCTGCCACAGTCCGGCGGCCCCCACACGCGAGTAAGCCCTCGGGTTGTAAGCCGATTCGACGAAAGGCAGGTAAACGATGTCTCTCGACAATCCAGCTTCGCCCAGGACATTCAGGACATGTTCCTTGTAGGTCTCGTATCTTTTCAGGGCCGCGACAAACCGATCACGGTTGCCCTGCTGGCAGCGAACGTTCTCCGCCGCCGTCCGCACCTCTTTGGCATTTTTACTCGGAAACAATGCGAGCAGCGTTTTCTCCTCACTGGTGTAACGCGGTGAAGCCTGGGTCAATTTCTTAGCCACGCCGAGAAGAGCTTTCTTGATGCGAGAACGCTCCCGTTCGACGCTCCTTGCCGGCTTTCGACGACTACACGTGAACTTTGTTTTGTTGACGGAATAGACACGCTCGGGCCGATTCGCATCGTGAAAAACGATCTGATTGGTGTTCCACGCCCTGAACACCATCACCCAGAAATCCACCCGCCGCTGGATCTCGGGCGGGCATGGAAATGTGTTGCCGCAGTTCAAGTCATGTGTATCTACGACGGGCGGCGCTGCAGAGATACCGCCACTCCACGCAAAAACCGCGGCAAGACAAAGGCATCGCATGGAAGACAAGACGGTCGATGAATTGGCCAAATCGAAAATAACTGATGCGCCGTGAGACGCGAACACTAACCGATCTATCAGATACTGACAATATGGCCGCATCGACTATTCCCATGCACTCAGCGAGACGCAATATCCGGGTGCACTTAGACGCCCAGGTGAACTATGTACCGCGCCGGGCAACATCACGGCGCGTGTGATGGATGCTTCATTATGAAAGTTTAGACTGTCCCGGCCCGCCCTGCCGGCCTCGCGCGAAACTGCCCGATTCCGGTATAATGTGATCACAAAATGAATTTCGATCCGAAAACTATCATCCAGCCGTTGCAAGATGCGGATCCGCAGGCTCGGGGATTCGTCACCGTTCAGGAACGCGTGTATCGCGAACTGCGAACGGCACTGGTGCAGGGACAGCTCGCGCCGGGGCGCCCCGTCACCTTGCGCGGCCTGGCCGAAATGCTGAACGTCAGCCCGATGCCGGTGCGTGACGCGGTGCGTCGGCTCATTGCGGAGCGCGCCCTGATGCAGCTGTCTAATCGGCGTGTCGCCGTACCGACCATGAGCCCGGAGACCTTTGACGAGATCTGCCGTGCACGCCTCGCCCTCGAACCGGAGGCGGCGACGCGCGCTTTGCCCGGGATCGATGATCGACGTCTGGCACTGCTGATTGAACTGGATAAGCGCTGCAGTGGCGCGATGGAAAGCGGTAACGTCGAACATTACATGCAGACCAACCAAGCGTTTCATTTCACACTCTACACCTCGGTTCCGCAGCAGGTGTACATGTCGATGATAGAGAGCCTCTGGCTGCAATTCGGACCTTTCATGCGCACCGTGGTCGGGCGTTGGGGTACATCCCGCCTGGTTGATCAGCACCAGAAAGCCATCAAGGCCATCCAGTCGCGAAACCGCAGGTTACTGAAGGAGGCGATCAAGACCGATATTTTGCACGGCATGCGGATCATCGGCGAGCAGGTGCATAACCCGCATATTGCACCAGACCGGAATCATCATGAATGACATCGTAACGTGGTTGAAGGACCATCGAATTACCGAGGTCGAATGTATCGTCCCCGACATGGCTGGAGTCGGCCGCGGCAAAATCATGCCAGCGGACAAGTTCGCCAGCGAGGGAAGTATGCGACTGCCCGAGAGCGTGTTCGCGCAGACCGTAACGGGCGGATACACGGATCGGCCGTACAAACTGGGGATCACCAACGAAGCCGATATCGATATGGAGATGCGTCCCGATCCGGATACGTTACGCATCGTGCCCTGGGCCAAGGATCCCACGGCGCAGGTCATCCACGACGGATTCTATCTGGACGGCAGCGCCGTGGAGATTGCACCCAGGCACGTACTGAAGAAAATTGTCGAACTGTACAAAAATTCCGGCTGGCGTCCGGTAGTTGCTCCGGAACTCGAATTCTATCTGATCAAACCCAACCTCGACCCGGACTATCCCCTGGAACCTCCGGTGGGACGTTCGGGGAGGCCCGAATCCGGGAGCCAGGCATTCAGCATTGACGCCACAAACGAATTTGACCCCTTGTTTGAAGACCTCTACGGTTTTTGCGAAGCACAGAAGATCGAAATCGACACCCTGATCCACGAGGCCGGCGCCGCGCAAATGGAAATCAACCTGACCCACGGCGACCCCCTGGTGCTCGCCGACCAGGCATTTTTATTCAAGCGAACGATGCGCGAAACGGCAATGCGACACGACGTATACGCGACGTTCATGGCAAAGCCCATGGAAGAGCAGCCGGGCAGCGCCATGCACATTCACCAGAGCGTGGTCGATGACCGGACCGGAGAAAACATTTTCAGCGATGAGAACGGCGAGGTCAGCAAACTTTTTTTGGCGCATATCGGGGGACTCCAGAAATATCTGCCTTCCGCCATGTCATTTTTGACGCCCTACGTAAATTCTTTTCGTCGAATAGTCCGACACGGTGCAGCGCCCATCAACCTGCAGTGGGGCTACGACAATCGCACCGTGGGCCTTCGCGTTCCCCACTCCGGCCCGGGTGCCCGGCGCGTGGAAAACAGATTATCTTCCGCCGATGCCAATCCCTATATCGCCATTGCAGTGTCTCTTGCGTGCGGCTATCTGGGCATGAAAGAGATGCTCACACCCACCGAACCCCTTGCGACCAGTGCTTATCATCTCCCGATGGAACTGCCACACGGCCTGTTCGCCGCGCTCGAACTCCTCGATGAAAATATCCAGCTAAGGGACATCCTGGGCAAGAAGTTCAGCGCGGTGTACAGCGCGATCAAGGAAACCGAAGTCGAGGCATTCAGACGCGTAATCAGTCCATGGGAAAGGCAGTTTCTGCTGCTTAACGTATAACCCGTTTACCTTACCAGGGCGAGACAAATGAGAAGTAACTACCGCCACGAGTCGAAGTTTGGGATCAACGGCATATTGCACCCGAACGAAGCGCCCGCCGCGGGCCGCGCCCGTAATTCTGGAATTAGTGGAGATATCTAGATGAACAATTCAGACACCCATGCGCTGACCACGAGGTGGCAGGAGCTGGATTCACGCCATCACCTGCATCCGTTCACCGATTACAAAAACCTGCATCAGAAAGGCAGCCGGATCATTGTGCGCGCCGAAGGTGTGTACCTGTGGGATTCGGACGGAAACCGCATCCTGGATGGCATGGCCGGCTTGTGGTGCGTCAACATTGGCTACGGTCGCAAGGAACTCGCTGAGGTTGCCATGGAGCAGATGCGGCAGCTCCCCTACTACAACAGTTTTTTTCAAACCAGCCATCCGCCCCTGATCGAGCTCAGTGAGCTGTTGTCGGAAATCACCCAGCCCCACTTGAACCGGGTTTTCTTCACTAATTCAGGATCGGAAGCCAACGATACCGTGGTGCGCATGGTCAGGCGCTACTGGGACCTGCATGGCAAACCGCAGAAACAGATCATCATCAGCCGCGTAAATGCCTACCACGGCAGCACCATAGCCGCCGGCACGCTGGGCGGCATGACAACGATGCACGAGCAGAGCGTGGTGGTTATGCCCGGCGTTGAACACATCGAACAGCCTTACTGGTATGGAGAGGGCGGCGATCTCGACCCTGATGAGTTCGGCGTCAAAGCGGCCCGGGCGCTGGCCGAGCGCATCGAACTAGTGGGCTCCGATAACGTCGCAGCGTTCATCGCGGAGCCGGTCCAAGGCGCCGGCGGCGTGATCATCCCACCGAAAACCTACTGGCCCGAGATCAAACGCATCTGTGCCGAGTATGACATCCTGCTCGTCGCGGACGAGGTAATCTGCGGCTTTGGGAGGACCGGCAAGTGGTTCGGGTCGGACTACTTCGAATTGACGCCTGATCTGATGCCCGTGGCCAAGGGGCTGTCGTCGGGTTACCTGCCCATAGGCGGCGTTATGGTCGGCGGCAAACTGGCCGATGTTCTTGTCGATAAAGGCGGTGAATTCGCCCACGGGTTCACCTATTCCGGACACCCGGTGTGCACTGCAGTGGCCGCGGAAAATATCAGGATCATGCAAAGAGAACGGATCGTGGAGCGCGCGGAACAGGAGGTCGCCCCTTATTTCAGCCGGAAATGGTCGCAGCTGGCAGACCATACCCTGGTAGGAGAAGCCCGGAGCCTGGGCCTGCTCGGTGCGCTGGAGTTGGTCAAGGACAAACACACTCGCGAATTTTTCGACCCGACACTAGGTGTCGGCAACCGGTGCAGGGACATCTGTTTCGACAACGGCCTGGTAATGAGAGCGGTGAGCGACAAGATGGTGGTATCCCCTCCCCTGGTCATCAACCATGAACAGATCGATGAACTGGTGGAAGTCGCGGCGAGGTGCCTGGATCTCACCCAGCAACAACTGCGCTAGTGTACCCCGACTCCTACTACGCGGCAACGGCCAACTTTGTTCCGGACCACCCATGCCTTGAGGACACGGTAAGGTGCGACGTGTGTGTTATCGGCGGCGGGTTCACCGGCGTATCGACCGCGCTGCACCTAGCCGAGCGCGGCTACGACGCGGTGTTACTCGAGTCCGAGCGTATCGGCTGGGGCGCTTCCGGACGAAACGGCGGACAGCTGGGCAGCGGACAGCGCAAGGGACAGGACGAACTGGAGAAAATGCTCGGCAGAGACGAGGCAAGGCGGCTCTGGGAACTCGCCGAAGAGTCGAAGGCCACGGCAAAGCACCTGATAGAAAAATACCGGATCCAATGCGATCTGAAGCCCGGCATACTGCACCCCATGCACAAGCGGGCTTACGTGGACGATGCCCATCGCTATGTCGACAGACTGCGCAACGACTACGGCTATGAACACATCGACACCGTGTCCACGGCTGAAATGAGAGAGATCCTCGGCACCGATGTCTACCACGGCGGCTGGCTCGACAGGGATGCGGGCCACCTTCACCCGCTCAACTACGTTCTCGGGCTCGCTCGCGCCGCCTCCGAACGGGGAGCCAGGCTCTACGAGGGATCCCCGGTGACCCACTATGCAGCCGACGGTCGGGTAACCGTAAATACCGCGCGGGGAATCGTCCGCGCGGATCTCCTCGTGATCGGATGCAATGGCTACCTCGACGGCCTCGAGACGAAAATCAACGGCAAGATCATGCCCATCAACAATTTCATTCTGGCCACAGAGCCGCTTGGTGGGGCGCGGGCACGGCGGCTTATTCGGGATGACGTCGCCGTCGCGGATTCCAAGTTCGTCATCAACTACTTCCGACTTTCCGCGGACAAGCGACTATTGTTCGGCGGAGGCGAAAACTATACGCGGCGCTTTCCCGTGGACCTGAAGTCATTCGTTCGCAAGTACATGCTCAAGATATATCCTGACCTGCATGAGACCCGAATCGACTATGCCTGGGGCGGCACCCTGGCGGTCACGCTCAACCGCATGCCGCACTTCGGCCGCCTTGGCGCAAACGTATATTTCGCCCAGGGCTATTCGGGGCACGGTGTGGCGATGGCCACGCTGGCCGGAAAAATCATAGCCGAGGCCGTCGCCGGCGATTCGGGTAAATTCGACACCTTCGCCAGGGTCCCCACGGCCGCTTTCCCGGGGGGACGTTACCTGCGCTGGCCCGCATTGGCGATGGCGATGCTCTACTACAAATTGAGGGATAGGCTCTAGCCCGAATATCTAAAAGCGTTGGAGGGGATGGATGCCGCCCGACGTGCTACCATTATTTGAGTGGACAGTCTGTTTACGGGTCTTGCACGGGCCCTGCTCATCCTTTTGCAATCTACGGGCAGGACCGGCGATAAAAACTTGAATTGATAAAAAACGCAGAAACTACTGAAGCCCGACGATTCCTCGAAAACAATCCCGACATCAGGGCCGTCGATCTGCTAATCGCTGACCTCAACGGAATATGCCGGGGCAAGCGCATTTATCCCGATGCACTTGAGCATGTCTTCGAACACGGAATACAGCTGGCCAAGTCCCTGTTCGCTTCCGACATCACCGGCGCTACGTCGGAGTATTCGGACATCGGTCTGCGTACAGGGGACATGGACTATGCGTGTGTGCCCGTGGCGGATACGCTGTACCGGATTCCATGGAAAAAGCGGCCGACCGCACAGCTTCAAATGGTGATGCGGGAGCCGGATGGAACACTCTATGCCGGAGATCCGCAATGTATCATAGACAGTATTGTCGCCCGCTTTCGTGAAATAGGTCTTACACCCGTGGTTGCGATCGAACTCGAGTTCTATCTCATCGATCATAAACGTAGCCGCGACAACGAACCCCGGCGTGCAATATCACCGGTTACCGGCAGGCGCCAGAAGGCGACCCAGGTCTACAGCATCGCCGATCTGGACGACTACTCCGATTTCATAGATGACGTAATGGAAGCCACTCGGGTCCAGAACATCCCCGGGGATGTCGCTGTCGCAGAGTATGCCCCGGGTCAGTACGAAATCAATCTGCACCATCAGGCAGACGCACAAGCCGCGTGCAGACACGGATTGTGGTTGAAGAGACTGATCAAGGGAACGGCGGAACAGCATGGATTCAGCGCCACCTTCATGCCCAAGCCCTTCAGGCAACAGGCTGGAAACGGTACACATGTGCACATCAGTCTTGTCGACCCGGATGGTAATAATGTATTCGCCCCGGGTGGGGTCGATAACAAGCACCTGAGAAGCGCGGTCGCCGGCCTGCTGGCCACCATGCCGGAATCCATGCTCGTGCTCGCGCCGGGCGCCAATTCGTATCGCCGCTTCTCGCCAGGCATGTATGTCCCGATGATACCTAATTGGGGGTTCAACAACCGGACCGTGGCAGTGCGCGTTCCCGCGGGTCACCGGGACGCTACGCGAATCGAGCACAGGGTGGCAGGCGCCGACGCCAACCCCTATCTACTCACCGCCTGCGTGCTCGCAGGAATACACCACGGTCTGGCCAATGAACTGGAACCACCGCCGGTGACAACCGGAGAAACGAGCGAGCACGGCAGCGCTACCAGACTACCGGACAGCTGGCGAAAGGCGATCGAACGATTCGAAACGGCGACGATCCTGCCGGAATACCTCGGCAGGCAGTTCTGTGAGCTCTTCATGGCGACCAAGAGGCAGGAATCTGAGCTTTTTGCCGAAGAAACCACGCCCCTCGAATACGAATGGTATCTGCGAAACAGTTAAAACGAATGCCGGACAAGCGGAAGAATAACAGCCATATGTATCGACAGCTCTATCGGATGCTGACATCAGTTTCCTTGTGAACAAACACGTGAACGAAGGCACCGGCCCCCTGTCATTGAAATCGGCGCGTTCGGAATACGATTCGGTGCGCCGGCACGTATTGATACTCTTCTACCAGCAGGGATTGACCTCACAGTATCTGACCCTTATTGCGATCGGCATCACGTTGATCGCAATGTGGAGTGTTCTGGATCACACGCTGATTCTTTCCTGGGCTCTTTGGCTGCTCTTAGTGGTATTCGTTAGAACCTTTTACATCAATCGTTTCCTGGCCAAGGTGGACACTATAACGAACCTGAAGCCGTGGGAGACGGGGGGGCTGATTGGTACGGCGCTCGCCGGGCTCAGCTGGGGTCTGCTTGGACTAGGCTATGACTCCACCTGGCCCGTTTTCTATCAGGTATTCCTGCTGGTGCTGCTGGGTGGCCTTGGGGCAGTAAGCACGGCATCTTATTCATCGTCGCTCAAGGCCAACATGCTGTTTTTGACAGGCCTTCTCGCTCCTGTATTCATCCGCTTTCTGCTGGACGAATCCGAGTCGTCGAATCTTTTCGTGCTTGCCATCATCGCCTTTGTCGGATGCCTTTACGTGGCGGGAAAAAACGCGCACAAAAGCGTATTGGAAAACGTGAAACTGCGCCTCCTGAATGAACACCTCGTCGCAGACATTCGGCAGTCGAACGCTGAATTAAACCGCGAAATAGAACAAAGAAACGTCGCCGAAGAAGGCCTGCTGCAGGAACGAAAACTATTCCTTCAGGGGCCGGTTTTGGTTTTCCGATGGGTAGCCCGCGCGGGTTGGCCGGTGCACTACGCGTCACCCAATGTTTCGCTATGGGGCCTCGATGCTGACGACATGATAAATAACGGCACTCCCTATATTGAATACGTACATCCCGCCGACCGGCAAACAGTCAACGATCTGGGCTTCCAAAACCCTCAGAACTTCGAGCGTGATTTCGTTGAAATGGACTACCGCATCGTTTTGCCGGATGGAGAAACGAAGTGGGTGTTCGAAAGGACGATACCGGTGAGGGACTCGAATGGGAACATTACCAGTGTCGACGGCTACCTGCTGGACATCACGGATCGCAAGGTCACCGAAGAGTTGTTGTTGGAGGAAAAAGAGCGCGCCCTGGTCACCCTCCATTCGATTGGAGACGGGGTTATAACGACAAGTAATTCCAACTGTGTCACCTACATGAATCCCATTGCGGAGAAAATGACCGGTATCGAGATGGCTGAAGGGAAAGGACAGCCCCTGGAGCGTGTGTTCCATGCGGTGGACCAGAATACCAACCGGCCGATTGAAAATATCTACAGGCACTGGCAGCAGCGCACCCGTACTGAAGAAATGCATTCCGTCCGGCTGGGACCGAACAGGGATGTTGCATACAGCATGGCCGCAATCAAGGACGCCGAGAAACGGTCAATCGGTTCCGTTGTCGTAATGCGGGACGCAACACGAATACTGTCTCTGACGCGCAAACTGACCTACTTTGCATCTCACGATGCGCTGACGGACACAATGAACCGGCGTGAATTCGAGCGCTGCCTCAATCTTGCCCTCAAATCTGCGAAGCAGCAGAAAATCAGCCATGTTCTTCTTTACATCGACATCGATCAGTTCAAGGTCGTCAACGATACATGCGGGCACCATGCCGGCGATGAACTGCTTCAGCGCATCAGCATGCTGTTGTCCAAAAATATCCGTAGCGGTGACTTCATTGCGCGCCTGGGCGGCGACGAGTTTGCGATTTTACTGCATCGGTGCAATCTCAGACAGGCGGTGATCATCGCCGAAAAACTGAGGCGGACTATACACGCCGCCCGGTTCACCTGGGAAAACCAGATCTTTGAAGTGAGCATCAGCATCGGTGCCGCGGAGATGGACAAAGACAGCGAGAACGCATCAGTCATGATGAGTGCAGCTGACATGGCGTGCTACACGGCAAAGGACCTCGGCAAGGACCGGGTCCACGTCTACCGCAAAACTGATACCGAGCTCAACGCCAGGCGCAAGGAGATGTACTGGGTGAGCCACCTGAGCCAGGCACTGAAGCAAAACCGGCTTTCACTATATCAGCAGGAAATCATGCCCGTTACGCAGGAGTCCGGCGATGTCCGGCGGGTCGAGGTGCTGCTCCGTTTGTTCGATGCGGACGGACGGGTGATACCTGCTAGAAACTTCCTGCCGGCAATCGAACGGTACGGTTTGATCAATGCCGTCGATCGCTGGGTGGTCCAGGAGTGCCTCAGCATCATTGCAAACGGCGAGGCTTCGGACACCACCATCTATGCGATCAATATTTCCGGGCCATCGATGAGCCAAACCGATTTTCTCGATTACATTAAATTGCAATTCAACAGTCACGGGGTGCGAGGCTCCAAGATTTGCTTCGAAATAACCGAAACCAGCGCGGTGTCCAATTTACGCAACGCCCGTCAGTTCATCTGCGAGCTCAAGTCTCTGGGTTGTTATTTCGCGTTGGATGACTTCGGCAGCGGACTGAGTTCGTTTGCGTATCTCAAGGATCTCGCCGTCGATTTTCTGAAAATAGACGGCTCGTTTATAAAAAATATCGTCACCGACAGTGTCGACCGTGCTCTGGTAGCTGCCATCAAGGATGTGGGGCACGTCATGCTGGTCGACACGATCGCCGAACATGTGGAAAACCAGGCTATCATGGATGTGGTCAAGGAAATCGGCATCGACTATGCGCAGGGCACGCTTATCGGATACCCGATACCTCTCGGACGACGATCGCAAGAGCTTGCCGGCACCGCCCAGACCCAGGACCAGGCGAATGCGGGCTAGTTATTTTGTCCGCCGGGCTTCAGAATCATCAGCTTGTCGAAGACAAGCGTGACGCAGAGGCCCGGGTCCATGTTGGTCAGCTCGATATCTATTTTGTGCAGCGCGGCCACCGCCTTGACCAGGCTCAAACCGAGACCACTGCCAGACGTGCTGCGGCTGGCATCCGTACGGTAGAACCTCTGGAACACCTTGTCGTGTTCAGATTCCTCAATTCCGGGACCGCTGTCACACAGTTCCAACCGGGTAGTGCCGAGTTCGGCCCGAATTACGCTCGACGCCGGACTGTACTTGATGGCGTTGTCAAACAGGTTGGCAACGGCCTGAAACAGCAGATCCCGGTCGCCGCTGATCCATACCAGGGTTTCACCAGCGACTTCGATTGTCTGTGATTTCTGTTCGGCTACCGGCTCATACAGTTCGACTACGTCACGCAACAATCCTGCGAGTTCAACTTTAGTGAACGTTGACTGAAGCGTTTCGGACTCGATTCTGGCGATGCGAAGCAAAGCGTTGAACGTTTTTAGCATGCCGTCTGCTTCCTGCAGCGCCAGATCCAACAGATCCATGCGCGATTCCTCATTGCCGTTGCCTTCGCGGGCCGTTTCGAGCCTCTGACGCAGACGGCTGAGCGGGGTGCGCAAATCGTGGGCGATATTGTCCGAAACCCTTCGCACGCCGTCCATCAGCAGTTCGATTTGGTCCAGCATGTGGTTCAGATTTTCTGACAGCTGATCGAATTCGTCTCCGCTGCCACGCGAGGGAATGCGCCTTGCCAGGTTGCCGCTCATGATCTCCTTGCTGGCCCGGTTGATAGTGTCAATCCTTCCGGTCACGCTGCGGTTCATCATCACGCTGCCCAGCAGGGCCAGTCCGAACATGATCAGGCTGCCCCAAATCAGGGCATGCGTGATGGTCTGGCGGGTCTTTGCGAGTTCGGACATGTTCCTGCCAACCAGCAGGTGAAAATTGCCGCGAACCCTGAAGACCCGGGCCCGGGCCATGTGTACCTTGCCGCTAATGTCATCACCAAGCCGAAAATCGATCCAGCCGGAGTCATCGGCTTTCCTGCTGGGCCAGCCGCTGAGGTTTCCGACCAGTGGCGAAAAACGCGAGTTGGCAAGCAGATAAATGGAAGTGTCACCCGGTTGCTGGCGTCGAAGCCGTTCTCCAATCTGTGCGCTCAGACCCGACAGGCCATCGCTATCGTATCGTTCCGCCAGTCCTTGTATCTCCGCTTCGATTGTCTCGTCGGCCTGCTTTTCGATCGATGCCGCCGTAGACCAGTAGATGAAAACCAGGAGCACCAGAACGGACACCATGAACAGCGCCATGTACACCAGGGTCAGACGGAATGTGGAGCTCGACAACAGCCGCTTCAGGTCTTCCATGCCTCAACCTGCGCTGATTAGGAGAGCGGGCTAGCCCGCATTTCTCACCAGGATCCCGAGTACTGGCGCAGCACAGGGGCCGATGAACGCCGGGCTGGAACGAAATGCATAGCCGTAGCTATGGATTGAGTGAAGACCGAGTCCAGCGGGACCTGGACAAGCCGGGGCCGGGATAGGCTTTACCCATACACCCTGTTTTTCAGACAAAACCGAATTCCTCAATAGTTACAATGCGCCAATAAGCATCCGGAGCCGCCTGGTGAGAAATGCGGGCTATACGCGCAGGACGTAGCCGGAGCCCCGAACGGTATGAAGCAGCGGCTTATCGAAACCTTTGTCAATCTTGCCACGAAGGCGGCTGATATGAACATCGATAATATTCGTCTGCGGATCGAAGTGATAGTCCCAGACTTTCTCCAGCAGCATCGTCCTGGTCACCACTTGTCCATGATGCCTCATGAGATATTCCAGCAAACGGAACTCTCTCGGCTGCAAATCGATCAGCTGACCGCCCCGCGTAACCTCACGGCTGAGCAGATCGAGCTCGAGGTCATCTACATGAAGTCTGGTGACCGGCGCCTCGACCTCCTTGCGGCGACGCAGCGCCTCGAGACGCGCCATGAGTTCCGAAAACGCAAATGGTTTTACGAGATAGTCGTCGGCCCCGGCCTTGAGCCCCTGGACACGATCATCGACTTCTCCCAGGGCACTTAGTATTAAGACCGGCGTGGTGTTTTCGGAAGCGCGGATAGTTTTTACGATCGTGAGTCCATCCATCTCCGGCAGCATGCGATCGATTATCAGCACGTCGTACTGCTCGGTGCTCGCCAGCAACAATCCGTCCTTTCCCTGGGACGCGTGATCGGCGATATGACCCGCTTCCTCGACCCCCTTTTTTATGTAGGATGCGGTGTCCGGATCATCTTCGATGATGAGCATTCGCATGGAGGGAGTATATCAATCTGGCGGGCAAGGCAGGACCGCAAAATACCGCCCTGCCCGGACCCGCAAAGAGATCACGCGACATGCTTTTTGACTGGCTACCCGATGCTGACGGCCACGAACCTGTCAGATCCGTCCCTTTCCACCAACAACAGCACCGACTTGCGCTCATCGTCAACGGCTTTTTTTACTTCTCTTACCACCTGATCCGGTTTTTCGATCTCCGAATTTCCCACCATCTTGATTACGTCACCGGGACGGATTCCTTTCTTGGCGGCCGGGCTGCCGGGTACTACCCTGACCACGACAACACCATCAGATTCGTCGTCGACCCGATATCGTGCGCGGGTTTCATCGTTGAGTTCGGCAAGCGCCAGGCCCAGCTTTCCTTTTGAGTTCTCCTCATTGCTGCCGATCTCCACAGGCGTTTCCCGCTCGCTTTCACCGACCTTGACATCCAGTGAATGCACTTTCCCGTTCCGCCATACATCTACTTTTGCATTACTGTCCGCCGGCGTATTCGCCACGATTCTCGGAAGATCCCGCATTTCGTCGACGTCGTTGCCGTCAAAAGTAATTATTACGTCGCCAACCAGCATGCCGGCATGTTGCGCGGGACTATCCTGGATGATACTGGACACGAGAGCACCCTTTGCCTCGCTCAAGCCCAGGCTCTCGGCGAGATCATCGGTCAACCCCTGGATCTGTACACCCAGCCAGCCTCTCTCGACATGACCTTTGCTCGTCAACTGATCGACGATCGAGGACGCCATGGAGGACGGAATCGCAAATCCGATTCCCACATTGCCGCCATTCGGCGAAAAGATAGCGGTATTCACGCCGATGACATCACCGTTAGCATTGAACAGGGGGCCGCCCGAATTGCCGCGGTTGATCGGCGCATCGATCTGAAGAAAATCGTCAAGGGGACCCGCATTGATATCACGCCCGCGGGCTGAAATGATGCCGGAGGTAGCCGTGCCCCCAAGGCCAAACGGATTACCGATAGCCAGCACCCAGTCGCCAACCCTGGCGGATTCGGAATCACCAAATACGACATAGGGCAGTTGCCCATCGGTTTCGACCTGCAATACGGCAAGATCCGTCTTGGCGTCGTAGCCCTTGAGTTCGGCAGCGTACTCCTTGCCTTCCTTGGTGATGATCATAATCTCTTCGGCCCCCTTCACTACGTGATGGTTGGTGACCACTACGCCGTCCGGGTCGACGATAAAACCGGAACCCTGAGCGTTGTATTTGCGCGGTTCGGTGTGGTTGCCGCGGTCTCTGTATTTGAAGAATCGATCGTAAAACTCCTCCAAAGGCGAGCCCGGGGGCAGTTGAAACTCCGGCATGCTCAATGGATTCTGCGTGGCGCTGCCCTTAACCGATATCGCCACCACGGCTGGGCTTACGGCCTCGATGAGATCGGCGAACCCGGTCTTGTCGACCCGCGCGAGCGTGGCGTTGGCGGGGGCGGTTTTCGCCATCACCGGGGCATACGTGCTCACACCGATAACCCCTGCGGTTATGGCTACGACGGCGAGTCCAGCCATGAATTGGTCACGCCGATTCGAGATTCGCAGTTTACTAGTCATGGTTCAAACCTCCAGTGAAAGAAATTGGAAATCGCCGGATGGCGAACTTCACTGGTGGAACCCTAAATCGAACCGGCTTACCAGGGGATGACCGGAAAATTAAACTTTGTTAAGAAATAGTTGGCGCCAGCTTGTCGATCATATTCAACTTTTGTATCTGGGTCTTACGATAAAACCTCCTCAATTCACGGAGCATCTCTGTTTTCCGACCGATTCGCAGGTAACGCTCCTGCAATCCCCGGCAGTACTTGCTGGCATAGGTGTTTGCTTTCTCGTAACGGCTCTGCTCCTCTTCGCTCAACCCGACTTCCAGATGCCAGTTCTCGAACAACCAGGGATGCACCTGTCCGGAATCACCGTTAGCGTATTCCAGCAGCATCAGGTATTTGTCTACTTCCGCCTGTATCTCCAGCTCCAGCCTCGTTACCTCGCGCTCGAATCCCGCGTTCCAGCACAGGTAGAGAAAATGACTGACGCCCTCCACTGCCAGGCAAAACGCACTGGCCTGCTGATGGCACATCGCCTCGGGCACCGACGCCTGGGAAAACCTGTTGTACACCTGCTGATCCAGGTACAGGCTAAGCAGGTAGTCATTGCCTTCCTGCTGCAGCAGAACCTGCTCGCGGGCGTGCTGGCTGGAGTCGGTGAATCCTGAGACGAAACCCGAGTCGGTGGTCAGGAAGTCATCGATACGCTGCGCCACCTGAAACTCGTAAATCGATTCGAGCTTTGACTGGAGCGTGTGTAGGCGCATCGATCAGTGCTGCGTATTGCTTCCAGTGTCGACAACATTGATACCGGCGCGTTCGAGTTTTCTGGCTGCGCGCTGGCTGCCGGTGCGCATCCACGATTCATAGAGCTTCAACACGCCGCTGTCGTCCTGCGGATTCGAATAGTCGGCGATTTCACCTAGCACCTGCACGAAATCACCGAAGAAATTAGACAACTCCGCGAACATCAGCGAATGAACCCGACCCGAGGTTTTCCCATCCATGGATTCGGACAACGAGCCGTAGGCCGCACCACCCATGCCGATATAGTAGTCGACGTCGTAGCATCTTCTGTGGAAGCTTTCCGCAAAAATACCGGCGATGAACAGCGCCACATCGCCGAGGCGCCGGAGTATCTTCTGCCTTTGCATCGAGGACGGCGAGTTGAGTACCTCGCCATACAACAACGCAAGCGGCGTCAATGTGGGACCCTGGGGAGTCCATTCGTAGAAACGATCGGATCTCATGAAATTCGTGAGCAGGTTTGTGAGGTACGCGATCGTATCGTCACGGACCTCCATGTTTCTCTGATCGATCAAGTCGACCAGGCTCTCGCTGAAAAAACTCCGAATATCTTGCGTCTCCAGTAACTCGCTTTCTCTCATAACGCATGCACCTCCGCTATCAGGCTGGGCTGGTTCGAGCACAGGGAGTCCTTAGATCTAAGACGTTTTTCCACCCCCTGTTCTAATAATTATAGACAACCGGACGGCAACTCAAAGTCAGCACTCGAGTATAGTGGCTGCTAATCTTGTCAGGTCAATCAGCGAGAGGGGGCTTCCGACAACAATACCCGGGGCTCGCGTCGACGTTGTGGGAGCGGCGCCCCGCCGCGATCACGTATGGCTGGGTGCGGAAAACATTTCTAGTTCGAGTAACCCGTTTCGGTATACCGCCTGCACCGGTCTAGATACTCCTGGGTTGTCTTGGGCATTGGCACGCGTGCGCCGGAAAGGAAACCGAGCACCTCTTTCCCTTCATCGATCAACCTCAGGCCGTCCGCAACCTGACGGCGCATGTCTTCCGACATCACATCCGGTACGTTGGGCTCGAATTCCTCCAAGTCCTCGCTGGCGGCGACGAACTTTGGCCAGACGTCGAATATCGCCTTGTCCCGGCGAATCGTCTCGGCCTCCATTTTTGCTGCTTCCGCCAGTTCATAGATCAATGTGCCGATGCCCGAAAAATAATCTGTGCTATCGAATGTCTTGACCATACATCCGGAAATGGTATCGATATCGCGCATGGTCTGCGCAATCTTGATGTAACGGCTTTCGTAGAACTTTTCGATTGGCATGGTGAACGCCTTGAACGGCTCGCCCCACAGCTCATCGATGCCTTCTTCGCCGCTGTGGTGCTTGACACTTTTACCGAGTTCCAGAGCTTCCTTGAAACAATCCGCACATTGACGCATCAGCTCATTGTTTTCGCTGATGTGCACCCCCTTTTCCGCGAGTTCGACCACCAGGGTAAAAATATCCGTGGCGCGGTTGAACAAGGCGCCTGCGAGCATAGCGCCATTGACCCTTTTCCGTTTGGGGTCTGACTCCTTCTCGTACGCTTCGCGCGCGAGATCCAGCTTTTCTCCGGGGGTATTTATGCCCGGCTCGGTGTGATGGAAAGTCCTGCGGGTAAGAGATTCGATCAAGTACTTCTTGTTGACGAGGTTGTCTTCGATCGGCGCGTAGTATCGGATCCAGTAACCATCGAAGTAGATACAAATATTGCCATCGATATTTCGGACATCTCCGTTGCCGGGGATCTGTATCGATTCTTTCTGTTGCATAGTCAGTCACCCTCCACTGCACGCCCTATTGTATTCCCCGCAGCACCATTTTCACACCCCAAAACGCCCACGTGATATGGCATTTCGCGCCAATTCTTGCGAAAGGCGCAGCCACCGGCAATGTGTCGGAGTATACCTGTATCCGGTTGTGTTTCCCTATGCTCTTACATAGTATTTCACGATGAACCGCAAATTTTGTTTAATTTTCGCGCTGCTGGTTGCGCCCGCCGCAAACTGCTCGGAAGAGGTACGCTCGGCCGAGTTCTTGTCAAGGACATTCGAGGTAGACCGGATCTACCGCTCCATGGAAGGCCCCTACGAGACCAGGGAAATCACCCTGCTCGGCAGCGAAGAACCTGAGCTCCTGTGGATCAGGGCCATCCGCTCGGAAATCGTCGGGGAAGACGGCAAAGCATCCATGTCCGGTGAATTCATGTGCCATGTCAACATGGATATCGACCCGGACAAACACAGAGCCGCATTCGATCTCAGCAAGCCTTACGTCAATTCCCGACTGATGACGCTGGCACAGGGGCAGTTCGCGGTCGTGTTCCCGGACGGTTTCGGCGCCCCGCTGATGTCGGACGAACCCCTTTTCATGAATTCTCAGGTCCTCAACCACAACATCGAAGACGCAATTTTCAATATACGCCACAAGATCGTCGTTGATTTCGTGCGTGACCGGGATCTGAGCACGCCGATGAAACCGCTTTTCGTTTCCGCGGCATTCGGCATGAAGCTGATCAGCGGAGTTAACGGCTATTACGGCCTCGACCTGATCGACCCGGCGTTGCACGGTCCGGGCTGTCTGACGGGCGCTCCAGCCGACAATTCGACCGCGGGCTCAAACTTTGGTGATCGGTTCGGGCGTAAATTCACGGGGCACTGGACCGTCACGCCCGGTCGGGAAGTCAATCACACACCGGTGACTTCGCTGATGGCCATACCTTTCGACACGACAATTCACTATATCGCCATCCACCTCCATCCGTTCGCGGAGTCCGTGGAGCTGTACGACCTGACGGAGGACCGCAGCGTGTTCCGGAGCAATGCGGGAAACGTCCGTCAAGGCATCGGGCTGGCAAGTGTCGAGACCTACTCGAGCAAGGTCGGTATTCCAGTGTTCCGGGATCATGAATATGAGTTGGTCAGCGTCTACAACAATCCGACCACGGAAAATCACGACGCCATGGCCACGGTTTTTTTGTATCTCCTGGACAAGGACTTCGGCCGGCCAAATTCCTTGTAGGAGGGGCCGTTTCATCAAACCGGCTGCCCGCGCCGTGTCAACCTGCGGATCACGAATGCATAAATCACTATGTTAACCGTTACCAGAAAAAGGGCCAGCATGAGCTGATCCGCGCGCGTCAGGTTCTCCGGATAAAGAACAGGCACAACGTAATTGTCCACGAAACCACCCGAATAACCCGTCTGACCGGCCTCCCTGCGAAACCGATTCTCGAGCGGTGTGAGCGGGCATATCCAGCCCCTCGCTTCGACCACCGTCCCCCACAGCAGCGCGGGGATATGGAGAAAGACGGTGAATTTCCATTTCAATACCAGTAATCCGCCGAATATGGCATAGATCACGAATAACAGATGCACGACCACGACTAGATCCGCCAGGATACGATAATGCATTTGGATAGAATAAGGCCTGTAAGTACTATGATATCGACGGTCATAGTATTCTATCAGCTCGACAACAACGAACCGGACCGACACTGACCCGGTTCACCCGGGGCTACACAATGAACCTACAAAAAGTTTTCTTCGCTTTCTTCATCATGCTCGCATTGACCCTGAACTTCGGGTTTGTCATGGGTGAAATCCAAAATCCGGCGCATCACCATGTCTATGAGTTGTTTGCCGCCCTGGTAGTCAGCCTTATCGCCACCGTGATGAAGTTCGGTGACCGCACCCACATGGGCGCGGTGTTGCTCGCCGCCAGCCTGGTGGCGGATCTGCAATTGATCGGAGCGGCGGTCGTTTGGGGTATAGCCGTACATGTTTTGGAAACGGAACTGGGGGCGGGCTTCATGAGCAGCATCGTGTCGCTGTCAGGTGGTGCCGTCGTGGCCAACGTGATTTCCGTCGTCCTGCTGATTATCGAAACCGTGCAAGCCCGGCGCTGATGCACGTCTTTGTCCTGGCGCTCCGCCGCCTGCGCGGCCCGCTCATCACCTTGATCAGCGTTTATGCCATAGCCGTGTTGGGACTCACCCTTATACCCGGCGTCGATCAGGACGGCAATCCAGTGCGCATGGACTTTTTCCATGCCTTCTATTTTGTCAGCTTCACGGGCTCTACGATCGGCTTTGGCGAATTGCCCTACACGTTTACCGCCGGCCAGCGTTTCTGGGTAATACTGTGCATCTACTTCTCGGTGATCGCGTGGTTGTACACCATAGGCCGCGGTATTGCGCTCGCCCAGGAACCGGCATTCCGGCAAGCGGTCACCCGCGGCGGTTTCGAACGTGCCGTCAACAGAATCCACGAGCGGTTTTACATCATTTGCGGGTACGGAGATACCGGGAGATTACTGGTCGACGGTTTTACGGCGCGGGGCACGAGGACCATCGTGATCGACAAGGAGCAGCAGCGCATCAATGATCTGGCGCTCGCCGCTCTCGAAATCTACGTACCAGGCCTCTGCGCCGATGCCGAGCATCCGGACTCCCTGCTCTCCGCGGGCCTGATGGACATCCATTGTGCCGGGGTGATTGCCGTAACGAGCAGCGACCAGGTCAATCTCAAGGTGGCGATAACCAGTAAACTGCTGCATCCGGAACTGCCGGTGATCTGCCGTTCAGAGATCCACGACGTGGGCATCAATATGGAGTCATTCGGCACCGATGACATCGTTAACCCTTTCGATATTTTTGCGGACCGGCTTGCCACCGCCCTGCATTCACCGGCCAACTACATCATCCGCCGCTGGCTCACCAGCCCGGCGGGTACGCAACTTTCAGAGCCCCTGTTCCCACCGCGTGGACGCTGGATTCTTTGCGGTTACGGGCGCTTTGGCAAAGCCGTGGACAGGTTCTTGTCGTTCGAAGGCGTCGAGGCAACCGTCATAGAGCTCGATCCCAAACAGACGGATGCCCCCTATAACACCATCGTGGGCCGCGGTACCGAGGCCGTGACGCTGCGCGAAGCCAACGTCGAACAGACGGCGGGCATTATCGCCGGCACCGACGATGATACGAACAACCTGTCTATTATCATGACCGCTCGTGAAATCAATCCTGACCTGTTCATCGTGGCTCGCCAGAATCGGCAGCGCAACAGCGCGCTTTTCGAAGCAGCGAACGTCCATATCGTCATGCAGCGCAGCGACATCATCGCCCGCACCATCATTACCCGCATCGTGAATCCGCTGCTCTCAGAGTTCCTCGACAAGCTGCCCGATAACGATCCAGAGTGGAGCAACACGCTGGCCAGCAGAATCAGCGGCGCCTGCGGGGACTATGCACATACCTGGAACCTGATCCTCACCAGATCCCGGTCCCCTGCCCTGGCGGTCAGCCTTTATCAAGGCGCGGAAATCACCCTGTCGGTGATCCTGGATGAAGCGCAGAAATGCACAGGCGAAAAAGCGTCCCCGCTTCCCCTGCTTTTGAAGAGAGAAAAGGAAACGGTGATGCTTCCGGAGACCGATACCGTGCTAAAACACGGAGATCAGCTCCTGTTCTGCGGCACACCGTCCGCCGATAACCGAATAACCTGGATCGCCGGAAACCTGAATGCGCTGGAGAGCGCGATACAGGGCGCCGCAGATGATTCCGCGACCCAAATTGACCGAGAGCAAACCGCTGCCTCGTCATTGCGAGCGAAGTGAAGCTATCCGGAGGCCTCTAGCCCGCATATTGCACCAGACCGGCGCTCAGCCAAACCTGCCCTGCGTCATCGCTCGGGATGCTGGTGCAGTATGCGGGCTAGCCGCCTGGTGAGAAATGCGGGCGAGAATGCAGTTACAATCATCGATCGTTCGGTGTGATCATGTCACGGCGTCCGAATAGGATATAAACCAAACTGGTCTCCATACGGGAGTAGTGTTTCATGTCAGACAAGACCTGTGTCATCGTTGGCGCCGGACCGGGAAACGGACTTGCCCTCGGCGGTAAATTCCTCTCGGCGGGCTATACCACCGCCCTGCTCGCCCGCAGCAGTCAAAATCTGGAAGCGCTGAAAGACGCCCTGCCCGGCGCATACACGCACGTGTGCGACGTGACCAATGCCGAATCCATAAGATCCGCATTCGCCGACGTGGAACGCGATCTCGGACGCACCGACGTTCTAATCTACAACGCCGGTTCCGGGGTGTTTGGCAGCATCGATGACATCGACGCGGATGCGTTCGAAAGGGCGTGGCGGGTCAACGCTCTGGGCTGCTTTCACAGCGTCGAGACCGTTCTACCAGGAATGCGCGGCACTGGCGCGGGAAAGATCATCGTGATGGGCGCGACCGCCGCTAAACGGGGCGGCGCCCGTTTTGCCGCATTCGCGTCAGCCAAGGCGGCCCAATACAATCTGGCTCAGTCGCTGGCTCGCCATCTCGGCCCGGAAAACATCCATGTCGCCTACATTGTCATAGACGGCATAATCGATATCCCGAGGACGCGGGCGCGCATGCCTGACAAGCCGGACGATTTTTTTCTCGATCCGAATGATATTGCCGATGCCGTGCTCCGGGTTTCTGAACAGCCCCGATCCGCCTGGACCTTCGAGATCGATCTTCGCCCATATCGCGAAAAATGGTGAATGCAAGATGCCCGAACAGACCGAATTCCTGCCCACGGACCGCGAACCGGTCATCCGCATCATTCCGATGCCGAAGGACACCAATCCGAACGGTGACATTTTTGGCGGCTGGATCATGTCCCACGCGGACATCGCAGGCAGCATCGTCGCGGTGCAGCGCATCAGGGGCCGAATGGCAACGGTAGCCGTACACAGTTTCGTCTTCAAAAAACCCGTATATGTCGGAGATCTGGTAAGCATCTACGGAAGCATCAAACGGATTGGAAACACGTCGCTAACGGTAGCCCTCGAAGTTTTCGCGGAACGCCGCATGATCGGCGAATTCACCGGCAAGGTGGTCAGGGTTACAGAGGCCGAGTTCACCTACGTGGCGATCGATGAAAACCGGCAGCCACGGGCAATCCCATCCGAATAGAATGTATATCCCGCGCCAACCCCCATTGGAAAACTCTGAACGAAGGTCAACCCGCGCTTGCTATATTCCAGGGCCCACACTGCTACGTGTCGCCAGGCTGGTATGCCGATCAATCGAACGTGCCGACCTGGAACTACACGGTGGTTCACAGCAGGGGCACGCTCGAACTGCTGCAGGAAAAGTCCGCCGTGCTGGACATCGTGTCGCGTCTGACTGAAGTGCATCAACAGGGAAAACAAAATCCCTGGCAGGTAGGCAATGCCGGAAAACACCTCGACAAACTTCTAAAAACAATCGTTGGATTCCGTATTCGGATCGACTCTCTGGATGGGAAATTCAAGCTGAGCCAGAACCGGTCGGTTTCAGACCAGCAAGGCGTGATTGGCGCCCTGTCGAATTCAGCTGATGCTGGCGAATACGGGGTTGCAAGGCTGATGCGAGAAAAGCGCCGAATCGACAAACGTTGAGCACAAAAAAAATAAACTCGGAACACATTGTCCAAGCACTAAGTTTTCTATTAATAACAGACAGTTATATTTCTTTGTTGTTTTGATTTATGACCTGTTTTAGCTGCCGGTCGTGAAGCGCCGACAGCGTCGACAGGGCTATGATCGAGCCCAGCATTGCCAGTCCCATGTCGGACTGGGTATCCCACTCGTAGCCCTGAGTCCCGAGGAACTGCTCCGCCGATCCGCCGTAGAGTATCGCGACCCACCATTCGATCAGTTCATAGAATGCGCTGACCGCGAGACAAATCGATACCACGATGAAAGACAGCCAAACCCGGCCGTTCACCACCTCGTTGCGTATCAGGATCTCACGGGCCACGATTGCTGGGGTGAAACCCTGCGCGAAATGCCCCAATTTGTCGTAGTTGTTTCTTTCCCAACCCAACAGCTCGGACAATCTGTCGAATGCGGGCACCTCGGCGTAAGTATAGTGACCGCCCACCATAAGGATCACGCAGTGGATCAGAATCAGGGTATAAAGAAGCGGCGTCAGCGGAAACGTCTTTCGTGTCGATGCCATGATAATCAGCGCGATGACGGCCGGCAGTACCTCGAGCACCCAGGTTGGATAATCCCGTGGCGAGATGGCGGACCAGACCAAGACAGAGCAAAAAATGATCAGCCAGATGGCCGTCAAGCTCCGAGTCATTTTTGACCCCCGGGGTGCACTTTTTCGGGGAATGCAGCCAACAGTGCCGTCCTCTGCTTGATGAGAACATCCAGTGCCTGTGTCAATGAGGCTTTGATGACATGCGCCGCCTTGGCAAGACCGGAATGGATGCCACGCCGCGCCGCATCGCGCAAGGACGGTCGGAGCCAGCGGGACAACAGGAACGGCACGAACCACGACAGTCCGATCATCAATAGACTGTGTACCGCAAAGTCGATGCCAAGAAATGCATTTTCACCCGAGATGCCCTGCTGGTAGCGCGAAACGACATTCCATGCTACCCAAAGCCCCGCGAGAATGGGCAGCATGTAGACCGATACGTCCATGACTCGTCTCGTCATGCGTTGCGCAGTTCCCTCGGGAGCCTTCATGGCATCCGCGATACCGTTGCGAATTTCCGCAAGGATCAGCGTTCCGGCGTTGTCCAGGGCGTCCTGCAGGCTTGCCCGCAGAGGTCCGCTACGCACACCCTTTTCCTCAACCCTGACAGCCATATCCATTGAAATGTCGGCGATCAGATCGTTTGTGTAGGCCGTTCCGATGGTTTTGGATATCTCCTGTTCCGGTAACACGGGTGGAATCGGGTCTGCGCGCCATATTGCCGGCCGGGGAGGATATTGCTGTGCAATGACCTCCAAGTCTGCACCGAGGCGTTCCCCATACATGTCAAGCCGCCGCTCTATTTGTTCCGCGCACTGGTCACGCAGGACGTCCCAGTCTCTCGAAGACCCGAGTCTGCGGCGCATATCGTTTGCAGTCTTTTCCAGTTCCTCCAGCCGAGCCAGCACTCCGATACGCTGGAGCTCCGCGAGCCCGTGGTCTTGTATGGCTTTATTGATGATGTCCTCGAGCCGATCGAAATCATCGTCACGAGCCCGCGTACAGCTCGTGCGCAGCACCAGGGGATCACCGAATCCTGCGTCGACGAGATCCGCGGCAAAATCGGGTAACTGGACGTCAACGGCCTCGTCCCAGCGATTGACCACAAACAACCAGTGGTGTTTCCGGTGGCGGCGTTCCAACAGTTGCCGACCTATGTCGTCGCGATATCGTTCCGGGCTAACCACGTAGACCAGCCAGTCGACATAGGGCAGCCAGGCCAGGACCAGGCGCCGGTTGCCGGCTTCGACACTGTCGATATCGGGCATGTCCAGCCAGGCCACGTCCCGCCGGGCCTCGACATCATGGTATTCGACCCGCGTATCCGCGATGGGGCTGCCCTCGGCAAAGACATTCAATGCCTGGCTGCGGTGCACATACATCGTTGCCTCGGTCGAGGTCGGACGCCTGACCCCCACCTTGGCGACCGGGTGCCCCGCAAGCCGATTGAGCAGGCTGCTCTTGCCCACTCCGGTTCCGCCCAAGAACGCAACGATCAGGGGCCGGCGGTCCCGATCATGGAAGAGTTCCGTTGCGAAGTCGGTTTCCATGGCGTGTAATCCTTCGAGGTCACGCTCTGTCAACCAGCCCGCAGATTGAGCCTCGGCCGCCCATGCCCTGACCTTGTCGAATTGTTCCCGGAACTCTCTGCTCAAAAGCAAACCTCCTTTTTCAGGCGCTCCAACCTGTCGAGATCCTCGGCATCCACAAGAAACAATCCGGCAGCGGAGGATCGACTTGGAAGATCGATAAGGGTATCCCGCACTTCCTTGCGAAACAGCTCCCGAACTAGGGCACGCTGGCGATCCAACAAGTTGTCCCGTACCGATTCCACGTACTGACCCACGGCGCTCTCGGTCAGCATGGATGTCAGCGACAGCATGGCCGGAGTCAGCAACGCGTCCGTTACGCCCACCGTGCCGGTCTTGACCGCAAATATCACACCTGCGGTGTCGGCAGCTACGCGGCTGGCACGCAACGTGTTCAGCACCAAGGGATTTTCCTTGAGGCGCGCGTAGAGAGACCGCGCCGCATCCTCTATTTCGGGTTCGAATGTCGCCTGGTATCGCTTGACGGCATCAATGAAGCCGAGTTTCAGGCTTTCCGAGGCCCCGCCATAAGACCGATTCAAGCCGCGCCACCAGGCACCCGCCTGGGCGGGGTCGTCGGTGCCCTGCAAGATTACGGCATGTAGAGACAAAAGTGCATGATCCCTAACGTCGTTCAGGATGGTAGCTTCCGCATCTCCCCGGGCCTTCTGGCTATCGTCGTCGAACAAACCGGTAAATCTGCGCAGCGGCCAGGTCAACACATTCCGGGCTTTTGTCAGCGGCCTGGCCAGGGCCGGAATCTCGAGCAGTTCTAACAACTGCACCACCGCCTGCTTGAAAGCGTCGTTGTGACTGGCGTGGTCGAGGTACTGCTCTTCGTATGTAGCCATCGCATCGTTCAACCGCCGGCCTACTTCACGCTCCCAGCTATTCGCGGCGTTGATTTCGGCCATGACCGGATTCAGCCAATCCTCCCAGTTCCGCTCGATGACGGCACAGAGGCCAATCAAGCGGCACGCTTCATCGCAACGATGCCCCGAGTCGAGGACTGTGCTTCTCAACAACCCGACTTCCGGAATCTTCGACAGTGCCTGATAGGCGTCCTTTTGCGGGCTATAGGGCAGAACGACAACAGGAACCTCGTCATCCCATTCCGATTCACGTAACCGCTCGCGGACGGCTTCAGCCAGGACTTCCTGGTCTGAGGATACCTTGTTCAGACAAACGACCAGCTTCCGGTCGAGCGGGCGGAGCGCATCGAGCGTTTCCCAGACAGATAGGTCGGCGTACTTCTCCTTGCTGACCACCAGCACGATGACGTCCGCCAGACCGCCCACCTTTGCAATAAGCGTCCTGTAGTCGTGTGAGCGATGCGAGTCGAAATCAGGGGTATCCCAGACCACGGCGTCCGGTCCGGCCTGATGCTCGACCTTTTCCAGGCGCAGGTGCTCGTCACCGAATATTTCACGAATCCACCCGACATCCTCACCGCGCCGAGATTGCACGAATCCGTTGAGTTCCCTGGTAAAAGCCGCCAATGGACTGGACTCGGCCTTGTGGATTCCGAGCAGGAGATTGACCACCGTACTCTTGCCGGCCTGTGTCGGCCCGATTACCGCGACCTGAAGGGGAGACACGCTGGCCGCACTGCGCATGAGACGTTCACCCAGCAGGGTTTCCGCCAGGATCAACGTCAGCAGGGTTCGGCTCCGGCTCGCCGAGTGGTCAGGGATTTCCCGATATGTGCCGACCAGCCTCTGAATGAACACACGCAGCGGTCCGGCGGCGGGATGATCGGTCATGGAGAATTTGTCCTGAAATTCGTGTGAATGAGATTAAATAAGCCTTGAAACACTTTCATACAACCCCTATACACACATAGAATACCGCAGCGCCCGGACCAGGGAGCCAGATCAAGCCATTACAAGCCATTATGAGTGACGAAAACAAAAGCATCTACCGGGTAATTTTTCATAACCAGGGAAATGTGATCGAATTGTATGCCCACGAGGTGAGCCAGAACGGCCTGTACGCTTTCGTGGAAATCGGCGACATCATCTTTGGTGAGCGCTCGAAACTCGTCGTCGACCCGTCGGAAGAGCAGCTGAAATCCCAGTTTTCCGGTGTGAAACGTACCTGGCTGCCGCTTCATGCCGTGGTCAGGATCGACGAGGTCGAAAAAGAAGGAAAAAACAAGATCCTGTCCACCAGCGATGACAAGACGGGGAAAATCACGCCCTTCCCCATCCCGATGACGCCACCGCGCGCCGACTGACGGAATCCATACGCCTGTTGCACCAGGGCGGCCTGCCACCCGGTCGATGCAGCAACAATGAAACCCGATCTCGCCAACTACGACGCGGTCATATTCGATTTGTTCCACACCTTGATCAGTCTGGACACGGTGTCCTCATCCGCAATAAACCCATGGGACTACCTGGAGGTCTCGGAAAAAGACTGGCGTGATGCGTTGTTCAGCGACACCGATGATCGTCTGAGAGGCAGGATCACCGATCCAAATGACGTCGTGCGCGATATCGTGTGCAAACTGGATCCCGACATGAGCGCAGACAAGACCGAACACGCATCCCGATTGCGGCTCAGTCAATTCGAGGCGGCGCTGTCCAACGTGCACCCTCACGTGCTCGAAACCATTGGCTCAATCAAGTCCCGGCACAAATTGCTCGGACTGATCAGTAATGCCGATGCAATCGAGAGCTCGAGCTGGCCCGATTCGCATATCGCCACTCTTTTTGACAGCGCCGTGTTCTCCTGCGCTGTGGGTTATATCAAACCGGAGAAAGAAATCTATTTCACCATGCTGGAAGATCTGGGGGTGCCGGCGCATCGCTGTCTGTTCGTGGGCGATGGTGGCAATGACGAACTGACCGGGGCCAGGAATGTCGGCATGGATGCCGCCATAACGCTCGAATTCGTTGCAGATGCGGACACCAAAGCCATGATGGGCCGGCGCGCCCAGGCGGATTTCGAGATTGCCGGCATCCATGAGCTCTTGGCAGCCGGCCGCTGAGACCCCCCGTTAGAAGCGGCGGCCCCGCCGGGATTGTTCAGATAATCCCCCCGCAATCGGGGTCATCCATCAACTGCCTCAGCGTCGGCGCCATTGACAGGTCCCAGCCCCCGGGGAAGCGGATCCTTTCATCGTCAGCGAAAAAACTGTGCGCCAGGTGCACGAGCGAATTTGCGCTGCAGCGGGCAAGGCGATCGATATAACTCAACTGACTGCGTTCAACGTCCTTCGAAAACCCGCCGCCAACAATCCCCCAGCCTGAATCCCAAGGCATTGCCTCGACCTTGTTCAGCGCCAGGATGTCACGAACAATGTTGCCTTTGATGAATCCAAGTCCGCGCAAATCGGAATTCCCGCACAGGTCCGGATCCACCCTTCCCCTGCGACACATTACCCAGACTTCACCCGCATACAGATAGGCGTCGATGGGAACATCTTGCGGGTCGAAGCCGACAGCGAATGCCTGGCACTGCAGCGCATCCAGCTGGGGATCGACGCGCACCCAATATTTGTCCGCGTCCGACCAGTACTCGCAAATCCAATGGTCCTCGAATCGACCCGCCCGAACATAAGGCGCGAATCCGCACCTCAGTCGCGCGGCGACGTTCTGTGTCCGCAGGATGCTACACAGAAGTAATGCGGAATTCCGGGAGGTTCCGACTGCGCGCAGTTTCGGCGGCCGTGCTTCGGCAAGCGAGCCGCCCTGGAGATGCTGGACCGTATCCAGTATTTCGACCACTGTCCGGGCCTGCAGCTCGGAGTAAACCCGGTCTTCCGGAATGGATGCCCGGTAATCCGAATTCCAGCCGGGACGGATGATCAGGCCCTGCACGATTCGGCAGAGCTCCTCGATATCGCCGGGCAACCTGGACAAAGATTCCCCGTAGCGCCCCGGCTCCGATATTTGGCCATGGGATTTGAAATATTCAACGAACGGATTCATCCGGTACGGAATGCTTTTGTTGGCGTCATCCAGGTTTTTTTGCCGTAATGGACGGTAACGGGTTCGCTCATTCTATACGACTGCGATCTCAAGAATAACCCGGGCACAGCCCCACCCGGTGCAAAATGGGGGGTAAGTTCTTGGCGTGGAAAGCTTCATCGGTCACAATAGGCAATTGCCGGTCCGATCTGCCGGGCAGCCGGAGCCAACTCCCGATTCAATGTCCGAAAATTCAACATCCTCGAAAGTCGGATTCATCAGCCTTGGGTGTCCCAAGGCGCTGGTCGATTCCGAAAGGATTCTGACCCAGTTGCGTGTTGAAGGATACGATGTCGTTCCCTCCTACGACGATGCAGATCTGGTTATCGTCAACACCTGCGGATTCATAGACGCTGCCAAAGAGGAATCCCTCGAGGCGATAAGCGAAGCCCTGGATGAAAATGGCAAAGTGATCGCGACCGGCTGCCTTGGAGCCAGAAAAGAGGAGATTTACAGCAGGTACCCGCAGGTGCTGGGTGTGACCGGCCCACACGCCTATGAGGAAGTCATGCGCGCCGTTCACCGGCACCTGCCCGCTCCGCAGCAACACGATCCTTTCATCAATCTGGTGCCACCGCAGGGAATAAAGCTGACGCCCGCGCATTACGCATACGTCAAAATATCCGAAGGCTGCAACCATCGCTGCACGTTCTGCATAATCCCTTCCATGCGCGGCAACCTGGCCAGCCGAGAGGCGGCGGACATTCTCACCGAGGCGGAAAGGCTGGTGGAATCCGGTGTGAAAGAACTGCTCATCGTCTCACAGGATACCAGCGCATACGGCGTCGATCTCAAGTATCGAACGAGTTTCTGGAGCGGCCGTCCGGTGAGATCTCGACTGCCGGAACTTTGCGACGCACTCGGTTCGCTGGGGGTGTGGATTCGCCTCCACTACGTCTATCCCTACCCGCACGTCGACGGCATCATTCCCATGATGGCGGAAAGAAGGATCCTGCCGTATCTCGATATTCCTTTCCAGCACGCCAGTCCCCGCATACTCAAGCTGATGAAGCGTCCTGCCGCCACGGAAGATACGATTGCGCGAATAAACGGATGGCGCAAAATATGTCCGGACCTGTGTATTCGCAGCACATTCATCGTGGGCTTCCCGGGGGAAACCGAGGAGGAGTTTGAACAGCTGCTGGATTTTCTCCAAATAGCACAGCTCGACAGGGTCGGTTGCTTCAGGTATTCGCCTGTGGACGGAGCGAAAGCGAACGATCTGCCGGACCCGGTTGCCGAACCGGTCAAGGCGGAGCGATACGAACGATTCATGAAGGTCCAGCAGGAGATCAGCGCCTCGCGACTGCGAAAAAAGGTCGGGCAAACCCTGGATATTCTGATCGATGAGGTAGAAGAGCGCTGCGCCGTGGGGCGCACATCTGCCGACGCGCCCGAAATCGATGGCAATGTGTTTCTTGAGGCCACGGATGTTCGGCCAGGCGACATCGTTTCAGGTGAGGTTCAACACAGCGATGCGCACGATCTGTGGGCGTCGGTCGCCAGGACGGATCGATCGCCTGCGCAATGAATTGTGGTCTTGATATCGTGATTCGAACATGAGATTCATATCGAGTGTAGTGCACGCCGGTTTGATCACTGCGGTGATGGCAGCTGTCTCGATACTGACGTTCACGCCGCTTCACGGCGACAACAAGCCACGCGGCGACGTCAATGCCGATAAGGCGCTGGTGTACATCATCCAGCCGGGAGGATCGAGACGACACCTGTTTGCCGGCCAGGAATGGCTGGGCGTGGCCCAGAAGGATGCTTATTTCTTCAGCCACCTCGACCCCGGGGAGCAGTTTATCTGGGAGGCAGACGCCCGGGCCTTCGGTGTCATGTACTTCACTCCCGGCAGTACCAATTACCTGGAGGTGGGCGCCAAACAGATCGCCGTACTTGGCAAGCAACAAGGAGAAGCCCTGCTTGATCAGATCCGCACGTACTCGACCCTCAACGAAACTGACCGTGGCGACTCCTACAAGAAGCTCAAGAAATATCGCAAGGCCCGATCCCGCGCCGCAAAAGCGGGGCTGTTCGAGCCGTGCCGCTTCGCCGTGGAAAAACGGGCTGAATACGACCGGCGGGTAGAGGACGGCGACGCCGCAGCGTCGCACATTCTGGGCAACCTGTACTGGTACGGTGAATGCGTAAAAAGAGATTACCCGACGGCGATCAGCTGGTATCGCGATGCCGCGCAAAAAGGACACATCGGCGCCGCGGTGACCCTGGGCAACATTTACTACCGGGGCACCAACGTGTCAGACGATCCGGCCGAATCGGCAATCTGGTATCGTCGGGCAGCCGAGCATGGGGATCTGTTTTCACAGAGACGACTGGCAGAGATGTATCGGCAAGGCCACGGGGTCGAGCAGGACATGGACAAAGCCATCGAGTGGTATCGCAAGGCGGCCGAGGACAGTAACGATCGATGGTCGCTGGTACAACTCGAGGCCATCGATCCCGAGATTCAGCAACGAAAACGCATCGAGGACGAGGCCGAAGCCCGCGCCGCGCAAGAACAAGAGAAACGGATCGAAGAACAGCGGCAGCGCATCAGAAAAAGACGCCTCGCCCGCATCGGTGGAAAATACGGTGCGCTGGGGGTCGGCGTGCGGCCACTTCGACGCGAAGTAAAACTTGAACAACCCAACCGAAAGAAACCCGAAGACGATGGTGGCGGTTGGGACAGTGGCGTGGCATATATGCTGCCGCCCGAAATCGCCCTCGGCGTGGTTGCACTGGGCATGGTATTCAACGCCGTCGAAAAATCCCTGGACAGCCGTTTGTCGGATGAGGAGAAAGAACGGATCGAAGCGGCCTCCGCCGCACTGGCCCGACTGCTGTCGGAGGAATCAATTGCCGAAGGATTGACCAACCACATCGTGGCCGCGGGCCGATTTCCCGGCGAAAAGCCTTTATTTACCCCGGATGCCAGGGAAAACGCATCCGCAGGCAACGACGCTGGCAATACGGCAAACAAGGCGGGGGCAAATACGATACTTGAATTGGAGACGACGGGTATCGGCCTGATGCTCGCGGACAAGCGATACAGGCCGTCACATTTCGTAATGGCCAACCGGGTGCGCCTTCTCCGGCGGGACGACGGCATCATCCTTAAGGATCGGGCGCTGTGCTACGCGAGCAGCAATACCCCAAAATTCTCGGCATGGGCTGCCAATGACGGTGCGCTCATCCGTGAACAACTCGGCGCGGCATATGCCCATACCGCACAGACCCTAATGCTGATTCTGGCCGACGAGGCATACGGCACGAATTCACGGAACAACGAGTTGTGCGAGAGACTCCTGGAAAAAGTGGAAGAACGCAGGGCCGCACTCGATGAAACCCAACGATAGCCTAACCCATGGCCGGGACAGGGGATTTCATCCTGCTTCGTACGCCGTTACCGATCGATCTCTTCTCCCCTTTTCGAGGGGAGAAGGGTCGGGATGAGGGGTTTCTAAAAGCCCGTCAGGCAACCATCACTTTCGATTCATCCGCTTTTATGAAAACCAGACGGTCGCCGTCAATATCGACCCGGATGACGTCACCCGGGGAAAACCGACCGCTAAGGATTTCCTCCGCCAGCGGATTTTCTATCTGGGTCTGGATGGCACGTTTCAGCGGGCGTGCGCCGTAAACCGGGTCGAATCCAACGGCCGAGACCTTGTCGAGAGCGGCCTCCGATAGAATGAGATCGAGGTCCCGGGCCTGCAGTCGCTGTCGCAGGTACTGGATCTGGATCTTCGCGATTTCGTGCAGTTGTTCCCGCTGCAGCGGGTGGAACACCACCATATCATCGATCCGGTTGATGAACTCGGGACGGAAGTGTTGGCCCACGACATCCATCACCGTCGATTTCATCTGCTCGTAGTTCTCCTCACCGGCCATATCCTGGATCATTTGTGATCCAAGATTCGACGTCATGACGATCACCGTGTTGCGGAAATCCACGGTCCTGCCCTGGCCGTCGGTCAGGCGGCCGTCATCGAGTACCTGCAACAATACATTGAACACGTCTGGGTGAGCTTTCTCGACCTCGTCCATCAGGATAACCGAATAGGGTTTGCGGCGAACGGACTCGGTTAGGTGCCCCCCTTCTTCGTATCCGACATATCCGGGCGGCGCACCGATGAGCCGGGCAACAGAGTGTTTCTCCATGAATTCGGACATGTCGACGCGCACCATTGCGTCCTCGGTATCGAAAAGGAACGCGGCCAGGGCCTTGGACAACTCGGTTTTGCCGACACCCGTGGGTCCCAGGAACAGAAAAGAACCGTAGGGTCGATTGGGATCCGACAGACCGGCCCTGGAGCGCCGTATGGCATTCGAAACCGCCGTGATGGCCTCGTCCTGACCAATCACCCGTTGGTGCAGCTCGGACTCCATACGCAGCAGTTTTTCGCGTTCACCTTCGAGCATTTTGGACACCGGAATCCCGGTCCACTTCGACACGATCTCGGCGATCTCTTCCTCGGTGACGTTGTTGCGCAACAACCGGGTCTCCGAGTGTTCTCCGACCTGTGCCGCCTCCAGCTGCTTCTCGAGTTCCGGGATGCGTCCATACTGCAGTTCCGACATGCGCGCGAGGTTCTGAGCACGCTGGGCTGTTTCCAGTTCGAGCCGGGCCCTGTCCAGTTCTTCCTTGATATGCTGCGAACCCTGCACGGCCGCTTTCTCCGACTTCCAGATTTCCTCCAGATCGGAATACTCTTTGTCCAGATCAGCAATCTGCCGTTCCAGGTCCGCCAGACGCTTTCTCGACGCCTCGTCGGTCTCTTTCTTCAACGCTTCCCGTTCGATCTTGAGCTGAATCACACGCCTTTCCAGCTTGTCCATCTGCTCCGGTTTGGAGTCGATTTCCATGCGGATTTTGCTGGCGGCTTCATCGATCAGATCGATGGCCTTGTCCGGCAATTGGCGGTCGGTAATGTAGCGATGGGACAACGTCGCAGCGGATACGATCGCGGGGTCCGTGATATCCACGCCGTGGTGCACCTCGTATTTTTCCTTCAACCCGCGGAGGATTGCGATGGTGTCCTCCACATTGGGTTCATCCACCAGCACTTTTTGAAAACGTCGCTCGAGGGCTGCATCTTTTTCTACATACCTTCTGTATTCGTCGAGCGTTGTCGCCCCGATGCAATGAAGCTCGCCTCGCGCCAGTGCGGGCTTCAGCATATTGCCGGCATCCATAGCGCCTTCCGCCTTGCCGGCGCCGACCATGGTGTGCATTTCATCGATGAACAGGATGATCTGTCCCTCCTGTTTGGCCAGGTCATTCAGCACCGCCTTGAGGCGTTCCTCGAATTCACCCCTGAATTTTGCACCGGCAATCAAAGCGCCCATATCGAGCGACAGCAGACGTTTGCCCTGCAGCCCCTCCGGTATCTCGTTGTTTACGATTCGCTGGGCCAGGCCTTCGACGATGGCGGTCTTGCCAACGCCGGGTTCGCCGATCAGCACGGGGTTATTCTTGGTGCGCCTTTGCAGTACCTGAATGCAACGCCGAATCTCGTCGTCACGGCCGATGACGGGATCGAGCTTGCCCTGCTCGGCGCGCTCGGTGACGTCGATGGTGTATTTTTCCAGGGCCTGGCGTTGTTCCTCGGCGTTTGGGTCATCCACGCTCTGGCCACCGCGCACATTTTCCACGGCCTTTTCGAGGCTGCCTTTGACGGCGCCGTTGTCTTTCAGGATACGACCCAGCGATCCTTTGTCCTCCACCGCCGCCAGCACGAACAGCTCGCTGGAGATGTAGGCGTCATCCCGCTGCTGGGCGAGCTTGTCCATGACGTTCATCAAGCGGCCCAGATCATTCGAAATGTGGACGTCGCCGGCCTGCCCCTCGACCTGCGGCAGGCGGTCCAGCGCGTGGCCAAGATCCGAGCGCAGCTTGTTGACATTGACATCCGCCTGCGACAGCAGATGCCTGACGCTTCCGCCCTCCTGATCCAGGAGGGCCACCATGACGTGAAGCGGTTCGATGAACTGGTTATCGCGCCCCACCGCGAGACTCTGCGCATCCGCCAGCGCCATCTGAAATTTGGAAGTGAGTTTGTCCATCCGCATCGTCGGATTCCCCGATTGTTTGTGTTATCGGTAAGGTGGGGTTTTACTGCGGATTTTCAAGCATTCCGCGGATTTAGGGTGCAAGTGTACGGGTAGTCAGAATTGGGATCTTTTCCGGTCCAGACCTGGCTCGAGGTGGGGCGCCGGTACGCAAATAAACGATTTCAGTTCCGCTATTGCCTTGTTGTCCCGGGGCCCCTCGACCCGTATCGGGGTCCCGGTATCCAGACGCGCCTCGCTGCGCATGAAGATCGCGGTAAGCACTCTCCCCACACCCACTATCCCGGACAGCCTTACGGGGATGATCGGCGCATGGGCCAGATCCGCCAGCAGTATGACTCCGCGCTTGAGGGGGATATCCTCATCGGGGCGCGTAATTCTCCCCTGTGGAAAGACCACGATCAGTTCACCTTTTTCAAGGGCTTGTCGCGCCGCATAGAACGCCTTCTCCGGCGCACCGGTCCGATCGACCGGTATGCTTCCCATACTCCTGTACAACCACCTAAACCACGGTCTTTGGTACTGCTCGGTCGCGATCATATAGCGTAACGGTTTGGAGGACGCACAGGCCAGCAGCAGCGGATCCAATCCGGACAGGTGATTCGATGCAACGATGGCGCCGCCGTTTGGCGGCGCTTCGATGGGATCAAAGACGAGACCGTGAAAACGGTTGCAAAAGATGCGGCACAATCCATCCAGGCTGTTGATCAGGCCGTTGTTCCACTCGGCGCCCTGTGCTCGCCGGCCTACTCGCAGCAGCCATGACACCAGCACCGTCAGAACGACGATCACGCCGGCTAGCCCCATCCAGAACCCATTCACGACGGTAGATCGCTCAGGTCACTTCACTGTTCTGAAAAATTTCCGGTAATTGCCTCAGGGCAACCTTCCCCAGCGGCGTGCGTGGAAGCTCCTCGACCACGGCATAGCGCGTGATTTGATTGTGGCCCGACACGCGCCTGTTGAACTCTTTGAGCATATCCTTCACCTTGCCGGTGTTTTCGGGATCTACGGCAAACACCGCGGCCGGACGGGCATCCAGCTCGAACACGCCGGACTCTTTGATCTCGGGGTAACGCTCCAGCATGATCTCCAGATCTTCCGGGTATACGTTCTTGCCCGCCTCGGTCACGATCAAGCGCTTTGCGCGTCCGGCCAAAACGATCTTCCTTCCGTCGACCAGTCTGGCGAAGTCCCCCGTGTTGAACCAGCCATCCTCCATGACTTCCGCAGTCTGCTTCTGGTCCGCGTAACCGAGCATCAGGTTGGGGCCCCGCACCATCAGAATGCCGGTGCCGGTTTCGTCCGGTTCCTTGAGTTTTACCTCGATGCCGCCGAGCGGTTCCCCCACGCTGTCCAGCACGTGGTCCGTGCCTCTCTGAACGCTGATCGCGGGTGAGGTCTCAGTCAGGCCGTAACCCTGGCGCAGCGGCAAACCCAGTTTGCGATAGTAGCGTGCGATCTCCGGATCCAGCCTGGAACCGCCGCTCACCCAAGCCTTGATGTGCCCGCCGAACTTTCTCCTGATGGGGAAGTTCAGGATACGTCGAAGCGGCATTGGCGAGCAGCGGACAACCCTGATATAAAACTGCATCAGCGCACCGGCGTCCTTGAATTTCTTTTCCATGCCGTGCATCACGTTTCGGAACAAGCGGGGTACCGCAATCATGAGCGTGATACGCTCTTCCTCCAGGGCCGCTAGGACTTCACTGGCCGCCAGCACCCTCGGCAGCACCATGCACGCTCCGCAATGGATCGGCAGCACCATATCGAAACTCAACCCGAACGCGTGAGAAGTCGGAAGCAATGACAGGAACCGGTCGTCGGATCTGATGTCGAGGTCGATGGCCGCACCTGCGAGCACGTTCGACACAATGTTTTTGTGTGACAACCTGACGAGTTTCGGCCGACCCGTGCTTCCCGAAGTGTACAGCCGCACAGCTTCGTCGTGCTTTCCCGTAACGGGGCTCTCATCCTTGTTATCCGCCACGTGTTCTGTCAGTTCGATAGCCACGGTATTCGGTAAACCGCGATCATTACCGTGGTACAGAATGACCTTGGGCGCCAGTGCCTGCACCATGAGCTCGAGCTCGTCGTCGCTGTTGCCGGCGTGCAAGGGCGCCACCACGGCTCCGATCTTCCAGGTCGCAAATGCGGCGGCGCCCCATTCCGGACCGTTTTCAGACAGTATCCCGACATGATCCCCTACGCGGACTCCCAGATCTTTGAGTTGCTCGGCCAGGGCTAAGGTCGCGGCCTGGACCTGGGCATAGGTGAAGCTCTCCCGCCGGCCCCTGGATAGACGGCGGATCCATATCGTATTATCAGGATACTTTTCGAAGGCGGTATTTACCAGTGTCCAGAGATTTTCTGTCATCGTATGGTGTGATCGAATCAATAGCCCGCCGTGGTTTTACAGGAATGACCGTAATCAATCAATTTTTTATCCTTCTATTCATCCGGGCCCCTTTTGTATTGCTTCGCCCCCCCCCTCGATGACACACTTCGTGGTGTAACAGATCGGATTCCGCCGCGATGAGACCACGCTTCAAATTCCCCCATGGATACATCACCACCATTGCAAAACGCGCTATCGATGAGGACATCGGAAGCGGCGATCTTACCGCGGACCTGATTCCGGATGTCCCCCTCGAGGCGCGGCTAGTCAGCCGAGAATCGGCGGTTCTCGCAGGATCTGATTTTTTCGATGAGGCGTTCCGCCTGCTCGACGGTGGAATCGATGTGCGATGGAATACCGAGGACGGTCGTACCGTCCAGTCCGGAGACGAGCTCTGTGTCGTGACCGGCCGGGCGCACCCGGTTTTATCCGGCGAACGCAGCGCAATCAACCTTTTGCAAACCCTGTCGGGCACCGCTACCCAGACCCGCCGGTATGTGGATCTGGTGGCGGGTACGAATGCACGCGTGCTGGATACCCGCAAAACCATACCCGGACTGCGTCTGGCGCAAAAATACGCCGTGCTCTGCGGTGGCGGCCACAACCATCGCATCGGTTTATTCGACGGTATCCTGATAAAGGAGAATCATCTGCGCAGCGAAACCACCATCGAGCGGCTTATAGGTAACGCCAAACAACGGTCGCGGGACGATTTGCTGATCGAAATCGAGGTCGAAAACCTCACTGAACTTCAGGCCGCTCTGGACGCCGGCGCTCCACGCATCCTGCTCGACAATTTTTCCGTGGAGCGCCTTAAACAGGCCGTGGCGCTCACTGCCGGAAGAGCTTTGCTGGAAGCCTCCGGCGGCGTAGACGAAAACACGCTGAGGGCCATTGCGGAAACTGGTGTCGATTTCATTTCGATCGGAGCGATGACCAAGAATGTCATCGCCACGGATTTTTCACTGCTCGTGGAGTAACAAGTTCCTGATTCGTCCCGTCAAGAAACCGCTGCTATAGTCGTACCCGCATATGCCGGGATGACGCGGATTCCAAAAAAGTGGTTGTTCTGGATTAGAACCACGGCAGCTCTTATTAATGGTGTCATTGCGAGGCGCGTGCCGAAGCTGCGAGCGAAGCGTGGCAGGACGCGGCAATCCAGAAGGTCTTGTAAGACAACAGTGCTGGATTGCTTCACTTCGTTCGCAATGAAAAAATGCTGAATCAATCAGGGCTTCGCTACTGGTGAGCCGAAATATATCTCTCCAGATCTTTTGCCGTCAACTCGCCGACGTGCCTTGCCACGTACTCACCTTCCGGTGATACGAAAAACGTTGAAGGCAAACCTATCAATGGTTCGAATGGCTCGAGGGGCTGTTCGCCAATACGCAAGATTGGATAGCTGATACCTCGCTTGCTTATAAAATTTTGGACACTGCGTATTTTTGTAGTCTCGTAGTTGATTCCAATGACGGTTGCCCTGTCACCGTACCTCTCCGAGAACCAGATCAACTCGGGAATTTCCCGGAGGCAGGGCGTGCACCAGGTGGCCCAGAAATTGATTATGACCCAGCGCCCCCGAAAACTGGAAAGCCTGACCGGCCGGCCATCCAAATTCGGGAGCGTGAAATCGACCGCTTGCGGCGGTACCGGCTTTTGCGCGCGGACCGGTTGATTCACCGGCACCATAGCCAGAGCTAAAATCAGGCACCACGACAGATACATCGTTTTAACCTGCATATTGCGCCAGGGTCCCGTTATTCAGTTGCCGCATCACTCACTCCATCCAGATCAATGACGCCATCCGTCCGCAGGGATTGCTGCGCCGATGTGAAAAAAAGCGCGACGGTGCGGAGTACGTACAAAGCGACGCATCGTAGCTGCAGGCAGCCCCCTCAAGTCTCAGCTCGCCCGCCGTCAGCGCATACAGATCCGCGAACCACTTCCCGTTTACGGAGGGTTTGAAGCAGCTCGCTGAAGCCTGTATCGCTGATTGGATGGTGGCTTTCACATCATTGCCGATTTCGAAGGCACCCGGCCCGATTGCCGGGCCCAGCCAGGCCACTGCCCGTCCATCGCCATTGAACAATCTTGCAGCTTTCCGAACCAGTCCCTGGGTCAGCCCCCGCCAACCGATATGAAACAGACCGACACGGGTTCCCGCGGAGTCACTTATAAACAACGGCAGACAGTCCGCGGTCAGAATAACACATACGGTCCCTGGGACTGTGCTATAGCTGCCATCGGCGTCCTGTCCGGGGTCATATCGATCGGCACAGACGATATTGTCGCCGTGAACCTGCGTCAGCCAGACCGGTTCGCCGGGCAGGCGAAAATACTCGCCCGCGAGTCTCCGGTTGTGCATGACCGCGTCGTCGTCGTCTCCGACGTGCCCCCCAAGATTGAACGAACGGAATGGACCGACGCCCACACCGTTGCCTCGCGTGGTGGTAATCGCGCGAACATTGGACTGCGCCGCCCAGTTTGCGGTGATCACGTCAATCTCCACGGGTTCGTTCGCTGTCGGTCGCGAGCACTTCGCACAAGGCCATCATATCAAACGGCAATGGTGCCTCCCAAGCCATCGTTGTACCGGTGCCGGGATGGATCAAGCGCAATTTCCAGGCATGCAGCGCCTGCCGATTGAATCGCTGTAACATTTCTCGTAGATCGTCCATAGAATCAGGGGGAAACCGGCTGCGTCCGCCATACACGGGGTCGCCGACAAGTGGAAACCCGATATGCCGCATATGGACACGGATCTGGTGAGTCCGCCCGGATTCGAGTTTACAGCGCAAAAGCGTGTGGACGCGGTAGCGTCTCTCGACACGAAAGTGTGTGACAGCCGGCTTGCCACCGGACACCACCGCCATACGGCGCCGGTCATGACGATCACGCCCGACGGGCTCGTCGATCGTGCCGCCGGACACGGGAACACCCTGAACCACGGCAAGGTAGGTTCGTCCAAGGCTGCGTTTTGCCAGTTGATCGATCAGAGCTAGACGGGCAGCTTCCGTGCGTGCCACTACCATGAGTCCGGTCGTGTCCTTGTCGAGTCGGTGCACGATCCCGGCACGCGGCAGGGCGGACAGGCTGCCGTCGTGGTGCAGCAGTCCGTTTACCAGGGTATTGCGAGGGTTTCCCGCACCGGGGTGTACCACCAGTCCGGCCGGTTTATTGACCACGATCAGGTGCTCGTCCTCATGGACAAGGGTCAGAGCGACGGGCTCGGGCTGCCATAAAACGGACTGGATTTCCGGGACCACCAGTTCTACCCGCTCTCCGCCCTGGACGCGATCACGCTGGGAGGGAATTTCGTCGTCCACGACGATCAATCCCTGCTTCAGCCATTTCTGCATGGCGCTCCGTGAATAGCCGGGGAACAAAGCCGCAAGCGCCTTGTCCATCCGCATTCCCTCGCAGGTCGGTGGAATCTCGCGTTTCAGGTGCTTTTCGTCAGCCTGCATAGTGTCACAACGCTTCACGGCAACGGTTGTTCGGGTTATATTTTTGATTCCGGTAAATCAATGAAACATATCATGCGTTCATTCAAAGTCCTTATTGTCCTGTTCCTGGCCTCAATCCTGACGGTGGGCTGCGCGAAATTATTCAAACCCAAGACCGAAGACTGGACCGCCGAGCAATTTTACGACGAAGCCAAGAAAAAACTCGACGACGACAAGTGGGCGGATGCGATCGAACTTTACCAGCAACTCGAGGCCCGGTACCCCTACGGCAAGTTCTCGGAACAGGCCCAGCTGGAAATCACCTACGCGTACTACAAGAACAATGATGAAGCCCAGGCTATTGCAGCAGCAGATCGATTCATTCGCCTTCACCCGACACACCCGAGCGTCGACTATGCCTATTATCTCAAAGGCCTGACCAATTTTGCGGAAAACAAGACCCTCACGGACAAGCTGCTCGGCGGCAAGGATTTCTCCGACCGCGATCCAAAGGCGGCGGTATCGTCCTATCAGGCATTCGACCAGCTGATTACGCGATTTCCCGAAAGCCGCTACTACAACGACTCGGTCGTTCGCATGAACAAGCTCTCGGGTTACCTGGCCCGGCACGATCTGTTGGTTGCCGAATATTACCTGCGCCGCGGCGCCTATGTGGCGGTCGTCAACCGCTGCAAATATGTGCTCGAAAATCATCAGAACAGCAGCGCCGTGGAAGACGCCCTGGGGCTGATGATGGTGGCCTATGACCGCATGGGGATGACGGAACTGGCGGTCGACACCAAACGGATAATGGAGTTGAACTACCCTGACAGCCTTTTTCTGACCAATACGAAAAGAGCGCTCGCGAGCATCAGGAAATAGAAGTGCCCTTGTAACCGGAGGTGATCGGATAACGCCGGTCCCGACCGAATGCACGCTTGGTGATGCGCACGCCCGGCGGAGCCTGACGCCGTTTGTACTCGTTCACATCCACCATCCTGGCCACGCGGTATACCACCTCCGGCTCGAATCCAGCGGCAATGATCTCCCCGGGGCTTTGATCGAGCTCGATGTACCGCTCGAGAATCGGATCCAGAATTGCATAGTCCGGCAGACTGTCCACGTCCTTCTGGTCGGGCCTGAGCTCCGCGGAGGGAGGCCGCGTCAATACGCGTTCGGGGATGACCGGATCAATCGAATTACGATAACTTGCGAGACGATAGACAAGGGTCTTGGGCACGTCCTTGATGACGGCGAAACCTCCGGCCATGTCGCCGTACAAGGTGGCGTACCCCACCGCCATCTCACTCTTGTTTCCCGTGGTCAAGACCATCCGCGAGAACTTGTTGGATATCGCCATCAGAATCACGCCGCGGCAGCGTGCCTGCAGGTTTTCCTCCGTCTCGTCGTTGGCCTGGCCCTTGAATAGCTCTCCCAGGCCGTCCAGAAAACTCTTGAACATCGGTTCAATCGGGATGATGTGATAGTCGATCCCGAGGCTCTCGGCCTGGCGGCGTGCATCCTCGAGACTCATGTCTGCGGTATAGCGCGACGGCATCATCACCGCCGTGACCCTGTCCGGTCCCAGGGCGTCGGCGGCGATCGCCAGGGTCAGCGCCGAATCTATGCCACCGGACAATCCCACCACCACTCCCGCGGTAAATCCGTTCTTGTTGACGTAGTCGTGCACGCCGAGCACCAGCGCCTGATAGGCGCTTTCGACCACGTCGCGCGTGCTCTCAATCCCGGCTTTGCGCGGCACTGGATCGGGATCGAGATCGAACTCCGAGACCAGCACCTGCTCCTTGAAATATCTGCCCCGCTGGGTCAATGTGCCCGCGGCATCCACCACGAACGATGCCCCATCGAACACCAGTTCGTCCTGTAGTCCGACCTGGTTGACATACACGATGGGCACCCCAAGGGTTCTCGCGCGTTCTGAAACCACCGGGAGGCGCTGCTCTGCCCGGTCGACTTCATCGATATGATACGGAGACGCGTTGATGTTGATCACCAGCCGGGCGCCGGCATTCACGCTCTGCTCGACCGGGCCATGCCGCCATATGTCCTCGCATATGGTCAGCCCCACACGGACCCCCTCGAAATCGACGACGCCCGCTTCCTCGCCCGCCTCGAAATAACGCTTCTCGTCGAACACGCTGTAATTGGGAAGGTGCTGTTTGTAATAGCTGCCGAGCACGGTGCCTCCCAGGACGAACGAGGCGGCGTTGTAAAGCTTTTCGTCACGGCGGTGGGGGTGACCCAGTATCATGGCGATCCCGTCTACGCTGCGCATGACCTTGTCGAGTGTCTGCATCGAATCATCGATGAAATCCCGCCGTAGCAGGAGATCTTCGGGCGGATAGCCGGTAATGCAGAGTTCGGGATAGACGATCAGTGAGCAACCCATTTTTCGTGCCATCACAGCGGCATCGACGATCTGGGCGGCGTTACCCTCCAGATCTCCCACGGTCGGGTTGATTTGAGCGAGCGCAATAGAAATTGTCATAAACAAACTTATGATTTTATTGTCACAAAGTGTCCAATGGATTCGATCGCGACTTATTCATTCACCAGCTCCAATCCAGAGTAAACTGGGGCAATGAAATTACGCATCGCCCGCCGCATAGACGAAATCGAATCGGCACATTGGAACCATCTTGTCCATAACGGCAACCCGTTCCTGAGCCACGAATTTCTGCATGGTCTGGAAGTCAGCGGCAGCGTTGGCAAGGACACTGGCTGGGAAGCTTATCACCTCGCACTATTCGATGACACATATGATCGTTCGCTCCCCGTGGCCGCCGCTCCCCTGTACCTGAAGTACCACTCGTGGGGTGAGTACGTGTTCGACTGGGCATGGGCCGATGCCTACCATCGAGCCGGGCTCGAGTATTACCCCAAGCTTTTATGTGGGATACCTTTTACACCAGTCACCGGCCCAAGGCTTCTGGTCAACCCGAACCACCCGCAACCCGGAAGGCTGCGCGAGGCGCTGGCGTCGTCAATGGTACAGCTTGCCGATGACAGCGGCGTATCGTCGCTGCATGTCCTTTTCACAAATGAGCAGGACAATCAGGCACTGACACGGTCGGACCTGATGCGCCGCACCGGCAACCAGTTTCACTGGTGCAACGGGAATTTCGAAAACTTCGACCATTACCTCGCATCGTTCACCGCCGCCAAACGGAAAAAGATCCGGCGGGAAAGGCGCCGCATCGAGGAATCCGGGATCCGCATGGAGGTGTTGACAGGCCCGGAGCTCACGCCGGCACACTGGCATGCCATGTACCGCTTTTATAGAATCACCGTGCAGAGCCACGGCGCATATCCTTATCTGAACCGCGAATTTTTTGAATATATGCAGACCCGCATGGCTGATTGCGTGGTACTGGTGTTGGCAAGGGACGGCGCGCGCTATATCGGCGGCGCTCTAAACATTGCCGGTGGCGATGCAATGTACGGCCGCTATTGGGGTGCCGACGAGTACTATGACGGGCTGCATTTCGAAGCCTGTTACTACCAGCCGATCGAGTATTGCATCCGGAATCGCCTGGCCCGCTTCGAGGCCGGCGCCCAGGGTGAGCACAAGCTCAGCCGCGGATTGCTGCCGATAACGACATACTCCGCGCACTGGCTCAAAGATGCTCGTTTCAGGCACGCGATTGCGGACTTTCTGCACGCTGAAAGCGAACAGGTAGAACGCTATAACGAGGCATTGCGCGGTCACGCGCCGTTCAAGTGAGGTTGCGCGTGGCGCAAGTCTGTTTCAAACTATAAAAATAATGTACCTACTGTCCTCACACGCGGCAACGTCAATGTTTCCACCGGTAGAACAGGCCACTCCCGAGGGCCTGCTGGCCATCGGGGGAGACCTGTCCAGCGAGCGGCTGCTGGAGGCGTATCGTCGCGGGATCTTTCCCTGGTACAGTTCGGGCCAGCCGATCCTGTGGTGGTCGCCGGACCCGCGGGCGGTTCTGTACCTGGACCGATTCAAGGTGTCTCGAAGCCTGAAAAAGCGGATGCGAAGGAATTCCTACGACGTGACGCTGGACACGTGCTTCAGGGAAGTGGTTACCGCCTGCGCCGCGCCGCGTCAGAATGACCCTGTTGCAGGCACCTGGATCACACGTGAAATGGCCAGGGCATATCACAATCTGCACGTGATGGGTTACGCACACTCCGTCGAGACCTGGCACGACGGCCAACTCGTCGGTGGACTTTACGGGCTTGCCCTTGGCCGCGGCTTTTTCGGGGAGAGCATGTTCAGCAAAATGAGCGATGCATCAAAGGTTGCCCTGGCTGCCCTGGTCGACCATCTGAAGAAACGGGGATACCTGTTCGTGGATTGCCAGCTCCCATCACCGCACATCCTGAGTCTGGGTGCGGTCGAGATACCTCGATCCCGTTTTTTGCAGGAACTCGGCGACGCGCTCAAGACAGCGGACCGGATCGGCCGGTGGACGCAAGGCAATGCTGAATTCCAGGGATGAACCGGATGGACATGCGCAGTGAAAACATCAGGGTATATCTGTCCACGTCGCATCCCTGCCCCTACCTTCCGGAGGAAATCGCGACTAGCCTGATTATCGATCCGGACCTCGAGACCGATCAATACCGGCTAACCCAGCTCACCCAGAACGGATTCAGACGCAGCGGCGACCTCATTTACCGCCCGCACTGTCCGAATTGCCGTGCCTGTATATCGGTGCGAATTCCCACAGAGCTGTTTCGGCCGAATCGCTCCCAAAGGCGTAATTTGCAAAAAAACCACGACATCGAAGTCAACGCCATTTCACCCGCTTTCAAGGAAGAACATTTCGAAATGTACGTGCGGTACCAGCAGGCCCGGCACCCTGGCAGCGATATGTGCGATCAGAACCCGGACAAATACCATCAGTTTCTGGTCGCCAATGGGCGGAATTCGGTGTTTTTCGAGTTCAGAGTCGAAGCAAGCCTGGTCGCCGTTTCCGTGGTCGACGTATTGCTCGATGGGCTATCCGCGGTGTACACATTTTTCGAACCCGACTACCACAAACGCAGCCTCGGCACATTCGCCATACTGTGGGAAACCGAGGAAGCCAGACGGCGAAACATGGACTGGCTGTATCTGGGTTACTGGATCGATGAATGCGAAAAGATGTCCTACAAGACAAACTTCAGGCCGATTCAAGGATTTCGCAATGGAAGCTGGCGCGGCCTTTGCTGAGCCACCCTGGAGCGACACTTTACGAAACGCTGTCCATCGGGCATCATAGCGCGCCTCGAACCGGGGAGCCGTGCGCGATAGTGGCGAATTTATAGAGTGGCAAAAGAAGATCATATAGAAATGGAGGGTACGGTCGTAGAGACCCTGCCCAACACACAATTCAGGGTAGAGCTGGAAAACGGCCACATCGTTACCGCGCATATATCGGGCAAGATGCGCAAGAACTACATCAGAATACTTCGTGGTGACAAGGTGACGGTTCAGCTCACGCCGTACGATCTCAGCAAAGGCCGTATCACCTACCGCATTCGCTGAGTTGACGCTCCCCCGCTTCGGTCGATACGCATGCTGCCTGTTACTGGCTATCGGCACAGCCGCTGCGGCCGACGAGGCGGACGTGGAGGACGTCCTGATCGCCTGCGACGCCAGCCGCACCTGCTCATTCCACGTAGCCCTGCGCCACGCCGACACCGGCTGGAACCACTATGCGAACCATTGGCGGATACTGAGCCCCGATGGTGTGGAACTCGGCAGACGTGTACTCTACCATCCCCACGTCGACGAACAGCCTTTCACGCGATCACTGAGCGGCGTGGTGATCCCGGAAGACGCATCCGCAGTCATCGTCGAGGCTCATGACAGCGTTCATGAATACGGTGGCAAGCGGCAGAAAGCCCGCATTCCCGACTGAATCACGCCCGCATATTGTACCCAGGCGGCCTGGCACGCTGACTTGTTCATGTTTTCCCGAGCCTGGCCAATCTCACAATACGCCGGCGTGGCATCGATTACACGGCTTGTTGCCGGTACGCAGGCTGTTTATAATTCACACATGCTGGATATATATACAGCCATTTCAACATGCAGGCATTGACCGCTCGCCAGTCGGAAGTGCTTGCCCTGATCCGCGATCACCTCAATCGATATGGAATGCCGCCGACACGAGCGGAAATTGCCGATGAACTGGGATTTCGTTCGCCCAATGCCGCCGACGACCACCTTAAGGCGTTGGCACGCAAGGGGGCAATCAGTTTGACACCGGGTGCGTCCCGCGGCGTGCGGGTGCTGGACAATTGGGTGACCGCACACCACCTTGCCGTCGTCGGTCGCGTGGCTGCAGGCAATCCTGTATTGTGCGAACAACATATCGAGGATCACGTGCAGATCGACGCCACGGTGTTCAAACCCAAGGCAGACTATCTGCTGCGAGTCACAGGTGACAGCATGCGTGATGCGGGCATTCTCGACAAAGACCTGCTCGCGGTACGAATGACCCGGGATGTCACCAATGGACAGATCGTGGTGGCACGGATCAATGACGAGGTTACGGTAAAGCGATTCAAGCGCAGGGGCCGACAGGTGGAACTTCGACCGGAAAATCCGGATTACCCTGTCATCACCGTGGATCTTTCAAGCAACGAATTCGAAATAGAGGGCGTCGGTGTTGGCGTTTTGAGAAAGGACATTCATGGGACATAGGCTCTCAAAGATCACCACCCGTACGGGAGACGACGGTACTACCGGGCTCGGCGACGGGTCCCGCGTAGACAAAGACAGTGTGCGCATAGAAGCGTTGGGCGCCGTCGACGAACTCAACAGCGCCGTAGGTCTGCTGTTGACGGAGACCCTCGCGGATGATGTGCGGACGCTATTGCTGGACATCCAGCATAGCCTGTTCGATGTCGGGGGCGAGCTCAGCATTCCGGGTTACACCCTGCTGACCCAAGAGAGCGTTTCCAATCTGGAAACACAAATCGAGAAATACAACGAGAACCTGCCGCCACTCAAAGAGTTCGTCCTCCCCGGTGGCGCCAGATCAGCCGCACTGTGCCACGTCGCAAGGGGCACCTGCAGACGTGCGGAACGCCGCGTCGTTACCCTGCTGGCAAAAGAAGACGCGTCCACGATTTCGCGGCAGTACCTGAACAGGCTAAGCGACCTGCTGTTTGTATTGGCGCGTCACCTGAACCGATCTGAGGGCGGCGGCGACGTGATATGGAACCGGGATCGCGGTAAACCGGTAAGCTAATCCACATCCACATCCACACCCACATCGACATCGAAAAATTAATGTCGACGCGGGTGGTGAATCAATCCGCTTGTGCCTGCTTCAGACCGTGCTTTAAGCGCTGCCAGTCGAAGCAAACGCCAGGGTCCATTTTCCGGCCGGGTGCAATATCCGAGTGACCCACGACGTTTGATAATTCGATTCCGGGATAAGCAGATATCAACTCGTCCGCGAGACCGATCAGCGTGTCGTATTGTGAATCTGTGAACGGCGTGTCAGCGGTGCCCTCGAGTTCGATGCCGATGGAAAAATCGTTCACGTCACATCGATCACCGAATCGTGACGGTCCGGCGTGCCATGCACGAAGGTGCGTCGGTACGAATTGTGTGATCCCACCTGCCCGGTGAATGAGAAAGTGAGAAGAAACTTTCAATTCGCAAATTTCCCTGAAGTAAGAGTGGTATGCGGGGTCGAGTTCATTGCAGAACAGATGTTCAATAAAGTCGCCGCCATACTCGCCCGGTGGAAGACTGATACAGTGCACAACGAGCAGATCGATCTCCACGCCCTCCGGCCTCGCATCACTGTTGGGAGACGCAACGAATGCGGCGGGCTCGAATAGACCGGTTGATCTGTCCAGTTTCAATTAGAGAATTCTCCTGAGCAGTGCCAAAACAAGCGCCGCGGCAGCGGTCGAGGCACCTCTTCGAAAGAGCCGGCCCCGCACCGGCGACCATCGGTCGAATTTTTTCGACGCACTATCGACTCGGGGCTTTGCCAAGCAGTAAAATGATCATGGTATCAAATTAGAGACCGCAACTATTCCCAAGCAGACACAAGAAAGCATAATCCGAGCCACGACGCGCTATCGGGGCATACAGGGAATGTATTTCCTCAACAAGCGGGGTGACCTCGGCTACATCACCGACGATTCCTCTAAAGCGGTGCGGGAGACCTTCCCCCAGCTCAACGATAAGAAGTTCCTGAAGAAACACCCCGACTTTCTGACCCAGATCGAAGGATTCCTGCGCGAGACGGCGGAAATACCGGGCGCATATCTCGAACGGGGCATAGCCCAGGAAATAGAACTTGGTTACATCGTGCCCCCTGGTGACAAACAACCCTGGACCTCGTCGAACTTCATGCTTCACAAGCACGTTCTCAAGGCGCTCCGGAACGACGACGAAATGCCGAACACAGAAGGATCCGGAGAGTCACCTAGAATTGACCCTGAGGCAAGTCAGTACCAGAGTGTTTGCAGCGTATACAAGGGGTTTGCCGATCTTCTCTACTACAAGAACGCTTTCGGCGTGTGTCCGTATTTTCCGGTGTTGTTCAAGCTGCCGGGATACGATCTGAATTCCACGGCTCGACAGGAAAAAGCGCCGCTTCGCGTATTGAACCTGAGATGGAATGGTAACAATGACGTGGTCCCGGCGGCAGAGAAGTGTGCACAGTTCCCCGCGGTGTTCTCCATCCTGCGTGCCAACTTGGTCAAGCGAGGCGCCATTATCCGCGACAATTCGAAACCGGTCGTGGTCTACTGAGCACGCCCGTCTCCCGGTGCCTGCCGCATCCAAACAATTTAATTTATCCGCCATCGCCGGTATACTGGCCAACGTCTCCGATAGAAGCAAATTGCATGCTTAGAGCATTAACTAGTTCCTGTCCAGAAAAAGCTTGAGTCATTGCGAGGAGCGCAGCGACGCGGCAATCCAGCGCCGAATTAAAACAATTTGTTTCACTGGATTGCTTCGCTACGCTCGCAATGACGGGTATTCTGGACAGGAACTAACTAGTCATATCCAACAATATATTGTCCAAGAATCGATATTTACCGGTAACGCCTCTACCCGCCCTGCTTGCGATGCTGGTCCTTGCTGTGGCGCTTGCCGTATGCCCCGCATACGCCAAAGCAAGGGGGGCGGAGAGTCTTTTGTCCGTCTATGCAGCGGCCAGACCCATCCTCGACGATCCTGATCAGCGAAATCCTTTCTATCTGCGGGCCGCGGTCAAGAAAAACGAGCAGGCCGGCGAAGCGGCGATGTACTTCGACCAGCCTTTTTCGGAGATTGCGGACACTCTCAGCAATTCCAGCAGCTGGTGCACCGTTCTGATCCTCCACCTCAATGTCAAGGCGTGCACTTACAGCCCCGGCAACAAAGGTGATGAGTCTCTGACGGTCTATCTTGGCCGCAAGTTCTACCAGGACCCCGACGATGCGTTTGTCATGACGTACAAATTTCAGACGGACAGGCAGGACAACTATTTTTCAGCGCTGATCACGGCAGACAAGGGACCTCTGGGGACCTCCAACTATCGAATTCAGCTCGAAATCATGGATATCGAGGGCCGGACGTTCGGGCGCTTTCAGGTATCACAAAAGCACAGCTGGATCAGTGCAAGGGCTGCAAAGCTTTATCTGTCGACCGTGGGAAGAGATAAAAAAGGTATTACCGTGGTTGCGACGGACGAGGAAGGCAACCCGGTATATTCCGACGGAGAACGGGCCGTCGCCGAACGCAACCTGCTTCGTTACTACTTTGCGATTACCGCATTCTTCCGTAACAAAGACCCGGTTGGGGATGATCAATTCCAGGAACGCTTGAACTACTGGTTCGATCAGACTGAACAATACAAGCAGCTTCACGAACTGGACCGTAACCGGTACCTTACGGACAAGAAAAAGGAATTCGAGAATCAACTTGCGTTGCAGAATTCGCAGTATATCGACAAGTTGACGTATAAAAAATAATCTACTTCACGAGTTCCCGTAACTCCCGGATATCCTCATCCAGATTCGGCAGCGATCCGTTGCCGAATTCCAGATAATCGGCATAGCTGAATTCCTCCAGCAACAGGTAGGCGCGTTCCGCGTAGTCGCTATCGGGTGCGGCATGAATTGCCGAGGCCAGCAGCAGCTCCATCTCCGGCACCGCCGGTTTCAACCTTAGCGTACGAAGCGCAACAACGCCCAGCAGGTAGTAGGATTCGGATATTACGACCGGATCCAGGTGTTCGTCCGCTTCCAGCAGCCGGCGCAGCATGCTGGACACGACGATATCGAATACCGCGCGTTCCCGGCCGGCCGGGACCAGAGTCATTGCTGTTGATTCGTCGAAAAGTTCGCGCGCGCGATTCAGAGATGGCCGGGCTTTGAGGTCTCCGGACAGTTTATCCAGCGAATCCAGCCAGCTCTGGACGTGTCCGCGTATATATAGCGGCAAGGAATCCCTGCGCATAAACTGAACAAGTGTCGCACGAACGCGTTCGACATCCTGTTTGACGGCCAGTCCAATTTGCAGGTAGTCGATCCAGATGCCGTCGAGGTCGAGATCCACGGGGTTCGAGTCCGGGGACATTATAATTTCCTCGAACTTGCGCAGGGCGTCATCGAACTGGCGGGTCGCCACATAGAGTTGAGCAATTTCTTCAGGATCCAGCGCCTCCGTATCCATCCGGGCGAACAGTTTCTGCCCCAGAAGATAGTCCGACTCATCGGGCAGTCGGGCATGGCAGGACACGCAATTCTGGGCCATATCCGAAAGTGAGAAATAGGCATCCATATAACGCTCATCGTCGAATGAGGAGCGGACTCTTTCGACCGCCTTTTCGAATGAATACGCAAGCAGCCCGAATTCTGGATCGCGGGACTGCCCGTGCTCGGCAAGTTCGTCGCTCGATTCCAGCAACTGTCCAACCTGGTCCTGGATGAGCGGCTTGTCATTTTCCCCTATCTCCCGCCCTCGCAGAGAGACCGGTAACAGGTAGCTAATGGCCTCAAATGCGTTCCACATGGTTCGTCTGATATCCTGATTATTGGACTGCGCATAAACAGGTTCGACAATCAGCAAAAACAGACAAGCCCATATTATTCTTCTTGCGGCGGCGCCCATAGTGTCATCCCGTATCGTAAGCATCTTGACTCTAATTCCAGGCCACGAATCAATGTGCGAACTGTCTAAAGCTCTGGCTGGTGCCAGCGAGAGGAGTCGAACCTCCGACCTGCCGATTACGAATCGGCTGCTCTACCAACTGAGCTACGCTGGCAACGAATTGAAACACTGAGGTTTGACTGATTCCGGCCCGGGTCGGCGGGGTGGGAATTCTACTGCTTTCGAACCCTGACCACGACTTCAACGCTGTCCAGGCACGTGCCATCAGGCAGGTCCGGCACCTCCTTCAGGGAGATCTGATCAGATTCGATGTCCTGGATTTTACCCGAATCGAGGTCATAAAAATGGTGGTGCGGTGCGACGTTGGAATCGTAGAAAACCTTGACGGGATCAACCAATACCTTTTTGATCAAACCACGCTCCACGAACAAACCCAGGGTATTGTATACCGTTGCCTTGGACACGGCGGCGTCGGATTTGTTGACCTCATTGAACACATCCTCTGCCGAGAAATGCGCATGCTGCGTAAACAGAATCTGCGCAATGTTGAGTCGTTGAGCGGTGGGCGTGACTTTTTGCGACCGCAGGAATGCAGCTAATCCCGGGGGCGTGCAATTTGACAGTCTGACCATGAGCGTCATTATAGAGTTAGACTTATTCTAAGTCTAACTAGGTTTCAGAAGGTGTTGATTTATAGAAACATTTACTTTCCGATTCTACTCCTGAAGATCTGCAAACCGATGATGTCCATCGCCAACAACACCGCGCCCACGGAAATAGCCGAATCGGCAACGTTGAAGGTCGGCCAATGCCAATCCCCATAGAACCAGTGTATAAAATCGACCACGTAGCCCTGGCGAACTCGGTCTATCACGTTCCCCGCCGCACCGCCAAGAATCAACGCGAAAGCAATGGCGCTCTGGATTTCGTCGGATTTGATCCGTAACAGGCTCCAAATGATGAACACCGATACAAAAACCGCGATGACGATGAAAAAAGCGTTTTGCCAGCCGGGGGCGTCCGCCAGCAGGCCAAACGCAGCGCCTGTGTTGTATACGAGTGAAAAATCGAAGAAACCGGGGATCACCACAACAGGCTCTTTGCCGAGCAGTGCGTCGACGGCCCAGATCTTGGTCAACTGATCGAGGATCAGCACCAATGCGGATAACCAGAGCTGACGTACTCCAATCATTATCTACTTAAAAACAATAAGTTAAGGCCAATACGTTATAAATATGTTGACCTAATTTCGAGTAGGGATGGTCAGTCTGAAGTCAGAGGGAATTGTCTATGGATGAATTCAGGCAAATCGACGGGCCTCGCCCCCACCTACGACATTCTCAACACATCGCACGCAGATTGCAGGATGGTTGGCATCCTTTCCGACATCGGCGCGGCGGTGCCAACAGCGGATACACTTATCGTAGTCCGATGTAGTGACATCGACGTACACCCCGTCGAGTTCAGAATTTTCGAGACCTGCGGGCCGGTCTTCCAAACCGGCGACCATTGCATCCGAGCTGATGAAGACAAACCGGAGTTCACCCTCGAGCTTTCGAAGCTGATCGTGGTACTTCTCATTGCAATAGACCGTCACCTCGGCTTCCAGGGCGGAGCCAATCTTCCCGGCGGTACGCAGCGCCTCGAGCTGCCGGCTCACCTCCTGGCGAACCACGCGCACGTCCTCCCAGAACGCATGATCGAACCCGTGATCGCCCACGTTGAACTCCGGCCAGTCGTCGTACCAGGTCACGAGGAACACCGACTCGGCATCATGGTCCGGCGTCTGCTGCCAGATTTCCTCTGCGGTGAATGACAGTATGGGTGCCAGCCACCGGGCCAGCGCATGCAGAATATGATACAGCGCCGTTTGTGCGGAGCGCCGGCCAAGACTGTCTTGCTGCATGGTGTACAGGCGGTCCTTGAGCACGTCGAGGTAGAACCCGCCCATATCGACGACGCAGAACTGGTGCAGCTTCTGATAGATGACGTGAAAGCTGTAATCGTGGTAGGCGGCCACGATGTCTTCCTGCAGGCTCATGGCCTGCTCTATCGCCCAGCGATCCAGCGCCAACAGCTGGTCCCCGGACAAACAGCGGGATTTGTCGAAGCCGGCAAGATTACCCAGGAGATATCGCGCCGTATTGCGGATTCGCCGATAGGAATCCGCCATGCGCTTGAGGATCTCGTCCGAAATGCTCATTTCGCCACGGTAGTCCGTGGCGGCCACCCACAGCCTCAGGACATCGGCGCCGAGGGTCTTGATGACCTCTTGCGGTACGATTACATTTCCCCTTGATTTCGACATTTTTTTACCCTCGGCATCGACGGTGAAGCCGTGGGTCAATACGCCGTGGTAGGGTGCCTTTCCGGTAATGGCAACGCCGGTCAGGATGCTGGACTGAAACCAGCCGCGGTGTTGATCTGATCCCTCCAGGTACAGATCCGCGGGCCGTTGCAGCTCGGGTCGGGGCATCAGCACCGTGTCATGGGTGGCGCCAGAGTCGAACCACACATCCAGTATATCCGTCACCTTCGTGTATCTGCTCGCATCGCTGCCGAGCAATTCCGCGTCATCCAGATCGAACCAGGCGTCGATGCCGTCCTTCTCGACACGCTGGGCAACCTTTTCGATCAGCGCCTGCGTTTCGGGGTGGAGCTCACTGGTTTGCGGGTCGATGTACAAGGTGATGGGTGTTCCCCAGGTGCGTTGGCGGGATATGCACCAATCGGGTCGGTTTGCCACCATGCCCTCGATCCGCGCCTGTCCCCAGCTCGGGTGAAAGCTCGTTTCCCTGATCGCAGACAGCACGTTGTCCCGCAGTTCGTGATGACTCATGCTGATGAACCACTGCGCCGTCGCCCTGAATATGATCGGGCTCTTGTGTCGCCAACAGTGCGGATAGCTGTGTTCGAACGGTTCGGTATGGACCAGCATGCCGCGTTCGCGCAGTACCTCGTTGACGTGGTCGTTGGCCTTGAACACGAACTCGCCGGCGAAGATTTCCGTCGAGGGCAGAAACACCCCGTCCGGTCCCACCGGGTTGTCGATAGGCAGGTCGTATTCCTTGCCTATAAAAAAGTCCTCCTGGCCATGTCCGGGCGCGGTATGGACCGCACCCGTGCCGGCCTCGGTGGTCACGTGTTCGCCGAGGATCACGGGGACCTCCCGGTCGTAAAACGGGTGTTTGAGCGATAAATCCTTGAGGCTCGAGCCGCGCGCCTTTGCTAGAACACGGTAATCTTCGATGCCGTACCGCCGCATCGATTCATCCAGGAGATCCTCTACCAGGACCAAGCGCTCCGCTCGCCCCCCCCGCTGGACCTGAACCAGCGCGTAAGTCAAATCCGGGTGCAGCGCGACCGCCTGGTTGGCCGGCAGGGTCCACGGCGTGGTGGTCCAGATGACGATGCTTAGCGGACCTGTGCCCTGATCGCTTCCACCGAACCGCTCAAGGAACGCCCCCTCTCCTACCGCCGGGAATCGAACGTCCACGGATGGAGAGACCTTGTCGATATATTCGACCTCGGCCTCGGCCAGGGCCGAGCCACAATCCGAGCACCAGTACACCGGCATCAAGCCGTGGTAGACATGCCCGTTATCGATGATCTTCGCCAGCGCCCTGATGATATTAGCCTCGGTTTGCGGCGCCATGGTCAGGTACGGATCGTCCCAGTCGCCGATGACACCGAGACGTTTGAAATCCACCTTCTGGCGCTCGATCTGGCGGGTAGCATAGGCACGGCACTTTTTTCTGAACTCCTTTGGGTCGCTGCGGCTCGCCCCTTTCCCGGTCTTCTTTTCGACCTCATGTTCGATAGGCAGGCCATGACAATCCCATCCGGGCACGTAGGGCGCGTCGAATCCGCTCAGCGTTCTGGCCTTTACGATCACGTCCTTCAACACCTTATTGACCGCGTGCCCGATGTGGATGGCGCCGTTGGCATAGGGCGGGCCGTCATGCAGGATGAATTTGGGTCGGCCAACGCCGGCCTTTCGCTGCAGCGCGTACAGATCTATGTCGTCCCAGTGCTTCTGAATACCGGGTTCGCGCTGAGCCAGGTTGGCCTTCATCGGAAACGATGTGGAAGGCAGATTAATGGTGCTCTTGTAGTCGATTTTCTCTGCTTGTTTCATTGTTGTTTACCGCGACGCTGGAAAAACAGCTGCGCATTTTTCTTGTCCCGGGCGATCTGCGCGACCAGTGCCTTGTGATCGGCGAACTTTTGGTCCGCCCGGATCTTTTCCAAAAAGTAGACCGATATACGTTCACCATAGATATCCCGGTCGAAATCGATCAGGTGTATCTCCAGCACCCTGCGTGTGCCCTCCACCGTCGGACGCGTACCCACGTAGGCAACACCGGGTGTCGACCCTTCATCCAGACCCGCGACTTCAACCACGTAAATACCGTTCAGGGGTGGATTCTGATGCCGCAGGTTGATGTTGGCGGTCGGAAAACCCCACGTCCGGCCGAGCTTGTCACCGTGTGCAACGCGCCCAGAGATACTGTATCTGCGGCCCAGTAGCCGCTCAGACAGCTCGAGTTGACCCAACTCAAGCGCCTGTCGCACTCGGCTGCTGCTGACACGCTCCCCGTTCAACATGTAGGTGTCGGTGCTCTCGACGGAGAATCCGTGTCGTTCGCCATAAGCCTTGAGCACCTCGAAATCCCCCGCCCGGGCCTTGCCGAACCTGAAATCGTCGCCAACTACCAGATGTTTAACACCTAATCCCTCGATCAACAAGTCCTGCATGAAACTTTTCGGGCTCATGTTGGCCAGGGCCTCGTTGAATCGCAGACACAATCCACGTTCGATACCGAGTTTACCGAGCAGTTCCAGCTTGGTCCTGAGTGAGGTGATCCGTGTCTGTTCGGTGCGCCGGAAGTACTCGAGCGGATGGGGTTCGAATGTGATGATGAGCGCGGGAAGTCCATATTTTTCGCGGTTGCGCAGGAGCTGCTCGACGATGGCCTGGTGGCCGCGGTGGACCCCGTCGTAGTTACCGATCGAGGCGATACAACCGCGGTGTCGCGAGCGGACGTTGTGCAGGCCGCGAATGAGCTCCATGACAGGGATTCGTAATCTAATGTTGCGCAGAGTGTTGCGGTAATCTGTACCTGAATCAGGCCCAGTCCGGATCAAGTTCTTCGATGATGTCCTCGAGGTTGCGCCTGTCGGAGAATCCCTCTGTGTAGTCGTGGAAGTGATTGATCTTAAGTTCCGGGTATTTCCAGCACAAATAACCGTCACCTGTGTCGAAATCCACCAGCCACAATCCCTGGACAACGAGGCCCAGGCGCTCCATTTTGCTGACCCAGCGTTTGACGATCTCTTCGTACGACTTTTCGACCTGCACAATGCGCGGGTCGGTAGACATCATGTTCCTCAACCGCTGTTTTACCGGCTGCAGTTCTTCGTAGGCATCAGCGGTTATGCGCCTGACCAGAGGAAACAATTCCCGCGCTTCATCTAGGGCGAAGATCCGAGGATCGCCCACCGAACCGATCTGGATATTGTTTAGCATGGTCATAGATCGAATTCTGCCTGATTCAGAACCAGATGTTTAGCTCTGATCCCCAACATGAAAAGAGCTGAAAAATACACCGCGGCACCGACGCACACGCAAACAGCGAGTCGAAAAGCTCTTTGCAGCGTTGCGGCGTCTATCCACGCCTGTACATCACCGCTGCACCAAAATACCACGGCCGCCATCAACACACCTGCCGCGGCAACTTTTACCAGAAAAGCAGACCAGCCCGGCCTTGGCAGGTAGACCGATTCCTGCCGCAGGAGCCGGTAGAGCAACCCGGCATTGACCCAGGCGGCGATAGACGTCGCCACCGCCAGCCCGACATGTTTGAGCGGGTAAAAAAGCAGCACCGCCGCGACCATGTTTACCACCATGGCGACCACGCCGACCTTGACCGGCGTCTTTGTATTCTGGCGTGCAAAAAATCCGGGAGCGAGAACTTTCACCAGAACCAGTCCCAGCAGGCCCAGGGCAAAACCGATCAGGCTGTTGGTCATCATATACACATCGGCAGGGGTCGTTGCGCCGTACTGGAACAATGTCGTTATCAGCGGCCCGGCGAGTAAAATCAATCCGATGGTAGCCGGGAGCACGATGATGACGACCCAGCGCAGAGCCCAGTCCAGCAGGTCCGAGAATGAAGCGCCATCATCGCGCGCGTGCAATTTCGACAGGCTGGGCAGGATAACCGTCGCCAGCGCGATGCCGAAAACCCCAAGCGGGAACTCCATGACGCGGTCGGAGTAGTACAGCCAGGATACGCTGCCGGTCACCAGAAAGGACGCCAGCAAAGTATTTACCAGGACATTGATCTGCGCCACCGAGACCCCGAATATGGCCGGCAGCATGAGTTTGAAAACCTTGCCCACTCCTTCGTCCTTTTTTCCGAAACGCGGCCTTGGCAGGTGGCCTTCTTTCCTGAGAAACGGGACCTGGAGCAGGAGCTGGGCCAGGCCCGCAATCACCACCCCGACGGACAGGGCGATTGCGGCATTGTCCAGGACGGGTACCAGCCAGAAAGCCGCCGCGATCAGACTGAGATTCAGCAACACCGGCGTCGCGGCGGGAACGGCGAAACGGCCGCAGGTATTAAGTATGCCCGCGGACACGGCGACCAGCGAGATGAAGACCAGATAAGGAAAACAGATACGAAGGGCGTCGACAGTGAGCTGGAACTTCGCGTCGTCCTGGAGAAAACCGGGCGCGATCACCGACACGAATCCCGGCGCGATGAGTATGCCCACCGCGGTGATCAGGATGAGTATCGCACCCAGCCTGCCGGTCATATGGTCCAGAAAAGCCTTTGTTTGCTCCGCTGTCGCCGTCTCCTTGTATTCGGAAAAAACCGGCACGAATGCCTGGGACAATGCGCCCTCCCCAAATATGCGGCGAAAGAAGTTGGGCACCCGAAAGGCAACGAAAAACGCATCCGCCACCAGGCCGCTGCCCATGATGCTGGCAAAGGCAATATCCCGTGCCAGACCGCTTATCCTGGAAAGCATGGTCCAGCCGCCGGTTACTGCGGTAGATTTAAGCAACTTGCGGGACATCAACGAACCTTGAGTCGAATGTTCAGGGAAAGTTATACACCAAAGGGGTCAGACAACATCAATTTTAAACATTCCCTGTCCCAATCGGAGTAGATTCGGGTGAAGAAAATCCAGCCTTAGATGCCCAAAACTATTGACATTCGCCCCCGAAATCCGGATAGTCCGCGCCTTTCCATCAGGACCTCGGATTAAGTGGCAAACTCACCACAGGCTCGCAAACGGGCGAGACAGAACACGATCCAGCGGCTACACAACGCCAGCCAGCGTTCCGGCCTGCGCACGTCCATTAAAAACCTCGTGAAAGCCCTGGACAACGATGACCGGGAAGCCGCTGCAGCCGCGTACCGTGTCGCGACCTCCGAGATCGACAGCGCCGTGCACAAAGGACTACACCACAAGAATCGCGCCGCCCGCCTGAAGAAGCGTCTGAATACCCGCCTGCGCCAGATGGAGGCATCGTAAAGGCGCAAGCCTTGTCTACAGAACCACCATGTTGTCCCGGTGGATCAATTCCGGTTCGTAGGTGTACCCCAGCAGGCTCTCGATCTGGGAACTTGGGTGACCGATAATCTGTACCGCCTCGGTCGAACTGTAATTCACCAGTCCCCTGGCTACCTGCGCGCCGTCCGGATTGATGCAGGTCACCAGTTCACCTCGCCTGAACTCGCCGTCGACCCGTAACACCCCGACCGATAACAGGCTGCGACCGTCCCGGGTTATCACCCGCGCGGCACCGGCGTCCAGGTGCAGCCTCCCCTTTGCCTGAAGCTGACTCGCAAGCCACTGTTTTCGAGCTACCAGGCGTGTACCCCGGGCAGTCAGCAGCGTCCCCGTCGCCTTACCTTCCCTAATTGTCATCAAAACTCTATCGAGTGCTCCGTCAGCGATTACCGTGGATGTGCCGGAGCGCGCGGCTTTTTCAGCAGCCTCCAGCTTGGTGCGCATTCCTCCCCGGCCAGCAATTCCGGGCGGACCGGCCATCTCGTACAGTCGCACCTCGCCGGCTTCCGCTTGCTGAATTAGATCGGCGTCAGGCCTCACCCGGGGATCAGCACTGTAAAGTCCCGACTGATCGGTCAACAGTACCAGGACTTCGGCCTCGATCAGATTCGCGACCAGCGCCGCCAGGTTGTCGTTGTCACCAAAGCGAATCTCGTCGGTCACGATTGCATCGTTTTCGTTGACGACGGGTACGATGTTCAAATCGAGCAAACCCCGCAGCGTGCTCCTCGCATTGATGTACCGCTGCCGGTCTGAAAGATCTGCATTAGTCAGCAGCACCTGGCCGGTATGAATGGCGTGCACCTTGAACGCGGATTCGTACAGTTGCGTCAGCGCCATCTGGCCCAGAGCCGCTGCCGCCTGGAGCCGATACAATTCATGTGGTCGCTGTGTCCAACCCAGACGCCGCATTCCCGCGGCGACGGCGCCCGATGAGACCAGAACGACCTCGCATCCCGCTTCTCGCAATGCCACGATCTGATCCACAAGACCCCGGACCAGATCGGTATTGAGCCCGGAATCGTGGTTAGTCAGCAGCGCGCTGCCGATCTTGACCACCCATCGACGGGAGTTCCTGAGCTTCTGCCGGTTACTCATGAATTCGACCCATCCGGATACCCCGGTGCCTTTTTTGATCCAGCCCGTGTACCCGGTCCGAGACGCCTGGAATCCAGGCTTTGTGCGAACGCTCCATGGTCAGTACAAAATCAGAACCAGGCGGGTACCCAGCATCGGCGGGTGGTGCAGCTTTCGGCATTCCCTCGGCCATGAGGCTCCGGCAGAAATTACCGGTGCCAATGAACAGGTTTGGTTCGTTCATCGCGCAACTCTGTAGTGGGCAAAATTCTGGACACGGGCATGGGTGCTATAAGCAGTTTTAAAAAGTAACCGGACTAGTTCACTATCTCCGCGGATTCAAGATGTCTCATTATCGCCCGGCACAGTTGCTCACAGCCCTTGCCAGTGGCCGCGCTAATCAGATAGACAGGTTCCTTCCAATTCAACGCCTCCACCAAGTGCTTGGTCACGGTCTCCGCCTCGGCGTTTGGTATTAAATCGCATTTGTTAAACACCAGCCAGCGCTCATAATCGGCGAGACCCTCACCGTACTTGGCTAGTTCGCTGGTGACGGCCTTCACATCCTCCAGCAGCGGCCTCTCCGGCATGGGTGCAATATCCACCAGGTGGAGCAACAACCGGGTTCGGGTAAGGTGTCGCAGGAAACGAAGACCCAAACCCGCCCCCTCCGCCGCTCCCTTGATCAGGCCGGGAATATCGGCGACAACAAAGCTTCGCCCGTGGTCGATACGCACGACACCCATCTGCGGGTAGAGCGTGGTAAACGGATACTCGGCGATTTTTGGCCTGGCCTGGGATACCGTACTTAGGAAGGTAGATTTTCCCGCATTGGGCAGCCCCAGCAGACCGACATCCGCCAGAACCTGGAGCTCCAGACGAAGACTTCGCGTTTCTCCCGACCTGCCATCGGTGGTACGCCGCGGCGCTCGATTGGTGCTGGATTTGAAATGGGCGTTGCCAAGCCCGCCCCGACCGCCGAGTGCGACCAACATGCACTGACCAGGCGACACCATATCGCCAATCAATTCACCGGTATCGTTGTCGTAGACCAGGGTCCCCGAGGGTACTTCGATGTAGAGATCCGCGCCGCTCCTCCCAGTGCGGTTGCGTCCGGCCCCGGGTCGGCCGTTTTCGGCCTTGAACGATTTGGCATACCTGAAGTCCGCCAGTGTATTCAACCCGTTTACCGCGCGCAGATACACCTCCCCTCCCTTGCCCCCGTTGCCTCCGTCGGGACCCCCGCGCGGTATGTACTTCTCACGCCTGAAGCTCAGGCAACCGTTCCCGCCCTTGCCGGACTGCACCGAAATAACCGCCTGATCGACAAAATTCATTTTCCCTCGCCCCGTGTGACGGGGTTAGGGCGAGGGTAACTCATTGTATCGACCTCACACAAAAAACCCCGCCGTGTTACCAAGGCGGGGTCCCAATGTATCCTTCTGATTACTAGTTACGCCGACAACACGCTGACGTACTTTCGCTTGTTCGCACCTTTCGTTTCAAACTTCACTATTCCGCCGGATTTGGCAAACAAAGTGTAATCCTTGCCCATTCCGACATTCAGCCCGGGGTGAAATGTGCTGCCGCGCTGTCGGACTATGATGTTGCCCGCGAGCACCTGCTCGCCTGCATAGCGTTTGACGCCCAGGCGCTTTGATTCGGAGTCGCGGCCATTACGCGAGCTGCCGCCAGCTTTCTTGTGTGCCATGATGTTGTCCCCAGCTAGGTAGTTTTTTCGTCCGTCTTCTCATCCGTGTCGGCTGCGAAATCGCCCTTCGCCGACTCGACGGCTTCGGAAACATCCTCGGCCGCGCTCGTGTCTCCATCCGTACCCACAACCTGTTCTCTATCAGCGTCCGATTTTAAATCCTCGACTTCAGGCGCCGCCGCTTTTTCCGTAACGGATTTAGCAGCAGGTTCGACGGTCTTGCCGTCGATGCTGACGATCTCGAGCTCGGTAAAATTCTGGCGGTGGCCGGTACGCTGCCTCGAATTTTTGCGTTTTCGCATCTTGAAGATACGAATTTTTTCGCCACGACCGTGGCCAATCACCGTTGCCCTGACGGTACTACTCAGGTAGGGGCTGCCCGCTTTTATATCCTCACCGTCGGACAGAAAGAGGACGCTTTCCAGGTCTACACTGGCACCCGGATCCAGATCCAAGCTCTCGACCTTGAGACGGTCTCCGATGGCAACCTTGTACTGCTTGCCACCGCTCGCGATAACGGCATACATCGTTGATTTCTCCAGAAAAATGGGCCAGACACGGCAGGCGCGCGATTTTATCCATACGGGCCCTCGAGGTCAATGCAGAACACCGGCGCGGCGCTGTTTCTCGATGTGGTCGCAGAATCGGTCGCAGACCGGCACGCTCTCGCGATTTCGAGTGGTACAATAGCTTAAAAAACGAGCTTGAAATTTGAGTACACGAACCACCCCCCTTAAAACCGCTGACCACGGCGGACGTACAGATCTGGCACGAATAGTGGCGCTGGTTGAGGAGGACTTGAGATCCGTCAACGAGACCATCAATGATCGGTTACGCTCCGACATTGCCCTGATCAACCAGATGGGTGCGTATATCGTGGGCGGCGGCGGTAAACGGTTGCGCCCCCTCACCGTCCTGCTGTCGGCCAGGGCCTGCGAACACAAGGGAGATACTCATATCGCCCTGGCGGCGATTGTCGAATTCATCCATACGGCCACGCTGCTCCATGACGATGTGGTCGATGCTTCCGATATGCGCCGCGGCAAGGCCACGGCGAACGAGGTCTGGGGCAACGAGGCCAGCGTTCTGGTCGGGGATTTCCTTTACTCCCGCTCGTTCGAGATGATGGTGGAATTGGGCAGCATGCGGGTGATGGAGGTCATGGCGAAGACCACCAACCGCATTGCCGAGGGGGAAGTAATGCAGCTCATAAACTGCCATTCGCCGGACACGACTGAAAAGCAATACCTGGAGACGATCAGGCGCAAGACGGCTAAGCTGTTCGAATCGTCGGCGCAATTGGGTGCCGTGATCAGCGGTCAGTCATCGGCTGTGGAACAGGCCCTGGCGGATTACGGCCGCCACCTGGGGACGGCGTTCCAGCTCATCGACGATATGCTGGATTTCAGCGCGGATGCCAAAGAACTCGGCAAAAGCATCGGCGACGACCTGGCCGAAGGCAAGCCCACGCTACCACTCATCAATGCCCTGCAGCGCGGATCTGAGACTCAGAAAAGGCGGCTGGCGGAAGCAATAAAGTCCGGTGGCCTGGATCAAATCGACGATGTGCTCGAAGCAATTGAATCTACGGGCTCTCTTGCGTACACTGCGCGCCTCGCCGGCGAGGAAGCCGAACTGGCCCAGCAGGCCCTGGCGATCATGCCCGAATCGCCCTATAAACAGGCCCTGCAGGATCTGGCAATATTCGCTGTCGAGCGAAATTTTTAGTCATTGGTGATTGCGAGCGCATCGAAGCAATCGAGTTGTAGGAGCGGCGCCCTCGCCGCGATAATATAAAGGGGTCTTATGTAGGAGCGGCGCCCTCGCCGCGATAAAATACGATCAGATGTGACACCCATGTTACATCGAATCATTCGGGGTGTAGCTCAGCCTGGTAGAGCACTGCCTTCGGGAGGCAGGGGCCGGAGGTTCAAATCCTCTCACCCCGACCATTAAATGCCTTACATATCAATCAGTTGAAAACCACGCCAGCAGTCGACTTGGTTTCCAACTGATTATTTGTCACAGTTTTGTCACACTCGTTCGTGAACGAATGGAGTGTGGTAATGGCAACCTTCAGAAAACGCGGCCCC
>Ga0209456_10000016_pt1 | contig 80505 bp, 74 predicted proteins | sample COG_11_FD_184755 | JGI IMG/M metagenome (GOLD analysis project Ga0209456, IMG submission 184755) | Pelagic marine sediment microbial communities from the LTER site Helgoland, North Sea, for post-phytoplankton bloom and carbon turnover... | ecosystem: Environmental > Aquatic > Marine > Neritic...
GAGCATCAGCTTAAGCCCGATGTGAGGAGGCGGCCTTCTCATCCCATCTCGCTACGCCGACTCCACCCCGCATCGCGCCCCGCCGTGCCCCTCCATACGCTGACACTCATGGAAGAGGGCAAGACGGGGGATTGGCCACCATGCAAACTTCCGTGAGTCGACTTCTACATAGGAGAACGGCTCGGGATGGGCAGCACAGCGATTGGGGGGGAGGCTAGACGTGAGGTGACTTAGGGAGACGGCCGAGCGGGTCCCAATCGCGAGCACGCCCGTCCCTAGCCGTTCTCCGGTTGTACGATTTGCGTTTCGCCGAGGCTCGTGTTCTGCCGCGTCCCGGCGCGTCAGTCCTTGTTCCGCACGATGAAGGTGTTCATGCCTTCTTCTCGTTCGAACGTCGTTCGATAATCCTGCGCTTCTTGTCGTGACTCGAACGGGCCGATGCGGACTCGCCAGTGGGTGCCACGACCTTCAACCGTGCCGGTGGTTACGTATGCAGCGTGGCCGCGTTTGCGTAGCGCGCTCTTGAACACCTGGGCTTCGTTGGCGTCCCGGTAGCTGATGACTTGCAAGGTGTAGCGGCCTTCATGTCCTGCAGGCGCGGAGGTTGTCTTGTCGGGCACGGTGGCGGCGACCAGTGGGTCTCGGACGGCGGCCATCTCGACGACCTTCCGATCCGGGCCCGCGGTGACGGCCGCTGGCAGACCCGCGGCGATGTCCGAGCGCGGCGGAGGCGTCGTCAGCGGGTCGAGGTGCGCGAGCTCTGCAGCGGCGGCCGCCATTGCGGCGGCGACCTCCGGCCTCGTCTCTGTGACCAGCGTCGTCGGAAAGCTCAAAGTCTCAGGGTCGATTGCAGGGTGGGCGACGGGCTCTTCGACGGCCTCTTCCGTTTCGAGCTCGTCGGCGATCGTCAACATTTGCAGCGGGTCGTCCTCCTGAGATTCGCTGCCATCGGGGAGGGCGGCCACCGCAGCCACCACGACGGCAATCGCAGCCACCAAGCCGACGCCCGATAGCGCCAAGACCCCTCGACCTTCGTCAGACGATCGCTCTTCGATCCGCTCCAGATCGCGCATTGCAGTGTCCATTTTCCGTTCCGCTCGGGCCCTGCTTTAGGGTTTACGAAACTTCCCCGGAAGCAGCCAAAAAACAGCAGTTCAGAAGCCCTGAGAGCGCGTGCAGCAGCGGTGCGCACGTGGTAGCTTCGCGCCGGCGCCGCAGCTCAGGGGAGCGGCGCGTGGGAGCAGTACTTCATGGCGGAATCTCCACAGAAGCAGCCGGTCGCCCTCGAAGACGAGATGAGGCGCTCGTACCTCGATTACGCGATGAGCGTGATCATCGGGCGAGCGATTCCCGACGTTCGGGACGGCCTAAAACCCGTCCACCGGCGCATTCTCTACTCGATGCACGAGCAAAAGGTGCATTGGAACGGCTCCTACAGGAAGAGCGCCCGCATCGTCGGTGACGTGCTCGGCAAGTACCACCCGCACGGCGATAGCGCGGTGTATGATGCGCTCGTTCGCATGGCGCAGGATTTCTCCATGCGGTACCCGTTGGTCGACGGGCAGGGGAACTTCGGCTCGGTTGATGGCGACCCCGCTGCGGCCATGCGCTACACCGAGGTTCGGATGCACCGGCTCGCCTCGGAGCTCCTCGCCGATATCGAAAAAGAAACCGTAGACTTCGGTCCAAACTTCGACGACTCCGAAAGTGAGCCGCTCGTCCTGCCGAGCCGAATTCCGAACCTGCTGATCAACGGCTCCGGCGGCATCGCCGTCGGTATGGCCACCAATATCCCGCCTCACAATCTGCGCGAAGTCGTCGATGCCACGGTACGGCTCATGAGCGACCCCGAGCTCAGCGTCGACCAGCTCATGCAGGACGACGACGAAACCGGACGGCTGGGGGTGAAGGGCCCCGACTTTCCGACCGCTGGGTACATCTACGGCCGGGCGGGCATCCATCTCGGCTATCGGACCGGACGCGGTCGAATCGTGATGAGGGCCCGGGCGAACATCGAGCAGCTACCCGGCAAGGGTGACCGCGAGATGATCGTCATCACCGAAATCCCGTACCAGGTGAACAAGGCCGAGCTTCTCAAAAAAGTCGCCGATCTGGTTCGCGAAAAGCGGCTCGAGGGCATTAGCGACATCCGAGACGAGTCCGACCGCGACGGCTTGCGCGTCGTCATCGAGCTCAAGCGCGACGCCCATGGCGAAATCGTGCTCAACAAGCTCTACCAGATGACGGCGCTCCAGAGCACCTTTGGCTACAACTGCCTGGCCATCGTCGCGCAGCGTCCCGAGGTCCTGGACCTACGAACCGCGCTTCTCCGGTTCATCGACCACCGGCGAGAGGTCGTCGTCCGCCGAACTCGCCACGACCTGCGTCAGGCCCAGGCGCAACGCGAGCTCGTCGAAGGTCTAGGGATGGCGGTCACCGACGTCGACCTGGTGGTTAGTACCATTCGGTCGTCAAAAGATCCGGACGAGGCGCGCGGGCGATTGGTGAAGCTGCCGCTTAGGGGCCTCGAAGAGTTCGTGAAGCGTGCCGGGCGGCCCGAGGCAGAAATCACCGCAGCCAAGGATCGGGGCGAATACTTCCTGTCAGAGCGACAGGCCAAGGCCATTCTCGAGATGCGTTTGTCTCGTTTGACCGGTCTCGAGCGCGAGAAACTGGCCACGGAGTACGGCAGCCTCTGCGACTTGATAGGCGAGCTCGCAGCGATCCTTGCAAGCAAGGAGCTTCTCGACGAGGTCATCGTCACGGAGCTCGACGAGATCCGCGAGCGCTTCGGTGATGCACGGCGAACCGAAATCGTCGAAGCCGAGGGCGACATTTCAATCGAAGATCTCGTTCCGGACGAGGAAGTGGTCGTGACGGTCTCACATGCTGGCTACGTGAAGCGGGTTCCGCTCAGCGAATACCGGGCGCAGGGTCGCGGCGGAAAGGGCCTAAGGGCCATGGACACGCGCGATCAAGACTTCGTCAGTTGGGTCTTCGTCGTCAACGCCCACGCGAACGTCCTATTTCTGAGCGACAAAGGCAAGGCGTACCTCAAGAAGGTCTATCAGATTCCCGAAGCCAGCCGAGCGGCCAGGGGGAGGGCCGTCGTCAACCTCGTCGGCATGGAGCCGGATGAGCGTGTGGCCGCAATTCTACCGATCCGCGAGTTCGTCGAGGACGGGTATCTCTTGACTTGCACCCGGCGTGGTCGCGTGAAGCGCACCAACCTAAGCGGGTACGCGAACATCCGTCAGACGGGAATCATCGGCGTCGCAATCGGCGAAGGCGACGGGCTACTGACCGCCCGCATCGTGACTCCAGGGCAACACGTGCTCATTGGGACCTCGCACGGGATGAGCATCCGATTCCCAATCGAAGATGTGCGGTCCATGGGCCGCGACTCGATGGGCGTGAAGGGCATTGATCTTCGCGAAGGCGACTTCGTCATCGGTATGGACGTCATCGAAGAGGAGGGCGAGCAACAGGTGCTCACAGTCAGCGCCAACGGCTACGGCAAGCGCACGAAGGTGGTGGAGTGGCGCACGCAGAACCGAGGGGGCAAGGGCATCATCGGGATGGATACCTCCGAGCGCAATGGCGCTTTGGTGAAGCTCCGCCTCGTTTCTCCCGAGGACCAGCTGATGGTCATCACCAATGGTGGGCAGGTCATTCGGACTCGGGTGGGCGAGATTCGCGAGACCGGCAGAAACACCCAGGGTGTGCGGGTCATTCGCCTCCGGGAGGGGGAGCAAGTCGTTGACGTCGAGCCGGTGGCCGAGGGCGAAGAGATCGACGCCGAGGAATCCCAAGAATCCGAGGAAAATTAGCCCCTGCGCGCCTGGAAATGTGTAATCGCGGGAACAACAAGCTATTCTTACAAAGGCATTTGGGGAGTCATTTGTGAGGGGTAAGGGAGTGTGAGCAACGGACCCGTGATTGGGATCGATTTAGGTACGACCAACTCGGTGGTCGCTGTCGCCGACCAGCCCGGAGGGCGGGTTTTGGCGGACAGCGATGGCGTCACGTTGACCCCGTCAGTTGTTTCGTTTCATCCAAGCGGCGATGTCCTGGTGGGCACTCCGGCGAAGGAGCGGCGTCTACTGGATGCACAGAACACGGTGTACTCGGTCAAGCGCCTGATCGGACGTCCGTACACCAGCTACGAGGTCAAACATGCCCAAGAGCGGTTTGCTTTCGAGCTCTCCGAAGGCCCAAGTGGAGGCGTACTGGTCACAGCGCGAGGCGAAACCTATACGCTGAGCGAGATCAGCGCGTTCGTGCTTCGGCACGTTCGAAAGGTGGCAGAGGAAGCGCTTGGCAAAGAGTGTGGCCAGGCGGTGGTCACGGTGCCGGCAAACTTCAATGAGCTTCAGCGAAGCGCGACTAAAGCCGCCGGACGAGTCGCTGGTCTCGACGTGTTGCGCATCGTCAACGAACCGACCGCCGCAGCGCTCGCATACGGCTACAACAAGACATCGACGGAACGCGTCGCCGTTTACGACCTCGGGGGCGGCACGTTCGACATCACGATCCTGCAGCTCGCAGGAGACGTGTTCGAGGTGCTTGCGACTGCGGGCGACACCTTCCTTGGCGGTGACGACGTCGACACGACAATCGCCGACCACATGATCGAGAATTTCCTCGAGCATCACCGCTACGACGTGCGACAGGATGTCCAGGCCTACGAGCGACTGCGCGCGGCCGCCGAGTGGGCGAAGATCCAGCTCTCGAGCAAGTCCGACATCCAGCTTTGTGTCGAGGAGCTCGCCTACGGCGATGGGGGCGTCGCCCTCAACTTGGACTACGCGCTCAAACGCTCGCAGCTCGAGCACATGTGTCAGCCTCTGGTAGCCCGAACCTTCGACGTCTGTGAGGACGCGATGAGGGCCGCTGGTCTACGTCCCACTCAACTGGACAACGTGATTCTGGTCGGCGGTTCGACGCGGATTCCGCTACTTCAACGGATGGTTGCCGAGTATTTCGGGCGCGAGCCACGGGTGAACATCGATCCGGACTTGGTCGTCGCGCAGGGTGCGGCCCTCCACGCCCAGTCGTTGTCTCTGCCGACTCGAAAGGCTCCGTTCGCCAAGGTCTCGCTCAAGAAGGTCGCGCAGCCGAGTGGCGGCGTTGGTGGCGCGGCCGGCGGCGCGGACTTCGAAGAAGAGATCACCAACGCGGGAGAACGTGCACCGCTTCCGCCGCCGCCGGTCGCGCGTGCGGCGCGAAAAGCGACGCTCCCAGGGCGGGCTCCCCCTCCCCCTCCGCCTCCGGGGCAGCTCGACTCGCTCGTCGATTCGCTGGCAGGGGACGACCTCCTCGATGCTCCGACGCGTGCGCGCGAGCCGACGTTCACGCAGCGGCCAACGGAGATCGGCCCTCTGGACTTCCAGCCCACGACGTCAGCGGACGCCTCAGGTTTGCTGATGCAAATCGGGCGTCAGGCGGAGGATGAGTCCGAGAGGCTCGACGACGACTTGAGCAACCGCGACTCGGTACCCGTGGAGGATTTCTCAGACACGGATCTCGAGCTCGACCTCGGGAGCAAGGCTCCCGCAGTCCTCAGGGCCGCCCTGGACGAAGAGATCGACACGGTCACCGGGGCGGTTGCCGCGGCCGCGCCTATTCCGACGGTTCCTCAAGCGCCGCTGCTACTCGATGTGACACCGCTTTCGCTCGGCGTAGAAACCGTCGACGGCTACTGTGAACGCATCATCCGCCGAAACTCCGCGATTCCCGCCGGGCAGACCAAGATGTTCACCACCGCGCGTGACCGGCAGGAGACAGTCATCGTTCGCATCTGCCAGGGCGAACACCGTAGGGTCTCGGGCAACCAGCTCCTCGGCGAGGTAGTGCTCGATGGTTTGCGCCCCGCCGCTCGCGGCAAAGTTCAAATCGCGGTTCGCTTTATGATTGACGCCGACGGCACGCTTCAGGTGAGGGCGCAGGACGTTGGCACCGGTCAGCAACAGCAAATTGCCATCAAGCTCATTGGCGAGCTCCCTGAGGAACAAATCGAGCAGCTCCGTGAACGCCACGAGGCGAAGCTCGGAAGTTAGGCGATGTCGGACGCAACCGATCGATACGACTACTACCAACTGCTAGGGGTCAGCCCCATCGCGAACGCAGACCAGATTCGTGCTGCGTTTCATCGTTTTGCGCGCGACCACCATCCCGACAATTTCCTCGGCTCTCCGGAGGAAAGCGCGCAGCATACGGAGTACTACCAACTCGGCAGCGAAGCGTACCGCGTGCTCCTCGATCCCACGAAACGCAAGCTCTACAACGAGGGCCTCGAAAGGGGCGTGCTCCGTTACTCCGAGGATCGTACGGAGGAAAAGCGCCGGACCGTGCGGCCAGCCGGGGGCGTCACCCTTCGCTCTGGCAAGGCCCGAGCGTTCTTTTCACGCGCGCACCGAGCCATGAAGTCCGAGGACTGGGCTCAAGCGAAGCTCAACCTGCAGTTGGCTCTTCAGAACGAGCCCGACAACGAGGACCTGAAAGCCAAGCTCGAGGAAGTTCTCGAACGGATGAAGTCGCGCTAGATGGCCTGCGCCCCAGTTTGTCCCGTCCCACCGCCCCCACACTATCGCCTAAGGCGCTAGCTCGGAAGCATTTCCGGGCTATGGTAGCGGCGTCATGGGACGAACAGCGACGATAGAACGTCGAACCAAAGAGACCGACATCCGTGTGGTGCTCGATCTCGATGGGAGCGGCCAGTACCAAGTGGAGACGCCGATCGGTTTTCTCACGCACATGGTGGAGCAGCTCGCCAAGCACGGGCTGTTCAACCTCGAGGTACGCGCGCTCGGTGATACGCACATCGATGGCCACCACACGACGGAAGACCTGGCGATCGCCTTGGGGCAGGCATTTGCCTCGGCGTTGGGTGACAAGGTTGGTATCCGTCGATTCGGTTCGGTTACCCTGCCGATGGACGAGGCCTGCGTGACTTGCGCGTTGGATCTTTCGGGGCGTCCTTACTTCGTTTGGTCGGTGACGCTGCCGAAGGCCAAGATTGGGGACTTCGATGCCGAGCTGGCTGAAGTGTTTTTCGAGGGCTTTGCGCGCGGCAGTCAGTGCAACTTGCACATGCGCCAGCACGCCGGAGACAATCTCCACCACGTGATCGAAATCAGCTTCAAGGCATTCGCACGTGCACTTCGAGAAGCAACTGAGGTTGACCCTCGGGTCGTGGGCGTGCCTTCGACCAAGGGCACGTTGACCGAATGACTACCGGCCGGGTAGCGATTGTCGATTTGGGTCTCGGGAACTTGCACAGCGTGGCCAAGGCCTTCGAGCGCGCAGGGGCCAACCCCGAGCTGAGCCCCGATCCCGACGTCTTGCTGCGCGCGGACCGTTTGGTCATGCCCGGGCAGGGCGCATTCAAAGAGTGCGCGCATGCGCTGGCTGGGGAAATCGGCGAGGCGGTTCGCTCGTGGATCGACAGCGGCCGTCCGTACCTCGGCATCTGTCTCGGGATGCAAGCGCTCTTCGAGTCGAGCGAAGAAGCGCCGGGCGAAAAGGGTCTTGGGATTTTCCCGGGCACCGTGAAGCGCTTCTCGACGGACCTCAGCGACTCCGAAGGGCGCCGGCTCAAGGTCCCTCACATCGGCTGGAACCAAATCGACAGCACGCACCCCGTGTTCGAAGACCAAGAGTGGTACTACTTCGTGCACAGCTACTACTGCGTTCCGGCTGACGAGAGCCTCGTCGTGGCGACAACCGACTATGGCGGCGCGTTCTGCTCGGCCATCGCCCGGGACAACGTCCTCGCGTGCCAGTTCCACCCCGAGAAGAGCCAGCACGCCGGGGCGCGTTTAATAGGACACTTCCTAGGAGATGTTTCGTGGAGTTGATTCCAGCGATCGATCTGCTCGACGGCAAGGTCGTGCGCTTGCACCAAGGCAAGTACGACGAGGTCACCGTCTACGATGACGACCCGGTGGCCATGGCGAATCGATTCGAGGACCAGGGGGCAGACCGGCTGCACGTGGTCGATCTCGAAGGCGCTCGCCAGGGCCAGCCTGCTCATGTTCCGATCATCCAAGGCATCCTGCGGGAGACCGACCTTCGAGTGCAGATCGGTGGAGGCGTGCGCAACGAAGAGATTGCCGCCCAGTGGATGGATGCCGGTGCGGCCCGTGTCGTGCTCGGCACCGTAGTCGTCAAGGCGCCCGAAGTCGCCCGGGCGATCTGTGCTCGATACCCGAAGGGAGTCGTCATGGCTCTCGATGCGCGTGACGGAAAAATCGCCCTGGAAGGCTGGCAGGAGCAAAGCGAGCAAGACCTCGTCGAGCTCGCCAAGCGGGTCGATGGCTGGAACATCGGCGCGATCCTCTTCACAAACATCTACAAAGACGGCACCCGGGAAGGGCCTGACGTGCAGGGCACCGCCGGCTTGCAGTCGCATGTGGATACGACCGTCATTGCTTCTGGCGGCATCGGCTCGCTCGATGATTTGCGCGCGCTATCGGCAGCTGGCGTTCGTTCGTCGGTTTGCGGGCGGGCGCTTTACTCGGGCGCGTTCACATTGTCGGAAGCCTTCGCGGCGCTAAGAGAGGCCTGATGCTCGCCAAGCGGATCATCCCCTGTCTCGACGTCAAAGAAGGACGCGTCGTGAAGGGCATCAACTTCGTAGGGCTCCGCGACGCGGGCGACCCGGTGGAGTCCGCTCAGCGGTACAGCGCCGGTGGCGCCGACGAGATTACCTTCCTCGATATCACCGCCTCGCACGAGAACCGCCGAACCCTATTCGACCTGGTCGACCGCACGGCCTCGACCGTGGCGGTCCCCCTGACCGTAGGCGGCGGCGTGCGGGAGCGTCGGGACGTGAGCGAGCTGCTTCACGCCGGAGCAGACAAGGTGTCGATCAATAGTGCCGCCGTGGCCAATCCGACGTTCATCCAGGACATGGCCGAGGCGTATGGCTCCCAGGCGATCGTCGTGGCGATCGATGCCAAGCAGTTGCCTGGCGAGACCGGCAAATGGACGGTCTATACCCACGGCGGAAGGCACGACACGGGGCTCGATGCGATCGCCTGGGCCAAGCAAATGGCTGAATACGGCGCGGGCGAGATTCTCCTGACGAGCATGGATCGCGACGGCACCCAAGACGGGTATGATTTGGTGTTAACTCGCGCAGTTGTGGACGCAATCTCGATTCCGGTTGTAGCTTCGGGAGGCGTGGGGACCCTCGGGCACGTGCATGAAGGTCTGGCGGCGGGAGGGGCAGATGCGGCGCTTGCCGCTTCTATCTTTCACGACGGCCACTACACTGTGGCCGAGGTCAAGGAGTACTTGCTCGACCGAGGGGTATGTGTTCGCCCGCCAGAGCGGGATTGAGGGGAAGCGATGAGCAAAGACGTCGGCGTAGGCGAATTGGTGGAGGAGCTGGAGCAGCGCGGAGATCGCCTCCCGTTCGAAATCGGCGCCTTCGTGGCTCTCGAAGCTTGCGAAGGACTTCTTCAGCAGTCGGTGAAGCTCGAGGCGGACGACGTTCGAGTGACCCTGGAAGGCTCCGTGGTCGTTTCCGAGGGCGCGGAAAGGGCCGAGCCGGATGAAGCGGCCCGCTCTCTGGTATCGGTTCTCGCCCGACTGCTCATTGCGGCGGGCCCCGGTGTTCCGCCGTATCTGCTGCAGCTCGTAAAGGAGAGCACGACTGGGCAGAACCCGCGCGACCTGCGGCGTCTCCATGACGCCATCGAGGCCTCGCTGATCCCGATCAACCGCGGCGCGTCCCGCCGCGTGCTCGCCCGTCTGGTCCGCGATAGCGATCGGCCACCGGCCCCTGAGGTTCCCCAAGTCGATCCGCACGAGCTCGATACCGAGCTGGCGGAGCTGCTGCGTGATCCGGCGACGCGGACGCTCGAGGAAGCCCAGGCGGCCCGGCCAATGGATCAGGGGCAAATCGAAGAACCGATCACGGAGCCAATTCGGATTCCGGGCGCTCTGGCTCGGGATGCGGAGCTCGACGTCCAGCCGGAGACCGTTCCTGTTCCTCCTTCGCGTCCGGCGATCGCACGCAGCTCGGCCCCTGTTCCAGATCTGAAGCCGATGTCGACACCCGACGCGGCGGCGGCAGTCGCCACCATCCCGCAACAGCCCAGCCAGCCGGGCCCGGAGCCAATCACCGCGACGATTCGGAAGTGGCAACGGCCGGTGGACGAGGACAGGGAGTCACCGACAGTGCCAGAGTCAGCGCCAGTGGCAGAGTCAGTGTCAGCGCCAGCGCCAGGGACAGAGCCAGTGTCAGCGCCAGGATTCGCGACTGCGACCGCGTCCGTGCCCGCGTTGGAGACCGCGACCGAGTCCGCGTTCGGGAGCGGGTCTGTATCCCGGGCTGAGGCGATCCCATCTGTGGCGCCTGCAAGGCAGTCCGCGGCCGCGCCGGAGCGGTCGTACGATCGACCGTCGCTTCCGGTGCCTGAGCCCCCGGCCCGTCGTGACGGTTGGAAGGTCTTGGCCTTCGCTGCTGCTCTGGGCCTCGGCCTGTACGCACTCATCAGCATGGGCGCCCTCGACACGCTACTTCAGCCTGCGGCGCCCGCGGCGGTCCCAGCAAAGACTGGCTTGATCGACGTCACGGTCACGCCTAGCGATGCGCAGGTCTTCGTGTTCGTCGGTCGTGGCCCTGCACTTGCTTCAGAGCTGGCTGTCGACAGCGACCACGAGTTCATCGTCTTCGATCGCGGGCTTCGGCCGTCGAGAGCCGTGGTGCTCAAAGCTTCCCCTTGGACGACAACCGATACCGGCTTGCTCTACGAGCTCGCCATTCAAACCGAGGCCGTAGCGGCTCCATCGGACGCGCTCGACTTCGGTACCGCTACGACCGAGCCGGCCAGTACCAAGACTGGCGGTACGGGAACGATCCGCATCGTCACGAATCCCCTTGGTGCAAAGGTGTATCGCTACGTCGGAGTTGGGCCGAGCGTGCGCATCGCGGCCGCTTCGATTCATGAAGGACAGGAAGTTCTCGTCTATCACCCGGACCACGAAACCCGGCGCGCCGTGATCGGGCCGAGCGATTGGCAATCGGGTGAAGGTCAAGAGAGCTTCAGCGCGAGCCTCGACATTCAGTTGCCCCCGCTTCCGCAGTCAACCGTTCCGGAAACGGTCGAGAACTGACTCGACTTCGCTTCGGATCGACTCGAGGCGCGGCTGAGAGTCCGCTTCAAACCGCAAGACGAGCACCGGTTGCGTGTTGGAGGCGCGAACGAGCGCCCAGCCTCCATCAAATTGGATGCGGGCTCCGTCGATGTCGATCAGCTCGTGTGTGGACCGATAGTGGTCGACCATTTGCTGAACCAAATCGAACTTGTGAGCATCGTCGCAGTCGACGCGGATTTCCGGGGTGGCAAACGTCTCGGGCACGTCGCTGAGCATCTCATGGAGTGGTACCTGGCCCTGAGACACGATTTCGAGAAGTCGAAGCGTCGCATAAATCGCGTCGTCGAAGCCATAGTAGCGATCCGCAAAGAAGATGTGTCCGCTCATTTCGCCGGCGAGCAGCGCCTGCTCTTCTTTCATCTTGGTCTTGATCAGCGAGTGACCCGTCTTCCACAGCACGCCACGCCCACCATGGGCCTCGATGTCGTCGTACATGGTTTGCGAGCATTTCACTTCGCCGATGATCGTCGCCCCGGGGTGCTTTTCGAGCAGTGCACGGGATAGGATGATCATGAGCTTGTCGCCCCAAATCACCTCGCCGCGGGCATCGATCACTCCGACGCGGTCGGCATCGCCGTCGTACGCGAAGCCGAGCTCGAGCCCGTCTTCGAGCACTCGCGCTTTGAGCATTTCGAGCGTTTCGGGGTCTGTGGGGTCCGCGTGATGCACCGGAAAGGTTCCGTCCATCTCGCAGAGCATCTCCACGGGGCTCAGACCGAGCGCTTTCAACGTTTCGAGCGCCAGTGGACCGCCCGCACCGTTGCCCGCATCGAGCGCGAATCGAATGTCGTGCCGGCCGAGCTGGATGTCGCTCTGGGCCTTCTTCACATAGGCAGGCGTGGGGTCGAACGTCCGGATTGAGCCTCCGGCGGCGCGCCGAAAGCCCTCGTTCTCCATGACGGCGCGGAGCTCGACGATGTCGTTGCCGTAGAGCGAGCCCTTGCCCACCATCATCTTGAAGCCGTTCTCGTCGGGCGGGTTGTGGCTTCCAGTGATCTGGACGCCACCGTCGAGGTCGAGCTCGTGGACGGCGAAGTACAAAAGGGGCGTGGGGCCGATCCCGATGTCGACCACGTGCAGGCCGGTCTCGATCATCCCCGCGCAAAGGGCCTCGTGCAGACGCGGTGAGCTCAAGCGGCAGTCACGCCCGACGGCGACCCGCTGTAATCCCCGACCCATGTAGAATGTGCCGAGACTAAGCCCCAGGGCTCTGACGAACGCGTCGCCGAAGTCGCGCTCGGCATGTCCTCGAATGTCGTACTGACGAAAAACGTGTGGGTTCACGAAATCACTTTCGGTGGTCGTCGCGCTCACGAAGTGCTGCGACGACTTCGCGGACGTCCTGGGCGCGTTCCATCGGCACGATCAGCAATGCGTCGCCAGAGTCGACCACGACCAGGTCGTCGACGCCAACTAGGGCTACGAGCTTGCCTTCTGGCGCTGCGACGAAGTTGCCGCTGGCGTCGACCACAATGCCGTCTTCGGGCAGTACATTGGCGTGCTCGTCTTGCGGCGCGAGCTCCCATGCAGACGTCCAGCTCCCGAGATCGGACCATTCGAAGGACCCTGGCACCACGCTGACCGCGCTGACCTTTTCCATGATGCCGTGGTCGATGCTCACGGCCGGCAGCTCAGCGTAGGTCTCCTGCACCACGGTAGCTTCGTTCCCGGCTCTTGCGGCTTCGTCATAGCGCTGGAGCTCCTGACCGAGACCGGGAAGGTGCTGATCGATCGCTTCGAGAATTCGCGAAGCGAGGAAGAAGAACATCCCGCTGTTCCACAGGAAGTTACCGTTCGCGACGAACTGTTCGGCGCGCTGGCGATTCGGCTTTTCGACGAAGCGCCGTGCTCGGAAGACGCCTGGGTCTAGCTCGGAACCAACTTCGATGTAGCCGTAGCCGGTTTCCGCTCGGGCGGGGCGAATGCCAATCGTGACGTAGTCGCCATGTGTGGCGGCTTCGAGCCCCCGTCGAAGTGTGTCCACGTACGCTTCCGTCTCGCCGATGTAGTGATCGGCCGGCAGCACCGCCATGATCGCATCTTCGTCGAGCCGCTTCACGTGAGTTGCGGCCCAGCCGATGCATGGGGCCGTATTGCGCCCGACCGGCTCGGCGAGGATCTGATCTGGCTGAAGCTCTGGGAGCTCCTTTTCAACCTGCTCACGGAGCTGCTCGGACGTCACGACGAAGGTGCGTTCCGCCGGGAGCATGTCCCAAACCCGCTCGGCGGTCGCGCGGAGCAGCGAGCGTTTACCGGGGCCGAGAGCGAGGAACTGCTTGGGCCGGGTACTGCGGGACAGTGGCCAGAACCGGGTTCCAGAACCTCCGGCCATGATGACTGCATATGCTTTTTCGGTGTTCGTCATGAGTTGGCCACTGCCTCAGCGGCTGATCAGAAAGACTCCCAGAGGCACGAGATAAATCGCGAACGTCCACATACGCCCGACGAGAATGATGTGGCGGAGGATAACAAGTGCGATGTATCCCGTCACCAGAGCCGTCGCGCCTCCGACCCAGGCCTCCGGGCCCAATGACCCGAGTCCTTCAGCGCCGCTCGCCTCGAACACCGCAGCGCCGACGATCGCCGGCAGCGAAACCAGAAAAGAGAACCGAAATGCAGCGCTACTCTGGACCCCGAGGAGCATGGCGACTGCGATCGTGACCCCGCTCCGGCTGATTCCAGGCAGTACAGCCGCGCCTTGTGCGATGCCGACGCCAAGCGCTTGCCACCAGGAAACGTCCTTCGTCGATCCGCGAGCAACCCCACTCGCGACGAGGAAAGCCGCCGATACCAGAAACCCATAGCCGACCAGGTGGAGGTCTTCGGCGAATGCTTCGGCCACGTTGCGGAGGAGCAATCCAAGGGCAGCAGTAATCAGGGTGGCGATCAGGATCGCGACCAGATCGCGTCCCTCCGGGCTGGTGCGAAGGCGCTTTGGATCGCGCATCGCGGCGCCAGCTTCGCTCGCGAGGGCGGCGATGTCGTGCCGGAAGAGAATGACGGTGGCGAGCAATGTGCCCAAATGAAGGAGAATCACCAGGGCGAGTGAGTTCTCGGTGATCTCGAAGTACTGCGCGCCAATCGCGACGTGTCCGCTGCTCGACACGGGCAGAAACTCCGTCAGCCCCTGCAAAGCACCCAGTGCAGCCGCCGTCAGCGCATCGATCCCCTCAGACAAGTTGCAAGCCATAGCGGCTGTTCCCTATCGCTGCAAGGACTGGTGATCACGGCTTCTTCATGCATGGGGCGATGGCTGTTTTCGTCCGCTTCGACTAGGATTCGGCCGGCTCTATGCGAGAGACATGGAACGCGGCCCGAGTCGGCCTGATGGTGGTTGTCGGACTGCTCGTCACCTTTGCCGTCTATCGCTACGTCGACGAACGATCGTCCACCGACTCCGGCTACGGCGTCCATGCGTACTTTGGCGACGTTCAGGGTCTGGTTGCCAAATCCCGGGTTTTGGTGGCCGGCATTCCCGTCGGCTACATCTCCTCGATCCGGCTTGACGGCATCCGTGCTCGGGTCGACCTTCGCATCGAAGGCCATCTCACCCTCTACGAGGATGCCCGGGTGACTATGCGAAGCCTCTCGCTCCTCGGGGAGCGGGCTTTGATTCTCCATCCGGGAACCCCCGGGCTGCCTGTAATTCCCGATGGGGGTGAGATCCGCGGCACCGACGAGGGCGTCCAGACCGATGACATCATCGTGACGGTCAATGACATCGCCCAAAGCGTGAAGAAGATCACGGCGCAAATGGAAAGGGCGTTTGGCACTGAGGAGGCAGGTGACCGGATGGAGAGCGCCTTGCGGAATCTCAGCGACGCGCTCGAGAACATCAAGGAGGTCACCGATGAAGCGGTTCCCGCATCGTTCGCATCATGGAGAATGTCGAGCTCGCGACCGATGACCTCAGCGAGATCATCCACAAGCGAAAAGGCGACATCGATCGTGGGGTTGCGGAGGTCGACGACACCATCGCTTCGATTCACCGCGCTGCCGATCAACTCAACGCCGTGCTCGAAGACGTGAAAGAGGTGACGGGCCGCACGGCGCGAGGCGAGGGCACCATCGGGCGGCTCACTCAAGACGAAGCGCTCATCGATGAAGTCGAAGGCGTCGCCGAAGGGTTGAACAGCTTCGTCGGCGGGCTGAATCGGCTCCGAACCATAGTCGAGCTCCGAAGCGAGTACTACGCGCTCTCGAATGCGTTCAAGACGTACTTCTCGGTCTATCTAAAGCCCCGCGAAGGCCGTTACTTCCTGATTCAAGTCGTTGATGATCCGCGTGGATCAGTGAGCGTCTCCGAAAGCATCATCCGCCAGAGCCCCCCGCCGCTCTTCTACCCCAACGAGTACAAACAAACCGTGGTCTCGCGCACCAACCGCCTCAAGTTCTCCGTCGAATTTGGCAAGACCATCTCCTTTGCGACCTTTCGTTTCGGCATCATCGAGTCGAGCGGTGGGCTCGGCTTGGACATCAAGGTCATCAAAGATCGCCTGGAGATCAACACCGACATCTTCGAGTTCGGCCGCCGAATCTACCCGCGAGTCCGCATTCGCGCCGGGTTCGAGATCATCCGCCGATTCTGGCTCCTAGCTGGCATCGACGATGTGATCAACGGCGGCCGCGATTACTTCTTCGGCCTTCAACTACGCTTTGACGATGAAGACTTGAAGCCTTTGATTCCTTTCGCGGCCGCAGCGCTATGAGCAGAGTGGCTCGAGGCGCCGGTGCCGTGGTGAAGTCACCCGTCGGTTTTGCTCGTGGCTTGTCGTACGCAATTCGAGGGATGCGTTTCGTCTACTTTCAGCACCCCAAACTCGCACGCTACTGGCTGTTCCCGGTTCTGACCACGGGTGTCGCACTGGTGGCCGTCTTCTACGGCGCCGGAAGCTACAATGAAGACGTCGGCGGCGCGCTTTGGGCACTGTTTCCAGAAAGTTGGAACGATGCCACCGGGTGGATTGGGGGGCTGCTGAGCGCGTTGCGTTGGTTCGTCGAGCTGATCGCAGCGGTTTTGATCACGCTTCTCGGCTTGGTGTTGGTGCTCCTGTTTTCGAGCGTCGTGGCTGCCCCGTTCAACGACGCGCTCAGCGAAGCAGTGGAGCACATCTTGACCGGCGAGCCGGCGCCGCCGTTTTCATTCAGCCGGATGCTTGCCGACGTCGTGCGAACGATTCGGCTCGAGCTCGGGAAGGCGTTGCTCTACATCGTGGTTGTCGGGCCGATGTTCCTGGCGTCGTTCTTCATTCCGGGGGTTGGCCAGGCCGTCTCCCTCGTCGGATTCGCCCTCACCGCCGTTTACCTCGGCGTCGACTACGTCGATTGGCCCGCTGCTCGGCGCAATTGGTCGGTCCGCGACCGCATCCGCTTCACTCGCCGCCAGCTTCCCGCCGTCGCGGGGTTTGGCACCGGCGTGTGGGTGCTCCTTTTCATCCCGCTGCTAAACCTCTTCTTCATGCCGGCCGCCGTAGCCGGCGGCACCATGCTCTTCGTGGCCTTAGGCGATAGCGCGGGGGAGGTCGGGCGGGACAAACTGCAGGCCGCAGGTCGTCCGGGCGACGGTGCTGGGGGTGCTGGGGCCGAATAAAATGCCGTCGAACACGTCCGACCTCTAGTGTCCCGAAAAAGGGGACAGTCCCCTTTTGGAAAGGGTTAACCCTTCTGAAAGGGGACTGTCCCCTTTTTGTAGGGCGGCTTTGCGGAGTGCTAACTTGTAGGCGGAGAGGATTGGTTATGCGACCTTCATTGTATGGGGCGTTCTTGGTGGCCTTTGGGTTGCTGCTGGGTTCTGGTATTTGCGCCGACCAGGGCAGCGCTAGCAACAGGCAGCGCAGTGCGCTCGAGCAGTCCATGGGCGAGATCCAATGGGGTTGGTCTCCGAAGCAGGTGTATCGCCACCTCAAGAAGAACATCGAGGCCTCGTACCGGGAACCGATCTCGAAAACGACCGATGCGATCGAAGAAGACCGCCTCCGCCACAAGATGGCCGAAGAGACTCGCCAGATTCGCGACTCGTACTTCGAGTTTGATGGCACGCCCACCGCGTACGATTCGGGCTATCTGAAAGGTGAGTTCACTCACAAAAACGGTGAATCATTGCTGCGGGTGCGTACGAAGACCACTCAGGACTACTTCTTTTTCATCAACGAGCGACTTTGGAAAAGGTATCGCGCCTTCGACGCTTCCGTATTCGAGGGGGCGAGCTTCGCCGAGTTCGGCAATGCGTTGCAGCAGCGCTACGGAAAGGCCAAAAAGAAGAGCGGGGTCCCGCTACCAGGCGCGGCATCCGCGCAATGGTACGAGTGGAAAGAGCCCCGCGTCTTGGCACGCGCCGTCGATAACAACGAATTCTATGGGTTTTACTGCCTGATCCTCGAGGATCCGAAGACGGTCGCACAGCTCGGCAAGCTCAGAAAGAACAAGCCGGCTGAGGCTGAGGCCGGTGGCGGGTTGGTCGATATGGTCGCCGACGAGAGCGACGCCGATCAGAACGCGGACATCGCCGACCGAATCACCGGCGAGATTCGGCGTCACGACAAGCCCGAAGTCGACGAAGCCAAGTAGCACCGACGTAGGTTGGGGTAGGATTTACAGCGCCCCTTGACCGCGAGTATCCTGGTGAGTCCTGAAAGGGGCCAGATTTGCGGTATCGTCTACGGTTTCATCTACAAGAGGTCGACCTGGCCGGCGACGAGATTCTCGTTGGCCGGGGCTCGAATGCTCAGGTGACCATCGATGACCCGATGCTCTCCCGCAGGCACATTCGCATCGACCTCTCCGGCGCCGAACCGAGGCTCGAAGACCTTCACAGCCGTAACGGCACCCAGCTCAACGGACACCCGCTCATCGCTCGCGCCACACTGAAGGATGGAGATCGAATCCGGATCGGAACTCAGGAACTCGTGTTCTTGGTGCCCGAGGGCGTCAAGAAGAACGACCGAAACACGAGCGCGCTCAGGTTTTGCGACGGCTGCGCGCTTCCCTATCCGAGCGCGAGCCCACAGTGCCCGCATTGTGGCGCCATCCCGACCGAGCAGGGCGTGAGCACCGCGGTGAGAGAGGTCGCGGCGTCGGGATGGACGTTTCACCTGCTTTCCCAGGTCGTGGCCCGCGCCATCGACCAGGGTCGCCTAGCGGACGCCGAGCGGATGATGTCTCGCGGCGTGTCCGAGCTCGAGGACCAGCTCGACGAGGGCGTCGAGGTCGACCCGAGCCGCGTTCTCGGGGTCGCCGACTGTTCCGCCCGCCTGGGATGTGCGTTGCGGAGCGTTCGCTGGCTGGAGATCGGAGCGCGGTTGTACCGGCGCGGGGGTCAACCGCCGTCGCGTGAGATCCTCGCGCTCGTCGATGAGTTGCCGGCGGACGCCTGCCTTGCGGATGCGATCAGCGCGTTGCGCCACGCCGGCCCGGAGACACGCCGAGCTGGCTAGCGCGCCTAGTTGGCCGAAACGACCTGCTCGAGGCCTTCGAGACGACCAACCAGAAACCGCTCGGACGCGCTGTAGCCTGCCGCGCGATTTCGAATCACCTTCAGGTAGGCTCGCAGGTAGCCAGCCTTGGCGTACTTGTGAACCCGGACCAGCTCGTGGAGAGTTTCGATCGTTTCCGCCTCCATCAACCGGCCCGTCGCCGTGTGAACGCGAAACACCCAATCGATCCATCTTGTGTTCTGTAGGCCCTGTGCCAGCTGCAGCGCGTATCCGGCCGCCCCTGCAAAGAGCGCGTCCGTATCGTCTTTCTCAGATTCGCTCAGCGGCTGGTGCGCGATCGCGCGTTCCAAAATCGTGTCGAGGTGTGGGAGCAGCATTCGCTCGGCTTCCTCGAAGCGGCCCATGGCGATCGCCTTGCTCGCAATGCCTGCGATGACATCGAGCGCGCGTTGCGTTCGTGTATCTTCAGCGCCCCAGGCGTGTGAGCTCGAGTCAACGCCACGTTTGCTGGCGATGGTCTGTGCGGCGGCGGAGCTGAGGCGCTTGCCGCAGTCGCCACAACGGCGCTTTGCCGAACCGTTGATCGCGCCACAGGACTCACAGACGACGTATTCGTCAGTCTCCGCCGCGCCTTCCTTCACTCTCTCTGCGTCGATGAGCACGAGCTCTTGGGAGCCAATATACACGCGGTCCATGTGATCCAGTCGGCGTGGGCCGTTGATACGAACACCATTGACCGCAACTCCGTTGCGGCTACTCAAGTCTTCGACGACGACCGCATCCGGCCCGACATGAAGCAACGCGTGCTTTCGAGACACGAGTCCGTCCGCTAGTGCAAGGTTGCAAGACGAGCTTCGACCAATAGCAAATTCCCCAAGAGGCATCTCCATATTGGTCGACTGATATCGCAGTCTAAATCGTGGCACCCCAGGGAACAGTTTAGCAGTTGGAAGGTCCGCGGGTCGAATCTAGTGCGGCCGAAGCTTCTCAATGACTCAACGGAAGTTCAGGTCAGAAGCTGGCGATTTCTTCGAGCCCCGCAACGGCCCCGAGGCCCTTCTCGAGGGCGCCCTGCGTCTGCAGAGTCGAGTCCATCAGGCGCCCGAGCTCTGCCAAGTCCCGGCGGTATGACGCGAAGGCGTTCATGCGTTGCCCGAGCACCCCGGCCGACTGTTCCGGATTCGTGAGAATCACGTAGCTGCTCGCGTTCTGGCGCAGGTCCTGGCCCACGTAGAGCTCTTTGTCGAAGGGCTTGCTACCCCGCGTGGCGCGGACTTTGACCTTCGTTGAAGCGGCCTCTGCGGCCGGCATGTCGACGTACACCAGGCCGCAGCGAAAGCCGCCCTCACCGAGCGTTGGCACGCAACCGGTAGGGCTGGTCGTAATCGCGGTTTCGTCCTGTGCGGCTTCATCCAGCTCCACACGACGGGGCTCCGGAAGCACCTTGCCCGCCACGCTGTCGAACTGGTCCCAGAGCTCGCCCACCTGACGCGCGTACAAGAACAAGGAATTGACGGTCTCCGCATTGAACTTCGTGTAATGAAGGCCGGCAAAATCAGCAGCGGTGAATGGGGTTGCTAACCCGCGCAGCTGCTCGATCGCTTCGTAGTCGACCGAAGGACCTACTCCCGGGCGCGACTTGGCTGCATCCGTTGCGCGGTTGAGGAGCCGCTTGGCTTCCGTGACCTGGTCCGCGGCCGCGCGAACCCCTTGGTAGACCGCCTTTCCGTCGCGAACCGCCACGTTGTACTCACTGCGCTTGCTCATGACGGTCGTCGCAAGAACGCCGAGGAACAAGCCCAGAAGCGCCGCTCCGCCACCGCTCATCATCATCAGCTTGCGGACGCGACGATTCTTTCCCTCGTGTGCGGTTGCCACCGCTTGCTCGTCGACGACGATTCGCACCTCTTGTCGTGCGTGCGCCTTCGCTCCACCAAACGGCCCGGATCGCTTCGCGGCTTGACCTCCAACGAAGCCCGGCGGCGGCGCAACCCCTCCTAGCGTCGGTGGTGGCGGTGCAACGCCCCCTTCTTCGGCTGACGTTGCGGGCGGTGCTGCCGCGTTCCTACCGAGTCGTTCGCGTATATCGCGGACTTTCTTGGACTTTTGGAGTTCGTCTGACATTTCAGCTACCTCAAATTTATCCGTGCAAACCCGATCCTGTCAAGGCAAGCGCGTAGAACCGGCCCCTGGTAGGCTTCGCCCTTCACCATGATGCCACCCCCTGCCGAAGAACGCCGCTTTGTGTCCTTTGATGGCACCGAAATCGCCTATCAGGCGGTCGGGGAAGGGCGCCCAATTCTCCTCTGCAACGGCCTCGGAGGCAGCTGGGAGGCCTGGAGCCATCAAATTCAGTACTTTCGCGATCGGTATCGCCTGCTTTCCTGGGACTACCGAGGCCTCTATGGCTCCTCACGGCCAGCCGACCCGGATGCCCTGTCGATCACCGACCACGCCCGGGATGCCCTCCACTTGCTCCGGGTAGAGGGGGCCAACCGCGCTGCAATCGTCGGATGGTCCATAGGCGTTCAGGTCGGACTCGAGACGTTCCGGCTTGCCCCGGAGAAGGTGGCCTCGCTCGCGTTCCTCAATGGCGTTGCGGGGCGGCCCTGGGACTACGTCTTCAACTTGAGCCTCGTGGGTCGCCTGTTGCCTCCGTTCCTTCGCGGCCTGCGTTCGATGCCTCGAACGATTCAGGCCGTGGTGCGTCAGGCGACGCGCCTTCCCGAGCCCGGCGACTGGGTGAAGCGGATTGGCTTGGCCGCTGGCACGCTGGATGATCAGTTGCTTACCGAGCTGGTCATGAAGCTCCGCACGCTCGACATGGACACATTCATTCAACTTCTACAGCAAATGGGGGATCATGACGGCTGGGATCTGCTCCCGCTCGTCGATGTGCCGACCTTGATCATTGCCGGATCCCGCGACGTGTTCACGCCAAGGTCGGCGGCCGAACGCATGGCGAGGCGCATCCCCGGGTCGGAGATCATGCTGATCCCCGGAGCCACGCACTACGCGGCGCTGGAGTACCCAGAGATGATCAACTTGAGGCTCGAGAAGTTTCTGAGAGAGCGTGGCTACGAGGCGACACCGGCGGGGGCTGGTTGACGTGCTCTACGCGAGCCGCTAGCGATCGACACCGATGATTCTCGTGATCGACAACTACGACTCCTTTACCTACAACCTGGTTCAGTACTTGAGCGAGCTCGGGGCCGAGGTCGTCGTGGAGCGCAACGACGCGGTGACCGCAGAGGAGATCCGCGAGCTGGGGCCAAGTGGAGTGTTGATCAGCCCCGGTCCAGGAAGGCCCGAGGAGGCGGGGGTGAGTCTCGAATTGATCGCGAAGCTCGGGCAGCAAACCCCGATCTTCGGTGTGTGCCTCGGACACCAGAGCATCGCACAGCATTTCGGAGCTTCGGTCGTGCGGGCGGAGCGCCTCATGCACGGGCGCACTTCGGAGATACTTCACCAGGGGCGCGGCGTTTTCGTGAGCTTGCCGAGCCCGCTCACGGCGACGCGCTACCACTCGTTGATCGTGAAGCGCGATACCATTCCTGACGAGCTGGAGATCACGGCGTGGACCGACCAAAATGAGGTCATGGGGATTCGTCACCGCAAGCTTCCCATCGAAGGCGTGCAGTTCCACCCCGAGTCCTTTCTAACGGAGCATGGCCACGAGCTGATTCGCAACTGGCTGTCGTCGCTCCCGGCGACGGTGTCGTCGTGATCTCGAACGCGATCAAAGAAATCGTCGCAGGGCATGACTTGTCCCCGAGCGATGTGGAAGCCACGATGGATGCGATCCTCGACGGTGAAGCTTCCGTCGCACAGATTGCGGCCTTCGTCGTCGCGCTTCGCATGAAGGGCGAGTCTGCGAGCGAGATCGCGGCTGCGGCGCGCGCGCTTCGCAAACACTGCGATCTGGTCCGGCCGAACGTCGATGGCCCGCTTCTTGACACCTGTGGAACCGGCGGGGATGGACTGAACACGTTCAACATCTCCACGGCCGCGGCCATCGTCGCGGCGGCCTGTGGCGTGGCGGTTGCAAAGCATGGGAACCGCGCTGTTTCGTCGAAAGCAGGCAGCGCAGACGTGCTGGAGGCGCTCGGTGTACGAATCGACCTCAGCCCGGAACGAGTGCTGCGGTGCATCGAGGAAGTCGGCATCGGCTTCATGTTCGCCCCGAGCCATCACGCCGCAATGCGGCACGCAGCGCCCGTGCGCCGAGAGCTCGGCATTCGGACCCTCTTCAATTTGCTGGGGCCGCTGGCGAATCCGGCCTCGGCCACCCACCAGCTGGTCGGGGTCTATGACCCTGCACGCGTCGAGCAACTGGCGCAGGCTCTGGGTGCACTTGGCTCGACCGCTGCCTGGGTTGTACACGGGGAGGGGGGGCTCGACGAGGTCTCGCCGTCTGGGCCAACTATTGTTGCGCAGTTGTCGGATGGCCGGGTCAGCAGGTTTGAAGTCAGCCCGCGTGACTTTGGGCTTTCCGAAGTGCCTCTCGAAGAGCTTCGAGGTGGCGACGCGGCGCGCAACGCTGAGATCATTCGAACCGTCTTGGACGGCGACCCAGGTTCTGCGCGCATTGCCGTCGTTCTCAACGCCGCTGCGGCGCTGCGCGTCACGGGGTTCGCCGACAATCCCACCGCTGCGGCCGAACGAGCCGCCGAGGCGATAGACAGTGGCGCCGCGAAGCGAGCGCTCGAACGCTGGGCGCAATTCACGCAGGGCGCATGACCGACTTCCTCTCGGCAATCCTCGCTCGCAAGCGACGTGAGAACTCGAGACGCCGCCGCCACGTTGCGGCGATGCGACCGATCGAGCGTCTGCCAGAGCCGGAACGGTCCGGGCGAGGGATTCGAGCCCTGCGTCGCGCGCCGGGCGCACCGCCGTCGGTACTGGGGGAGGTGAAGTTTCGAAGTCCGAGCGCCGGCGAGATCCGTCCGTGGCGCCCGGGCGAGGGCGTTCGCGTCGCCCAGGACTACCAACGCGGAGGCGCATCGGCCGTCAGCGTTCTGGCCGACGGGCCTGGGTTCGGGGGCTCGCCCCTGCTGGTGAGGCGAGTCGCAAGAGCGGTGAGCGTTCCGGTGCTCTACAAGGGGTTTGTTCTCGATCCGGTTCAGGTCGACCTGGCGTACGACGTGGGTGCCTCGCTCGTCCTGCTACTCGTCCGCGCCCTCGATGACTCCGATCTGCGCGGGCTCATCGGCCAGATTCGTGCGCTCGGCATGGAGCCCGTCGTCGAGGCAGCCAGCATCGTCGAGGTTGAGCGTGCGGTCGCGGCGGGCTCTACGATTGTCGGTGTCAACGCTCGAGACTTGGGCACGTTTCGCGTCGACATGGACGCGGCGCGGGCCTGTGTTGCAAAGATCCCCAGCGACTGCGTGGCGGTCTTCATGAGTGGCGTGCGATCGATCGCCGACTTCCGCGATGTCGCCCAGGGGGGTGCGGACGCCGTCTTGATCGGCGAAGGGCTCATGCGGTCCGAGGATCCGGGCGCTCGCCTACGCGAGCTCCTGGAGTCGGTCTGACCGAATCGATCGTGGTCGGCAGCGTGACGCGAAAGCAGGTGCCCGCGGCTTCGCGATCGATGATTTCGATTCGCCCCTTGTGCTGGTCGACGATCTGCTTGACCAGGGCGAGCCCGAGGCCGACGCCATGCCGTCTGCCGGAATAAAACATGTCGAAAAGGTGCTCCCGCTGCGCGGCCTCGATGCCGGGCCCTTCGTCGACGACCTCCAGGAAGGCACACCCGGACTCGGCCCGTCCAGTGCGAACTTCGACTCTGCCGCGGCGAGGCGATACTTGCACGGCGTTCTTGACGAGGTTCCAGACGACCTGCCGGATCCGATCGGGATCGACCGTAGCCGTGATGGGCTCCTCCGGTTCGATCGCGACGATCTCCAAACCATCGCCTGCGGTCGCTTCGCCGCGGGCAACGGCAACCACGTCGCTTGCGATCAAGCGGAGATCGAGCGTCTCTGTTTGGATCTGACTCGGTCGCCCGACTTGGAGCATCGTCGTGACCAGCGAGTTGAGCCGTTCGACCTCCGAAATCACGATTCCGAGGAGCCGGGCGTCCTCTGGACTCAGCGCGTTTCCATCTCGGACCATTTCCACAGACCCGGAAATCGAGCTCAGGGGGTTTCGGACTTCGTGTGCCAAGCCCGTCGCGAGTTGTCCGAGCGCGGCAAGGCGCTGTGCCCGCTCTGCCTGATCTCGAAGCGTCTTGATCTCGGTCAGGTCCTGGAATGCGAGAAGCAATCCGGATGGATTGGCGTCGGCGTCTAGTAGTGCGCTGAGCGTGTACCCCATCGGAAACTCGGTACCGTCCGCCCGCTTGCCGATCGTATCGGCCCGCTTCGGCGGATCGCCCATGCGTTGTTCTGCGTAGTTCGGAAGCACCATCGATAGGGGCTTGCCGAGGAGCACTCCCCTGCGGTCCCCCAGGATCTCCCGGGCCGCCCGGTTCACGCCCAGGATGTGTCCGTCGTCGTCGGCAGTGATCAGCCCAGAGGCTATCGAACGGACGATATCGTCATTGAGTCGCACCAGGCGTGCTGTGCTTTGCTGCGCCTCGATGAGCTGTGCGCCCGCCACCTGGGCGCGGCGAGCGAGGTTGGTCGCCAGCAGCGCGACCGCAGTGATTCCGACGATGTTGCTCACCAAAGCCAACTGAAAGTCTCGCGAGCTGAGGATGTATTGACTCAGGGGCTGGTCTGGCGGTGGTGGCAGCCACCCCAGGTTGAGCGCGAGCGCTTGCACGGAGTAGCAAGCGAGGCTCGCTATCGCGGTGTAGTACGCGGCGCCCGTCCCGAGAGTGAGCGCAGCGGTAAGAATCTGCGCGCCGTACAGGAAGGAGAAAATACTTCCCGCACCTCCGGTCAAATACACCAGGCCCGTGATCAGCATCACGTCCAGCGTACTGATCGCCACCGCCACTCGGTTCTCGCGGCGGCCGCGCAGAAGCCAGACGCCAAATAGGATCGAAGAGCCGTAGATCGCCGAGATCAGAATCAGCAGGAAGGTGGGCGTGAAGTGGCCGTAGCGAATCGCATCGAGCGCCAGGTACATGGTGGCGCCGAGCAGAACCGTGGCGATGATGAGCCGGGCTCCGAGGACCCACTGCAGCCGTCGATGCGAGTTGAAATCCTCGCGATCGGCGGTCGGGTTCTCGCCCGCCTGGTTCACTCTGCTTTGACTTTACCTGCGATCGAGAAGATCGGCAGGTACATCGCAATGAGGATCACGCCGACGATACCGCCGATGAAAACCATCATCAACGGCTCGAGCAAGGACGTGAGGGCAGCGACCGCAACGTCGACCTCGTCTTCGTAGAAGTCCGCGATCTTGTTAAGCATCGTATCCAGCGCGCCGGTCTGCTCGCCGACGCCGATCATCTGCACGACCATCGGCGGAAATACGTTGGTTTCCATGAGGGGCTCGGCCATCGTCCGCCCCTCGCGGATCCTGTCGGAGGTCACCTGAATCGCATTTTCGACGACCACGTTGCCTGCGGATTTCTTCACGACGTCAAGTGAGTCGAGGATCGGAACACCCGCAGAGAGCAGGGTGCCCAGGGTGCGGGTGAATCGGGCGACCGAGATCTTCCGCATAACCGGCCCGAGAATTGGAAGGACCAGAAGTGCTCTATGGAAGAAGTGCTTGCCGGCCGGTTGGCGATAGATCCAGCCCACTCCGAATACGATCCCGGCCGTTGCCAAGATGATCCAGTGGACGTTGCTCATGAACCCTTCCGACGCTGCGATGACCAGTTGCGTGAGGGCCGGCAGAGACTCCTCGGCACCGAATTCTGCAAACATCGCCTTGAAGCTCGGTATGACCCAGGCAAGCATGACCACCACGACGATCATCGCGACCAAGAAAATCGCGACTGGGTAAACCATCGCGCCACGGACCTGTCGGGCGAGCTTGACGCGCTTCTCGATGTATCCCGCGAGACGGTTGAGAATCGTGTCGAGGATACCGCCCATTTCGCCGGCGCGGACCAAGTTGACGAAGAGCTCGTCAAAGAGCTTGGGATGTCTCGCTAAGCCATCCGAGAAGGTGCCACCTTGCTCGACGTAGTCTTTCACGTCCTTGAGGATCGCATTGAGGGCTTTGTTCTCGCCGCGACTCGACAGGATGTCGAGGCACTGAACGAGCGGAAGACCTGCGTCGATCATGGTCGCGAACTGGCGTGTGAAGATGACCAGCTCTTTTGGAGTGACACCGGTGCCCAAGGCCAGGTTGAGCTGTCGTCCCTTCTTTTTGATCTTGACGGGGTTCAGCTGACGCGAGCGCAGCCTCGACTGCACGGCTTCCTTCGTCTCCGCCTCGATGATCCCTGTTTGGACTTCGCCCGCGCGAGTGCGCGCTTCGTATACCCACTCGGCCATGAATTCTCCGCCCGATCCCCTCCGGACCTCTCAAAATCCTAGCTGATCCGGGATCCCAAGGTCAAAAGCCATGCCTAATTCCGGTATGGGTTGTCGATGTCAATGTCGACAGGGTCGGCTTTCGGCGGACGCGAAGGCTCGATCTTTGTTGGCTTTTCCGGGTCCGCAGAAGCGGCTGGCTCGGATTTGGCGGCAGGTCGGGGTCGCTGTCGGGCGGAGCGCGGTGCTGCGGTGCTGTTCGTGCGTTCCGGTGCTCGCTTGACCTGCTTTCGCGATTCCGAAGTGCTGGACGCGTTCGCGGCATCCGCGTTCGTTTCGGCTGGATCGGGGGCCTCGGATTTGGCCGGGGCGACAGACGGAGCGGCTGACTCTACTGCTGCGGCCGGGCTTTGTCGTCCGGCGGGTTGCTTCGCGACAGGGGGTCGGAGAAGCTGCCAGACCAGGAAGCTGGCGTACAATAGGACGATGACGGCGAGAGCCATCACGAACCATTTCAACGCGTCGGACTCCGACCTGGCCCGCACGATGACCGGCGTGCCATCACTGAGGACGCCCGACACGCTTCCGTGCAAGCGCGATCCCGTACCGCCAGGCCGATCGTAGGTCCGGGTATCGGTGGGGGTCCCCTCACGGGGCATCGGAACTCCTGCTCTGTCGATCTCCGAGCTTCCGAGCACCTTGATGGCATCGCGCAACCGCGAGCGCTCATCTTGGAGCTTTTCGGCGTCCAGGAAGCGGACGACATCGGCTACGTCTCGCGTCTTGGCGACTCCGGCACGACCCGCCGCACTCTCGAGCGCTTCGCCGAACTCCTCTGCGCTCTGAAACCGTTCATCGGGGTTGCGACTCAGAGCCTTCATCACCACGTCGTCGAATCGCTCCACATCCGGCCAAAGCTCCGACGGCTTTACCACCGTGTCGTTGAGAAGCTTGTTGAGGGTAGCTGCGTTCGACTCGCCTTTGAACAGGCGCCTTCCGGTCAGTGATTCCCAAAGAATAATCCCCCCGCTGAATAGGTCGGAGCGTTGATCGGTCGAGCTCGATGACGCTTGCTCCGGCGCCATATACGACAGCTTGCCTTTGAACTGGCCCGCCCTCGTGGACGCCATGCGAACGTCCGCCTTGGCCACGCCAAAGTCCGTCAGCCGAGCGATGCCGTCGGTTCCGATCAGAATGTTGTGCGGTGAAACGTCGCGGTGGACGAGCTTCAACGGCGTTCCCCCTTCGTCGGTGAGGCGGTGCGCTGCTCCTAGCCCTTGCAGTGCGTCGATGAGCACCCGAGCAACGAACGGTTGAGGAAGTCTCTCGCCGCGCTTGGCTGCACGGCCCAGGAGGGCACCGAGGTGATTTCCCTCGATGTATTCCATCACGAGGAAATATCCGTCTCCGGGGCTGTCGCTGATGTCGAGCGTGGGCACCACGTTCATGTGACGGATCCGGGCGGCGATGCGCGCCTCGTCCAGGAACATCGAGATGAACTCCTGCTCGTACGCCAGGTGAGGGTGTAACATCTTGATGGCGACGAGCCTTTCGAACCCTGCAACGCCCTGTGCGCGTGCCGCGTAAACCGACGCCATTCCGCCGGACGCCAGCTGCGTCAGGATCTCGTAGCGGCCGAGTTGCCGACCAGCCATGGGTCGGGTCGGCGGCAAGGATCCTCGCGCGCTGGCGGGTGCGTTCATCAGAAGCGTCCCTTGATCGTCAAGAGGCCGCCTTTCGTGCTAACTCCAATTTCAGGTTCGATACGTTTGGCCGCAGCGTCTCGAGACTCGCCCTTCCAGTTGGTGAAAACGCCGAGAATCGCAGTGCTTGCTGCCATTCCGGCCGTGACACCGATGAGGATATTGGTCCGGCGTTCTTTCTTACGGCCCTCTTCGAGTAGCGATTGGGCCTGCTCCTCTGGTGTCGGAGAGCCGCCGTTGTTGATGCCAGGCGAGTTGGCCGTTCGCGCTGCGGACTCGTAGGCGCTCACGCCCTTGTTGGCGTCTATGCCCGACCACGCCGTAATCGCGCCCAAGGCGACAGTCGCACCGAGTGAGGAGAAGAAAGCCCATCGCGGAATCGGCGGCGGTGGTGGCGGCGCAGGCGCGGCCAGCGTCACCTGTTTGGTGTCGCCCGCTGCGCCCTGCACGAACGTTGATGTTTCACCGTTGTCGAATGCAGCCTTGAGCGAATGCTCGACGTTGGGAGTCACGAAGAAAGTCGGGTGCTGGATCAGCGCACCATCTAGCTCGAGCGTGCAGTCCTTTTCACATCTAGCCTTGATGAGAACGTTCTGCGATCGCACCGATGCGACCGCCAAATTGACAACCTGCTTCGAGCGCTGGTCCGACGGATACGCGTCTCGGAGTTGCAGCGCCAGATTGGCTGCGCGAATCGAGTTGCCGGCCTTGTCGTGTGCGCGCACAGCTTGCAGCAACGCGGTTGAAGTCGGCACCAGGCGATACGCTCTCTCGAACCAATGAGCTGCGAGCTCGTAGCGTTCCGACAGGTATGCGGAGGTCGCTTGGTCGTAGGCTTCCGCCGCCTCCGCTCGATCTTCGACCGATGTGGATTGTGCGGGCGGTTTTGATTTCTCCGCTGCAGCTGCAACGGAAAATAGTAGGCAAAATGTGAAACTAAGCGCTGCTATGCCGCGTCGGCCTGTGGTTGTGTTTCCCATCACCAAGATCCCACCATTAACAATAGTAAAAATCGGGCAGGACGCCGAATCAGCCACCTGTGCGAATGGCCTGGTGGTAGCCCTTCTTGTCCAATTGATCGAGCATTAGGCGAAATTCATCGGGCTCCGGCGACCGGACGACGGCTATGTCACGGTCCAGAGCGCCGTGGGCGACCAGGTGCAGAAGCGACTGATTCATCGTCTGCATGCCCGAGGTCCCCTGACCGGTCTGCATGATGCCGTACATCTGATGGATCTTGTCCTCGCGAATGAGGTTTCGAATCGCGACGTTCGGCACGAGGGCTTCACAGGCCATCGCGCGGCCTGGCCCATCGGCACGGGGCAACAGCATCTGGCTGAGCACGCCCTGAAGAACGAACGACAGTTGAGCCCGGATCTGGCTCTGTTGACCCGAAGGGAACACGTCGATGATACGGTTGATCGATTGGACCGCGGTATTCGTGTGAAGCGTCGCGAACACGAGGTGCCCCGTTTCGGAAATGGTCAGCGCAGCTTCGATTGTTTCCAAGTCTCGCATCTCGCCGACCAGAACGACATCGGGGTCCTGACGAAGAACGTACTTCAGCGCGTCCTTGAAACCAGCCGTATCGGAGCCAACCTCACGTTGGTTTACGACGCAGAGCTTGTTCGAATGAAGGAACTCGATCGGATCCTCGACCGTCACGATGTGATGACGTTGTTCGCGGTTGATCTTGTCGATCATCGAGGCCAGCGTGGTCGACTTGCCGGAACCGGTGGGACCGGTGACCAAGACCAAGCCGCGCGGGCGGGTGCAGAGCTCTTCCACGATAGGCGGCACGCCCAGTTTGGTGAGGTCGCGAATCTCGAAAGGGATCGCACGAAAGGCACCGGAGACCGCGCCACGCTGTAGAAACACGTTGGCTCGGAACCGCGACAGGGACTTCACACCGAATGAAAAGTCGAGCTCGTGGCCTTTTTCGAAACGCAAACGCTGGTCTTCCGTCATGACCTCGTAGCAAAGCACCTTGCTTTCCTTTGGTTTCAGCGGTGGCGTGCGCAATGGCACCAGCGAGCCGTCGATGCGCAACTGCGGCGGTGAGCCGGTCGTGATGTGCAGATCGGAAGCGCCGCGTTCGACCATGAGCCGAAGCAACTGCCGAAGGGTAAGTCTCGGTGCTTCCTGTGGTGCTGCCATGCGCTCAAGCATATCAGAGCGCCGAGCGATATGCCCTAAACGGTACGTCGCGCCCAGGGACCCCGCCGCAACCAGTCTTGCCGGCGGTACTGTGAGCCGATGATCCGAGCGACCGAGGTTGCAGCGAGGAAGGACCCTTCGAAACCGAGACCAGGCGCAACCTGTTCGTTGCACAGAAACACTCCCCGGACGGGGGTGCGTGTAGGCAGTGCACATACGCCGAGTGCTCGTCGCGTCGGATACTCGTACACGGCCTGCATCGTATACGGCCCTCTGGACCATGGGTTACTGCACGGAAGTTCGGTGTCCCCGCGGAGCGCGCGCGGCGGCAATCCGTCGTGCGGGCTGTCTACCCAGATCGCGTGCTCGTCGAAGAATGGGACAACGCCTCGGATCGCGTCCAGGGCTTCTTCGCGCACGAAGCGAAGTGGTGACGACCTGGTATCGATGAGGTGCTCTTCGATCAGGCGGTTCGTCGTGAGCAGGACTCGATCGCCATCTACGGCACGAGTTCGCAGCACGAAGCATTGGTTGGGGTTGGTCGTGCTTGTGCAAAGCAAGGCCAGAGGCTCGAGGCCTTTCGGAACAACCCGTTTTTCTGCGAGAAAATGTACCGAGCAACGATACGCACGGGAACGCGGCTCTCCCACTCGCTCGAACATCGCCGTCATTGGCCCGCGCTCCGGCAGCAATTGCGACAGCTCACCGATCGGCGCACCGTGTGCGATCTGCGAGCAGCCGATCTCTTCGTCGGTCCGCGCGAGTCGAATGCTGTGCCCGCGGCGACCCTGGTGGCGAATCGACTCTGCCCTGTCACGCGCCCTGACATCGCCGCCCCAGGTACGAATGCGCGCGAAAAGTGCCTCGCGGAACCAGGGCCAGCCACCGGTGGGCTCGGTGACTCCTGCCAGAACGTGCCCGTGCAAGCGTGCGCGGGTCAAGTCCGAATGCTGCGACGCGAGCAATCCCGAGACGTGCGGAAGGACCGCTTCGAACGCGGTGCGCAGTGGATGTCGTACTGGGAGTTGATTCCACGATGTCCAACCTTGCCCCTGCCGGTCGTAGCGTTGCGCCGTCGCCGTGAGCGAGAATTGCTGACGTTCTAAGAAAGTCTCCGGAGGCCAAACCAGGCCACGAGCGACGACTGCGTCGAGCTCTCCTCGTACCTCGGTCAGCGTGCGAGTGATATCCGCCGCCTGGCGCCTCACCCGGGGGAGCTCTCGGGCGAGCTCTGCCAACCATTTCTCGGGCTCGGGATGAACATTCATCCGATGCTCCGAAAGCAGCAGCTGAAACACATTGGCCCGGTCCACGATTCGCTGCCGAACGTCCTGCTTGAGCGCGAGCTCGTCCAGAGTGTTCTGAACGATGGGGCTCTGCGCACCCGCGATGGTCAGCCCGTATGGCTCGACCTCGACGTCCCCCACTGTGTACGAAGGATCGGGCGCTCCTTGGCCCAGCACCAGCACTCGAAGGCCCTCGCGCGCGAGCAGCGCCGCACATAGAAGCGGTTCGAGGTATGTACCGAGGACAACGACGTCGTAGAAGCTGGTCGGCACGGCTCTAGGCGTCCGGCACGGTCAGCGATTGAGCGGAGTCGACGACCGGGGTGCTCACGGTCAATGGATCGAGCGTGATCGCGCCGATTGCGATTTGGTGAATCACGGCGGGCAGCAGCCGATGCTCTTGAACCTGGATCCGAGTGTGCAGGGAATCCACGGTGTCGTCGGCGAGCACGGGGACCGCGGCCTGCGCGATGATCGGACCCGTGTCTACACCGGCATCGACGATGTGTACGGTACATCCACTGATCCGCACACCGCCATCGAGCGCGTCCTGGGGCCCGCTGTGCCCTGGGAACGAAGGAAGTAGGGCAGGGTGTACGTTGATGATGCGACCCGGAAACCGATCGAGCAGGGGTGCACCCAACACGCGCATGAACCCAGCCAGGACGATCAGATCCGGTTCTAGCGACCCCACCGTATCGGCGAGCGAATCGTTCCAGGCGTCGCGGTCATCGCCCTTGCGCAGCGCAACGACCCGTGTGGGGATCTCTCGCTGGCTGGCAAACTCGAGTGCGGCGGCTCTCTCGCGGTCGGAAATGACCCCTACGATGTTCGCATCGCAAGTGCCCGCATCGATGGCATTGCAGATCGCTTTCAAGTTCGAGCCGCGACCAGAAAGGAGAACCGCTACTTCCATGAGAATCTCTACGGGGAGAACGAAATGCCTTCACGGTCGACGACTTCACCCATGACGAAGGCGCGTTCGCCACCGGCGTTGAGTGCATCGACGAGACTTGCGGCGCGTTCGGGGGCCACGACCATGGTGAAACCAACGCCCATGTTGAACGTTCGCCGCATCTCCGCGTCGGCGACTCCGCCCCGCTCCTGGATTAGCGAGAAGAGCGGATCCACCGCCCAAGAGCTTCGGTCGACCGCAATGCCAAGACCTTCCGGAGTGACGCGAGGGAGATTCTGGGGCAGCCCGCCACCCGTGATGTGACACATCGCGTGAACGTCGTGCTCGAGCGCAATTCGTGCCGCTCTCACGTAGATTCGGGTGGGCCGGAGCAGGGCGTCACCGAGGGTCCCTCCCGACCGGAATGGCTCCTCGATCGAGAGTGGCGCATCGCCATCGAAGAGCACGCGCCTGGCCAACGAAAATCCGTTCGAGTGCAATCCCGAAGACGCAACCCCGATCAGCTTGTCTCCGAGGCGCGTCGCTTTGCCATCGATGATGCGCTTGCGGCTGACGACTCCCACGGCGAAGCCCGCCAAGTCGTATTCCCCGGCAGCGTAGAAACCTGGGAGCTCGGCTGTTTCTCCTCCGAGAAGCGCACACTCCGACTGGCGGCACCCTTCGGCGATGCCCTTCACGACAGACTCGCCCCGGTCCACGTCGAGCTTCGAAGTTGCGAAGTAGTCCAAGAAGAAAAGCGGCCTAGCCCCGACTGTGAGGATGTCGTTGACGCACATCGCAACGAGGTCGATCCCGATGGTATCGTGGCGCTCGAGCTCGAACGCCAGCTTCAGCTTCGTTCCGACGCCGTCGGTTCCAGAGACCAAGATCGGATCCTCGATGTCGCTCGGTACTGAACAGAGGCCCGCGAAGCCGCCGATTGAACCGAGCACGTGCTCGGTGCGGGTCGACCTTGCGAGCGGCTTGATCCGTTCGACAAGCTCCTCGCCAGCTTCAATGTCGACGCCGGCGTCGCGATAGGTCAACCCCGCCATGCCGCGGAAGCTAGGCGATCGGTTGGGGTGGGTCAACGAGTGGCGCTCCGTTGACGCTCGCGACGTCGTCGCGTACACACGCGTCCATTCGACGCGGGGTGATCAGATCAAAACTTTGTGTGCTCGGGCTGCTGATGGCGGCCCTGGGCTGCCAGGGGGATTCGTCTTCGAGGCGACGGCAGGAGCTTTCCGCGCCGATGGCCGAGGTGTCTGAGCCAGCCAAACCCGAACGCCAAAAGGCCCGCCTGGTGAGGATCGACGTGTACGGTGCGGGTACTCAAGATACCGCCGGGGCGCGCGTGGTCCTTCTCTTCGAGGGGGCCCCGCTGTTTCGCCAGAAGCAGCTTCCAGCCGAGGGGATTCTGCCGGCTCGGATTGCCATCGAGCTCGAGGATGCCGACTGGAGCGACAGCGTTCCCGTTTCACAGTCTGTTGAACGAGGTGGCCTCGGGCGCGTGCGACTCGCCACTCCCAATCCGCGCGTCGTGCTGGATCTGCAACCGGGCGCGACTGGCCGAGTCTTCTTTCTCACAGACCCGTATCGCATCGTCGTAGATGTGAGCTCAGCCCGCCCATGGGAGAAGAAGAGAAGGCCCCTCGTCGTGCTGGACCCTGGGCACGGCGGCGGTGAGCCGGGAGCTGCGAACGATCGCCATCACCTTGTCGAGTCGGAGGTGGCGCTCGACTTGGCCGAGCTGACCGCTAGCCGGTTGCGCGCGATCATGCCGCGGGCACGCGTGATGCTCACGCGGTCTAGTGACGTCGATCTCTCGCTCGAAGAACGTTGCGCCCTTGCCAACGCGATGGAGGCGGAGGCGTTCGTCTCGATTCATTTGAACGCGAGCTCGGAGCCCGTCCGAAAAGGCGGCATCACGACCTTCGTGCTCGACACGACCAACAACCGGCAGGCGCTCCGGCTTGCCGCACGTGAAAATGGAACGCGCGTCGCCGAGGTAACCGGCATTCAAAACCTGCTCGCGAAGTACCATCGTAAGACCCAGGCAGAAGGCTCGCTGACCTTGGCCGGCAAGATTCAGCGGCAAGCCTTGAGGCGGGGCCGCTCGGTGCTCCCGAAGCTTTCGGATCGCGGTGTGCGGCAAGCCATGTTTTACGTCTTAGTGGGCGCTCGAATGCCCTCGGTTCTCGTGGAGGCGTCCTTTCTGACCTACGAACCCGAGGCGCGTGCGTTGACGAAGCAACGTTACCGTCGCGCCCTGGCTGACGGCATTGCGTCCGGCATCGCTTCGTATCTCCTGACTCGGTAGGTGGGTAGCTTGCCCGTTGCAGGGTGGACGGGCATACTCGCTGATCGTTGTCGAATGGAACCAGTCCGGTCGTCGATCTCGGTGGGCTCGCACCTGCGCTCGGCAAGACCTGCAGTGGGTACCTCGGTGGTTACCGCCGGGCGTTCGAGGACGCAGTGCGTCGCGGAGACCCGGGCGTCATCACTGCCCGCTCCCACGCGCGGGCGCTCGATGGTCTTTTGAGTGCCTTGTACTGCGCCTCGAATGCAGCGACTCGAGCGCTAGCGTCTGAACCGCAGGGGCGCATCGCACTCGTGGCGGTTGGCGGCTACGGCCGATCGACGCTGGGTCTCAACAGCGACGTAGACGTCGTCTTCTTGTGCGACGATTCGAACGACCCGTTTGTCGGAGCGCTCGCTGAGGGTTTGCTCTATCCGCTGTGGGATCTTGGCGTCGATATCGGGCATGCGGTCCGGAGTGTCGAAGAGACGCTTCGCCTGGCCCGCGAAGACATCCGCACGACCACGACGCTGATCGACTTCCGGCGGGTTGCCGGCAGTGGCTCGCTGCTCGACGAGCTCGAGCGTGGAGCACGCGAGCAAGTCTTCGAGCCCTACCTGATGGAGTTCCTGGCTGCTCTCGAGCAAGACACCGCGACGCGCCACCGCCGATTTGGAGGTAGCCTCTATCTGCTCGAGCCCGACGTAAAACAGGGCCGCGGCGGCCTGAGGGACATGGACGTTGCCGAATGGGCGGCGCGAGCACGCTGGGGCGCGCGTAACGAGCAAGACTACGTGCGGACCGGCGCGCTTCTGGCGCGCGAGGTGCGGGAGCTGGAGGACGCCCGCGAGATGCTGTGGCGGGTGCGCAATATGCTTCATCTCCGTGCGGGCCGGCAGCAGGATCGGCTCACGTTTGGAGACCAGGAGGACATCGCGCAAGAGCTGGGCTTCGTCGACGGTGTCACGCTGGGCGTCGAGCAGTTCATGCAAGCGTACTATCAGCACGCTCGCATCGTGGCGCTCACGGCGGAACGCATGCTCGACCGCGCGCGCCCACGCAATCGTACCCGAGCCGCCACTTTCCGAAAGCTTGCCCACGGGATCATCTTGGCAGACGGGAGTATCAGCCTGGAGAAGCCACAACGGCTCGACGGCGATCCGGCGCTGGCGTTTCGGTTTTATCGTCAAGCCCTCCGCTACTGCAAGCGGCCGGACCACTCCGCGCTAGATGCGATCGCCCGCATCGCTCCGGACAAACGATGGCGACTCCGATTGCAGGATTCCGAAGAGGCCACTCAGATCTTTTTGGCCTTGCTCAAGAACGTGGATGAGACGGCATTCCGAAGCGGGTCCACCGTCGCCGAGCTGCACGAGGTTGGACTGGTGTCTGCGATGATCCCCGAGTTCGAGCCCCTGGTGGGCCGTGTCTACCACGATGTTTTTCACGTCTACACCGCCGACATTCACGCCGTCAAAGCGCTCGAGCATTTGCAGGCGCTAACCCGGGGTGAGAGCCATGGGCGCCCGTTGTCTGCACGCCTCGCCGCGGAGGCCCCGAGGCGCCTTCCGCTTTTCTTGGCGGTGCTCTTGCACTCGCTCGGTCGTACTCGTGGTCGCGAACAAGAAGAGGCAGGCGCGCGTCTGGCCGAAAGCGTGGCGCTTCGTCTCGGCCTAACCCCAGTCGACGCCCAGCACGTCGCTTGGCTCGTCCGTCAGCAGAGGTCGCTCTATCGCTGGGCGACCCAGCGAGATATCCACGATCCGCAGGGTCTGACCGAGGTCGTAAAGATGGTGGAAACGCCGGAGCGCCTTCGCGACTTGTTCCTTTGCACCGTGTCGATCATCTCGACGGTCAATCCGAAAGCCATGACCTCGTGGAAGGCGCGCGCGCTCGAAGACTTCTACCTTGCAACGCTGGCGCAGCTCGAGTCAGGAAGCGCACCGGCGCAGACCGAAAATCGCGTGCTGGAGGTGAAGCTGCAAGCCGTCGTTGGGTTCGCGGGCGACGCTGGTGGGGAAGAGCTCCAAAGCTTCATGGACGAAATGCCTGACCGCTACTTCCTCGCCAACCCCGTGGACGTCGTCCGACGCCATGCGCGCATTTCACGCGACCGCGACGAGGGTCTCGTGACGGTGCGCGTAGGTCCCGGACCGAGTGAAGACGTGGAATCGGTGGTGGTCGTCTCTGCGGACCGTTCGGGCCTGCTCGCGGACCTCACCGGGGTGTTCGCCGCGCACGATCTCTCCATCCTGGCCGCACAGCTCTACACGCGCCCACGAAAGACCGGCGACGAAGTGTTCGACGTATTTTGGGTACGCGTGGGAGACAACACACCAACGCCAACGAGGCTCGCGGAGGCTCTGCAGGAAGACATCACCCATCGAGTCACCGATCGAATCTCGGCCCAAGACCTCATCGCGCGACAGAGCACGCCCCCTCCCTGGTCGGTGCGACCAGGACCCGATGTTCCCACACAGATCAGTGTCGATAACAACGCGTCTTCGCGATACACCGTTGTCGACGTCTTCACGCGCGACCGTATCGGCCTCCTGCACGAGATCGCGCGCACGCTCCACCAGCTCGATTTGACCATTGCGCTGGCGAAAGTGAACACCGAAGGCCAAAGCGTCGCGGACGTGTTCTACATATCCGATGCCGATGGGAACAAGGTCCACGACCCCGATCGCCTGAAGCGCTTGGAGCGGGTGCTCCGTGCTCGCATCCTCGCTCTTCATGCGCGCGCCGAGGTGCCATGAATACAGCAAGTGCTCCGCTTCTTTGCTCGGCGGTTCTCGCTGCGCTCGTTGCGGGCTGTGGGTCTGCTCAAAGCACGCCGGCCAAGCGGACGCCGGCCGAGACGCTCAGCCGTCCACCTGCAAGCTCCGACGTGTTGCGCGCAGAGCGTCTTCTTGCCGAGGGAAACGTCCCTGAGGCCAAACGCGTCTTGGAGCGGGCGCTCGCCGATGATCCAAACGACCCCAGGGCCTGGCTCGACTTGGGGCTCGCGCAGGAGGCGACGGGCAACCGGGCATCGGCCGAGAAGTCCTATCGGCGGGCGACCGAGATCGACCCGAATTTCGCAGAGGCGTTCAACAACCTGGGGGCTCTGTTGCGCGAGGGCGGCCAGCTTGCCGAGGCCACGACGATGCTCGAGCGCGCGGTTGCGCTAGACCCTTCGCTCAGCGCGGCGCGGTTCAATCTCGCGCTCTCCTACGAAGAGCAAGGCAAGCTTGCCGACGCTGAACGTGAATACCTAGCGACCATCGATCGACTCCCGGACGACCCGATCCCTCGGATCAACCTGGCGATGATGCTTCTCGACACGGAACGGCCCGAGGATGCGGCCGTGCAACTTCGCGCGGCGCGGCCGATGGTGCGAGGTGACGTCTTGCTTTCAATTGCGGTCGGAGAGGGGTTGCGGCGAGCAGGTCTGCCCGGAGAGGCGGTGCCGGTCTTACGCGCGGCGCTCAGGCAGGCGCCGGAGCCGCCCCCTACCGAGCTGCTCGCCGAGCTCGCGTTGGCTCAGTATGCGAGCGGGGATCTCGATGGGGCGGAGGCGACCATGCGGCGTGCTGTTGGACAGGACGAGCTAGACCCTGCGCTCCAATACGCGTACGGCTCAATTCTGGCGAAGCGGGGGCAACTCGGTAAGGCGCGCGCCCACCTCAGACGCGCGGTGAAGCTCGATCCGGACGGTCCGTACGCCGAGCGAGCGAGCGCACGACTCGAAGCGCTCAAGAACTAGTGGGCCGAAAGCCCAAGCCGACCAGGAACACCTCGTAGCTTTCGTCCCGCGTCGCTTCCGGACGGATGATCCGAACCTTGCCGAATACTTCCCGAAGCGCAGTGCGCGCAGTTTCGAACTCGGCGCCTTGGAAGATCTTGGCCACGAACGTGCCGCCGGGCTCGAGGACCGTTTTGGTGAGCTCGAGCGCGCGCATCACCAGCTCATAGCTTCGGTATTGGTCGGCGTGACGCTGGCCGCTCGTCTTTGGCGCCATGTCGCTAATGACCAGGTCGAATGGCCCACCCAAGCTTTCCGGGTCGACTTGGAAGGCATCGAGGGTACGAATCTCCGCGTGGGCCGGCAACGCGACCTCTGGGTCCTTGAGGTCAATCCCGAGCACACGGCCGCTTGGTCCCACCTTCTCCGCTGCGTAGAGCGTCCAGGAGCCTGGACTCGCTCCGAGATCGAGAACGCGCTGGCCCTTCTTCAAGAGACCCACGCGACGATCGATTTCCTGAAGCTTGTATACCGAGCGAGCTGGGTAGCCTTCGCGCCGCGCGCGGCGTCCGTGGTGATCCTGCTGGCGGCGGCGGCTCAGTTAGGCCTCTTCAGTGGGTTCCGGTGCTTCGGCTGCTTCCTGTGGGGCCTCTTGCTTGGCCGGAGGTTCGGGAAGCGGCACGGGTGCCTTCTTGATCGCGCCCTTCACCGTCACGAATCCGTTGCGCGGACCGGGAACGCCGCCGTCGACCAGGACGATGTTTTCGTCCGAGAGCACTCTGACGACTTGAAGATTCAGGATGGTGGCCTTCTTGTTGCCGTGCTGGCCGGGCATCTTCTGACCGCGAAACGTGCGAGCTGGCGTCATGTTCATACCGATTGAGCCGCCGTGGCGCTTGGCCTCGTGGGTGCCGTGACCGACAGTGCCGGCGCCGGCAAAGTTGTGACGCTTCATCACACCGGTGAACCCGCGACCCTTGCTGGTGGCGCAGACGTCGACGAACTGACCGTCCTGGAAGATGTCGGCCACGCCTAGGGTCTGACCGACCTCGAAGCGCTCGAGCAGCGACTCGTCGATACGGAACTCGCGAACGACTCGCGGCGCGTCGACGCCGGCCTTCTTGAAGTTGCCCGCCTCCGGCTTGCTCACGAGTCTTTCGCGCCGGCCGCCAAAGCCGAGCTGCAGAGCGGAGTAGCCGTCTTTTTCCGGGGTGCGCTTCCCCACCACGACGCAGGGGCCCGCCTTGATCGCAGTGACGCGCCGTACCTCCCCGTCGTCGAGGAAGATTTGGGTATTGCCAAGCTTGGTGCCAATGAGGCCGGGATTCGTATTCACAGGTCTTCTCCCCGGGAAAAGGGCCGCAAAGATAGTGATGCGCAGGGGCGAGTCAAGGCGGATGGGGTTGGCCCCACGAAGTCCCGACTACTCTTGGATTGCGAAGATTCGGAGGGCGTTTTCGTAGGTCGTCTGGGCCAGCGCCTCCGGGTCCTCGCCGCGGAGCTCGGCAATCCGCGCTGCCGTGTGGGCTACATAGGCGGGTTCATTGCGTTTTCCTCGCCTGGGGATCGGTGCCAGGTACGGGGCGTCGGTCTCGACCAGAAGGGCGTCCAACGGCTGTTTGAGGGCGGCTTGCTGAACGGCGACAGCCTTCTTGAAGGTGACGATTCCGCTGAAGGAGGAAACGAAACCCAGATCGAGCGCCGCCGCCGCAAACGGGGCGTCCTCGCTGAAGCAGTGAATGATGCCGCCCACCTCGTTGGCCTGCTCTTCGCGCAATATGCGGAGCGTGTCTTTCGGAGCAGACCGTGTGTGAATGACCAGTGGCTTCTTCAGCTCCTTGGCGATCGCGATCTGCCGTCGGAACGCTTCTTCTTGAGCGGGGTGGGGCGAGTGGTCGTAGTGGAAGTCGAGGCCGGTTTCGCCGATGGCGACCACCGACGGGTCGGTACCGGCATCGCGAATCGCGTCGCAGAGCGTGTCATCGAGGTGCCTGGCGTCATGTGGGTGTACCCCGACCGTGGCCGAGATTCGATCGGGATACTGTCTCGCGATCTCGATTGCCGACTCCACCGAGGACACATCGCTTGCGCAGCCGATGCTGGTGATGCGTCGAACACCCGCTTGGGCTGCGCGCTCGAGCACGGCATCGAGCTCGCCGAAGAGGCGCGGGTCATCCAGGTGGCAATGGGTATCAAACAGCATGGTTCGGTCCGCTACTGAGGTTGATGTGCCTGGCGGAGTGAAGCAAGCAAGGCCTTTGCCTCCGCGCTTTTGGGCGCGAGTTGCTCGAGGGTGCATTCGTAGACGGGCCGTTCGGCCTTTCTGCTTCGGCGCAGCGCGCGGGCCAGGTCGGGCACCAGCGAGGTGAGGCCGAGCTCACCGACGAGCTCCACGGCGTACTGCCGTGCTTCGATGCGCCAGCTTCGAACGATCTTTCCAATCACTACAGCGCCCGCCGGGTCGCCCAACCGGACCAGCGCCCTGGCTGCGGCCGCGCGCAAGATAGGGGAGCGCCAGCGATGCTTCGCGAGCCGCATGAGCGCTGCCAGCGAGTCACGGTCTTCGAGGTCACCAAGTCCTATCGCGGCGGGAAAGGCCCGGTCAGGCCGGCTCAGGGACGCGCGCAGGACCGTTGCGCCTCTGGTGTCGCCAAAGGTTGCCAGTGAGGTGGCCGCGGCGAAGCGAACGGCCTCCGAGGGGTCGTCCAACGCCCGCGCGATCGCATCAACACGGTCCGTCGCGCCGAGCTCGGCCAGACATTGCATCGCGAGCATCCGGACTTCTTTGTCTTGATCTCCTAGGGCCTTTGCGATCCGATCGGAGTGCTCCACGCCCAGGTACGACAAGGTCCAAATCGCTGAGAAACGCATCTCCGGACGGGGATCGTCGACCAAGGTGGCGATCGCGTCGGCCCCTTCTTCTGGAGCAACGCGGCCGACGGCAAGCACTGCCGTTTGCCGGGCACCCATATGCTCGTCCTCAAATGCATCGAGCAAAGCGCTCAGGCCTTCCACCGCACCGAGTGCGCCCAACGACTCGTATGCCGCTTCACGCACGGCACCAACCTCGTCACTTGCGAGCGTCAGCAAGCCTCGAACCGCTTCGTCTCTTCGTTCTGGAAGAGGCTCGCCCAGCCGCGCCGCCGCCGCGCCACGAAACCGTGGCTGTTGAGCTTGCACGTCGCGAAGTGCTGCATCGAAGGTCGGTGCGAGCGGTGGGATCACTTCGCAGGTGATCCCGGCTCGACGTCCTTGTCGACGCTGAGAACGGTGAGACCGCCGTCGTCGCTGGCCGCGAGCACCATCCCCTGCGACACCAAGCCCATCAACTTGCGGGGCCTCAGGTTGGCGACGATGATGACGCGCCGGCCCACCAAGTCTTCGGGCGCGTAGTGTTCGGAAATGCCCGCGAGTATCTGGCGCGGTTCCCCGTCGCCCGCGTCGACGATCAGCTTGAGCAGCTTCTTGCTCTTTTCGACTTTTTCCGCTTCTTTGACCAGGGCTACTCGAAGGTCGACTTTCGTGAAGTCGTCGAAGTCGATGAATTCATCTTTGCTCTGTTCGGTCTCTGTCATGGCGGGTGCCTTCTTTTGTTCGGCGCGAGGCGCCTCGACTCCAAGACGCTCCAAAATCGAGCGCTCCTGGGCCTCGTCGAATCTCGGGAAGAGCGGGGTAGCAGGTTGCGTTTGTGTGCCCGGCCTCAGCCCGCCCCAGGCGCTTGGCCAGAGGTCGACCTGTTCGGTGGGGAGCAGCGGGGGCATCCCGAGCTGCCCGCGAAGCTCGTTGCACTTTTCCGGCATTACGGGGAACAACAGGATCGAAAGCCATCGGAGCGTTTCGAGCACCGTGTAACAGACCTGCTCGAGCCGTGTCCTGTCGTCCTGTTTCGCCAGCTTCCAAGGTTCAGTCGAGTCGACGTACTTGTTGGCCGCCGAAACCAGCTCCCAAACGGTGTCGAGCGCGCGGTGAAACGCGAGGGCCTCCAGATGCTTCGCTGCTTCCACGGACGCAGCCCGGGCCTTGTCGATCAATTGCTGATCGATCGCTTCGAGGTCCCCAAGCTCGACCCTTGGCACCCGGCCGTCGAGATTCTTTTTCAGAATGCTCGCGACGATCCGGTTCATCAGATTGCCGAGCCCGTTGGCAAGCTCGCCATTGTAGCGGTTGAGTAGATTGCGGTGGCTGAAGTCGCCATCCTGGCCGAAGCCGACCTCACGCATGAAGTAGTAGCGCAATACATCCGCTCCGAATGCGTCCACCAATGGCCCAGGCGGAAGGAAGTTGCCGAGCGACTTCGACATCTTTTCACCGTTCACGGTGAGCCAGCCGTGCGCCCAAATTTGCGTAGGGAGTCGGATGCCGGCGCTCATCAGGAACGCAGGCCAGTAGATCGTATGGAAGCGAAGAATGTCTTTGCCGACGATATGAATGATCGACTCGGACGACTGCCAGAACTCATCGTAGAGTGGGGCCTCGCCCTCCTTGGCGGGGCCGCCGAGCGCGCTCACGTAGTTCATCAAGGCGTCGAGCCAGACATAGACGACGTGCTCGGGGTCATCGGGCACCGGGACGCCCCAACGGAAGCTCGTCCGCGAAATCGACAGGTCGCGCAGCCCCTCTTTGACGAACGACTTCACCTCGTTGAAGCGCGCTTCGGGCTGCACGAAATCCGGATGTGCATCGTAGTACTCGAGGAGCGGTTGCGTGTACTTGCTCAAGCGGAAGAAGTAGCTCCGCTCCTTGATACGCTCGACGGGCTGCTGATGGATCGGGCAGAGATTGCCTTCGAGGAGCTCTTTTTCGGTCTTGAAGGACTCACAACCGACGCAGTACCAGTCCTCGTAGTCGTCCAGGTAGATGTCGCCGCGGGCCTCCATCAGCTTCCAGAGCGCTTGCACGTTCTCGCGGTGCTGGGGGGACGTGGTGCGGATGAAGCCATCGTGGGCGCAACCAAGCTCTTCCCACGCCAGGCGAAACGGCGCCGCCATCCGGTCGACGAAGTCTTGCGGGGCGAGTCCTTCTTCTTTCGCGCGGCGTTCGATCTTCAGACCATGCTCGTCCAGACCGGTCAGGAAATACGCGGGCTTCCCGCGAAGGCGCTGATACCGTGACACCACGTCTGCGGCCACGGTGGAGTACGCGTGCCCGATGTGTGGCCGATCGTTCACATAGTAGATCGGCGTGGTGACGTAGAAGGGACGAACCATTTCGCGCCCGAGACTAGCCAATATCGGTCGAAATGCCAGCTAGTGCAGGTTTCGCAGACCAAAGAGCAAGGAGTCCAGGGCAACTTGCTTGTTGGCGTTCTTGTGCATCGCCCGCACGCAGTTGTGAATCAGGGAGACACGTGCGGCGGCGGAGCTCGGCGAGATTGGAGCCGCCCGCTCTTGTAGCTCTTCTGCGCGGGTCGAGAAGCCGAGCTCCTTTGGAGGAAGCCCGAGCGAGGTCACCGCGAGGTCTCGGTAGAAGCTTTGGAGGGTGAGCAACGCGAGCTCGAGGTCGTCCCGCCGGGCCAATTGCTCAGCCAGCTCGACCAGGACGCCAGGGCCGGAGCCGCGAACCGCCTCGTCGAGCGAGAACACCAAGTCGCTCAGCGCATCCACCGCGCCATCACTTGCCAGGGCGAGCGCGACGTCGGCCCGGCCAGCGCTCAAGGCGATCGCCGGCGCGATCGACGCCTCCGGGACACCTTCCGACATGAGAATGTCCCGGAGGACCGCTTGAGGGAGTCGCCCGAAGCGGATTCGCTGGCAACGTGATCGAATCGTCGGCAGCAGCGAGTCCGGGCGCTCCGAGGTGAGAATGAAGTGCACGTTTGGGCGGGGTTCCTCGAGCGTCTTGAGCAAGGCGTTCGCCGCCTCCGGCTGGAAGACGGGAAACGAGACATCCGCCTCGGGAAAGATGAAGAAGGTCGAATCGGCTTCGAAGGGAGCGAACTGGGCGAGGGGAAGAATCTCGGTACGGAGAACTTCGACTTGGATGTTGCGCTTGCCCTCCTCTCGCGGCCGGAACACGCGCACGTCGGGATGCGCTCCCAACTCGATTCGCTCGACGATGCGCGGATCCCCGGCGGCGGTGATGTCCGTGGCGAGCGCAAGGGCGGCGAGCTCCTTGCCGACGCCGCTTGGTCCGTCGAAGAGGTACGCCGATGCCACACGGCCGTTTTCTCGCGCCTGCGTCAGCGCTCGAACCGCGCCGTCCTGCGCCAGCAGCGAGTCGAGCGCGCTCACCTGCCGGACCCTCCCGTGAAGATCGAAATCGCGATCGTTTGGACCGCGTCCACCACCTCATCCGGAGACAAGGCCTCAGGGTCGACGAATGCCTGCATCACTAGGCCATCGAGCAAGCCGATGACGATTCGAGGCAGGATGTCGAGCGAGATTCGCGGTTCGAGACCGAGCGACAGCAGATTCTGTTCGAGGTACTCACGGATCTGCCGGGCGCCGAGCTCGTAGAACTCGGCTAGCTTCGGACGAAAACTTTCATCGTACAGGCTCAGTGCAAGCAGGTCCGCGACTACGAGGGCCTCGTCGGTGCGCTCCGCTCGCGTCGCCCAAAGCTCCTCGAGCGACTTCCGAAGCGCCTCGAACGGATTGTCCGATGGAGACCATGCCTGCATCGTGCGCGCTTGGACGACGTTGCACGCGGTTTCGAGCACCGTGTGAATCAGGGCCTCTTTGCTCGGGTAGTGATAGTGCAGAGCGCCCTTGCTCATGCCGGCCTCTTTGGCGATATCGAGCAGGCTAGTTCTGGCGTAGCCCTGGCGCGCGAGAACGCGAATCGCAGCGTCGATGATCTGCTGGGAGCTGACCGCGCTTTTTGCGTACGCCATAGACAGACGACCATGACGCCTGCTCCTGGGGCTCGTCAACCGCTTGTGCTAGAGGCGCCTTGTGAGTGAACAAGGTCAGTCGTTAACGCGCCTCGTCGAGCTGATGCGCACCTTGCTCGGACCCAATGGCTGCCCCTGGGATCGTGAGCAGAGTCTCGAAACGCTTCGGCAGTACGTGGTCGAGGAAGCGCACGAAGTCGTCGATGCAATCGATCAGGGCGCCCCGGAGATGCTCCGGGAAGAGCTCGGAGACTTGCTGCTGCAAGTCGTATTTCAGGCAGCCCTCACAGAGCAGAAGGGTTGGTTCGACATCGACGGTGTGGTCGATGCGATTTGCGAGAAGCTCGTTCGCCGGCATCCCTGGGTCTTCGGCGACGAAGAGGTAGATGACGCCAGCGGCGCCATCAACAGCTGGGAAGCGATCAAGGCGAAGGAAAAGAAAGATCGCGGCGCGCTCAGCGGGGTTCCGGTCGCATTGCCGGGGCTCCTGCGCGCGGTGCGCATCGGGGAAAAGGCGAGTGCGGTTGGGTACGACTGGCCCGACGCGGGTGGGCCCCGCGACAAGATCGACGAAGAGCTCGAGGAGCTCGACGAAGCCGCCGCGAACGAGGACATGGCTGCCGTCGAGCACGAGCTCGGTGACCTCTTGTTCGCGCTTGCAACCTACGGCCGCAAGCAAGGCTTGGATCCGGAAGCCGCGCTCCGCGCATCGCTCAACCGCTTCTCCTCACGCTTTCGGCATTGCGAGCTTGCCGCCCAATCGGACGGCAAGGGCCTCCGCGACTACGATGAGCGCGAGCTAGACGAGCTGTGGGAGCGCGCCAAAGAAATCGAGCGCAAGGCGTAGCACACGGCCGTTCTACGGGCCGACTTGGCTAAAGTCGTTCCTCGGGAAATGGAATGACCGCCTGAATCGACTCAGCGCCGACGAGCAGCATCAGCAAGCGGTCGACGCCGAGCGCGTTGCCACCGCTTTCGGGCATCCCCCGCTCGAGGTCGGCGAGAAATTGATCGTCGATGGGATAGACCGGGAGACCGGCTGCCAAGCGCTCGGATCGATCCCGCACGAACCGTCGCCGCTGTTCGTCAGCGTCCGTCAGCTCGCCAAAGCCGTTGCAAAGCTCGACCCCGCGGAAGAACGCCTCGAACCGATCCGCCATCCCGTTTGGTTTGAGCTTCGCCAGCGAAGCCATCGACGCAGGCCAATCGGTCACGATCACTGGCCGCTGATTGCCGAGACGGGGCTGCACCTCCTCGGCCCAGACGCGAAAGAACCGCTCCTCGTCGTCCGCCAATGACTCGAGCGCGACGTTCGCATGGAACTGCAGGGCATCATCCACGGTCATCCGCTCCCAAGGTGGCTGCACCTCCGGGGCAGGTTGATCAAGCGCGCTCGCCACGAAGGCCAGCAGCTCTTCGGTGTCGCGAATCACGTCGTCGGACGTCGCATTGGCGCGGTACCATTCGAGCATCGTGAACTCGCGTTCGTGATGGCGGCCCTGCTCCTCGCCGCGGTAGCACCGACACAGCTGGAAGATCCGCTGCGCCCCCGCGCTCAGCAGGCGCTTCATCTGGTATTCCGGGCTGGTGGCGAGCCATCCGACGGGCTGGCCTTTCGGGTCTTGCACTTCGAACGCTGACAAGTGCACGTCGAGCCCGGGGGAGGGCACGATGGTCGGCGTCTCTACCTCAATGAAGTCGCGTTCCCGGAAGAAGCGCCGAATGGCCGCTAGGAGCGCGGCACGGAGCTCGAGAACCTGAACCACTGCGGCGTCGGCGAGCCCCGGCACTCGGCTGCTCAGCCTTTGACGCGTTCCACGTAGGAGCCGGTGCGGGTGTCGACCTTCAGCTTGTCGCCCGCGTTGACGAAGAGGGGCACGTTGACCTGCAGACCCGTCTCGAGGGTTGCCGGCTTCGTCGTGTTGCTGCTGGTGTCGCCCTTGAACCCAGGCTCCGTCTCGGTGACCCGGAGCTCGACGAAGGTTGGTGGCGTGACGCCGATGGGGCGGCCTTCGAAAAGCATGACATCGACCTCGGTCCCATCGAGCAGATAGTGCACGTTTTCGCCGAGCTGCTCGTTCGAAAGGGACAGCTGCTCGTAGCTCCGGGTATCCATGAACACGCGCGCATTGCCCTCGGGGTAGAGGTACTGCATTGTCCGCTCTTCGGTGTCGGCCTTCTCGAGCTTCTCGCCGCTCTTGAACGTCCGGTCGATCACCGCTCCGGTCATCATGTTCTTGATGCGTGTTCGGATGAAGGCCTGCCCTTTGCCCGGCTTCACAAACTGGTGATCGACCACGGCAAAGGGAACGCCGTCGAGGAGCAACTTGAAGCCCTTCTTGATGTCTGAGGTGTCTGCCATGGGATTATTTCTCGCGGATTTTCTGGGAGGCGACGAGGAGGTCGCTCGGTTGATCTGGGACGTCGCTGTTTTCGGCGGTGATCTGCACCTCGAACTCGCGCAAGGAGGTGGCAATCGAGGCCCGGCCGAGCTGTGCTTCGGCGTCGTAGTCGAGCACCTGTTGACGAACCGGAAGCTCTCCGACCGCTATAAACCAAACAACGTAGTGGGTTAGGCCAAGCTCGATCTTCTCGGGCGCTACGAGATGGTCCAAGGTCATCGTGACGAGGATCTGCTCTTTGTCGATCTTCTCGAGGACGATTTCACCGTGCGCCGCTGGCACGTAGGCGCTGCCAACCAGCGCATAGTCGGCCGGCGGATTGCAGCTTGCGATCATCGAAACCGCCACCATTGAGAAAATGCGCAGCCTCACGGAATCCTCCACGGCTCGGCTTGTAGGCGGCCCTTCTGGCCCCGTCAAGCGCCTGACCTTGCCTTGCGTCCTGGTCGGCGGTAACCCGGGTTTCATGCGAGACGTCGACGACGAGGTACGCGAGATCAAGAAAGAGATCGTCGAGAGCCGCGGCCTGATCATCAAGACCAACAATCTGGTCAACGCCATCGGTGCCGACATCAAGTCGATCACCAAGCGCCAGGCTGGCTACGAGCGGCGCCTGAACTGGAACAGCGGTGTCGCGATCGCGGTCATCGGCGTTCTCAATTTCGTTGGACTCAAGCTCTACTTCGATGCGCAGACCAGGGCGATGCAATCCGAAAAGTCCGCCGCGGAGACCAGCATCGATGAGCTCCGCAGCGACTTGGGTGACGAGGTTCGCCGTGCGTCGGACCGGGGGACGGCAGCCGCCAAGGCGGCGAAGTACTACGACCTGATTCGTGCCCGGAAGCGCCTTGAGGTGGTGCGCGAGTACCCGGCGATGGCCAAAGAAGCGTTGTCCCCGGCCGAGGCCGCCGCATTCAGGGACTTCGAGCAGCAGTTCCGGCAGGACCTTTCGCTCGACGCGTATCAGAAGGGCCTCGCGCTGGCCGAAGGGAAGAAGCACGCAGAGGCGATCGAGCGTTTCGAAGAGGCGCTCGAGCTGCATCCGAACGGCTCGCACGTTCCTGTCGTCAAGCACAGCCTTGCGTTCTCCTTGCGCAGGGAGAAGCGGCCAGCCGAGGCACTCGTCTTAGCGCAGCAGGTGGCGGACCAAACCACGGACGCAGCTCTTCAGCCCGATGGCTGGTGGCTCGTCGCCCTCTGTGCGCGGGACATCGGCGATCTGGACACGGCACGCGACGCCCTCAAGATCTTGATCAAGAAATGGCCCCGGTCTGCGCTGTCTCGGGAAGCCAGGCCACTGCTACGCGAGGTCACGCGGGAGGCGTATCTCGGGAAGAAGGCCGCATCCGAGCCGCCCGCCGTCAGCTCCGAGTGATCTCCGACGAAGGAATCGCGTGTCGACTCTGCCTGGGACCTGTGCCAGGTTAATTGGTGATGGCCCGACCGCGCGTTGCTTTCGTAGGATCCGGTGGCGCTGCAAAGGGTGTGGCGCATGTCGGTGTTCTTCGCGCCATGCAAGAGCTGGGCATCGAAGCCGATATCTGCGTGGGCGCTTCGGCCGGCGCAATCGCGGGCGCATTCTACGCCCAGGGATACACGCCAGCGCAGATGATCGACTGGTTTCGTCCCTTCTGGCAGCGCGGCCTCGAGCGCCCACCACTGAAGGCGCGCTATTTCCTCGGCTTGCCGAATCGGGAGCAGCGGCGGAGCTGGGGCTACCTCACTAGCGGTCTTCTCTCGATCGACCGATTCGAGAGTTTCGTGGCCGCGCAGTTGCCGAGCGACGACTTTCGGAGCCTCGACAAGCATCTGCTCGTCACGGCTGCGGACGTTGATGGCCGGGGCCGGGTGGTTTTCGGCCGGGGGTACCGCGACGACGTCCCGATCAGCAAGGCGGTAGCCGCTTCGACCTGCGTGCCCGGTCTCTTCCGCCCGCACCGTATAGGCGACCGCTTCTACATCGACGGCGAGGTCGTTCGCACACTCAGCATGGACTTGGCGGTCGAAGCCGGTGCCGACGTGGTCATCGTCTCGAACGTCTACCGTCCACACGTCGGCCGAGTAGGCAGTCCGTCGCTGGTTCATCAGGGTGGCCTCGCCGTGGTCCGCCAATCGTTGAACATCATCCTCAACGAAAAAGAGAAGCGCGGCATTGATTTGATTCACAAGATGTATCCGCAGATTCAAGTCCTGGTCGTGTCGCCGGATCTCGGGCGCCTGCCGTTCACCTCGCGCTTGCACGCGAGAACGATGCTGCGCCGTGGCTACCGGGATGCACTGCGAATTCTGGCGAAAGCGAAACGGCGCGGCGTATTCGAAGTGGCTCCAAACGTCCGCAGCATCGGCGAAGCATAGACCCGTACCGGGGCACGGCGGAACGCGACACGCAAACCATACAATCGGAGAACGGCACGGGATGGGCAGCACAGGGAGTGGGGGGCGAGCCCCCGCGTGGTTCGACGTAAAGCGCCAGGCGAGCGGGTACCCCGCGACCGAGCACGCCCGTCCCTAGCCGTTCTCCGGTTGTGCATTTCCAGGGCCAGCGACAGCGTCTACGAGGTTTGTTCAAGCGCCCAGCGGAGGTAGTCCTCGCTCACCTGGTCTGCTGGCAAGGCGACGATTTCCGGGACTTCATATGGGTGATTTGCCGTGATCCAGGCTGCTAGCGCGTCGAACTGACCCTCACGCGTCTTGATCAGCAGCTGAATCTCCGTGTCGACCTCGAGCTTCCCCTGCCATCGATAGAACGACTTCACCCCCGAAATCGCGTTCACGCAGGCCGCTAGCCGCTCTTCGATCAGGCCCTTGGCCAATTTTTCGGCGGTCGCGTCGTCAGGCACGGTGCAGAATACGACGAGTAGCTCATTTTCGCGGCTCACCGGCCTAGAATACTCAAAGGGCGAGAACCTTCACGTCCAAGCCACGGTCGATGACCGCGACGGAGCGTTGGGGGACCGTTTCGTAGCCCACCGCGTCTTGTCCGGCGCCACTGACGACCATGGCGTAGCGAAGCTGCGTGCTACCAACTGGCGGTGGCGTGTAGTCATCCGGCGGATCGTGAAGCCCTTGGCGTTCGACGAAGATCATCGGTTCGCCGTGTCGGAGCGCGTACATCGATCGACCGTTTGTCAGGATGAAGCTGAGGCTGTTGCGGGTGCTGCCGACCTCGGCAGCAAGTCGTTCGACCAAGGCGACTGCGGCGCTGATTGCGGGGAGGGCTTGTGCTTCGCTGACGTCGGGGTTGTCGAGCTGCCCCCCGTCGTGGAGCAGGGTGAGCACCGTGTGGAACAAGTACTCGCTGTCGGTCTGGCCGCGGATGTTGCGGCGAAGGAAGTCCGGGATCATCTCGGCGAGGTTGTCGCGGATTGCATCGAAGCCGCCGATGGTGCCCTGATGCGCAAACAACCAGCTGCGCATGCGGAATGGATGCGCGTTCTCCGCGCGGAAATCACCGACCGTCGGCTGGCGCATGTGCAAGACCGCGCAGTCCGAGCGAACATCGCCAGCGATGTTTTGCCAATCGACGCGCTCGCCCGCACGGGTCGGGCGCTTCTTATGGAGCACTTCGTCGCCGTGATAGAACCCGATGCCCCAACCGCTGGCGTCAGCCGAGGCTGTCTCTTGGCGAAGGACCGCGCGTTCTTGATAGAGCGCGTCGCGCATTCGGTCGGCTCGATTCGCGACGTATCCGATGAGCCTACTCATCGTTCGAACATCCAAGCGAAGTGTAAGTAGAATACTGCATCGTGGATCCCCTATTAATAGATACCACGCGTCCAGATCCGCATCAACGAAGTGGGGTGCCACAGGTGGGGTGCGAACGTACACAAAATGGGCTCGCGGATCGGATTGTGGTAGCGAGATAGTATGTCCGTCGCATTTGACGGTGCGTTGGATGACTACATTCAGCACTTGAGTGTGGAACGAGGCCTCTCGAAACACACGGTGGATGCGTACGCCCACGACCTGGTACGATTTGGCGGCTGGCTCGCGGATGAAGGTGTCACGCCCGAGCAAGTCGATGAAACCCAAGTCGCAGGTCATCTCGTCACGCTGTCGCATGCCGGCCTCAGTGCGCGCACGCAGGCAAGGGCGCTGAGTTCCATTCGCGGCTTCTTTCGCTTCCTCGTTCAGGAAGGCCGCCATACCGTCGATCCCACCGAGCTGCTCGAAGGGCCACGCTTGTTGCACAAGCTGCCGGACGTGTTGAATCGCGACGAAGTCCTGCGGCTGTTGGCGGCGCCTGTCGGGACGAAGCCAAACCGTATTCGTGATCGCGCGATGCTGCACACCATGTACGCCGCTGGCTTGCGGGTCACCGAGCTCGTCGACCTCGACCTCAACGATGTGAATCTCGAGGAGGGTTTCATCTCGGCTCTTGGCAAAGGAAACAAGCGACGCATCATTCCCATCGGGGCGCATGCGCGTGTCGCGATCTCCCAGTACCTCACCGAGGTGAGGTCGCGCTGGGCGCGGCCCTCGAGTCGCGCTTGCTTCGTAACCGCCCGCGGGAGGGCGATGACGCGACAAGGCTTCTGGAGCCTGGTGAAGCGATACGCTCGAGCTGCAGGTATCACCAAGCCCATCTCGCCGCACAAGCTTCGACACTCCTTCGCGACTCATCTGCTCGACGGCGGCGCCGATCTCCGGTCGGTGCAAACGATGCTTGGGCACGCGGACATCTCGACGACTCAGATCTATACCCACGTCAGTGGGGATCACCTTCGCAAGATGCACGCGCGGTATCACCCGCGCGGGTAGGAGTGATCACCAGTTCAGGCGTTCGCGCAAGGGTATCCGAGTAGTCGCTCTTCGGTCATCGAGCCGGTATCCTCCTGAGGATGTCGAGGTTCGACGTCTGGATCATTCGATTCGAGCCCGGGGACACTCCTGCGGCAGAACGTCTACAACGCGTGTTCGGGATCGATGCGGGCAGTGCGCGCTCACTCGAGCAGAGCCTGCCGAAGATCGTCAAGCATGCTGTTCCGGCAAAGGCCGCTGGCGAGATGCGCCTCGCTCTCGAGGGGATCGGAGCGGTTGTCGAATGCCGCCCGGCGCGAGATCCGAAACCGGTCGCCGGCAAGGGCGCGAGCGACAGTGCTGCTGTGTTCCGTCCGCCGGGGGCTGACCTGTTTCCGGCGGGCCGACTCTCTGCGATTGACCCGTTTGCTCCAAGCCACGAAGCCGGCGTGCCCCGCATCTCGGTCGATAACGCCGTTCCGCCGATCTCCGCGTCGAGGACGGACCCGCCTTCGGAATCGGAGCAACCGCGCCAGATCTCCGCATCACTCATGGCCGCCTCGCGTGATCAACAGCACCGCAAGTACGTGCGGCAGGCAGCCGGTACCATCGCCGCGGGCGCTGCGATCCTCACCATTGGCTGGTTTCTTGGCAACTCGGTTCTCCGGGGCGAAGCCGACTGGATAGGCATCGGCTTCGACGGTTTGGGAATCTACTTTCTGGGCGTCGGGGTGTTCGACCTCGTCACGACCCTGAGGAGCTAGCTTCAGTGCAGCTGTCCCTTCCAAAGATTCTATGGTTCCTGGCGGCTGTCGCAATCGCTTGGGGATTGAACACCTGGCGTCAGAACGCCGCCATTCGCGGCCTCGATGCGGCTCGAGAGGGAGACCGCAGCGCAGCCGAACGCTGGGTGGATCGCACCCTTCGAGAAAGTAAGTGCGAGCTCCACGAGGCCAACGAGTACCTATCGTCGTCGACGACCCGGCAATACGTTCGCCGGCCCGACTACGTCGCGACGTTCGTCGAGAAGCTGTACGGCGGCGGAGCTCCCAAAATCGAGATCTGCGACTCCGACATGCTCGGCTTTCGTTTCGCTCACTACCTCTTGGTCGCGCTGCCGGACGATCCGCGTGAGCAAGAGCGCGTCATCGCCGATGCCCAGAGCTTCGTGCGGCGTGATGCCGTGGTCTATCGAGGCGCGACCTCGGCCGAAGTCGAGGAGATCGTGCGCACCTGGACACTGGTCGGCAATCGCCGTGTGCTCGTGAATTTGCCTGCCGCAACCGACTGAATCGGGATTCGGGCGCCTCCCTAGACTCGTGCTATAGGCCTGCCGCTCTGCACGCAATAGCGACGACGTTGAGGAGGCAAGCACCGTGAACATTCACGAGTATCAAGCAAAGGAGCTCTACCGGAAGTACGGGATTCCCGTTCCGGAGGGCATCGCCTGCATGTCCCCCGAGCAGGCAACCGCGGCGGCCAAGCAGCTCATCACAGAGACTGGCAACGAGGTCGTCGTGGTCAAGGCGCAGATTCACGCCGGCGGTCGGGGCAAGGCCGGCGGTGTCAAGGTCGTCAGAGGCGTGGATGCGGCAACCGATGCCGCCAACGAGATCTTTGGTAAGACCTTGGTGACGCACCAAACCGGCCCCGAGGGCAAGGTCGTGCAGCGGCTGCTGGTCGAACAGGGCCTTGCCATCAAGAGCGAGCTCTACCTCGCTCTCGTCGTCGACCGCGAAACTAGCCGGATCGCGATCATGGCCTCGACCGAAGGCGGAATGGACATCGAAGAGGTTGCGGCAAGCACCCCGGAGAAGATCCACACGGTCACCATCGACCCAGCGGTCGGTTTGCAGAGCTACCAGGTGCGGCAGCTCGCGTTCGGGCTCGGCCTCTCCAAGCAAGAGCAGAAGAACTTCAGCAAGCTGCTCGGCGGCCTCGCCACGCTTTTCGAAAAGGAAGACTGCTCGATTGCCGAAATCAATCCACTGATCCTCACCGAGGACGAACAGGTCATCGCGCTCGACGCCAAGGTGAACTTCGATTCGAACGCGGAGTTCCGGCACAAGGCTTTTTGGGATTCGGTTCGTGATATGTCCGAAGAGGCGCCCACCGAGACCGAAGCCAAGGAAGCCGGTCTATCGTTCATCCAGCTCGACGGCAACGTCGGCTGCCTGGTCAACGGCGCCGGCCTGGCCATGAGCACGATGGATACCATCAAGTACTACGGCGGCGAGCCGGCGAACTTCCTCGATGTCGGCGGCGGCGCGAGCCAGGAGGCTGTCACGCACGCGTTCCGGATCATCCTGCAGTCCGAGGCCGTGCAGGGCATCTTCGTGAACATCTTTGGTGGCATCATGCGCTGCGACACGATCGCCAATGGCGTGGTCGCGGCGACGAAGGAGCTCGGCTTGAAGGTTCCGCTCGTAGTTCGGCTCGAGGGGACGAAAGTCGAGGAGGGCCGGAAGATCCTCGACAGCTCGGGGCTAGCCATCACGTCGGCGGCCACGATGGCCGAGGGCGCGCAGAAAATCGTCGGGCTGGCAAAGGGATAAGGCGATGTCGATTCTCGTAGACAAGAACACCAGACTCGTCGTTCAGGGTATGACCGGGAGTGTCGGCCAGTTCCACACCGAGCAGATGCTCGCCTACGGTACCAACGTGGTGGCGGGGTGCACCCCAGGTAAGGGTGGCCAGTCGCTCATGGATGTACCGATTTACGACACCATGCGCGACGTCGTTAAGCAAACCGGGGCCAACGCCTCCTGCGTGTTCGTGCCGCCACCGTTTGCGGCGGATGCCATTCTCGAGGCGGTCGATGCAGAGTTCCCTCTGGTCGTCTGCATCACCGAAGGCATCCCCGTGATGGACATGATCAAAGTTCGACGTGTTCTAGATTCGCAAGATAAGACCCGCCTCATCGGACCGAATTGCCCAGGAGTCATCACACCGGATCAGTGCAAAATCGGGATCATGCCCGGCCACGTCCACAAGGCAGGGCGGATCGGCGTCGTCTCCAAGAGCGGCACGCTGACCTACGAAGCCGTAGGCCAGCTGACGGCGCTCGGTATCGGCCAGAGCACGGCAGTCGGCATTGGCGGCGACCCGATCAACGGGACGGACTTCATCGACGTCTTGAAGCTCTTCAACGACGACCCCAATACCGATGGCATCATCTTGATCGGCGAAATCGGCGGCAATGCCGAAGAGCAGGCTGCGGCCTGGATCAAAGAGAGGTTCAAGAAGCCGGTCGCGGGATTCATCGCCGGGCGCACGGCGCCTCCCGGCAAGCGTATGGGTCATGCCGGCGCCATCATCAGCGGCGGCAAGGGCACCGCGGATGCCAAAATCGAGGCTCTGGAGGACGCCGGCGTGAAAGTCGCGCCGACGCCGTCCGACATGGGCACTACACTGCAGAGCCTTCTCTAGTAACGAATATTCAGAGGGAGAAAACGATGTCGAAGAAACCAATGCGTGTCGCGGTCACGGGCGCCGCAGGCCAGATTGGCTACAGCCTCCTCTTCCGAATCGCTGCAGGCGAAATGCTTGGCAGCGACCAGCCGGTCATCCTCCAACTCATCGACATCCCCCCGGCCATGAAGGCCGTGAGTGGCGTCATGATGGAGCTCGAGGACTGCGCGTTCCCGCTCCTAGCCGGCATGGAAGCCACTGACGATCCGACGATCGGCTTCAAAGACTCGGACCTAGCGTTGCTCGTAGGCGCGCGTCCGCGGAGCAAAGGCATGCTCCGCAAGGACCTGCTCGAGGCCAACGGTGCCATCTTCACGGGGCAGGGTAAGGCGCTGAGCGACTCGGCCAGTCGCGATGTGAAAGTGCTCGTCGTGGGCAACCCTGCAAACACCAACAGTTACATTGCGATGAAGAATGCGCCGGACCTCGATTCGTCGTGCTTCACCGCCATGGTGCGCCTCGATCAGAACCGCGCGATCTCTCAAGTTGCACGCAAGACCGGGCGTCCGGTCACCGACATCAAGAAGGTCGCCATTTGGGGCAACCATTCGGCGACCCAGTATCCGGACCTCTTCAACGCCGAGATCGACGGCAAGAGCATTGCTGCTCTGATCAACGATCAGGCTTGGATCGAGAACGACTTCATTCCGACCGTGCAGCAGCGTGGCAAGGCGATCATCGACGCGCGCGGCCTTTCGAGTGCGGCCTCCGCGGCGAACGCGGCGATCGACCACGTCCGCGATTGGCATCTCGGTACTGCAGATGGTGACTGGGCGTCGATGGCCGTCCCCTCAGACGGCAGCTACGGCGTGCCCGAAGGCATCCTCTACGGCTTTCCGTGCAGCTGCAGCGGCGGGCAGTGGTCCATCGTTCAGGGGCTCGAGATTAACGAGTTCAGCAGAGCCAAGATGAACGCCACGGCCGCCGAGCTTCAAGAAGAGGCTGCTGCCGTCGCCCATCTGGTTTAGGATCCCGCCAACTCCACCGGAGAGGCGGTGCTCGAGTGCGAAAGCCCAGGCTGGTCGAAGAGCATGAAGCGGCAGGCAAGCGCATCGTCGTGGACGACCATCACATTTTCGTCCGCGAAGAGGGCGAAGGTGAGCCGGTTCTGCTGCTTCACGGCGTGCCGTCGAGCGCGTTTCTCTACCGGAAGATGCTCCCTGAGCTCGCCGGTCATGGGCTTCGGGCGGTCAGCTTCGACTTCCCGGGCGTGGGCCTGAGCGACAAGCCCGATGACATCGACTACGACTGGCACGCGCTAGCGAAGTGGGTCGGCTATGTGGTGGATTCGTTGGCGCTTCCACCCGTGCATCTCGTCCTGCACGACATCGCCGGGCCGGTTGGGGCGGAGTGGGCGATCCGAAACCCGGTGAAGGTGCGCTCGATCACGTTCACCAACACGGTCATGGACGTCGCCCACTACTCGCCCGGGTTTCCGATGTGGACTTTCCGTGTTCCGGCCCTGCGGCACGTGGTCTTTTCGACCATGAACACCCCCACCGCCCTGAGGCTCTATCGCCGTAGCGGGGTCAAGAATCCCGAAGCCATCGATGAAGACGTGGTCGCGAGCTACATCTACCTGCTCCAGAACAACGGCGGCCACAACAGCTTCCTCGAGATCATGGACGGCTTCGACCTCACCGAGAAGCATAGGGACTGGCTGCGCGACGGATTACTCGCGATCGACAAGCCCATGCAGCTCGTCTGGGGAACGCAAGAGATCGCGATTCCAAAGGCGCAGCTCCACTACATCAAGCAGGTGTTTCCGCTGCGTGCAGAGCACAGGGTCGACGCTCGGCACTTCCTGCAGGAAGAACAGCCGGCGGTCATCGCCGCGCATATCGCGGCTTTTGCCGAGGACATTGCTCAGCAAGCAAAACGCGCTACAAACGCGCTCCCGTAGTGCCGTCGGCACCACGGGGCTTCGGCCCCCGAATAGCAGGAAAAGAGGAGCCCATATGGCTGTCGAACGCACCCTCAGCATCATCAAGCCCGACGCCGTCGAGCAGAACAACATCGGGAACATCCTCGCCATGATTCAGGGCGAGGGTCTGAAGATTCTCGGCGTGCGCATGTTGCACCTGAGCCGCGCGCAGGCTGAAGGCTTCTACGCCGTTCACAAGGACCGCCCCTTCTTCGGCGAGCTCGTCGAGTTCATGACACGCGGCCCGGTCGTCGTGAGCGCGCTCGAGGCCCCAGACGCGGTCACGCGTTACCGTACACTCATGGGCTCGACCAACCCCGCCGAAGCCGATCAGGGAACGATTCGTAAGGCCTACGGAACTGACATCGGCGAAAACGCTTGCCACGGCTCCGACAGCGTCGAGAACGGCCAGATCGAAGTCGCGTACTTCTTCCCCGAGTACTCGCTCAAGTAAGCCATGGGCGACTCGAACGAAAGCCAGTTGCGCCCACTCGTCGAGCAGGCCTTCGAAGACCGCTCGAAGCTCGAAGGGGCGGAGTACCGCAGCGCTGTCGAAGAGACGATTGAGCTCCTCGACAAGGGCAGGCTCCGGGTCGCTACTCGCGGTGAAGACGGCGAGTGGACCGTCCATGCTTGGACCAAGCAGGCCATTCTTCTCTATTTCGGCATTCGCGGCATGGAGCGCGTCGAAGTTGGCGCGTACGAGTACCACGACAAGATTCCTCTCAAGAAGAACCTCGATCAGCAAGGTGTGCGCGTCGTGCCGCCTGGCACGATTCGCTACGGCGCGCACATGGAGCGCGGCGCCATCCTGATGCCCGGCTACGTGAATATTGGCGCCTACGTTGGTGCTGGCTCGATGGTCGACACCTGGGCCACCGTCGGTTCCTGCGCCCAGGTGGGCAAGGGCGTTCATCTGTCGGGCGGCGTCGGCCTCGGCGGTGTCCTCGAGCCCCCCGGCGCAACGCCCGTGATCATCGAAGACGGTGCGTTTCTCGGCTCCCGCTCCATCGTGGTCGAAGGCTCTCGCATCGGTGAAGAAGCGGTGCTGGGTGCCAACGTCGTGATCACGTCCAGCACGAAGATCATCGATGTCACCGGTTCGGAGCCCGTCGAAATGCGGGGCTACGTTCCGCCGCGCTCGGTGGTCATCCCGGGCACTCGAACCAAGAAGTTCCCTGCTGGCGAGTACCAGATCCCCGTCGCGCTGATTATTGGCAAGCGGAAAGCGAGCACTGACAAGAAGGTCACGCTAAACGAGGCCCTCAGGGACTTCAGCGTTTCGGTCTAGCAGCGACGGCGCATTCGTGTTTAGATGCCCGATGCGCAGCATCTTTGTATTGTTGGTTCTCGGCCTTCTGATCAGCGGCGATTCGTTCACCGCCGAAGCCCGTGCGGAGGCAACCCACCAATTGCGCATCGCGACCTTGGCTCCTCGCCAATCTCCGCTTGGGGACGTGTATCAGAACCTCAAGATCGGGATGAAGAAGCGTACCGATGGGCAAGTGAACATGAAGATGTACTACGGGGGCATCGCCGGGGACGAGATCACGGTCGTCCGGAAAATGCGCGTAGGGCAACTCGACGGCGCACTGATCACCGCCACGGGTCTCTCGGCGCTGGTTCGGCAAGTGCTCGTCATGGAAGCGCCAGGGCTCATCCGAAGCTACCCCGAGCTCGATGCCGTGCGCGCAGACCTCGCCCCCCAGCTCGAAGCGCTGTTCGACAAGGCCGGATACAAGCTCGTCGCTTGGGGCGATGCGGGTAAGACTCGGATCTTCTCCACCCACAAGATCTTCTCGCCGTCCGACCTACAGAACGTTCGACCTTGGGTGTGGCGGGACTCGGCGACGATGAAAGCGTTCATCAAGGCCGCAGGCGCCAACGGCGTCTTGCTCAATCTGCCCGAGGTGTACTCGGGGTTACAAACCGGCATCATCGATACGGTGATTGCATCGTCGGTCGGAGTGCTGGCCTTCCAGTGGCATACGAAGCTCAAGACCATGGCCAAGCAGGCGGGCGGCATCGTGACCGGCGCCTTCGTCATCAGGAAGGACCATCTAGCGACGCTCCCCCAGGAAGCTCAAGACTATCTCGACGAGGTGTCCGGCGAGACCGAAGAAATTTTTCGACGGGAAGGTCGAAAGATCGATGACGAAGCGGCGATCACGCTCTCGAAGCGTCTCAAGGTGGTGAACCTTTTCCGGGCTCAGCGCCAGTGGGAGGCCGTTCAATTCGAAGCCCGCGAATCACTCGTGGGACGGATGTATTCCCGCGCTCTACTCAACCGAGTCCAAGAGGTCCTGAAAAAATAGGCAGGCGCTCGTGTGGGGGCGGCGGGGTGGGGATGACGGGCCCATGCTCCTGGTTATCGACGCGCTCTGTTTCTCGTACACGCGCACTTCCTGACTCTGCGGCTTCCTCAGTACCCGCCGCCACGCTGGAAGCGTTTCCAGGCGGCGCACGGTGTACCGTAGCGCTTGTCGATGTACTGCAGGCCCCAGGCGATTTGTGGCCAGGGGTTTCGGCGGTAGTCGGTGCCGTAGGCCTTTCCCGAATCGGACATCTTGTTGCAGGGGTAGGATTGCGGGATGCCGCATGCCCCTGTGCGCTTATTCCGCGCGCGGTGGTTCCAATGGCTCTCCGCTTGCCAGAGCTTGTCGAGGCATTGGAACTGGGACTCGTTGTCCCATTGCGAGTACTCGGTGTGAATCAAGTAGTGCGCGATTTCCTTGTTTTGCGCCGGAGTGTTGTGCGTCGCCTGCAGCGTAGGCTTGGCATCCGGCGTGGTACTCGCGCATCCATTGATGGCTAGAACCACAGCAATGCACGCGAGGGTTCTCATTGTGGGCTCAGAGCGATCCTAAGATTTGTCAGGCCCGGGCGCCCGTTACTGCACTTCGACGACGTCGCACGGGAAAACCGCTTCGAGCTCCGCGGCTCCTCCGCGCCAGTCCAAGCACGCCGAGCCGGTGAGCTCGATCGTTCTGCCATCGACGGCGCGCCAGCCGCGGTTGTTGTCGTTGCAGGTGAGGACTTCATTATTCAACCGAACCTCGCCTTCGCAGGCCCTCGAGGTGACGATGGTGCCGTCGGTGAGGCTTACCGTGCATGGAATGTTCTGAACGACGATTTGCTCGAGCGAGGTCTGGAGCTCCAAAACGCTGTCCGCTGTCCAAAGCGTAGCGCCGGAGCCGACACCCTGGCCGGCATTGGCAAGATCTTGCAGGTGGCTGTCGTCGAAGTTCACTCCCAGCACGAACGTCTCAATCCCCTGGCCGAACGCGCTTTCCACCGCGTTGACGCTGTTGTTGCGATCGCCGTTGCCCCCGTTCTGGTCGCAGCCGTTGGGTAGCCCGTCCGTCGCGAGCAAGTACACGGTTGGCCCTTCGGGCGGCGGCGTCGCGTTGAGTGAAACCGTCACCGCTTCGATCGCCTCGGCCGTCGGCGTGTAGCCGCTTGGGTCATTGGCGGCGAAGCTAGCGGCAATGGAATCGGCGTTGTTCAGGCTCTGGGTGATCGCGACGCCGTCCGTGCTCGCGCACATGTCACCGTCCGACATCGAGGGCGGGTCTTCCCCGGGCTTCCAGTACAAGGTCAAGCCAAACCGCGCGACCGAGTCCAGCCTGCGGACGAGCCCGTTGGTTCCGACCAACGCGTCCTCGACCGAATTCCATCGCGCCTCATCGAAGGCAGGGTTCGGCGTTCCGGAGCTGGGGCAAGAGTTGTTGTTGCTGGTGAAAGGGCAGTCGCCCTCAAAGTCGACCCGCATGCTGCCGCTTCGATCGACGATGATCATGATGTTGGGAATCACTCGATCCGTGCTGACTTCGAGCTGACCGCACACCGACCCGTCGGAGGTGACCACACCGCCATCGCCTAACACGGGTACGCAGCGTCCGTTCGAGATGCAGTCTCCCGCCTCGCCGCACTGGTCGAGTTCGGGCGTGCACACGGCGTCGCAGACGCCGTTGTTGCAGAACGTCCCCGCACCACAGGCCGAGTCGCTGACACAGACCTCATCGCATCCCTCTGGCGCCCCTGGCTCGCCACAGATACTCGGAAGATCCTGCAAGCGGATCGGACCGTCGGGCCCGCCCGACTCGCAGCCGAGCGAAAAGATGGCGACGAACGCCACAGCGAAAACCGTTCGAAACATCAGGTAACCCCCTCAACCAGGGTAACAGCCGATGCACAGCGATCAACCCTAGGGGTTAATCACTGGTCCGCAGGCGTTCCCTCGATGCGAGGCTGACGCTATTCCTCGAGCAGGGGCGGGTTATCCTGCGCCCACTGATACGCCATGTATGACGAAACCAGGTGGCACACCCAACCGAAGAGGCCGCCGCTGCCGATCCACAGCCCAGGCGTGATGACCAGCCAAACGAGCCCCCGCAGGAACTTGCCGTTGTAAAATTGGCCAAGGCCGGGAATCACGAAAGACAGGACTGCGGCGTTACCAGGACGATCCATGACGCCAACGTGGGTCGCCCCCCGAGCTTGTCAACGCTCGCTGCCGCAGCACCCCCAATTAACCCTTTCAATAAGGGGACTGTCCCCTTTTTGGTGGATCGCCTTCATTGCGCGGCGCCTCGAACTCTGCCACCGCTAAGGGTCGTGAAGCTTTCCGCCGATAGCTTGACCGCTCCGTCGCACCCGATCGCGCGCCTGCCCGCCGAATGGGAGGCGTCCGTCGTGGCCTGGGGTGAGCCTCGCTATCGAGGCAAGCAGATCTTCGACTGGATCCATCGCCAGGGCGTCCTCGACCCCGACGAGATGAGCAACCTCCCGAAGCGCGTTCGAGAGCGCCTGAAAGAGGAAGGCGTGGGTTGGCCCATCGCCATCGTTTCGGCGCACGAGTCGGCGGACAGGACCCAAAAGCTCGTCCTCGGGACGCCCGACGGTGAAAAGGTGGAGACCGTGCTGATCCCACAACTGGGCGACGAGCGTGTGGTGACGCAGTGCATTTCGAGCCAGGTCGGCTGTGCGATGGGCTGCGTGTTCTGCGCGTCAGGCGTGGCCGGTCTGAAGCGTCAAATGACGGACGCGGAAATCGTCGCGCAGGTATTGCTCGGCCGCCGCGAGCTCGGGCCGGACCAACGCATTCGCAACGTTGTCTTCATGGGGATGGGCGAGCCGCTGCACAACTATGACGCGGTCGCGCGCGCCTTGGTATTGCTCACCCACCCCGACGGCATCGACCTATCCAAGCGGCGCGTCACGGTGTCCACGAGTGGCCTGGTCAAGCAAATCGACCGCCTCGGCAAGGACTTTGGCGGTCAGGTGCAGCTCGCGATCTCCCTTCACGCGGTGCGGGACCAGGAGCGCAGCAAGATCATGCCGGTGAACCGCAAGCACGGGCTTGGGGAGCTCACCGAAGCGCTACGGCGCTATCCACTCTCGAAGCGCCAGCGGATCACCGTCGAGTACACGCTGATCCAAGGCGTAAACGACTCGGTTCGCGATGCAAACGAGATGGTCGATCTGCTCCGCGGCATCCCCGTCAAGGTCAACCTCATCCCGATGAACCCGATTTCCGCTTCCAATCTGCGTGCGCCCGACTCGGGCCAGGTCACGCGGTTTCAGGAGCAGCTCACGCGGCGCGGGCTCTCGGTGTTCATCCGCAAAACGCGGGGAGACGACGTGGCTGCTGCCTGTGGACAGCTCGCCTTTCACGGCGACGGTCCACGGAGCGCTGTCTAGAGGCTGCCTCGCGCCTTGAGTGCATTGACGATGTCCGGGCGCTCCTTGTCCATGTCGTCCGGCGTCTTGATCGGCTGAAAGCGCGCATCCGGTCCATGGCGCTCGACACGCAGAAAGGCTGAGTCGAGAAACGAGGTCAGCTCGCCGACCAGGCGCTCGAACTGTACGGCCGGCTTGCCGTCTACCGCTTTGTTCACGGCGAACCAGGTCAACGGGAACTCCGTGTCGATAGCAGCCGCGTCGAGCACGAAGGTGTTCGTGTTGAAGACGGGAATGCGCTCCTGGTCGAAGTCTTCCGGAAAACGAAACGCTTCCACGATTTGGGCCTTGCCGTTGACTCGAGCAGGTGCGCCGCCTTTGTCGCCTGGTTCCTTAGGCGCCATCTCGGCGGTCAGTGCGGCGCCGGACTCCAAGTGAGCGCCGATGATCGCGGGGTCGAGAGTTGCCGTCAGGTTGTCGACATTCGACATCATGAGCACGCGGCCACCGCGATCGCGGAACTCCTTCAGGACACCCGAACGGCGAAGCGCGAACGTGAGGTCTCCGTGGCCGGGGGCATGTGGCGAGAGCGCGCCCGAGCCGTCTCGAAAGAGCTCGCCATCGGGTGCGACGCGAAGCGAGATGAACTGCGGGAACGTCTTGATCGGAACGCGCTCGGTGCTGAGCGGCTCCGCCATCGTTCGAATCGCTTCGTCGGTTGCGAAGCTCGACATCAGGTAGACCGGGATTCGAGCGTCCGCTCGCTCAGCAACCGCTGCGATGTCTTTGAGCTTCAGCTCTAGGAACGACTGGCCGTCGAGCACCTCGACCGCGGCCTTGACGACTCCGCCGAAGCGAGTCGCCATGCCGCCCGCCAGGATTACGGCCGCGACTTCACCGCGCCGCATCGCTTCCTCGCCCCGCTCGGCCAGTGCCCGGCGCAAGTCGCTGCCGACAGGCGGCAGAGCTTGGAGGTCGCCTTCGTCCGGCGGCTCGACCTGGCCCGTGATCCGGTTTTGGGCGGCTCCGAGCTGGCCTTGGAGCATGCGTTCTTTCAGCGATTCGAAGGGGATATCCTCGAATCCGTAGCGTTGAAGAAGTCGAGCGGTTGGGGCGTCTATGTCTCGTGATGTCATCAGAATCGCCGAAATCCAAGCACTTTCTATGCAGTTTGTCGAGCGGGCGGCGCCCGTTCGACGTTGGGGGGATGACGGCAGGCCCAGGCGGACATACAGGTAAAGGAGGACCCATGGATTTCCTCATTCGGTTCACGGCGATTTTGGCACTTGGTGCCGCCGCGACCTTGACCGCGCCGGCAGCGGCCGACTACGAGGGCGCCGACGGCTATGGCGGGTCGACCGAACCTGGCTTCGATGTCTCGCACGACGGCTACCAGCGAGAAGGTCAAACCAGCGCAACGCCCGACAACACGGCGTACGTGGTCATCGAAGCCGAGGACGGCACCACGGAGGTGGTCGACGGCGACACGGTGATCGTCGTTCAGGAGCCCGAGCCGGTTGCTGCAACCGAGCAGGCGCCGCCGGCTCCGAAGACCATCGTGGTCGTCCAACCCGAAGTTCAATGTCCCGGGGCGATTTGGGTCGACGGCTATTGGGCCTACAGCAACGGCGACTACATCTGGGTTGACGGGCACTGCGTCGTCGAACGCGTGAACTATGTCTTCGTGCAGCCGCGATGGGACTATTACTCAAGCGTTTGGTGGTTTGTGCCCGGCTACTACCGACCGTGGGGTGTCTACGTTGGGTTCGGGTACTACCGGCCCTGGCAATGGTATCCACCTTATCATCATCCGTACTACCGCACGGGTCATCCAGTCCCGGTGCGCAGAACCGTCCCGCGCCGGCCGACGACGGTCCATCCGACACGTCCTACCCGCGGTGTCGTAGGCCGCCCGAGCTCGGCGCCCGCCCGGACCACGACCGTCAGCCGCCGGCCTCCAACGACATCTGGGCGGACCGGCACAGTCAGTCGCGTCGGGACTCGTCCGACTCGCACCGGAACCGTCACACGAGCGCCGAGCACACGGACCGGCACCGTGACGCGCACGCGCCCGAGCGCGACCCGGGTCGACGCGGTCAATCGCGCCCGCAACACCCCCGCGCGGACGATGGTCGTCCATCGGCCTCCCGCGACCCCCGCGCGAACCAGCACCGTCGGTCGCTCCGGATCGGGTCGGACGCTCACGAGCTCGGTTCAGCGGTCCCGGCCAAGCAACACCGTGGTCAGCCAGCCCCGTGTGAACCCCACGCGCACGAACAGCGTCCGGCGGCCGCCGTCGACGACTTCTTCGAGGGCATCGGTCAACCGTCCTTCGAGCAGCCCGTCGCGTAGCAGTGCCGCACGACGTCCGAGCGGCGGTGCTCCCCGTTCCGGCAGCGGGGTCGGCAGCCGTCCCAGTACCAACCCGAGTCGCACCCACAGCGTGGAGCGTCCGAGCTCCGGCTCATCCCGGGGAGGCAGTTTCAGCCGACCCAGCAGTAGGGGCTCGCGCCCGAGCATGGGGAGCTCGCGCCCGAGCATGGGCGGCTCGCGTCCGAGCATGGGCCGAGGCGGAGGCCTCAGTAGGCCATCTTCGGGCGGTTTTGGCGGGTCGCGCAGCGTTCCCACCGCCCGCGGCCGTTAACCCTTTGTCGACTCTTTGCTCGGCTGGGGGGGCGATGTAACCCTACATAGGGGAAGTGCATTTAACCCCCTAGAGCTTCCGTGCGCCGCCGTTACCGAGAACCAGTCGCCATTGCCTTCGCGCTTGCGTTGTTCGCATCGCTGTCGGTCCACCTTCCGGTGTACGACCTGCTCGGCGGGCTGGCCGACCGCATCCGCCTGCAGGCTGAAGAAGCGAGGAAGGCCCAGACGTACGATCCGGTCGAGGTGGACTTCGAGGTGCCGGGTAGCGCGGACTCCAAGCCCGCCAAGCGAAAGAAGGCGGCCCGCGAACGCGAGAAGGCGAAGCGCGAGCGCCTGGCGAAGGCGCTCGAGGCACAAGCGCAGGCCCAGGTCCAGCAACAGCAAAAACCGCAGCAACCTCCGGTCACGGCGCCACAAGCGGTGCAGCAGCACAGCACCAACCCAGACGTCGCGCCTGACGACCCGCAGTTCATCGCCGAGGAAAACAACCGGGTCGAAGAGCAAACGGTCGCCCAGGTTCGCAACATGATTCGCGACGACAAGCTGCCGTCGCCTGGCCGGCAGGAAAAACCCTCCGACACGCTGGAAGAGCAGGGCAATGCCGGCGAGGAGAAAATCGCCGAAGCCCGCAACAAAGACGGAAGTGACGCGCGCAAGGTCACCGAAGAGGAAGCCAGGCGCGAGCGCCCCGACAAGGCGATCAAGGCTGATCCGATCAAGGCCGAACGCGTGAGTAGTCAGGCTCCGGACGGTAGGAGTTCGGACGCCGCTCGGGACCGTGCCGCAGAAGCTGCCGACGAGACGATCACGATCACCGATCCGGCGGGGACGTTTAGCATTCGACGACCGAGCAATGTGCGGCAGGGCGGCGGCGAACGTGCCAAGGGGCGTGGCCCGGGCGGCAAGATGGCCTGGTCTCAGTTCGAGGCCGCCGTGGGCTCCGACAAGCTCGAAGAGGACCGCAGGGCGTACCTCGCAGAGCGCAAGTCGACTCAGCGTGGCATTGCGCGCGAAAAGACCTGGAACGAATTTCGAGCGGCGATCGAGAACTACGTGCCCGGTGTGAAGCGCGGGGCGACCACGGCGCTGAATGCAGCGGCGTCGCCATTTGCAACGTACATCGCAGCGGTACACCGGCGAATCCACCAAGAGTTTGCCGATGGCTTTCTGAGGAGCCTGCCGATCGGTGGCAGTCCGTACCAAGACCCCACGCTGATGACAAAGCTCGAAATCGTGCTCAATCGCGACGGCTCGGTTCATCGTGTTGGCGTGGTTCGATCGAGCGGGCTCTTGCCGTTCGACTTCGGCGCGTTCAATTCAGTCCTCCGCGGGCAGCCTTATCCGCCGGCGCCCTCGTCGATTCTCAGTGGCGACGGGCGGGTCTATTTCCACTGGGGCTTCTATCGAAACCAGCGCCAGTGCGGCACGTTCAATGCGGAGCCTTACATCATTTCCAATCCTCGTGGCGGAACCGGACGCCGGGATGGCCTCACCGATGCGCCCGACTGGGACACCGTCGTTCCAGCGGATGCACAGCCGACGTGGCGAACGCGCGAAGAGGAGTCGAAGGAAGAAGACGAGCCCAAGCGGCCCCCTGAGAAGTCTCCGCCCGCGCAGCCGAAGGAGCAGGAAGAGGAGGCGCCCAGCGTGCCGCCTGCACCGCCCGGCGCCGGCCTGGGATGAGCCAAGATGCCGATCTGACCGCGCAGGTCAAAGCGGAAGCCGAGGCGCTTGGCTTCGCGCGGGTGGGCGTTGCCGAGGCCGGCCTCTTGCAGGAGGAAGCCGAGCAGCTCGATGCCTGGCTTGCCGCTGGGCATCACGGACAGATGTCCTGGATGGTGCAGACCGCTTCCGTGCGAAAGGACCCGCGCGATCCGATGATGCTCGAGAATGCCAAGAGCGTCATCGTGATGGCCGCGCCGTACCTTCGGCGCCACGACTTCGAAGGCCCACCACCGGCGCGCGTCGCGAAGTACGCGCTCGGGCGGGACTATCACAACGTGCTCACGAAGAAGAGTCGAAAAGTGGCACAGAGGCTTCGGGAAGCGGGCTTTGCCGCGCGGGTTGCGGTGGATTCGAAGCCTGTGTTCGAGCGTGCATGGGCCGAGCATGCGGGCGTCGGCTTTGTCGGAAAGAACTGCTGCCTGATCGTTCCGGGCGTCGGCTCGCACGCGTTCTTGGCTTGCGTCGTCACGACCGCGCCGCTCAGCCCCGACCAGCCGATGGAGCGCCGCTGCGGAAGCTGCACCCTGTGCCTCGAGGCCTGTCCGACCAAGGCCTTCGACGGACCGCGGAGCCTCGACGCCCGTAAGTGCATCTCGTATCTGACCATCGAGCATCGAGGGTCCATCCCAGTTGTCCACCGGCAAGCGCTCGGGCCATGGGTCTTCGGCTGCGATGTCTGCCAGGACGTTTGCCCCTACAACCAAGCGTCGGGCGCAGCCGAGCATTCGCTGGACGCGTTTGAGCCAGGCGAGCGGTGGGCCGGCGTCGAGGTAGCCAGATTTCTACGGATGAGCGAGGACGAGCTCCGCGCATGGGCCGAAGGCTCGCCTGTGAAGCGCGCTCGGAGTGAAGGTTTGGCGCGTAACGCTGCACTGGTATTGGGGAATCGCGGCAAGGCATCACATCTTGCGGTGCTGGACGACGCGCGGCGGAACCATCCTTCGGAGGTCGTTCGGGAGGCGGCGGACTGGGGGAGCACCGAGCTCAGGCGTCGTCTGGCTGCCTCAGAATAGTCTCGAGGGATTCGAGCAGGGGGGTGAGGCCTTCGTTGGTTGCCGAGCTGATCGCAAAGACAGGAAAGCCCCGTGGCTCGAGCGCTCGGCGAACCTCTTCGTAGGCTTGCCGGGCCTCCGGTAGGTCGCATTTGCTAACCGCCACCACCATCGGGCGGTCCAGCAAGCTGGCGTCGAATCGGCCGAGCTCCGACATGAGCGCGTCGAAGTCCGCGACAGGATCGCGCTCGGGATCCGGGTCGACGCTGAGCATGTGCAGGAGCACCCGCGTTCTCTCGACGTGCTTGAGAAACCGGAGGCCAAGGCCCGCGCCTTCCGAAGCTCCCTCGATGATGCCCGGGATGTCCGCAATGACGAATGTGCGGTCGACACCAAGTGAGACGACGCCGAGGTTCGGCACCAAAGTCGTGAACGGGTAGTCGGCGATCTTGGGGCGCGCGCGAGAGACGGTTGCGATGAACGTGCTCTTGCCGACGTTCGGGAAACCAACGATGCCAACGTCGGCGAGGAGCTTGAGGACGAGCCGCACCTTCTTACGCTCGCCGGGCGTGCCGGGCCCGGCGCGGCGGGGAGCGCGGTCGTAGGGCGTAGCGAACTTGATGTTCCCCCGGCCACCACGGCCGCCCTGCCCCACCACGAGCTCGGTGCCCGACTCGCTCAGGTCAGCGAGGAGGGCGTTGCTCTCCTGGTCGTAGACCTGGGTGCCCACCGGGACCTGGATGCGAACGTCTTGGCCGGCCTTGCCGAACTGGTCCTTGCCGCGGCCATCCTCGCCGCGCTCGGCGCGAACCACTTTGCGGAAGCGGAGATCGAGCAAGGTCGAAAGCCGGTCGTGCGCGACCAAGATGACGCTGCCTCCGCGGCCGCCATCCCCTCCTGAGGGGCCGCCGAGCGGAACGAACTTTTCGCGCCGAAACGCAATGCAGCCGTTGCCACCGTCACCCGCGGCGACCTCTAGCGTCACTTCATCGACGAAGTCCACGCTCGTCCGTACGTCGGCCGCTTTGTCCGGGCAACCGACTTGGGGCTCGAACAAATCGGCGAGACGCGTACACTGCACAAGTGAGAAGTGCTCCCGGCGATTCGGAATCGGCGACTCGAAATGCCAGGTTCATCCAAGCTTTAGCGGCCAAGAGTCTGGAAACAGTGCGGTTAACCGAAGCATTGAGCATCGCGCCCGAGGATGAGAGCGCACGGTCCGCGCTTGCCGAGCATCTGAGCGAGCTTCGGCGTTCAGCGGCCGAGCTCGGCTTCACCCACCTCGAGGCCGCCGTGGCCGAGGCCCTGACCAGGCTCGAGCGAGAGGCCTTTGGGCCGGCTGCCCTGCGTGCGGTGCGGGTGCTCGCCTGGCGGTACGAGCGCCTCGCGGCGATGCCGAGTCAGTCGGGCACGCACCCGGTTGCGTCTCCGGCCGCCGAACCGAGCCTAAGCGGACGCCGTGTTCTCGTGGCCGACGACGAGGCGCAGGTGCGTTGGTTCTACGTGGGGGTTCTCCGTGAGGCCGGCGCCAGCGTCATCGAGGCGCGGGACGGCGTACACGCCCTCGAGATCGCCCGAAGCGAGTCTCCAGATGTGATCCTCGCGGACATCGTGATGCCGCGCCTCGACGGCCTTGGCCTCTGTGCAGCCGTTCGGCGCGAGCCCTTGCTCGATGGCGTGCCGGTCGTGCTCTTGTCGTGGCGCGATGACTTTCTGCACCGCATGCGCGAGCTCCGGGCGGACGCACAGGGTTACCTCCGCAAAGAAGTTCCAGCGCGGCAGGTTCTGGATCGCGTGTCGAGCGTGCTCGAGCCCTTGACGCGGCTCGAGGAAGCGCTCAGCAGCGATCGAGAGGCCCGTGGCGACCTGGAGGAGCTAGGCGTGTCCCGGCTGCTCCAGGCAGCGCGCCGGCTTCGTCCGAGCGCAAGCATCGTCTTTCAGGATCCTTGGAGCTTGTTCGACTTGGAGCTTCACGACGGCCGCATCGTCAGCGTGACACGGACCGCCATCGACGGCGCGGTCACGCAGGGGGCCGACGCGCTTCCTGCGCTCGTAGGCATGAGCTCGGGTCGATTCGTCGTGGCGGCTCAGCCTACAGATGAGGCAAATGATGACCGGCCGCTCCTGGATGATGCGTTCGTCGAGGCGACGCGGCGACTGGGCCGCTTCTTGAATGCGATCGCCGCGCATCCCGATTGCCGGGTCGAGTTCGATCCAGACGTGCTTGGAACCTACGTGCGCCATTGTCCGGTCCGGGTGCAGCGCTTGATCGCAGTCCTGGTCGGAGGTGCGCCGCCCGATGTTCTCTGGGAGTCCGGGGCCAGCTCTCGCGCGCTCGTCGATGCCTTGCTGGTCACGCTGGCGAGGCAAGGGGCCATCCGGGATGTGACAGTCCCGCTGCCTGCTTCCGAAGAGGGCCCGGTCGCGGAGCCCTCGCCGAGGCAGGAGTTGAACGAGTCCGAGATCGGGCAAGACTCCGCGCACGTGTCCGATCCCGTCGAACGAGAGAACCGCAGGGCGAAGTCCGCGGTCGCCATGCACCATGAGCCCGCCAACAAGGTGCCGAGCTTCACCTATCCGATTTGGCGCCTCGATACCGGCGCCGGGCACGGAACCGCTGATAGCGACTCTGGGTTCGGAATGGAACTGCAAGTGGCGTCACGGCTATTCGGTTTGGCGTTCCTGATCTTCCTCGCGGCGACGGTGGCATTTCTCATCTGGAATCAGGTGACGCTGGTCTCTGAATCGGCCGGGTCCCCTGCCGTCGCGCCGATGCCGGCCGAGCTGAGTGGATCCACGGAACCGCAGGCGCCGACGGCTCCGGCAGCCGTCCCCCCTGCTTCGCCGGATATCTTCGACTTGTCGTCCTTTGCGGGACGTCTCCGCGCGGGCGTCGACCCGTCGTTGGGAGCTTCTGAAGCGGAAGGTGCGCTCGAGCTCAGCGGCCCGCCTGAGGTGACCGTCGAAGTCGACGGCGTGAACCGGGGAGCACTTCCGGTGACGCTCGTACTCGACGAGGGGAGACACAGAGTGCGCTACCGGGTTGGCACAAGATCCACCGACCGCTTCTGCTACGTGAAATCGGGCGCAACCCGTGCGTTGCGCGTCGTCACCCAACCGGGTGGGTTTGTTGACGTTCGTTGATCGTGCGTGCTAACCGCAGCAAGGTTCCCGGCGGTCGAAAGAAGGGGCGAAACCGGCTGCCGGGGCACGGGAGGGAAGCGGCTGATGCGATTCTTTTTGGTGGTGCTCTTGACCTCTTGGGTCGCGGCAGGTTGCAGTCGCGAAGGCTCGAAGCCCGATCCGTTTGCCGGGCTGCGCACGCACTCGGATCTGACGGCGCTTCGCCATCTTGCCGAGGTAGATGACGGCGGCTGGTATCTCGATTTTGGCACACCGGCACAGTCCAAGTACACCGTGGGTGACTGGCGTAGCGGCTGGGTCGGGAAGGGTGTCGACGGCGACACCCGGTATGCGCACGTGGGAATCCGGGGGCGAGTGTATTTCAATGCCGACCGTTCGGAATCACTGGTCGCGCGCGTCCGGCTGCGCCCGCACGGCACGCGCGCGCTCACGCCGTACCTCAACAATGCACAGCTCGAGTCGATCCATCTCGGCGCGGGCGAAGGGTTTGCGGAGTACGAGATCGAGCTTCCGAAGGAGCAGGTGCAGGCGGGCGAGAACTACTTGTTGCTGACGTTCGGGGGAACGGTCCCCATCGACGGTCAGGACGTTGCGGTGGCTGTCGATTCGATTTGGATTCGAAAGAAGTCCGAGCCATCGAGGACAGCGCCCGCGCCGGCGTATGAGAGTCTGGTTGCCAATGTTCGCTTCGGTGATGAGGAGCGGCAGGCGATTGCTTTGTCGCGCACGTCAACTCTGCGGTATCACATTTCGGTTCCTCCGGACGGCTGGTTGGGGTTTGGAGTCGGCGTCGAAGGTGAAGGCGATGCGCCCTTCGCGATCGAGGTGACCGCCGACGGGCACCCGATCACCGAGCTGCTCACGGGCGCGGCGTCGGGCGCTTGGACCGAACACAAGGTGGATCTGAGCCGCTTTGCCGGAGAGACCGTGCGGATCGATCTTCGTGGCAAGGGAACAGGAGCCGGGCGCTTGGCCTGGAATTCCCCTCGAATCTTCGTGCCCGAGCGGCCGGAACGAAACCTCGATCCGGCGAAGAACGTCGTGGTGCTAGTCGTCGATACGCTTCGCGCGGACAAGCTCCGCCCCTTCAACCCAGAGACCCGTGTCAAGACACCAGCCATCGACCGACTCGCTGTCGAAGGCGTGGTGTTCGAGCTCGCGCAGTCGCCTGAGAACTGGACCAAGCCGGCGGTCGCTTCGATCCTCACCGGGCTACATCCGCAGACGCACCAGCAGAAGACCGGGGAGGCCGCGCTTCCGAGCTCGGCAGAGCTCTTGAGCGAGCATTTGCAGGGCGAAGGGTTCGCGACGGGAAGCTTCATCGCCAACGGCTACGTGTCCGACCGCTTTGGCTTCGATCAAGGCTGGGATGATTACTCGAACTACATTCGGGAAGGCAAGAGCACCGAAGCCAAAGATGTGTTCGAGAAGGCGGGGAACTGGATCGAAGCGCGCAAGGACGGCCGCTTCTTCGCGTACATCCAGACGATCGATCCGCACGTTCCCTACGATCCGCCGGGGGACTACCTCCGGATGTACGACCCGAGCGAATACGGCGGGCAGGTCAGGCCGCGCATGACTGGTGACCTGCTCGAGAAGGCCAAGCGCAGGCCTCCACAGGTCGTCTTCGACGCTAGCGACAAGCGGCGATTGAAGGCGCTTCACGACGGCGAGATCACCCAGCACGATCACTTCTTTGGCGCCTTCCTTGAACGCCTGAGCGAGCTCGGGTTGAGCGACGACACGCTCATCGTCGTGACTTCAGATCATGGCGAAGAGTTCGATGACCACGGCTCCTGGGGCCACGGCCATTCGGTGTATCAAGAGCTCCTGCATGTGCCTCTGATGTTCCGCCTTCCGAACCGCCTTCCGGCTGGCACCAAGATCGGCGATGCGGTGAGCACCCTCGACATTTCGGCGACGGTGACCGAGCTGCTGGGCGTGCCCGCGATGGCAGCCAACGAAGGGCATGCGCTCGTCGGGCCGATGCTCGGTGAGGCGTCATCGTGGCCGGCGGTGGCATTCAGCGACTTCCAGGATGACCGGCGGGTGATCACCAGCAGCCGATGGAAGTTGATACTTCGCGGGAACCTCACGTCGACGATGTTCGATCTCGTGGCGGATCCTTTGGAGAAGAAGCAGCTCGACCCATCGGCGTTTCCGATCGCGCGGCGCTACTCCCGCATGTTGCTCGGGCAGTTTCTCGGCGCCAGCAATCGTGGGGACTGGTTGAGCGCGGAGCAGAAGGGCGGTACACAACTGAAACGAGAGAACGCAGAGATGGACGACACGATTCGCGATCAGCTACGGGCGCTCGGCTACGCACACTGAGGTCAGATGCCCGCCATCGAACAAACCCGGGAGCGGTACCTGCGAAGCCCGCGCTTGGAGCCAGTGGCGGACGGAGGCGCGCTCCTGCACGTCTTTGCATGGGATGGCGATGAGGAGTGCGTTCTGCGATTCAACGTGGCCAATGATGGCTCAGTGCAAGGAGAGCCAGGCGCGACGGACCATGACGCCGCGATCATGGCCTGGGCCCCGGGCGTGTCGCATCCAATCAATGATCCCGGGGTTGAGCTCGAAGCCGAGCATCAGGGCTGGCGCGTCGAGGTGCGGCACGACGGGCCACGGTCGAGCGTCGTCGTAGCGCCGCCGTCCGGGGGAGAGTTCATCGTCTGGACCGCCTTTGGCATTGCAGCAGCACCGTGCATCAGCACTGCACCGGGCGGCGCGTGGGTGGGTTTCCACCATGACGTTCGTGAGGATACGGGCGTGCCGGACATCGCGAAGTGGATCGCAGTGCGCTTCGTCGACATGGAGGGCGGCGTGTTCGAGCCGGCTGCGCCGATGACGGACCGGGACCGAGACCTCCAAGGCGAGGAGCAGGGCTTCGAGTTCCCCACCGTCGTGGTCGGAGACGATGGCGCGGTCGATCTCTTCGGGCGCGGCTCCCACACGATGTACCGGCAGCGCCTCAATGCCGACGGCTTCGCCGCTCGCGAGCGGATAGACGACGGTCAGTGGGGTTGCCGGGGAAGGCGCGTGAGCGCGGTTCGCCTAGCCGGGGGGACCACGCTTGCAGCGTGGCGCGGCCGCAAAGGCATCGAGATCCAATCTTTCGATGCGCCGACCGGCGGAGCGCCGGAGCTCGTCGAGGCGAAGGTCGACGTGGGTGAGTTCCGGCCTGCGCCGGTTCACGCGGCGGCCTGGTCGGGACCACAGGTCTTGTTCGGGGACATCCAGCAGCACAGCGCCCATTCGGATGGCGTGGGCAGCGCCGACGAGGCTTATCTTCGCGGGCGTTATCGCTACGGTGACGACTTCGCGGCGCTGACTGACCACGAATCATTCCTCGGCAAACGCATTGGGCCGGGCGAGTGGGCGTATCTGCAAGCCGTGGCGGAGCGGCACGACGACCCCGGCGAGTTTGCAACCATCGTCGCCTACGAGTGGACGGGCAGGGCCTATCCGGGGCCGGGCCACAAGTGCATCTACCTTCCAGGCCCTGGGTTTCCCATCATCTCTCGCGACGATGTGCCGGAGGGGCGTGACATCGTTCAGCAGATCAGCGCCCAAGGGGCATTCACCGGGCCGCACCATATCGGTTGGACCGGTGCCGACGTTCCGGGCCACGATCCCGAAGGGCAACCGGTTTGGGAGATCTGCTCCTGCCACGGCTGTTACGAGCATCCCGACCATCCGCTCGGCTACCGTGGCGAGCTCGATCATCAATTCGCAAAGCCGCTGCTCGATAGCGGACTGCGGTTTGGCTTCATCGCGAACTCCGACAGCCATGGGCTTCTTTGGCATCACGGCGAGTGCCGAAAACGCGATCCGTATCGAACCGGACTGACTGCGGTCATATCTGCAACGCGGACCCGCGAAGCGATCCTCGAAGCGATTCGAGCGCGGCGCTGCTACGCGACGAGTGGCGCCAAGATCCTGCTCGATGTGCACGTGGCTGGATTTCCGATGGGAAGCGAGCTCGACATCGACGGTCCGGTCGAGGTGCATGTGCGAGCGCTCGGGACCACCGACATCGAGCAGATCGAGCTCATGACCCCGAACGGCGTGGCGGCTTCGGACGCGCCCAAGTCTCCGTCGGCTTCTTTCGTCGGCGAGGTCGAGGCTCCGTACGTGTACTGTCGCGTTACGCAGGCTGACGGCGAGATGGCCTGGTCGAGCCCGATCTTCTTCAACCGAACCTGAAGCGCGCGCTCAATCCGAAAGCAGAGCGTGGACCCGCGCTGCAGCTTCGGCGCGGGGCACCTGATCCTGCGATTGCTTCTCGAGGTCCTTGAGCTGAACCACGCCCTGTTCGAGCTCGGACTCGCCCAAGATCATCGCGATGCGGGCATTGATCTTGTCGGCGCGACGAAGCTGGCTCTTGAGCGAACCGCCACGAAGGTCGCTGTCCACCCGAAGCCCCGCGCTTCGAAGCTCGCGGCCAAGGAGAGTGGCCTCGCCACGAACTCCGGATTGTGCGGCAACGATGAAGACGTCGACGTGAGAGCCCGCGTCCCCTTCGGGCATCGCCATCAAGAGGCGCTCGAGCCCCATGGCAAAGCCGATGGCCGGTGTGTCCGGTCCTCCGAAGCTTTTGACCATCTGGTCGTATCGCCCACCTCCAAGCAATGCGTTCTGAGCGCCCAGCCCTTCGCCTTTGCCGAGCACTTCGAAGAGCGTCCCGGTGTAATAGTCCAGACCTCGCACGAGCGATCCGTCGACGCGATACGGGGTACCGAGGATGGTCAAAGTCTCCTTCAGGCCATCGAAATGCGCCCGGTCATCGTCGGTCAGGTGCTTCAAGATCGACGGAGCCTCGGACGCGATTTCGATGCAGCGTGGCACCTTGCAGTCGAGCACGCGGAGCGGATTGGCATCCATGCGTCGCTGACAATCCGGGCAGAGCTCAGCACGGTAGGGCGTCAGATAGTCGAGCAAGGCTGCGCGATAGTTCTCGCGGGCTTCAGGTCCGCCGATCGAGTTGACCAGGACCTCCACCTCGGTGATGCCGAGTTCGGAAATGAACCCGACCACCATGTCGATCACCTCAGCATCGACGTAGGGCCCGGGGTCGCCGAAGACTTCGATTCCGGCTTGGTAGAACTGCCGGTAGCGCCCCTTGGCGGGCCGCTCGCGCCGATACATCGGGCCGATGTAGTACCACTTCGTGACTGGCTCGCGCGCCTGCACACTGTGTTGCACGTACGCGCGCACCGACGAGGCCGTGCCCTCCGGGCGGAGCGTGAGCGACTTGTCGCCGCGATCGGTGAACGTGTACATCTCTTTTTCGACGATGTCGGTGGTTTCGCCGATCGAACGAACGAACAGCGCGGTCGGCTCGACGATAGGGAAGCGTGCTTCGCGGAAACCATAGCCCTCGACGCGCTGTCGGAACGCGCTCTCGAGGCGATGCCATTTCGAGATCTCGTCGGGCAGGATGTCTTTCATCCCTTTGACCGCGCGGAGGCTCATGGCGTCCGGTTACTCGATGCGCCCGCGACGGGCAAGCGTAAGCCCTCTGGTCGATGCGCCCCGCATCAACTTTACGGGGCCCGACGCCCCGTGGGTGATGAGCAGCATCGGCTTTACGGGGCTCAAGGCTGTTTTGCGAACTTGACGAAGACGTAGTTGAAGCCGTCTTTGCCCTTTTTCTGAGTGATGGTCGGCGTGGCGTCTTCACGCATTTCGAAAACCATCACCAAATCCTTCTTGCCCTTGGGCTGCACGGTCGCTCGCATGACCGGCGTGTCGAAGAACTGCGTTTCGAGCGGCAGGAAGTTGTTCTTGAGGTGAACGCGGGTGTCGTGCAGGACCAGATCGAGGCGTCCCTCGGACTTCTGGGTTCCGAACTTGACCGGTTTCGAGGTCTGGACGAAGAAGCAGGAGCCGTCCTTGTGCATCATGAAACCCGGCCAGGTGAGCATGAGCGCACCTTCGGGGATCTCCTCCGCTTTTGGCGGGAGGTTCTCCGAGCTCTCCGAGCCTGGCGTTACCCCGGCGTATGAGCTCCCGCCCGCGGCAGCGATCGCCGCCGAGCTACCCAACACGATGGCGAGCATCGCGACTATTGATGTCTTCCCCACGGTCTCAGAGTACGCGACCCGGACGCCCGTGCCCAAATTTCACCCGGGGACCCCCAATTTCGGGTGCTCTCAGTGGCCCTTGCCGCCCTTGAGCAGGTGGCTGACACCCTCACCGAGGCCCTCGAGAGTGAGCGGGAACATGTCGAAGGTCTGCCGCACGTACTCGATCGTGTTTCCGGACCAGTAGCGCTGCGGCTCCGGGTTGAGCCAGATGCTGCGATGGTAGTGCTGGCTGAGCATCATGAGCCATTGCAGGCCTTCGATCCCGCGGTCGTCGCCGAGGTCGAGTGAACCGCCGGCGGCGAGCAGCTCGTAGGGCGCCATCAATGCGTCGCCGATCATGATCAGCTTGTAGTGGGGGCCCGTCTCGTGGATGAGGTCGCGGACCTTGATCGGCGTGTCGAAGCGTTCGGTCTCGTAGACATGGCCGTAGACGCAGTTGTGAAAGTAATAGGTGCGGAGCTCTTTGAAGTGAGACGATTTCTTCGCGGCCGAGAAAAGCCGTGAGCAGAGGTGCGCGAAGGGGTCCATCGAACCGCCCACGTCCATCATCAAGATGATGCGCGTGTTGTGTCGACGAGGAGGGCGCGTCACGACCTCGAGCTCACCCGCGTTCTGCGCGGTGGCATCGATGGTGCCTTCGAGGTCGAGCTCTTCGTCCCCGCCTTCGCGTGAAAACAACCGTAGCTTCCGAAGCGCGACCTGCATCTGGCGCACGTCGAGTGTGAGGTCTTGGCGATATGGACGATAGAGGCGCGCGTCGGCAACCTTCACTGCGCTTCGGCCACCGCCGGAGCCACCGATGCGAAACCCTTTGGGCGCGCGGCCGCTGTGGCCGAACGGCGAGGTGCCACCGGTGCCGATCCACTTGTTGCCTCCGTCGTGCTGTTCATCTTGCTCGGCGAGGCGCTCTTCGAAGAGCTTGCGAAGCTCGTCGAGATCGAGGTTCTCGACGAACTCGCGCTGCTCGTCGGTGAGCTCGCCCATGTTCTCTTTGGCCTGCTGCAGCCAATCCCAAAGCTCGTCCTTTAGCTTCTTCGACTCGATTTCGATGCCCTTGAAGAACGAGAGGAACGCTTCATCGAACGAATCGAGGTGCGCCTCGCTGTGGATCATCACCGAACGAGCGACGTTGTAGAAGCCGTCGAGTGAGCTTTCATGGAGCCCCGCTTGCAGCGCCTGGGCAAGCGCAATGACCTCCTGCGTCCCGACGGGGACACCTCGGCCGCGAAGCTCGTACATGAAAGGGACTAGGATTTCAGCTTCTCCATTGGCGGCCGCCCGACAGCTGGTCTGCGAAGGCGACGAGGTCTTGTTCCTTCTTGAGCAGTGCGCCCAAGAAAGGGAGGTTTTCTTCCAGCTTCACGCTGTCGATTCCAGCGCGTTGGAGCACTGCAATCCAGTCTACCAGCTCGCTGGTGCTCGGGCGCTTGCGAAGACGCCGCATGCTGCGGATTTCGTAGAAGGTCTTGAGCGCTTGCTCGACCAGGCTTTCGTGAACCTTCGGATGATGGACCTGAACGATGTCGGTCATGAGCTCGGGTGTCGGGAAATCGATGAAGTGAAAGACGCAGCGTCGGAGGAAGGCGTCGGGCAGCTCTTTTTCGGCGTTGCTGGTGATGATGACGACAGGGCGCTGTGTGGCGATGATGTCCTGCTGCGTTTCGTCGACGTGAAACTGCATCCGGTCGAGCTCATTGAGGAGATCGTTCGGGAACTCGACGTCGGCCTTGTCGATCTCGTCGATCAGCAGGACCACGCGCTCCTTGGCGTCGAAGGCCTCGCCCATCGGGCCGAGCTTGATGTAC
>Ga0209456_10000017_pt1 | contig 79848 bp, 73 predicted proteins | sample COG_11_FD_184755 | JGI IMG/M metagenome (GOLD analysis project Ga0209456, IMG submission 184755) | Pelagic marine sediment microbial communities from the LTER site Helgoland, North Sea, for post-phytoplankton bloom and carbon turnover... | ecosystem: Environmental > Aquatic > Marine > Neritic...
ATCTATTTTCTGGATCAGAAGAAACGCTGCCTGGAGCCGTTCCCGACACCAGTGGAAACGACACTCGAAGAATCCCTCGCGTGGATGTATCGCGAATTCAATGACAAGGACGTTTCCGCGGTAACGCCCGCGGCGAGGTGGTATGCGGGTGAGGAAATGGACTGGGAACACGCTGTGTCGTTGATGTTTCAGCGGTAAGTTGAACGTCTGCTAAGCGCCCAATACCTGCCGGTCAAACGGCCGCTTTCGGGGTATGATTAACTTCCGTTAATGACCCAAAGCGGCCGGCGGCGGGATAAACGAATCGAGATCTGCCTATTTTCGCTGACGAAGATAGAGGGACAAGAAATTCATGCGTAAGAGCTTGCTGATCGGCCTTTTCATATTCTTCGTTTTGGCCACCTCCACTTATTTATACTTAGTCGGTCGCGAGTACGAGTTCCGATTTACGGAAGCAGAGCTACAGGCGAAGCTCTCCGAACGACTACCTTTAACAAGAACATACCTGTTCATATTTAACGTCGTTCTCGACGAACCAAGATTGGCATTGGTGGATGGTTCAGACAGGGTGAATGCGGGCCTCAATGTCACACTAAATATTTGGATAAACGATGAGCCGCTTCCGTTGGGTGGAATGCTGGATGTCTCCGGAGGTGTTATTTACGAGAACTCAACCGGACAATTTTTCCTAACTGATCCGGCAATCGAGAATTTCGATGTTCGGGGAGTCCCTTCCGAGTATTCGGACAGGGTAGTCTCGGTTCTTACAAAAGCGATTGGGCAGTACTACATGGACCATCCGATCTACACACTTCGCAGTTCGGACGCCAAGCAGGCCGCTGCTAAGCTCGTTTTGAAGAAAGTAATCGTCGAAAATAGAGTGCTCGTTATCACGCTTGGTATATAGGCCAGGTTGGTTTCGCGAATGCTATTTCACTGGCCGCTTCTGGCCGATAGGCGACTGTCACCAGGAAGATGAACGCATGACTGCTATCGTTGAAAGCCGCCGCTCGACGTTTCCGCGGTAACGCCATCGCCGTTCGTTTGGACGGGACGCTAGACTTTCTCAGTCTTATCCAGCAGGCTCGAGAGAGTTTCATCGCCCAGCGTGTTGCCGACGGCCGAGTCGATGGATCCGCCCAGTTGATCGATCGCGCCTGCCCATTTCGGATCGCGGTAGGAACCTGTCTCTCCCTGCGCACGCACGACGTCGACGATGTCCGTAAGTTTGATGCGCGACATCTCCCGGCCGGGCAACAACTCGTCCTGTTCCGTCCAACTAAGCAGGCCATTCTCGTACAGCGCTTCAATAAGAGGCGCAACCGTAATCGACGGTATGCGCAGTTCCTCGCTCAGGGTGCCCTGGGTAACAGACTTTTTCGAATCACGGAACGCTGATCCAACGATGAACATCACATTGAGCGCCAGTCGTTCGCGCATTGAGTTCGACAGGCGCGGGTCGCGTCGTCCGATTTGCATATATGCCGGATTCTGGAAATAGAACGCGATCTGCGAACCGATCAGCAGGATGATCCAGTTCAGGTACAACCAGATCAGCGCTGAGATTGCGACAGCGAGACTTGCGTAGATTGCCTGGCGATTCGCAGAACCTGCGACGAACGACGCAAAGAACGTCCCTGTCGTCGCCCACAGGAAGCCACCCGCGACGCCGCCAACGATTGCCGATCGCAAGCTGACGAAAGTATTCGGCATGAACTTGTAGAGCGACGTGAATATGCCAATCGTAATCAGATAGGGCATCAGGAAATCGGTCAGGCCGAAAACGGGCGCGAACACTACGTTCTCGTGCATTTCGACGACCAGCTTTTCCTTGCTGAATTCGACCATCGTTCTCACGGCCAGGCCGACAGCTATCGCACCGACGATCAGTACGCTGCTGTATTCGGCCAGGCGTGTTGCGAAACTGCGCGATTTGCTGACGTACCAGACGTAGTTAAACGAATCCTCGATCTTTTGCACCATCGAGATTGCAGTGTAGATAAAGAAGATGAAACCGAGGCCGCCAAGAACGTTGCTATTGACGTTGGTGACCAGGTTCATGATGTAGTCGGTGATCTCGGCGCCCTTCGGGCCGAGCGGCTCCAGGAACCGGTACAGGTGCGGTTCGATTTCTTCGTGGACGCCGAATGCCTTGAGCGCCGAGAAGCTGACCGCGATCAGTGGCACGATGGACAATAGCGTCGTGTATACGAGACTCATCGCACGCAACGTGAGTTGACCCGAGATGATGTCTCTTATAACGGCATAGAGGTTCCGCAATACGCCGGCCAAAATTCGGCCTGCGAGGCCATAATGCTCCAGCACGTCGCCCCAGATGAAATTGTCGAGCTTGAGTTTGAGGTCGGCGAACATGCGTATATTGTACTCCTGCAGCGCCGCAATCCTGAAGCTATTACGCAGTCATTTTTTCGAGCGCTTCCCGGTACTTGTCGGCCGTCCGGTCAATAATTTCTGCGGGGAGATCCGGACCGGGCGCGGTTTTGTCCCAATCGAGTGTCTCGAGGTAGTCGCGAACGAACTGCTTGTCATAGCTCGGCGGGCTGGCACCCACCTTGTAGCCATCGACGGGCCAGAAACGAGAAGAATCCGGTGTGAGCGCCTCGTCGATAATGTAGAGGCGGCCTTGTTCGTCCAGGCCGAACTCGAACTTGGTGTCGGCGATGATGATGCCGCGTTCGAGCGCATAGGCGGCGGCGCGCTCGTAGATCTCGATCGATATATCGCGCACCCGGTTGGCGAGCTTCTCGCCAATGAGCTCGACGACCTTGTCGAAGCTGATGTTCTCGTCGTGCGCGCCGGCTTCTGCCTTGTAGGCAGGTGTGAATAATGTCTGCGGGAGGTTCTCGGCCTGTTGGAGTCCGACCGGCAGGTCAACGCCACAGACCTGCCCGGTGTCCTGGTAGTCCTTCCATCCAGAGCCAATCAGGTACCCGCGGACCACGGCTTCGATGGGCAGCGGCTTCAGCCGTTTTACGACCAGTGCGCGGTCGGCGAGCATCTCCCGCGTGTCCGGATCCTTGATGACGTCAGCTACCGTCAGGTCGGTCAGCTGGTTCTCGATGATGTCGCTCATCATGCGAAACCAGAACAGTGAAATCTTCGTCAGGACGGCGCCTTTACCGGGTACCGGATCGGGCATCACTACATCGTAGGCCGACAGGCGATCCGTCGTCACGATTAACAGGTGGTTTTCATCGACACTGTATATATCCCGAACCTTGCCACGGCCGATAAGCGGCAACTCGGGAATCGAAGATTCAAACAGGGCGTCAGCGGTATCCATCGGGCGATGATCGCCTCTTAGGGAGGCGCTCGCAAGGTCTGTAATGGGAATAGGAGCCAAGGCGCGATACGATGCGGCAGCATATGTTCCTTGGAAAGACTCTTGCCCTGCTTGCTGTACTGCTGGTTGCCTACCAGTTCTATCGGGGTTTCAAAAAAAGCGTACGCACGTTTGAACAGGAAGGCGCCGACATCGAGCGCGTTCCGGACGAGTTCGTGCGAGCCTTGTTCGGCTGCATGGGACACCTCGCGAAGTCAGATGGGCGAGTTTCTGAGGACGAAATCCGTGCCGCACGCCTGATCATGCATCGACTCGGCCTGAGCCCCGCGATGGTACGGCGGGCGATTGCCTGGTTCGATGACGGCAAGCGCTCCGGCTTCCCGCTGGTGCAGACCGTTAGAGAGGTCCGCCGCGTCAGCGCCCGTAGCACATCGAAGCGCATCCTGTTTTTGCGCCTGTTGCTGGAAGTGGCGCTCGCCAAAGATGTGCTGAAACGAGAAGAGCGAGCCATGATCTGGTCAATTTGCTCGGAACTCGATATCGGCCGGGTCGAGCTGGCCCAGCTCGAGGCCATGATTCGTGCGCAGAAGGGCTTCAAGCGTTCGCCGGCGGGAAGCGCCGATGCGGCGCGCGTACGTGCTGCTTATGAGGCACTTGGTGTGAATGCCGAAGCCAGCAATGCCGATATCAAGACGGCTTATCGGCGGCTCATGAACCAAAATCACCCTGACAAGATATCGGGCAGCAATCCGGCGCCCGATGTCATCGCCGAAGCCGAGCGTCGCACGCGTGAAGTTCGTAGCGCTTACGAGATGCTGAAAGCGAGGCGCTCAATCAGGTAGTCTCCACCTGCAAACACTCCATAAGGACCCATCGTGAAACAAGAAGCGATCATTGCCCCCTCAATCCTCTCCGCGGACTTCGCCCGGCTGGGCGACGACGTCAACGCCGTACTGGATGCCGGCGCCGACATCGTGCATTTCGATGTGATGGACAATCATTTCGTACCGAACCTGACGATCGGGCCGATGATCTGCGATGCCCTCAGGAGCCATGGGATCGAGGCGCCAATCGACGTACATCTGATGGTTGAGCCCGTCGATCGCATCATTCCTGACTTTGCCAGGGCCGGGGCTACCTACATCACCTTTCATCCCGAGGCGAGCAGGCACCCGGATCGCTCGCTGGGCCTGATTCGGGAGCAAGGCTGCAAGGCGGGACTCGTGTTTAACCCCGCCACGCCGCTCGACTGGCTCGATTACGTTATCGACAAGGTGGACATGGTGCTGCTGATGTCGGTCAATCCGGGATTCAGTGGCCAGAAGTTCATTCCGTCGGCGCTCGACAAGCTGCGCCAGGCGCGCAAGATCATCGACGACAGTGGGCTGGATATCCGGCTCGAGATCGACGGCGGCGTCAAAGTCGACAATATTGGCGAAATTGCGGCCGCGGGCGCGGACACGTTCGTTGCCGGTTCGGCGATCTTCGGCAGCGAGGACTATGCCGCGACGATCGCGGCGATGAAGGCTGAAGTAGAAAAATAGGTGCCAGTCACCTTATACCCGGTATAAGGTGACTGGCACCATAATTTGAGATTAGAGATTGCGGTTCGGGCGTGCCCCGTAAACGACAATCGTCTTGCCGCTCGCGGATACAAGACCCTGCTCCTCGAGCACCTTGAGAACGCGGCCGGCCATTTCTCGCGAGCAACCGACGAGGCGGCTCAGTTCCTGGCGGCTGACCTTGATTTGCATGCCGTCCGGGTGAGTCATCGCATCCGGCTCATTGCAAAGGTCCATGATGGCGTGCGCCACGCGGCCCGTTACATCGACGAACGCGAGGTCGCCGAGCTTGCGGTTGGTGCGGTCCAGGCGTGTCGCCAGCTGGGTGGCCAGTTCGAATACGAGGCCCGGGCTTTCGCTCGCGATCTGGCGGAATCGCGGATAGGTCATTTCGGCGATTTCGCACTCGGTGCGCGTCCTTACCCAGGCGCTGCGTGTCGGTTGCTCGTAGAAAAGCCCCATCTCACCGAAGAACTGTCCTTTGTTCAGGTAAGCCAGGACCATCTCATTGCCGTCTTCGTCCTCGATCATGACTTCGACCGAGCCATCGACGATGTAATACAAAACGTCCGGCAGATCGCCGGCATGAATCATCACAGTCTTTTGCGGTACCGTCCGCACGCGACAGTAACTCAGAAAGCGGTTAATCGCCGGTACATCGCTCAGATTTTTCGCTGTTGTCTGCATTGATTATCCCTCGCCCAATTTGCGCACCACTTTTAATACAGAATGCCTGTCAGGGCAAGCTAAGTGCGTGTTTTCACAAATTTTATTCGTAATTCCCGGCTGTTTCACACCCAGTACGCCGTTTTCGTCATGACTTTGGCAGTCATCTGCATCAAACGCCTGACCGGGGCAGGCAATTCTGCGGCCCCGGCATCGATGGCATTTTCGCCGTGTTCTTCCTCCTCGTCCCGCATCTGCTCGACGATCGCGCGACTCTTCACGTCCTCCGGAGGCAGGCTATCGAGGTGGCTATCGAGATGGGCACATACCTGTCGCTCGGTCTCAGCGATGAAGCCGAGGCTCCACTTGTCGCCGAGCACGCCGCTGGCTGCACCGATAGCAAATGCGCCCGCATACCAGAAAGGACTGAGCTTGCTGACGTCTTCCCCGAGCTCATTGATGCGTTGCTCGCACCACGCGAGGTGATCGAACTCCTCGTCCGCCGCGCTTTGCATCTGTTCCTCGATGTTCTTGTCGCGCGCTACGGCGGCATGCCCCTGGTAGAGAGCCTGCGCAGCGACTTCGCCGGCGTGGTTGATGCGCATCAGGCCTGCGGCGTGGCGCTTCTGCGCGGCATTCAGATCGGTATCGAGGATATTTTCGGCCGGATTCTGACGGGCAGACCGGCCGGCCGGGGCGGCGACGGTGCGAAGCGCGTTGTTCGCACTGGCGAGCAAGCGGTCCACAGGTGAGAGTTTACGATCGTTCACAATTCGATTATAGCGAAACGGCCCGGTCTGGCGGTATACTCCGCTGCCTTTTCTGGCGGCACCACTAATTTTTCTCCAAGGAGCGCAAGAATGAAACTGCGTAGTTTGCTTATGCTCGCGGCACTGGCCGCACCACTCACATTGATGGCACAGCAGCAAGAACCCGGGGGCCCCTGGGCGGGCAGCGCGACGCTCGGCTACCTGGCCACATCTGGCAATACCGAAACCTCGACCCTGAACATGGGCTTCGAAATCGGATACACGGTCGGCAAGTGGGAGCACGTGTTCGACGGATCGGCTGTGAATGCCTCGGAGAACGACGTAATGACCGCCGAGTCGTACGCTGCGAACTGGAAGAGTGAGCGCAATATCACGGATCATGACTTCCTGTTCGGCAGCCTGAGCTGGCGCAAGAACCTCTTCAGTGGCTTCAACACCCAGTTCTCACAGACGGTCGGTTATGGCCGCCGCCTGATCGACGTCGACAAGCACAAGCTGAACGGCGAGCTCGGTGCTGGTGCGCGGCAATCGACCCTGCAGGACGGCACGTCCGAGAACGAGGGGATCTTCCGCGGTGGTTTGTATTACAAATGGCTGTTCAGCGAGACGGCGGAGTTCCGCCAGGACGTCACGGTCGAGGCCGGTGAGCTGAACACCTACGTCGAATCGGTGACCGCCCTGTCCGCGCAATTGCTCGGGGAACTCGCGTTGGTCGCGTCGTACACGATCAAGGCCAACAGCGACGTACCGCCATCTACTGAAAAAACAGATACTTACACGGCTCTATCGCTCGAATACTCGTTCTGAGCCGGCCGCCGAAAAAAGCCCCATTTTTGTTTGCAATGGGGCGGGGGCTACAGTAGAATTTCGCGCCTTTCGCCATTCCAGCGAACGTTTCGGCGTGCGCGGGCGGCACACAGGGATCCGGTCAGTCCATTGGTATGATCGTAAGCCTGTGAATAACAAGATCATTCCCTTACGGAAACCAGAATTATGAAGACGTTTTCTGCGAAGCCAGCAGAGGTTCGCCGCGACTGGTACGTGGTAGATGCCACGAACAAGACGCTTGGTCGCCTGTCGACCGAGATCGCGCTCCGCCTGCGTGGCAAGCACAAGCCGGAGTACACCCCGCATATCGACACGGGCGATTACATCGTCGTGGTCAATGCCGAGAAGGTCCGCGTGACCGGCAAGAAGCTACAGGACAAGATCTACCACCATCACACGGGGTACATCGGCAACCTGAAATCGGTACCGCTCGAGAAGATGCTGGATGAGCATCCTGAGCGTGTCATCGAAAAGGCTGTAAAAGGCATGCTTCCGCGCGGTCCGCTGGGCCGCCAGATGTATTCCAAGCTGCGCGTATTCGCCGGCCCCGAACACACCCACGCTGCCCAGCAGCCGATTCCTCTGGAAATAAACGCCTAAGGCGTCGCACCAGGATTGAGTAAAGATTATGAGTGACACATTTTTCTACGGTACCGGTCGTCGCAAGACGTCGACAGCTCGCGTATTCCTGACGCCAGGTGGCGGTGACATTACGGTCAATAAGCGTCCTTTGGATGTGTTCTTCGGTCGTAAGACGGCGCAGATGATTGTCCGCCAACCGCTTGAACTGACCCAGTTGGGCGAGAAGTTCAACGTGAATGTCACGGTCAAGGGCGGTGGTACGACGGGCCAGGCAGGCGCGATTCGCCACGGCCTGACGCGCGCGTTGATGGCCTACGATGAGGCGCTACGACCGAGTCTGCGTCAAGCCGGTTTCGTAACCCGCGACGCACGCGAAGTTGAGCGCAAGAAGGTCGGCCTGCGGAAAGCTCGCCGCGCCACGCAGTACTCCAAACGCTAAGCGTTCACGCGATCCGCATTTGGGGGATCGTCTAGTGGTAGGACTGCGGACTCTGACTCCGCCAACGGGGGTTCGAATCCCTCTCCCCCAGCCAAAAAAGAATAAGGGCCCCCTTGTGGGGCCCTTTTCTTTTTGGCCGTGGGGGCTCGGGATTTGAACCCTGTTCGACCAGTCCGCGAAGCGACTGGCTCGCGCGCAGCGCGAGAATCCCTCTCTCCGGCGCCGCTACGGTTGCGTAAAGACCATCGAGAACCCACCGTTGATTTCAATTTGGTCGTCGGGATCGATCGTGTACACACCCTGGTCCTCCACCGTTTCGGCAACAGTCCAGTCGAAATAGAGAACCCCGCCACTGATGTTGTTGTCCGGCCCGAAACCGATACGCGTCAATATGTTATTAGCATCGATGTCCTCTATGTAGTTCTGCATCTGCAGGAAGTTGTCGATCAGTGTATTCGAGTCAGCAAACCAGCAGTTCGTAAACGTCCAGTCAAAGACGTCGCCCGGCGACAGGTCCACGCCTGAGCCCAGGCGTGTCAACACATGCTCGCCCTGCAACAATACGCCATCGGGCGGCACGCCCTGGAACTCGTCACAGGTAGTCACGATTGGCGTGGCCGACTCGGTTAGTTCGAGCTCATCCAGCAATTCAGCGATTTCAAACATTCGTTCGAAGATGAACGCGAAGGTTCCGCCGGCCAGCGATGCCTGGCGCTGCCAGGTCTCGGCCTGGACATCATCCAGCAGATCATCGTATTCCTCCCAGGTGTATGAAATCGGCTCCGCACCGTTCAGGCTCAGCTCGACGCCATTTGCCACGATAGTCACCGTGACCACGTCTTTTGCCGTTACAACGTCGAAAACGCCGCTCGTTGGTTCGTCGTCAAGACCGGAAACCACGTCCGATGTGACATTGACTGTGAACGCCCCGTTCAGGTTCTGCTGGTTGCCTGCTACCGTCACCGCCATCGTCGAACCAGCATCGGTGACGAAGTCCAGGAAACCAACATTGGTCGGGCTATTGACCTGCAGATTGACACTGCCGCTCAATGTGTCTCCAAGATCTACTCCGACCTGAATATCACCGCCGACGTCGACGGTCATATCCGTACCTGCCTGAACGCCGCTGATCTCGAAGTTATAGCTCGACAGGATCGTCGGCGGTGGGTCCGGAATATCTGGGTCGTCAAAACCTATGCCGTCGAGACCGCTACTGCAACCAACTAGCAGCCCTGCACTTAACACCAGCCAAAATAGCCTCATGCTTTTCACGATTCGCTCCTTATCTAATCTGCTTGTTCATTCGGAGAATGACTGCAGCCCGGCGGTCTTGGGGTTCTTCGTGGCGATCGAACGTCGCGGAGGATGCGAGGACCCGTGGCTTTGCGTCACTGACTTTGGTCAGGTTTGCCTTTGTCGGGACAATTATGAGGCGAAAAAAATACGAGTCAATTCTGGGTTATACATAGGCTCGACTGCAGAAACTGTCACGGTTCCCGCTCGTAGACGATATCGCCATCCATGATCGTCAGTTGCACCTCGGTCTTGTGGATGGAGTAGGGGTCGATCGAAAAGATATCCTGATCGAGAACGACAAGGTCAGCCTTTTTGCCAACTTCGATAGAGCCGATCTCGCCTTCCATGTGGAGCTGGTAAGCCGCATCGATCGTGAAGCCCTTCACCAGCGACTCGACACTGAGCCGTTCTGATTCACGAGGCTGCACTTGCGCGTCCGGTTCACCGAATTCCTGGCGTGTATGCCCCATTTCTATCTGGATGATGGGCGAAAGGCCCAGGGTCCCGGCGCCGCTCGCGGGAAAGTCGCTGCCGAATGTCAGGCGCGCGCCTGCGTCTTCCAGGCTCTTGTAGCGCCAGAAGCGATTGAACTGATCCTCGCTGACGAACTGCTTGCCGTAGGTATCGTAGGAAGACCAAAGCGGCGTGCTCTGCGCAATCACGTCGAGCTCTCCAAATCGTGGGACATCCTGGTCGGTGATGACCTGAACGTGGCAGATCGTGTAGCGCGTCTCGCTGTCCGGGTGTGCTGCGCGGGCTGCTTCGATCGCGTTCAGCGTCTCATGGATCGCGCGTTCGCCGAGTGCATGAACATGCACGTCCATGTCGCGTGACGCAGCATCCGTAATCATGTGTGTCATTTGTTCTTCGGTGAACACGGTTACGCCCGAGTTACCGGGTTCTCCCTGGTAGTCCTCGAACATTGCCGCGGTACGACCTTCAACCGTCCCATCATCGGGAATCTTGAACGTGTTGTAGTGGTAGCGTTCGCCGCGCAGTTCCTTGCGCCACAAATCGGCGGTATCTACTGCTGTCAGGTACTGTTCCTGGATCTCCGGGCGCGACGATCCGACCAATCGAATGGTGAGATAGCCCTCTGCTTCAATGCGATCCAGAACGTGCTTCACTTCCCGAACGTCGTCGCTCTCGATAATCCCGGCGTCGAACGCTGCCGTAACCCCGTAGCTGTTCATGATATCGATGATGATGCCGGTTCCTTCCACGATCGTGTCGGCGGTGATCGCGTTCAGTGCATCCATCGCCACGCCCGCGGTTCCCTCGAGCAGGTAGCCGGTCGCATCGCCGTTTTCATCGCGCTTGTAGTAGCTGTAACCGGGGACCGGGTCGGCCGTGTCCTGGGTAATGTTCAGTGCTTTCAATGCCGCGGTGTTCGCCCAGGCGGCGTGAAAGCCTTCATCCATTATCAGTACCGGAGTGTCCGGCACGACGGCGTCAATCAGTTGCCTCGTGGGGCCGATCGGACCAAATGTAGTCGCAAGAAAGCCGTAACCAAAGAGCAATTCGGCATCTTTGTTGGCTTCTGCGTATTCAGCAATCGCCTCGACCCACTCATCCACGGTTCCCCAGGTTTCGAGTGACAAAGCCTGGGCATAGGCGCCACCCGCAACCGGATGTGCGTGCGTATCGATAAACCCCGGTAGCAATAGCTGTCCGCCGAGATCGCGAACGTCAGTCGACTCACCGATCAGGTCAGCTGCGCCTTCTGTATCACCGACATAGACGATCCTGTCATCGCGAACGACGACGGTCTCAGCCCAGGGCATAGTCTCGTCCAACGTATAGGCTTTCGCGTCAACGAACGCCAGGTCGCCGTAATTCGAAGCACCGTCGGGCTCGGACGAACAGGAGGTCAGGACCCCGGCGGCGAGCAGGGGTGCGGCAATGAATAAGGAGCTAGTCTTCAGGTTCGCATCTCGCGCACGCCGCTGTCATCCGCGATCAAGAGGATGTCTGCGGGACGATCGGCAAAAAGCCCGACCGTCACAACGCCGGGAATCCGGTTGATTCTCGCTTCCATGTCGATGGGATTGACGATCTGCAGGCTATGGACATCGAGGATGTGATTGCCGTTGTCGGTGATGAAGCCCTCGCGCCAGATCGGTTGTCCCCGCATCTTGAGCATGCGCCGTGCGACGAACTCCTGTGCCATGGGCAAGACTTCGATAGGCAGCGGAAACCCGCCGAGCATACCGACCAGCTTGGAATCGTCGACGATACAGACGAAACGGCGTGCCGCGCCAGCGAGGACCTTCTCGCGTGTCAGAGCACCGCCGCCGCCCTTGATGAGCTGCAAATGCTTGTTGCTCTCGTCGGCGCCATCGATATAGAGATCCAGGTCGCCCGCCTCGTTGAGTGTTGAGACTTCAAAGCCCTGCTCCTCGAGCAACGCTGTTGAAGCCCTGGAACTCGAGACGACACGATCGATGAGATCACGAACTTCCGGAAGAATCTCGATCAGGCAATTGACTGTCGAGCCGGTACCGACACCCAGCACCGACCCGGGCTGAATGAGCTCCATCGCTGCCCTGGCGGCCGCGCGCTTTTTCTCGGTTGCGTCCATAGGTGCGTACTATAGTGAAATTATCGTGAATTGCACGTGCGGACGCGCACACTTTGGAGGACGTACATAAGAAAAGAGCCCGCCGAGGCGGGCTCTCTTGCTTGCTTTGGAAGAAGGCCTCTTCCCAAGCTACGAGCTAACTACCGTTTCTTTCTGCGAGTCGCCTTTTTCTTCTTGGCTTTCCGCTTGGTAGCTTTCTTTTTCGTCTTGCGCTTGGCTACTTTCTTCTTAGCCTTGCGCTTCGTCGCTTTTTTCTTCGTCTTACGCTTAGCCGTTTTCTTCTTGGCTTTGCGCTTCGTCGCTTTCTTCTTCGTCTTACGCTTGGCTACTTTCTTCTTAGCCTTGCGTTTCGTAGCTTTCTTCTTGGTCTTACGCTTGGCGACTTTCTTTTTCGCTTTGCGTTTGGCCTTCTTCTTCGTTTTCCGTTTAGCTACCTTCTTCTTAGCCTTCTTTTTGGTTTTCTTCTTGACCTTACGCTTCTTGGCTACCTTCTTTTTAGCCTTTTTCTTCGTAGCTTTCTTCTTGGTCTTACGCTTGGCGACTTTCTTTTTCGCTTTGCGTTTCGTAGCTTTCTTCTTGGTCTTACGCTTGGCGACTTTCTTCTTCGCCTTCTTCTTTACTGCTTTCCGTTTCGCCTTCTTCTTGGCGATTCTCTTCTTCACTTTCTTGCGCGCAGCCGAAACCTTCTTGCGAACGCGTTTCTTCCTACTTGCTATACGCTTCTTCGCGACCTTTCGCTTAGAAGCCTTCTTACGAGTCTTCTTCTTGGTAGCCATTGTTTTCTCCGTGTCGGGTACCCGCGCTTGAGTATACTCAACAATTGCAAAAAATCCAGCGACTTAGAGCGCAGCAAAGATGCACACAAAACGGAATCGAGAATCACGAATTCACATTCGCAGAAAAGATAAAGACGCCACTACGTTCTCAGAAATTTTGTGATGAAAAAAAACGGATCAGATGGTGAGGAGGCGTCGAAGAAAAGTCGCGAGGTTCTTAAGCAACACCACACGGCAACGAGCAACAGAAAAAATTCTCGCTCGTGTAGTTTCGAACGCTGTGTAATTGCGGTTTTTTGCAGGGAAAAAGCGCCTATTTCCTATCGGTGATGATCCGATAAAGCCGTATATCCCAAGGATTTGGAGTAATTTTCTCGACTTCCTGACATTGAAACGCCACGCCAACGAGTTTTGGTCGTATCCAGGTTTTGCGGTGACGTAGAAACGCGAAGCACCGATCGAAATAGCCGCCGCCCATGCCGATTCGGTTTCTGCGACTATCGAAAGCAACGGTCGGTGTCACGACAAAATCCAGGTGTCGTGGTTCGATCAAAATGCCACGCGTTGGCTCCCATAAATCAAAACTGTTTTTCTCAAGTTCGGATTCCGGATCGATCTGGCAAAACATCATTTCCGAACGACTGCGCAAAATCGGCACGAATACGCGCTTGTTTGCGCGCCATGCACGCTCAATGATTTCGCGTGTATCTACTTCGTCGTGCATCGGTAAGTAGCACGCGATGACTTTGCTCGAATAGAACTCTCGTGACTCGCAAACGCGGCGGCAGATTATTTGCGAGGCAGCTACACGCGCTTCTTCTGACATACCACGGCGGGCACGCAGTGCTCTTTTGCGAAGTATGTTCATCGGACCAGGCATCATGAGGGACGATGTAAAAGGAGGCGCTTCCCGCCTGTGCCGTCACCGAGCCGTCGCTCTCGAACCGGAGCAACAGGTGGGGTCAGCCGTGGTAGCAACAGGCTAACCGTCGAAACGGCCCTGCACACATGCTACCGACAGACAGCGACCCCGAGGTAAAGATTTAGGGTCGGGAGGTTTCCAGGTCGGCATCGAACACCGCAGGAAGCGCCAATTCCATTATCTTGCCGGTTCCGCGTATTACAAGTCGAGTTGCTGCGCGCCGCTCAGGACGTTGTCTACACGGTCCGAAATCAGTTTGAGGCGGTCACTGACGCCGCCTTCCAGTTCCTGGTCACGCGCTTTCGCGTGGATCAGGTCGTTAGCCATATTCAAGGCTGCCATTACGGCAATTCGGTCCAATCCCACGATGCGGCCGCTGTCGCGAATCTCACGCATCTTGTTATTGAGGATCTCTGCTGAATCGAGCAAATCGGTTCGCTCTTCAGCTGGGCAGGCAACCTGGTATTCCTTATCAAGTATGCGAACACTTACCTGCGCGAGTTGTTGGGTCATTAGGCGTTCTCCGTCTGCCTGTTACTGCGTTGTTTCGTCGTGGATCAGGAGCCTTGCTCCATTGCTTTCAGTCGTCCGATCATCGCTTCAACGCGCGCACGAACCTGCTCATTCTTCTGTAACAAGTTGGCGCGTTCCGAAGTCAGGACGTCCTGACGCTGTTTGAGTGAACGGTTCTCGTCCTGCAACTGGTCGCAAACACGAACAAGTGCGTCGACGCGCTTCTCGAGTCGCTTGAGTTCGTGTTCAAAGGTCGAATTCATGTTCTCAGCCATACGGTCAATATAGTCACGCGATTCGGCAGAATCAATCATCTCTACCTTGTCGGGCCTCTGAACATGGTCTCACACGGCGGTCCATGGGATCATAAGGGATTGGCACAATTGAAAAGGTTGGCATCCGGATGGATGAAAGAGTCGACTATGACGAGCTTGACGGCGCACTGCAGCGATGTGGTTCGAACTGGGATGCTGCGCAAACGCACGGTCTGTTGACGGGGCGACTGGCGGTGGCCGGCGTTCCTGCAGGGCCGGAGTGGTTGCTACAGGTGCTTGAGGGCACGGATGAGGCGAACGCAGCGCGTCAGGAATGCCAGGAGATGCTGGACAAACTCTACCAGGGAGCGTTTTGGAAGCTGACAGAAAGACTCTCCGAGTTCTATCCGTTGTTGCCCGACGACGATGTCGACGCTGAGCAGCGGACGCAGGCGCTGGCTCACTGGTGTGAGGCATTCCTGCATGGGCTCGTTTCATCCAGGCACGAGCAGGCGCTCAAGGATCGGCTCGCCGCCGAACCACTCTCGGACATCATTCGGGATATGCTGCAGATTACGCGCGCAGCTATCGACGAGGAATCCGATGAGGAGGACAATGAGGCAGCCTATATTGAGATAGTTGAGTACATTCGGGTCGCTGCCCAGCTGGCCTACGAGGAACTGGCCGATATCCGGCACGCGGAAGAACAATGAAGCACACGGAATTTGAGCGCCGGCGCAAGCAACTAATGCGCATGGTGGGTTCTGGGGGAATCGCAATCCTGCCCGCCGCACCGGTGCGGATGCGCAGCCGCGACGTCGAGTATCGATTTCGCCAGGACAGCGATTTCTACTACCTGACAGGATTCGGTGAACCCGAAGCCGTTGCGGTGCTGGTGCCGGGGCGTCCGCAAGGCGAATACCTGATGTTCTGCCGCGAGCGGGATTCGACCAAAGAGCTGTGGGACGGTTCGCGCGCCGGCCAGGATGGCGTCGTTGCGGATTTCGGCGCCGATGATGCGTTCCCGGTTGATGACATCGACGACATCATTCCGGGACTTATCGAGGGCTGCAATCGGGTCTACTACACCATGGGGATGTACTCGGACTTCGATACGCGTATTGCGGGCTGGGTGAACTCCTTGCGCTCGGGCACGTCACGCGGCTTGCATACGCCGCAGGAATTCGTCGCGCTCGACCATCTCTTGCACGACATGCGCCTGTACAAGAGTCGTGGTGAGATCTCGGCGATGCGAAAATCGGCCAAGGTTGCGGTCGAGGCGCACAAGCGGGCGATGCGCATGACGCGGCCGGGTCTGTTCGAGTACGAAGTTGAAGCGGAGTTCCGGCACGAGTTTCGGCGCAACGGCGCCTGGTCGTCGTACAGCCCGATTGTGGGCGGCGGCGCTAACGCCTGCACGCTGCACTACGTCGAGAACGGCGACGAGCTAAAGGATGGCGACTTGCTGCTGATCGATGCCGGCTGTGAGCTCGACTACTACGCGTCGGACATTACTCGCACGTTTCCGGTCAACGGGCGGTTCAGTCCCGAGCAACGCGCCGTCTATGAAATTGTGCTCGAGGCACAACTCGCCGCGATCGAAAAGACCGTCAAGGGAAATCACTGGAATGACCCTCACGATGCGGCTGTGCGTGTGATCACGAAGGGCCTGAAGAAACTCGGCCTGCTGGATGGTACGTTGCCGAAACTGATCAAGGACGGCGCCTACCGGCAGTTCTATATGCATCGCACCGGCCACTGGATTGGCATGGACGTGCATGACGTCGGCGACTACAAGGTTGGCGATGAATGGCGGGTTCTCGAGACGGGCATGGTGACGACGGTAGAGCCTGGGATTTATCTGCCCGACAAACGCGCCGTGCCGAAGCGTTTTCGGAATATCGGCATTCGTATCGAGGACGACGTAGCCGTTACTGCGAAGGGTCCGGATGTTCTCAGCAAAGGGCTGGTGAAGGACCCCGATGATATTGAGTCCCTGATGCAGAGCACATGAACCCGAGCTCACAGCACTACGACATCGTTATTGCCGGCGGCGGCATGATTGGCACGAGCCTTGCGCTCGCGCTGGCACCGCTGGGATTGCGGGTCGCCGTCGTCGAAGCGATCACTCGCAAGGAGGCAGCACAGCCCAGTTTTGACGACCGGTCGACAGCCCTGTCACGCAGCACGCAACGAATGTTTGAGGCGATGGGATTGTGGCCGGATATCGTCGCCGCATCGACGCCCATTCGAAGCGTTCACGTATCCGACCAGGGACGCTTCGGCTTCTCTCATATCGATGCCGAAGAGCAGGGCGTCGAGGCGCTCGGATACGTTGTTATTAACAGAGTGCTCGGCGCTGTGCTGCAGGATGCGCTCGATAATCTCGAGGATATCGACGTGTTGTGTCCGGCGCGAATTGTGGACATAGAGCTTGCGCCGGATAGCGCTAACGCGGTCGTGGAGAGTTCGACCGGTGAGCAAACTGAACTGACCTGCAGTCTGCTTGTTGCAGCGGACGGCGCGAATTCGACGGTACGCGAGATGATGGGCATCACTGCGCAGAAGAGCGACTACGGGCAGCATGCCGTTATCGGCAATCTGCTACCCGAAAAAGACATCGATAACGTCGCGTATGAGCGTTTCACACAGCAAGGTCCGCTCGCCATCCTGCCTGTCGCCGAAGGGCGCGCCGGGTTCGTGTGGACTGTGTCAGAGGAAGATGCGGAGCGCGTCATGGCACTTGATGACGCGCAGTTTCTCGAGGAGCTGCAACAGGAGTTTGGCTATCGACTCGGCGCGTTTACCCGGGTGGGCACGCGCGCATCGTATCCGTTGGTGCTCAGCAAGGCATTGCGCCTGACCGCAACGCGCAGCGTGCTTGTCGGCAACTCTGCGCACGGCCTGCACCCTGTCTCGGCACAGGGGTTTAACCTGGGGATGCGGGACGTGGCCGCCATCGTGGATTGCGTCGCTGACGCGAAAACGGCGGATGATTTCGATCCGGGCGCCAGCAACGTCCTCGATCAGTACGCGAACTGGCGGCGCGCTGACCAGCGGAAGCTCGTCCGCTTCACCGATAGTCTCGTGAAGCTGTTCGGAAGCGAGCGCTGGCCCCTGCGAACGTTGCGCAATATCGGCATGCTCGGCTTCGATCTCGTACCGGGTGTCCGGTCCGTGTTCGCGAAGCACACCATGGGGCTGGCGGGTAAACTGCCGCGGCTCTCACGAGGCGTGCCGATCGAATGAATCGTCGCTACAACATCGTCGTTGTCGGCGGGGGCGTGACCGGCCTGATGGCGGCCACGTTGCTCGCGAAAGGACCGCATAGCGATGCGCTCGATATCACGTTGGTCGATGTCGCGCCGCGCCCGGTGTTCTCTCCGGACGACGATGTCGCATTGCGCGTGTCAGCAATTGCCACTGGCACAGCGGAGCTGTTCGATTCGGTCGGAGCCTGGGAATACACGGCGGCAACTCGCGTCGGGCCATACACGAGTATGCGTATCTGGGACGAGAACGACACTCCGGAGAGCAGTTCGGCATTGCGTTTCGATGCCGATGAGTTTGCCGTTCAGCAACTTGGTTTCATCGTTGAAAATGTGCTGCTCCAGGACGTCCTTCTGTATCAGCTCGATCGTACTGATGTGATGCTGAGATTTGAAAGCCCGATCGGCAAATTGCGGAGAACGGCCGGACATTACCAACTGGATCTTGAGTCAGGAGAGTCACTCACCGCTGACCTGGTCGTTGGTGCAGACGGCGCGCGTTCGTTTGTCCGGTCGGCTGTCGGAATCGAGACCAACGAATGGCCGTATCAACAGACAGCCTTCGTCACTCATCTGCAGCCGGAGAAACCCCATGGCGGGGCAGCGCTGCAGCGGTTCCTGCGCGACGGTCCACTAGGCATTCTGCCGCTCCAGGACGGCCGTGTGTCAGTCGTGTGGTCGACTTCACCGGAGCAGGCGGACGCGGCACTGGCCGCCGATGACGCTGCGACAGGACACATGTTGAGCGAGGCGTCTGACTACGTGCTGGGCAGCCTCGAAGTCGCGGGTCCGAAGGGTGCCTTTCCGCTGTGCGCGCGCCACGCGACAGGTTATGTACTGCCAAACCTCGCGTTGATCGGCGACGCTGCTCACGCGATACACCCGCTGGCGGGCCAGGGCGCCAACCTCGGCCTGCAGGACGCTGCGGAGCTTGCGGCCCAGATTTCAGGCGCAATCGGGCAGGGGCTGCACCCGGGAGACCGGCCCGTGTTGCGGCGTTATGAACGGGCTCGAAAGGGTGCAAATACGACCATGTTGCACTTCATGACTGGCCTAAATCGTCTGTTTACGACAGACTCTCCCGTACTCGGGGAACTGAGATCGGCTGGCATGCGGGCGTTCAACCGCAGTGGCCCTATAAGAGAACATGCCGTTAAGGTAGCGCTGGGCGTCGGCTGATGCCCGATTGGGGGGACAATGAAGCAGCGATATGTGTATGTGCTTGCCGCGTTGCTGGCCGTGATCGGTCTCTCTGTGTTCGCCTACAAATGGCAGGTGCTCGGGTTTCCCCTGGGCGAGGATCAGGAAAGACCAGTCTGGACCATTGAGGCCGATGTCAGTTTCGCAAGCGGCCCCGGGTCGATTACTGCACAACTGCAAATACCTGCGCTCACTCCCGGCTTCCGCATTCTGAACGAACACTCGGTGTCGCGCGGATACGGATTCGGTACCGACTATGGCGACGGTGGGCGAGTTGCAAAGTGGACGATCCGGCGTGCGGATGGCGATCAGACCATTTACTACCGCGTCTCTGTTTACGAAGACGACACGGTCGACGAGTCCGATACGATCCCGCCGTTCCCGCCGGTGCCCGTGATCAATGAACCCCTAAAGACCGCAGTCGATGTGCTCGTCGAAGACGCGCGCGACCATTCTGCCGACACAGCGTCCTTCACGGCAGAACTGCTGCGCCGCGTGAGCGACCCGTTTCCCGATGCCCATGTTGAGTTGCTGCTTTCGGGTGTGTCGACGGATGCCGAGTTTGTCGGCGCCATAACGACAATGTTGGCCACGGCCCGAATTCCGTCGCGAGTCATTCATGGATTCCCACTGTCCGGCCGCCAGCGTTCTGCGCGGCTCGTGTCCTGGCTTGAAGTTCATGACGGTGACCAGTGGCTGTACTTCAATCCGGCGACCGGGGAGCAAGTGCTGCCGGATCGCTACTTCGTGTGGTGGCGCGGCAATGAAGCCCTGGTCGATGTTGCCGGGGGGAGCAACGTCGAGGTTGGTTTCGCGATCCAGGAAAACCATCTCGACGCCGTTGCGATCGCGGAAACCCAGGCTGCACAACTGGGCGCCAGTGCTGTCGATTTCTCGCTATACAGCCTGCCCATTCAAACGCAGGCCGTGTACGGCGTATTGCTCATGATCCCTATCGGCGCGCTGGTCATGGTTATCATGCGCAATTTTGTCGGCATCGATGCGTTTGGCACCTTCATGCCGGTCCTGATCGCACTCGCGTTTCGTGAGACCAAGCTGATCTGGGGTGTCATCCTCTTTACGTTGCTGGTCGTGCTCGGCCTGAGTATTCGCTTCCTGCTGGAACGATTGCGATTGCTGCTTGTGCCGCGTCTTAGTGCCGTACTAATCGTCGTTGTAATGCTCATGCTCTTCATCAGCCTGACCTCTCACCGGTTGGGACTGGAGACTGGCTTGTCGGTCGCGTTGTTCCCGATGGTTATCATCGCGATGACTATCGAGCGTATGTCCGTCGTATGGGAGGAACGGGGCGCCGCCGACGCGATCCGCGCAGGCCTGGGAAGCCTCTTCGTTGCCGTTGCCGCCTATATTTTCATGGGCATGGCATGGCTCGAACACCTGGTCTTCACATTCCCCGAGTTGCTGCTGGTCGTACTCGCGCTCGTCGTGCTGGCGGGCCGTTACACGGGCTACCGTCTCACCGAATTGCGGCGCTTCAAGGCGCTGAGGCGGGGTTGATGCCGGGTGCGGCAGCAAGACTGCGCGACTCCGGCGTTCTGGGGCTCAACGAGCGCAATGCCAATTTCATCATGCGACTCAATCCTCGGCGCCACTACCCGCGCGTGGATGACAAGGTGCTCACTAAAGAGCTCGCGCTTGAGGCCGGCATGGCTGTGCCGGATTTGTACGGCGTCATCGCCAATCAGGGCGAGGTCAGGACCTTTCCGGCCATCGTGGAGAACCTGGAGAGCTTCGTCATCAAGCCTGCGCAGGGGAGCGGGGGTGACGGCATCCTGGTCGTGACGGGCCGCAGTGAACGCAAGCGTGACTGTTTCCGGTTGAGCAGTGGCGTCATCGTTTCGGAGGGGGAGATCCTCTACCACCTGTCGAATATTGTCGGCGGTCAATACAGCCTCAGCGGCAATCCCGACAAAGCGCTCATCGAGTATTGCGTGCATTTTGATCCCGTGTTCGCCGACGTCAGCTACCAGGGCGTGCCCGATATCCGCGTCGTCGTGTACCGGGGCTATCCGGCGATGGCGATGGTTCGTTTGCCGACTCGCGCCTCTGATGGCAAAGCCAACCTGCACCAGGGTGCTGTAGGGGCCGGCATCGACATGGGTACAGGCCTCACCATGAATGGTGTGTTGGACGATGAGGTCGTAGACGAGCATCCGGATACGGGCGCGCTGGTTGCGGGGCTCGAGATCCCACACTGGGACTTCATCCTGGAGTCGTCCGCAAAGGGTTACGAGGTGACTGAACTCGGTTACCTGGGAGTCGATATGGTCATAGATCGTGATCGCGGCCCTTTGATCCTGGAGATGAACGCCAGGCCCGGACTCAATATCCAGATCGCGAACTGCGCGGGACTCAGAAGTCGCGTCGCGCGCATCGATGAAATTTATAATGCGTCGGCAAAGCCGGCCGAGCGCGCAGCAATCGCGCGCAGAGAATTCCAACTTGAACGGGGAATGCAATGATCCTTTACCTACGGTTGTTTGTTGTGAGTATCTTCTTGTTCGCAGGCTTTGCTGGCCAGAGTTATGCGGCCGAAGAAGAAGAGGACGGTAATCCGCTTGCGAGCCTGCCCCTGCGGCATATCGGCCCCGCAATAACGTCGGGTCGAATTTCCGATTTTGCGTTCTATCCTGGTGGTGACAATAAGTTTCTCGTCGGCGTTTCGTCGGGCAACCTCTTCCGGACGGATAACGCCGGAACGACGTGGGACCCTGTTTTCGAGAATGAAGGGTCGTATGCGATCGGCGTTGTCGAACTCGATCCCAATGACACGAAGACCATCTGGGTAGGCACCGGCGAGAACAATGCGCAGCGCTCGGTGGCAAATGGTGACGGTGTCTACAAGTCCACCGATGGCGGCAAGAGCTGGACGAACGTCGGTCTCAAGGACTCGGGACACATCAGCCAGATCTGGATCAACCCGGATGACTCCAATGAAGTGCTGGTCGCCTCGCAGGGACCACTCTGGAATGACGGCGGCGATCGCGGCCTTTACAGAACAACGGATGGCGGTGCGACATGGAACCGGATTCTCGATGTCGATGCTCATACTGGCGTTAACGAGTTCGTGGTTGATCCGCGCAATCCCGACGTCATCGTCGCATCCACCTACCAGCGCCGCCGCCATGTCTGGGTATTGATCAATGGCGGACCCGGTAGCGGCATCCACAAGAGCACCGACCGCGGAGAGACCTGGACCGAGATCTCTGCGGGCCTGCCGAGCGATCACATGGGCCGTATCGGCCTTGCCGGTGCGCCAGGCAATCCAGACATGATCTACGCGATTATCGAAGCTAATGACGAAGAGAGGGGCGTTTATCGTTCGACCGACTTCGGCAGTAACTGGGAGAAGCGCTCGGACTACATGACCACGAGCCCGCAGTACTACAACGAGATCGTCGTTGACCCGAAGAACGAGAATCGCCTGTACTCGCTAAACACATTCACGATGAAGTCAGAGGATGGTGGCGAGACGTTCACGGCATTATCCAATGATTCTCGCCACGTTGACGATCACGCGCTCTGGATCGATCCCGAGAATACCGCTCACCTCTATATAGGTGGCGATGGTGGCGTTTACGAGTCCTGGGACATGGGGGACACCTGGAGGCATGTTCGGAACCTGTCGATCACACAGTTCTACCGCATTCAGCCCGACTACGCCGAGCCGTTCTACAATGTTTGCGGCGGCACGCAGGACAACAATTCCTTGTGTGCGCCGTCGCGCACCACGGTTGTCCACGGTATTACGAACTCCGACTGGAACCTGGTTCTGGGCGGTGACGGCTACGAGCCGCAATTCGATCCGACCGATCCCGATATCATCTACGCGCAGTACCAGTACGGCGGACTGGCTCGTTACGATCGGCGCACGCAGGAACGTGTCTACATTACGCCGCGTCCGGAGAGCGGTGAGAATGGCTACAAGTGGAACTGGAATACGCCATTGATCGTCAGCCCGCACGATCCGAAGCGCCTGTACTACGCATCGGAATACCTGTTCCGTTCGGACGACCGCGGCGACAGCTGGCGCAAGGTCAGCCCCGACCTGACCCGGCAACTGGATCGCAACAAGCTCGACGTCATGGGCCGCGTCTGGGGCATCGATACGATCGCCAAGAACGATTCGACGTCCATTTATGGCAGCGCCATCATGATCAGCGAGAGCCCGCTCCAGGAAGGCCTGATCTACGTCGGCACCGATGACGGTGTCTTGAATGTCACCGATGACAACGGCGCAACGTGGAGCCAGTACACTGAGTTCGCCAAAGTGCCGGACATGACATACATCGACGATGTGCTTGCTTCTTCACACGACTCCGATGTTGTTTATGCGGTGCTCGAGAACCACAAGCGTGGTGATTTCAAACCCTATGTCCTGAGATCCGAGAATCGCGGGCGCAGCTGGAAGTCGATTAGTGGCAACCTGCCGGAACGCGGATCCGCCCACTCGATTGTCGAGGACCATGTCGATCCAAACCTGCTGTTCGTTGGCACCGAGTATGGTCTCTTTGTCACACAAGACCGCGGTGATACATGGCACCAGCTGAAGGGCAATTTCCCGACGATTGCCGTGCGCGATATCGAGATCCAGGCGCGCGAGAATGACCTCGTCGTCGGCACTTTCGGCCGCGGCATCTACATTCTCGATGACTACACAGCATTGCGTACCAACGCGGCCGACCTGGGCGAGTTCGAGCTCTTCGAGGTTCGCGACCCGTGGTTGTACATTGAAGGTGACCTGTGGGGCGGGCAGGAGAAGGGCTCGATCGGCGATGCCTTCTTCACCGCGCCAAACCCGCCATTCGGGGCCGTGTTCACCTACTACCTCGAGGATGGTCTCAAATCGCAAAAGGCGGCACGCCGTGAGCGTGAAATCGAAATTGAGGAAGAGGGTGGTGATACACCGTACCCGGACTGGGACGTTGTACGCACTGAGGATCGCGAGCAGGGTCCGGCCATGTACGTCATGGTTCGCGATGCGGACGGCAACCTCGTTCGCCAGGTTAGCGCAAACTCGGACAAGGGCCTGCATCGCACCGCCTGGGACCTGCGGCTGCCGCCGCCGGATCCGATCAACCTCGCGCCCGGAGACCAGCCTTACTGGGTACCGGATCCTGTCGGCCCGATGGTCATTCCAGGTCAGTACACGGCGCGTCTCGCCACCGAGAGAAACGGCATTCTCCAGGAGACGGGTGACTCGCAGACCTTTACGGTCAAACCCCTGGAGGCCAGCCCGGAAATCACGAGCGACCGCCGCGCACTGCAGGCATTCCAGACTAAGGTGGCGGGCTTGCAGCGAGCAGTAGCTGGCAGCGGCGCAGCGATGGCGGAACTCGAGAACCGGATCGCGCATGTGCGTGCAGCCATCGTGGAAACAACGTCAGCCGGCGAAGCAGAGCGAAGCGTGCTGCAGGACCTCACGACCCGGCTCGCAGATATCGGAGTTGCTATTCACGGTGATGCGACGATCGGTGGGCGGAACGAGCCGGTACCGATGTCGATCTCCTCGCGCGTGTCGGATCTTTACTACAACCTCGTCTACACGCAGTCTGATGCCGGGGGGAACTACAGAGGCTCTTACGCGGTAGCGGCGCAGGAGTTTACGGGGGCACTGCAGGCGCTTGGAAGCGTTGACGCAGACCTCTCCGCGCTCGAGGACGCGCTCGAAATCAAGGGTGCGCCGTGGACACCGGGACGTATTCCCGACTGGTCGGCCGAATAGCGGCCTACTGCGCAGCGATCCATTTATCCATGCGTAGTTCCAGGAGGTCGAGCGGCAGGGCGCCCGCACCGAGCAGCTCGTCATGGAATGCCCGGATATCGAACTTGTCGCCGAGTTCGATTTCCGCGCGTTGGCGCAGCGTCAGGATCTTCAACTGACCGATCTTGTAGGCCAGTGCCTGGCCGGGCCAGCCGATGTAACGGTCAATCTCGTTGACGATGTCGTGCTCGGTCTTGGCGGCGTTGTCCTTGAAAAAGTCGATCGCCTGCTGGCGAGTCCAGCCCTTGTAGTGCATGCCGGTGTCGACAACGAGCCGCACTGCGCGCCACATGTCGTAGGTCAGCTGGCCGAAGCGTGAGTATGGATCCTTGTAGAGACCGAGATCGTAGCCCAGGCGCTCACTGTAGAGCCCCCAGCCCTCGACAAAGGCCGTAAATCCCATAAACCGTCGGAACATCGGCACATCACCGAGCTCCTGTTGCAGCGCAATCTGCAGATGATGGCCGGGCATCGCCTCATGCACGCTCAGCACCTCGATTTCGTACTTCGGCCGGACTTCGGGCTTGTACAGATTGACGAAGTAGATGCCTGCACGGCTACCGTCGGCGGCAGGCCGATTGTAGTAGGCCGTCGTTGTGTTGGGAGCGATCGAATCGGGAATGGGCTTCACGCCGTAGGGCATGCGGGGCAACTTGCCGAAAAGTTTCACGAGTTCGGGGTCGATGCGTTTCGATACCGCAAGATACTCGGTGTACAGATCGTCGGGATTGTCAAAATAGAACTGCGGGTCGGTGCGCAGGAATTCGAGAAAGTCCGCGAAGCTGCCCTCGAATTCGACCTCGCGAATAATGGCCATCATCTCTTCACGGATGCGCTTTACCTCGTCGAGGCCGACGCGATGAATCTCATCGGGGGTCAGGCGTGTCGTCGTGTAGGAACGGGCCTGGAACTCGTACCAGGCGCTGCCGTTCGGTAATTGCGACAAGCCAATACTCTCGGTGGCAGCCGGCAGATACTTTTCATTGAAGTACTTGTCGAGCTTGCGGTAGGCCGGGATGACGGTGTCCTCGATGACGCTGGTGGCCTCTGCACGCAGGCGTTCGCGGTCGGCGGCCTGAAAGGACTCGGGCAGGTCTGCGAAGGGCTTGAAGTACGGACTGTCTGCTGCGAACTCCACGACCTGGGCCGAGATTTGCTCGGGCATTCTCTGCATCAGGACGGCCGGCGGCATGAAACCCGCTTCGCGACCGGCTTCGGCCAAGTCAATCGTCTGTTCGATGACAACATCGAGTTTGCCGAGGCGTGCAATCCAGTCCTCGTAGTCCTGCACCGCGACGAACCGCAGCCGGTTGGCCAGGTTGTCGAGACTCTGTATGCCGCGCTGGTGCTGGAACGGGATCAGGAAGCCCCTGAACTGGTGTTCGTCGACCTGATCCTGCAGCTGGCGCCTGAACAACTCGTAGTTGAGTTGCTCGTCATCCGGGAGCGCGTCTCGATCAATCGCATAGACACGACGCAGGAATTCGCTGGCCTCAACGTGCTCTTTCTCGATCGCGCTCAGGCTCTGGTCACCCCAGTCCTGGTTGTAGCGCCGGTCGCCCATCATCGAGGCCATCACGGGTGAGTTTGCCAACCGCCATTCCCAGTGCTCGTCGAGCAAGGTCTGGAAATCCGACGCTGCGTCCGCCATGGCGGTACCGCCGCAGGACAGTCCCAGCAACAGTAACGAGATTCTGATCAATTTCATGCCAACCCCCTGATTTTCATTGGCGGGCATTGTTACTGGCCGGCCGGCTGCTGGCAACCGGTCTGAGCATTGGCTATGATGACGCGCACTGGTCAATAGCGTTCGCAGAAGAGACCCCGTTGACTCGGGGCGCCGAAGGCGCAACTCGCTCGGAAACGCTCAGGCAGAAGGACTGCGTACGCTGATCAGCTCTGGAGAGCGGCCTGACAGGCCCACCGAAGGGGAACGTGACCGCAGGTCATTGATCTCTCAGGTAACCAAGGACAGAGGGGCGGCAGCCGTTGACGGCTGCCGCCCTTTTTTTGTTGTTTTTCGAACGTCCGACTGACTGGTTTTTCTTATGGGTTCCAAGACACCGTTGTACGACAAGCATGTTGAAGCCGGCGCGCGCATCGTCGATTTTGGCGGCTGGGACATGCCGCTTCACTACGGCTCGCAGAAGGAAGAGCATCACGCGGTGCGGCAGAACGCTGGCGTGTTCGACGTCTCACACATGACCGTCGTGGATCTTTCGGGGGAGCGAGTACGCGAATTCCTGCAGTATCTCGTCGCGAATGATGTAGCCAAACTCAAGGATTACGGCAAGGCCTTGTATACCTGCATGTTGACGCCTGATGGTGGCGTCATCGATGACCTGATCGTCTATTTCGTCGCGGACACCCGGTATCGCCTCGTCGTCAATGCGGCGACCCGTGAAAAGGACCTTGCGTGGATTCGCGAGCAGGCCGAGGCGTTCGAGGTCAGCGTTGTGGAGCGAGCCGAGCTGGCGATGGTCGCCGTTCAGGGACCGAATGCTCGTGAGCTGGCCGCGCCGTGCATTGATGCGGAATACCGCGATGCCGCCCTCGCGCTCAAACCGTTCACCGGGATGTTGGCCGGCGACTGGTTTGTCGCGCGGACCGGCTATACGGGCGAGGATGGCTGGGAAATCGTCATGCCAGCGGCAGAAGCGCCTGCCGTGTGGGATCGGCTGTTGGCTGCCGGCGTTGCGCCGTGTGGGCTGGGGGCCAGGGACACGCTGCGGCTCGAGGCTGCGATGAATCTCTACGGTTCAGACATGGACGAGACGATTTCACCGCTGGAAGCGGGGCTCGAGTGGACCGTCGCGTGGGAACCGGCCGATCGGGACTTCATCGGTCGGGCCGCACTCGAAAAGCAGCGTGAAAATACGGACAGACAGCGCTTCGTCGGTCTGCTATTAGAAGACAAGGGTGTGCTTCGCAATCACCAGAAGATCGTCGTGGACGGCCTGGGTGAAGGCGAAATCACGAGCGGCGGCTTCTCGCCGACGATTGGTCGTTCCATCGCGCTCGCACGAGTGCCCGCGGGCGACTATGACCAGGCCCAGGTCGATGTCAGGGGCAAGTTACTGAACGTTCGGATCGTCAAGACGCCGTTCGTTCGCAACGGGCAAATACGAATAGACGTTTAGCGTCACCGCAAAAGAAAACCACTGGGAGAAACACAATGAGTGAATTGCCGGGAGATCTCCTCTACACCAATGATCACGAGTGGCTGCGCCGGGAAGACGATGGCAGCGTCACGATCGGGATTACCGAGCATGCGGCCACCTCGTTAGGCGACCTGGTCTACGTCGAGCTGCCCGAAGTTGGCCAGGAGGTCGTGGAGGGCGGCGAAATGGCCGTCGTTGAATCGGTCAAAGCCGCCTCGGACGTCTATGCACCCGTTCCCGGCAGTGTTGCCGCGGTCAATGAAGAACTCGCGGACGATCCCGAGAAGATTAATGCAGACCCCTATGTAGACGGCTGGATTGTGCGCATGAATGTCGATGGCATGGATGAGAGCGCCCTGATGACTCCGGACGCCTACCAGCAACTGCTCGACGAACTGGACGACTGATGCCTTTCATTCCCCATACCGAGAAAGACACTCGGGAAATGCTCGCGGCCATCGGCGCGGACTCGATAGAAGATCTGTTTGACGAGATTCCCGCTGCGCTGCGCATCGATCACCTGCACGGTGTGCCCGAAGCGCTTAGCGAGATGGAAATTTCGCGACTGATGCGTGAACGTGCTCACATGGACGGTTCCCCGCTGTGTTTTATCGGCGCCGGTGCCTACGAGCATCACATCCCGACGGCCGTCTGGGACATCGCGACACGCGGTGAATTCTATTCCGCGTATACGCCTTACCAGGCGGAAGCGAGCCAGGGCACGCTGCAGACGATCTACGAGTACCAGACCATGATCACGGAGCTGACCGGGCTCGATGTCAGTAACGCTTCGCTCTACGACGGCGCATCGGGTCTTGCCGAAGCCGCACTGATGGCGGTCCGCGCGAATCGCAAGGTCAAAACGGGGCTCGTGCTGTTCGCGCCAGGGGTGAATCCCGTGTACGAGCATGTGGCCGAAGCGATCGCGGGTAGCCAGGGACTCAAATTCGAATGGTTACCGGTCGATACGGCGACCGGCAATGTCGCTTTCGACAAGCTGCCGGAAGGGCAAGAGCCCGTTGCTGTTGTCATGCAGCAGCCGACTTTCCCAGGCACGCTTGAGGACGTCGATCGACTCACCGACTGGGCACACGAGCAGGGTGCTTTTGCCATCGGCATAGCCAACCCCATGTCACTCGCGCTGCTGAAGGCGCCGGGCCATTGGGGCGAGCAGGGTGTGGATATCGCCTGCGGTGAGGGCCAGCCGCTGGGCGTGCCACTGTCGTCCGGCGGGCCGTATTTCGGCTACATGACCTGCAAACAGAAGCACGTCAGGCAAATGCCAGGGCGTATTGTGGGTCGGACGACCGATCTCGACGGGAACCCCGGTTTTGCACTGACTCTGCAGGCGCGTGAACAGCATATTCGCCGCTCGAAGGCGACATCGAATATCTGCACCAACCAGGGACTCATGGTCACGGCGGCGACGATTTACATGTCGTTGTTGGGTTTCGAAGGCATCGCGCGCGTCGCACAGACCTCGCATGCGAAGACAACCCGGCTCGTCGACGGCCTGTGCGCCATTGATGGAATCGAGCGCCTGTATGAAGGTCCATACTTCCACGAGGTGGCCCTCAAGCTGGACCGCCCGGTCGCGCCAGTGCTCGAGGCCCTGGCGGCGCGAAACATCCTGGGTGGTTATGACCTGACGGCGGATGCGGGATGCGATGCTGTGCTGGTCTGCGCAACCGAGACCAAGACCGATGCGGATATCGACGCCTGCGTCGCTGCGTATGCCGAGGCAATGGGCTGATGTCGGGAACGATCGTCGCCAAGATTCGCTTTGAACACGGTAGCTACCAGACGTGGGGCGAGCTGCCGCGCATCGGCAGTCCCGCGCCGGACGTGTCGCTGGTCAATACGAAGTTGCAGGACGTCACGCTCGCGCACTGGACGGGCAAACGCAAGATTATGAATATCTTCGTGAGCGTTGATACAGACGTGTGCGCGACCTCGGTGATCAGGTTCGACAAATACGGTCGCGACATCGATGACCTGGCGCTGCTTATGGTGTCTTACGACCTCCCATTCGCGCACAAGCGCTTCCAGAAGCAGCACGACCTGAACAAGGTCGAAGGCTTGTCGGCCATTCGACACGCGGGCTTTGGAGAGAACTACGGCGTACAGATCATGGACGGACCGCTTGCGGGCATGTTCTCTCGCGCAGTTGTCGTGCTTGATGAGAACAACACGGTCGTGCATCGCGAACATGTAGAAGACATTACAGAGGAACCCGATTATTCGGCGGCGTTTCGCGCGTTGGGAATTGAGATAGATGAGTGAACTGATTTTTGAAAAATCGCGCGGCGGTCGCCGCGCCTTCGCACAGGCTCCAGTCGAGGATCGAGGTATATCGATCCCGGACCAGTTTCTTCGCAGCGACAAACCGCGCCTGCCCGAGGCCTCCGAGCTGCAGACCGTACGGCACTACACGCGGTTGTCGCAGAAGAACTTCTCTATCGACACCCAGTTCTACCCGCTGGGATCGTGCACGATGAAGTACAATCCGCGTGCCTGCAATGCGCTCGCGCTGTTGCCTGAATTTGCGGGCCGGCATCCGCTGGGACCTGTCAGCCATGGCCAGGGTTTTCTTTCCTGTATGTATGAATTGCAGGAAATGCTCAAAGACGTAACGGGAATGAAAGGGGTGTCGCTGACACCGATGGCCGGGGCACAGGGTGAACTCGCGGGCGTCGCGATGATCAAGGCCTATCACGAGTCTCGCGGCGATACACAACGCGATGAAATTATCGTCCCGGATGCTGCGCATGGCACCAATCCTGCGACAGCAACCATGTGCGGCTGCGTGGTCAAGGAGATACCGACCGGTCCGGACGGCGATGTCGACATGGACGCCTTGCAGGCCGTACTGGGTCCGAAGACGGCGGGCATCATGCTGACCAACCCGTCGACGCTGGGCGTGTTCGAACGCCATATCAAGGATATCGCTGATCTGGTCCATGATGCCGGCGGCCTGCTGTACTACGACGGTGCGAACCTCAACGCGATCCTGGGCAAGGTTCGTCCGGGTGACATGGATTTCGACGTCATTCACATGAATCTGCACAAGACGTTCTCAACGCCGCACGGCGGAGGCGGCCCAGGCTCAGGCGCCGTTGGCGTGAACAAGCGCCTGCTGCCATTCATGCCAATACCCGTGGTGACGAAGAAAGAAGTCGATGGTGAAACGGTCTTTGACTGGGCGCAGGAAGACGACCTGCCACAGAGTATCGGTCGCCTGTCCGGGTTCATGGGGAACTCCGGTGTGCTGCTGCGCGCCTACGTGTATATGCGCATGCTGGGTCGTGATGGCATGGAGCGCGTCGCGGAATATGCCACGTTGAATGCGAACTACCTGATGGCACGGTTGCGGGACGCGGGCTTCGAGCTCGCTTTCCCGGAGCGGCGCGCGAGCCACGAGTTCATCGTGACGCTCAAACACGAGGCGAAAGAATTCCACCTGACGGCGATGGACGTTGCCAAAGCACTGCTCGATCGCAATTTCCACGCGCCGACCACGTATTTCCCGTTGCTCGTCCCTGAGTGCCTGCTGATCGAACCGACCGAAACGGAGAGCAAGGAGACGCTCGACAATTTCATGGCGGCAATGATCGACATCGCGAAAGCGGCGCGCGACGACGGAGTGGAATACAAGGAAGCCCCTTACACGATGCCGGTGCGACGCCTCGACGACGTCAAAGCGGCCCGCGAGCTGGACCTCCGCTACCAGAAGTAGCAGTCCTCAGTTGCGAATGTGACCCCTGCAGTCGCTTCGGGCGCCTGTTTTTGCTCAAATCTGAGTTCGGGGTCAGTTTCCTAACTCCTGAAGGACCTTGTCGGGGTTATCATTGTCCAATTGGGTGAGTTAGGAAACTGACCCCGAACCCCAACAGGGCAGAAATAGGGTGACTGCCACCCTATTACCGGGCCCCAAGGCAACCAGGAAATACATGACACACGGCAGAATTATCGCGGCTTTCGCCGCACTGACGCTCTGCGTCCCGGCGCTCGCGGCCGAAGACACGGCCTGGAACGCAACCCTGGACCGTATCTCATCGGGCGTCGTATCAATACGCGTAGACAGCACGCGGGCATTCGATACGGAATGGAACTCATCGAGCCAGGCAACGGGTTTTGTCGTGGATGCCGAACGGGGCCTGATCCTGACCAACCGGCACGTCGTGACCCCTGGTCCGGTGATCGCTGAGGCGGTCTTTCGGAATAACGAAGAGGTGCGGCTGACGCCGGTTTACCGGGACCCCGTGCACGACTTCGGATTCTTCCGTTACGACCCCGCTGATCTCAAATACATTGAACCGGTCGAGCTACCGCTCGTTCCAGAAGGAGCCGGCATCGGCCGGGAGATCCGGGTTATCGGCAACGACGCAGGCGAGCAACTCTCCATCCTGGCGGGGACGATTGCCCGCCTCGATCGCAAGGCCCCCGAATATGGCCGCGGCAACTACAACGACTTCAATACGTTTTACCTGCAGGCCGCGTCCGGCACGTCGGGTGGCTCATCCGGGTCGCCAGTCGTAAATATTGAAGGGCAGGTCGTCGCATTGAACGCCGGTGCGAACAATTCGGCAGCGAGCAGTTTCTTCCTGCCCCTGGACCGCATTGATCGTGCGCTGCGTGAGCTGCAAAAGGACAATGACGTCTCTCGTGGCACTTTGCAGACGATATTCCGCAGCGAGCCTTACGATGAGCTGCGGCGGCTTGGTCTTACGGACGAGTCGGAACGAATCGCTCGCGAGGCGAATCCGGACCAGACGGGCATGCTTACGATCGAGCAGGTCATTCCCGAATCGCCGGCATCCGAACTGCTGGCGCCGGGCGATATCCTGATCCGGCTGAACGGTGAGTTGGTGACCCAGTTTGTGCCGCTTGAGGCCGTTCTCGATTCTCACGTGGGCGAAGAAATCGAGATGCAGGTGGAACGTGGCGGCCAGCGTATCGACGCAACGCTTCGCGTGGACGACCTGCATGCCATCACACCCGCCGAATACCTGGAATTCGGTGACGCGATCGTCAACCAGTTGTCCTATCAGCAGGCACGCCATTACAACCGCAAGGCGGAGGGCGTGTACGTTGCGAATCCCGGTTACCTGCTTTCTAAGGCGGCGATACCGCGCGGCGCGGTGATTGAGGAGATGGACGGTGAGGCCGTCAGTACGCTTGACGAATTCGAAGCGGCGCTCGCGCAACTCGCGGATGGTGAGCGCGCGCGGGTCCGATTCGTGACGATGGAGAACCCGCAAAACTCGGTCGTCCGTTTGCTCGAGATGGACCGTGTCTGGTTTCCTACGCGGCGTTGTGCGAGGGATGACGAATTGGGCATCTGGCCGTGCCGGGATCTGGAGGACGGTCCGGCACCGGCACCCGTCAAAGCCGGCAGCACGAGACTGACGAAGTACAAAGACCCGATCGTCCAGGCGATCGCGCCGTCGCTTGTCGTGGTGACATTTGATCTACCGTACACCCTGTCAGGTGTGGCGGATCGCCACTACTACGGGACAGGCTTGATCGTCGATAAGGAGCGAGGATACGTACTCGTCGACCGCAACACGGTGCCGATCGGGATCGGTGACGTGACGATTACGTTTGCGGGCTCACTTGAGGTTCCCGGCAAGGTTGAGCAACTGCACCCTCTGCATAATTACGCGATCGTCTCCTATGACCCTGTGAGCATCGGTACAACGCCGGTCAGGCAGGCCGAGTTCAGTACGGATACGCTGCGGCCTGGTGACGATGTATGGGTTGTCGGTATCAAGAATGATCATCAACTCGTACATCAGCAGAGTACGGTGTCGTCAGTCGACCCGCTGATGTTGCCCCTGTCGCGCACGATGCGGTTTCGGGATTCAAACATCGAGGGGATATCCCTGGTTAATGCACCGGGTGACGTCGACGGTGTGCTGATCGATAAGCGGGGCAAGGTGCTGGCGACATGGTCGAGCTTTGCTGTGCAGGCTGGTGGGGAATCCGCGCAGTTCAATCGTGGCATCGCTTCCGAAGTCGCAATGCAATTCATCGACATAGTGCGCGAGAACAAGCCTTTTTATTCACTGGAAGCAGAATTTGTTTATGCGCCATTGTTTGCCGCACGCAAGATGGGTGTGGACGAAGAATGGGTCGAGCGACTCGAAGAGAACAACCCGGTGCGCCGGCGAGCACTGAGTATTACGCGCATCGTGGCAGGCTCCCCGGCGGCGGAACTCCTCAAGAATGGCGACATGATCCTGGCAATCGATGGTGGCGTGGTTACCTCGTTCCGGGAGCTCGAGAATGCGGTGCAGAAGCCTGAAGTCATGGTCACTGTCTGGCGCAACGATGCAGCGCTGGAGATCCCTGTTCAGACTACGGTGCTCGATGGACTTGGAATCGACAGGGCTGTCTCGTGGGCCGGGGCGCTGGTCCAGGATCCGCATCGGGCAATGGCGGCACAGCGTGGGGTATCGACGGAGGGCGTGTATATCGCCTACTTTAGCTACGGCTCGCCGGCGACGCGATATGGGCTCTGGGCGGGACGCCGTGTCGTCGAAGTCAACGAAATACCGACACCAGATTTACAGGCATTTGTCGATGCCGTGAAGGACATCGGGCATCGTGAGTCGGTGCGCCTGAAGACGGTAACGTGGAATGAAGCTGTCGAGGTGATTACACTTAAGCTCGATACCCAATACTGGCCCGCGTATGAGATTCGCCGTACTGAGGACGGCTGGAGACGAACGGACTTTGGTTCGTAGACAATACTGGCATCAACGACTATTGCTGCTCCTGGCAGCAGTGCTCACCTGCGGCCTCGTGTCAGCCCAGACGATGTACAAGTACCGGGGCGACGACGGTGAGTGGATCTTCTCTGATCGGCCTCCTGATGACGGAGAGAGTGCGGAAGTTCGGTCTATCACCCCCCGCGTAAAGAGAGGCGAGTTGGTGGTCACCAACTCGTTTACCGGGAGCGCAGTCAGGTTCACGGCACGAAACCGCTTCTATGCTCCGATGGAGGTCGGGCTCGTGATTGATGCGCTCGATGGGGTCGAGTATCCGCATCCCGACGATGACCGACAGTGGGTCGTTTCTCCCCGGAGCGAACTCTTGTTGTTCGATCTGCCGGCAACTGGCTCAGCGCCACCGTCGGTTCAATACAGCTACGCGTACCTGCCAGGTGATCCCAACGCGGTACCGGCCGCGGACGTAAGCTATCGCGCACCGTTTTCCGTTGGCCAGAATTTCCCCATTACCCAGGCGTACCCGGACTCGCTGACTCACCTTACGCGCGACAGCATGTATGCGGTCGACATAGCGATGCCGGTTGGTACCGATATTTTCGCGGCGCGCGACGGTGTCGTTTTCGACGTTTCCAGCACCAACTTCAAAGGCGGGCCGGACGCGGACCAGTATGCGGACCTCGCGAATATCGTCCGCATCCTGCATGACGACGGCACATTCGCTGTTTATGCGCACCTCAACTGGAATTCAATTCGTGTGAACCCGGGCGATCAGGTGCGAGCCGGTCAATACATCGCCGACTCGGGTGACACGGGTTTCTCGAGCGGGCCGCATCTGCATTTCGCGGTGCAACGCAACCTGGGCATGCGGGTCGAGTCGATTCCCGTGACGTTCCGCGGGCCAGGCGACAGCACGGTCAGTCCACAGCGCGGCATATCCCTGGCTGCCTACCAATAAGATCTGCGCGCCTAGCTCAGCTGCCCGGCCAGTGCCTCCCACGTGGTGACAGGCATTTCGCAGTGCGTGCCGAGACACCGGTACGCGACCGTTTCGCCAGCGACGGGCGCGCGGTCCGCGAGCGCTCCCGGGAGATCGCTCTCATCCCGGCCAATAGCAAAGACCAACCGCCTTGGCGCGTAGACCTTCGCCGCAGAGTCACGCCAGCGACTGATCTCGTTGTCGTCACCGCGGATGACGACGATTTCGGGGTGCTCCAGGTACTCTTCGAGTGCCGCAAGCAAGCTCACGTGCCCGTGCGGGTACTCGTCGATAGCGCGCCAGGCCGCCCGCAGCGTACGCTCGGCGGAATCGAGGTAGCGCGTTTCACCGAGTAAGAAGCCGAGGCGTTGCAGCGCAAACGCCGCAATCCCGTTGCCTGACGGGACGGCTTCGTCCGCCAGCGATTTGGAGCGATGAATCAGTTCTTCGTGATCATTCGCAGTGAACCAGAAGCCTCCGTCTTCCTTATCCTCGAAATGCTCGAGCAGTAGCTCGGCAATTTGCTGCGCGAATACGAGGTGCCCCGTGTCCCATCTCGCCTGCAACAACTCGAGCAACGCGTCGAGCAAGAAAGCATGATCGTCGAGGTAGGCGGGGAATCGCGCCTGACCGTCCTTGTAGCTGGCCAACAAGCGGCCATCGTGCAGGAGATTGACGTGCAGGAAGTCGACCGCTTTGGCAGCTGCATCGATCAATTCCGGGCGACCGAGACAGCGGCCGGTAATCGCAAGCCCGCGAATCGCCAGCGCGTTCCAGGCTGTCAGCTGTTTCTCATCGCGGCCGGGCGCCACGCGTTTCGCGCGCTCGGCCAGCAACACGCGCTTTGCAGCGTCAATTGCCGTGAGCTCGTCTTCTTCAACCTGCTGGCGTACCGTCAGGTGCCAGCGCCCCTCGAAGTTTGCATCTTCGTCGAGGCCGAAGCGTCGGGAAAACACCTCGAAGTCTTCGCCCAGCAGTTCGCGAACAGTGTCCGGGTCCCACAGGTAATACACGCCCTCGTGGCCCTCGGAGTCGGCATCTCGTGTCGCATAGAAGCCGCCATTCGCGTCGCGCATATCCGCGAGCATCCAGTCGGCTGTGGCATTGGCCGCATCCGCGAACAGCTTCTCGCCCGTGGCGATACTGGCCTGTGCATAAATGGCGAGTAGCGGTCCGTTGTCGTAGAGCATCTTCTCGAAATGCGGAATCTGCCAATACTGATCCACCGAATAGCGATAGAAGCCGCCGCCAACATGATCGAACAGGCCGCCTTCGGCCATGCGTGCCAATGTCAAAGCCGCCATGAACAGGGCCTCGACATCCGGTTCGGGATCGTTGGCGGTATTGCGCCAGTGTCTCAGGAGGCGATCGATCGTAGTGGGGTGCGGGAACTTGGGAGCGGAACCGAAGCCGCCGTATTCGCGATCGAAGGTCTTCTCGAAGGCTTCTCGTGCGCCCGCCATTGGTTCCGCCGTGAGCGCCTGCCCGGCGCTGGCCGGTGACGGTTCCAGTCGCGAGAAAACCTCGAGGATCTTCTCGCTTTGTGCACGCACGTCATCGCGCTGGTCGACGTAGAAGGTGGCGATGTTTTTCAGCAGGTCGCCGAACGCCGGCATGCCGTAGCGGGCCTCGTTGGGAAAATACGTGCCGCCAAAGAACGGTCGCTGGTTCTCGCCGTCCAGGAACATCGTTAGTGGCCAGCCGCCGCCACGCTGCGTAATCAACTGGTGAGCAGTCTGGTAGATCTTGTCGATATCGGGCCGCTCTTCACGATCGACTTTGACGTTGACGAATAGCTCGTTCATGACCGCGGCGATCGCGTCGTCCTCGAACGACTCGTGCGCCATCACGTGGCACCAGTGACATGCGGAATACCCGATCGAGAGCAATATGGGTTTGCCCGTTTCGCGTGCGACAGCGAACGCCTCGTCGCCCCAGGGATACCAGTCCACGGGATTGTCTGCATGCTGCAGCAGGTAGGGGCTGGTTTCTTTGGCGAGGCGATTTGTCATGGATTGATCTATGATACCGGCTTCCTGTCCACACGAGCTGATTTTCATGCTGACATACCCCGAGATCGACGCGGTCATATTCTCGATTGGGCCGCTCAAGATCCGTTGGTACGGACTGATGTACGTCATCGGATTCCTGTTGGCCTGGTGGTTGGCCCGGCGTCGCGCAAAGCGCCCGGATTCGCCAATCACGACCGACCAGGTCGACGATCTTATTTTTTACGCGATGCTGGGCGTTATCCTGGGCGCCCGAATTGGCTACGCGCTGGTGTACGCGACCGAGCAGTTTTTGTCCGACCCGTTTTACCTGGTCAGGATCACCGAAGGCGGTATGTCGTTCCACGGTGGTTTGGCCGGTGTATTGATCGCGATGTGGCTGTATGGACGGAAACTGGGCCTGACGATGTGGCGCATGACCGACTTTATCGCCCCGATGGTGCCCCTTGGCCTGGGGTTTGGTCGAATCGGCAACTTCATCAATGGCGAACTCTGGGGCAAGCCGACCGATGTACCGTGGGGGTTCATGGTGAATGGCCAGGTTCTGCATCCGTCGCAGCTCTACGAAGCGCTGCTCGAGGGTTTCGTCCTCTTCGCCGTACTGTGGTGGTACTCCTCCAAACCGCGGCCTTACATGGCGGTTTCCGGGATGTTCATGCTGCTTTACGGTGCCTTCCGGTTCTTCGTCGAGTTCTACCGGGTACCGGATGCCCACCTGAGCTACCTCGCGCTGGGCTGGGTGACGATGGGCCAGATTCTGTGCGTGCCGATGATCGTGGCGGGCGCTATCATGCTCGTCATGGCGTACCGCAAGACAGGGGAGGCGACGGCCTGACATGCAGCAATACCTGGACATGATGCGACTGGTGCGTGACACGGGCACACGCAAGGAAGACCGCACCGGCACCGGGACCCTGAGCGTCTTTGGGCACCAGATGCGGTTCAATCTCTCCAGGGGATTTCCCCTGGTCACGACCAAGAAGTTGCACCTGCGGTCGATCATCCACGAATTGCTGTGGTTTCTCTCTGGGGACAGCAATATCCGCTACCTCAAGGAGAACGGCGTATCGATCTGGGACGAGTGGGCCGATGAGAATGGCGATCTCGGACCCGTTTATGGCGTGCAGTGGCGCAGCTGGCCGAAACCCGACGGCCGAAAGGTCGACCAGATTTCACAAATCATGCAGCAACTGCGGGAATCGCCGGACTCTCGGCGCATTATTCTCTCGGCCTGGAACGTCGCAGAGATCGATAACATGGCGCTTCCTCCGTGCCACTGCCTGTTCCAGTTCTACGTGGCCGACGGCAAGCTGTCCTGCCAGTTATATCAACGCAGCTGTGATATTTTCCTCGGCGTACCGTTCAATATCGCTTCCTACGCGCTGTTAACTCACATGCTCGCGCAACAGGCGGACCTCAAGGTTGGAGACTTCATCTGGACGGGTGGTGATTGTCACCTGTACCTGAATCACCTGGAACAGGCGGACGAGCAGTTGGCGCGTGAGCCACTGCCGCTCCCCACGCTGGCGATCAAGCGGCGCCCGCCGAGCATCTTCGATTACACGTTCGAGGATTTCGAGATTCTCAACTACGAGGCGCACCCGCATATTAAAGCGGCCGTCGCTGTCTGAGCCGCTGACATGATCAGCATTATCGTCGCCGCCTCGGCGAACAATGTCATTGGTGCGGCAGGTGACCTGCCGTGGCGGTTGTCCGACGACCTCAAGCGCTTCAAGGCGATCACAATGGGCAAGCCGATCATCATGGGTCGCAAGACCTGGGAATCGATCGGTCGGCCGCTGCCCGGCCGGCAAAACGTCGTGATTACACGGCAAGCGGGCTTCGCTGCTGATGGTTGCGACGTCGTCGCTTCGAAAGAAAACGCGATCGTAGCCACCGCCGACGCCGAGGAGGTCATGGTGATCGGCGGCAGCGAGGTCTACGGGTTGTTTCTGCCCGATGCGGAACGTCTCTACCTGACGCGTGTGCATGCCGAGGTCGAAGGCGATGCGTTTTTCCCGGAGATCGATGAGTCTGAATGGCGCCTCGTCAACGACGAGCCGCACCGGGCAGACGACCGCAACGCATTTGCTTATTCGTTCAGGACCTACGAACGAATCTAACCTCTTACCTGCACCACACGCGGCAGGCGTTTGTCGAGACGAACCGCGGTGAGTTGACGGCCCCAGACACACCCGGTATCGAGACTGATGAGGTCAGGGAGCACGATCAGGCCAAGCGCAGACCAGTGCCCGAAGACGACGCGCGTGCCGTTCCAGGCTGGCGCCTCGCTCTCGAACCACGGCCGCAGCCCCTTACGCGCACGCCATGGTGAGCCGCTGAACTTCAGTTCCAGCCGGTCATCCGCAGTGACCATTCGCATGCGAGTCAGGCAATTGATGATGAAGCGCAGGCGCTTGTAGCCGGACAGTTTCGCGGACCATTTGTTTGGCGCATTGCCGTACATCTTGCCGAGCACATTCGGGTAGTCATCACTCTGCAGGGCTGCCTCGACTTCGGCCGCGCGTGCAAGCGTCTTCTTCACTGTCCAACGAGGGTGTGTACCGGCGTGTACAAGCAAGGTATCGAGTTTCTTGTCGTAGTGCGCGAGCGGTCGCTGTCGCAGCCACGCGCACAGTTCTTCGGCGTCGCTGGCATCGAGCAACTTCTCAAGTGATCCGAAGCGATTGCCGAAGCGCACGGCGCCAGCCTCGAGCGCCAGCAGATGCAGGTCATGGTTGCCGAGCACGGTGATTACAGAATCGCCGAGATCTCGGATAAAACGGATGGTTTTCAGTGATTTAGGTCCTCGATTGACGAGGTCTCCGCTTAGCCAGAGAGTGTCTTTGGCGGAGTCGAAATCGATCTCGTCAAGGAGTCGCCTGAACGGATCGTAACAACCCTGCAAATCGCCGATTGCGTAGACGGCCATGTGCGCTCCTAGTGAAGCAATCCCGGTACAGCAAGCGTGAACGGTTCGATCGGTGCATCAAAGCTCGCGCCTTCGTCGGTTTCCATGCGGTACAGGCCCTGCATTGATCCCACGGGCGTCTCCAACACGGCACCACTCGAATACCGGAATCGCTCTCCGGGTTCCAGGTGCGGCTGTTCTCCGACGACGCCGTCGCCGCTCACCTCCTGAATCTTGCCGTTGGCATCGGTGATGATCCAGTGCCGGCTCAACAATGTCGCCGGAACGCTACCGTCATTTGAAATTGTGATCGTGTAGGCGAAGACGTAGCGGTCGGCATCGGGCTCGGATTGATCGTCGATATAGCTCGTTGCTACGTTGATGCGAATTTCACACAGCTGTTCATCCATGCGGGCATTCTATCCTGATTTTTGCCGGAGGTAATTGCTTAGTCGAACGTATTCCGCGATCGAAACCTGTTCGGGCCTCAGTCCCGCGTCGATGCCCGCCGCTTCGAAGTCCGGTCCCTCAACGAGTTTCTTCAGCGAATTTCGGAGTGTCTTGCGGCGCTGCATGAACGCGGTCGCAATCAGTGTCGAAAACCCGGCTTCGTCGTTGATTTCGAAAGTGTCGGGCGGCAGCGGATCGAGGCGTACGACGGCCGATGTTACCTCTGGCGACGGGTCGAACGCGTCCGGTGGCACGTCAAACAACGATTCGATATTCAGGTAGCAACCAAGCATGATTCCAAGTCGTCCATAGGCCTTGCTTCCCGGGCCTGCGGCCATGCGAACGACTACCTCTTTCTGCAGCATGAAGTGCATATCGAGAATCTGCTCACGGAATTTCAGCAGGTGAAATAGCAGCGGTGTAGAGATGTTGTAGGGCAGGTTGCCGACGACGCGTATGCGATCACCCAGGGCAGCAAAGTCGAACTGCAGCGCGTCGGCTTCGTGCACCGTGACGCTGGGGTTACCATCGTATTGTCGACGCAGGCGTGCGACCAGGTCGCGGTCGAGTTCAATGGCATGCAGATGACCGGCACTGCGCGCGAGCGCATCGGTGATAGCACCCTGGCCCGGGCCAATCTCGACAATGACGTCGTCGCTTGTCGGGTGCACCGCCCGAATGATTGCGTCGATGACACCCGGGTCAGACAGGAAGTGCTGGCCAAAGCGTTTGCGTGCTCTGTGCTTCGCCATTACGAAAGTGCCATGGTCTTGGCCAGTGCCACGGCGGCGAACAGGCTGCCCGCATCCGCTTTCCCCTGGCCGGCAATATCGAACGCCGTGCCGTGGTCGACCGAGGTCCTGATAATGGGCAGACCCAGCGTAACATTCACGGCATTGCCGAATCCGGCGTACTTGAGCACAGGCAAGCCCTGGTCGTGGTACATCGCGAGTACAGCATCCTTGTGGCCGGCGGCCGGCGTAAATGCCGTGTCCGCCGGCAGCGGTCCACGCAGCTTGAGTCCCTGCTCGCACAACTGGTCGATGGTCGGCGAAATAAAGTCGACTTCCTCGCTACCGAGGTGACCGTCTTCACCGGCATGAGGGTTCAGTCCGCAAACCACGATTTCCGGCGATGGAATACCGAACTTGTCCCGGAGATCTGTGTGCAGGATTTGCAGCACCTGCTGCAGACGCTCCGCGGTGACGTAGTCGGCCACCTCGCGTAATGGCAGGTGCGTGCTTGCAAGGGCCACACGCAACTCACCTGCAACCAGCATCATGACGGGGAGGGCCGCACCGGTCACCTCGGCAAGGTACTCGGTGTGTCCGATGAACTCGACGCCGCTATCGGCAATCACGCTTTTCGCCAGCGGTGCCGTGACCATGCCGGCGAAATCACCGCTCATGCAGCCTTCTGCGGCCGTTCTCAGCCCGTCCAGCAGAGTGCCTGCATTCGTTGTACTCGGGTTCCCTGGCGTGATGTCGGCAGGGAAGGGTGTGTCGATGATGCGCAGTCGATTATCGAATTGCCGCCGGTCGCCGACAATAACGATATCGTCAACGAACGGGCTGTTGGCAAGCGCGTTGCAAAGTTCAGGACCAATGCCGGCAGGCTCGCCGGCTGTAACTACGAGTGGCCTTTTAAGGTTCACACCCGGACGCGTGGCTAGATGCGAGGCTCGACAAAAGCCTCATCGCGCAGGCGCTGCATCCACAGCTGCGATTCTTCTTCCATCTTGCCGTTGCGGATCCGGAGATCACAATTGCGTTGCTTCAGGTCTTCGGTGTTGTCGTACACACGGCGTTCCTGGACTTCGAGAATATGCCAGCCAAACTGTGTGCGGAACGGGTCCGATACGACGCCAATCTCGCTGGACTCGATGGTCTGCTCAAATTCGGGAGCGTAGGAGCCCGGGCCCGCCCAGCCGAGTTCACCACCAAGATTCGCTGATCCCGGATCATCTGACAGCAGCTTGGCTTGTTCACCAAAATCCTCGCCGGCGCGAATCTTCTCGAGCGTTTCTTCCAGCCGTTGTTTTGCCGTGGCGTCGTCAATGATTTCGTCGGGCATGATCAGGATATGGCGTACCTTGGCTTGATTGACCTCGCTACGCTGGACGGCGCTGCGAAGGTCATCGACCTTGACGATATGGAAACTGCTCGCGGCGCGAATGGGAGGGGCTATATCACCGGCCTCCATATCCTGGAGAACGTCGGCAAATAGAGTCGGGACCTGTTGTCCATCCATCCAGCCGAGCGATCCGCCTTCAAGAGCCGTCGGCCCGGCAGAATAACGAGCGGCCAGTTGCCGGAAGTCGGCGCCGTTCTGAAGTTGTGCGTAAATCTGGTTTGCCAGTTCCTGGGTCTCGGTAACCTCTTCGGCACTGGCCGTTTCGGGCAACGTCAAGAGTATGTGCGAAAGTTCGTACTCTGAGTTGGCGACGACATTTCCCTCGAGGTCGGCAATACATTGCTCGATTTCGCGTTCAGAGACGTTGATGCTCTGGCCAACTTCGATACGTCTCAGTTGCTCAATCGTGATCTCCTCACGGAGCGCACGCCGAAACTGTGCGTAGTCGATGTTGTCCTGCGCGAGCATTCGGGGCATGTCCTCAAATGGTATTCCGCTACTCTGCGCTATCGCGGCGATTTGCTGGTTGAGCATCTCGTCCGAGATCTCCAGACCGATGCGCGAGGCGCGCTGCAACTGGATTTCCGCCAGGATCAGCCGTTCCAGGATCTGCTCCTCGAGTATTTCAGCGGGCGGCAACTGCATATTCTGGGCGGCTGCACGCTGGCGGATGGTCTCGATCTGCTCGGTGAGCTGGCTCTTCAGGACAACACCCTCGTTGACTATTGCGGCGACGCCATCGAGGAACTCGCCCGTCTCGGACAGCTCGTCAGCGAAGGTAACGGGCGCAGCTGTGAGTGCGACTGCGGCGCATAAGGCATTGAATTTTAACAATTTTTACTACCGGAGATCTGCGGAATAGCCAAGAATACCACGTTCGAGCATTTTGTCAGCTGCCGTGCCGACGCTTGCCATTCCCTTGAGTACAAATTGCAGACCAATTGACGTATCTCGAGTTCCGTCGCGCGTGGAAATATGACGGCGGGTTACGAGCCGCAGGCCCCAGCAACAGCTCTCGTACTCGACACCGTAAAACTGCTCGAGCTCTTGCTCGTCGCGGAATGAATAATTGTAGCGGCCGACGAAATTCCAGTTCCTTGTGATAGGCCAGGAGATTGAAATATCGCCCTGCTCCAGGGAATCGCGCCGGTAGCGATACGCCAGGTTCAGAATCTTGTTGCTGGCGGGCCGGTACTGGAAACGTGCCTCCGACTTGGCTGTGCCGTTGTCGCCGGTACCCCACTGTTGCCCGACGTCAAAGTTCACGTTCTCCCATAGCAGGAAACCGATTTGAGCGATGTAATCGGAACGTTCGAGTGTCGACGCCGGAACGCCGGGCAATGTGACCATTCGGTCGCCAAAATACCGGGTCTGGCCTATCGTTGCGGTCACGAGTTCGCGGCCCGTGTCGAGGTCAAGCACGCGGGTAGTGATACCGAAGCTCACCTGGTCGGTATCGCCAATTCGATCGAGACCGAGGAAGCGGTTCTTGCGAAATAGTTGCACCAGGTTGAGATCGGGAGTGATCGTATCGAAGACCGGCAGGTCGTCCTGATCGCGAAAAGGTATGTTGACGTAAAGTAAGCGAGGTTCGATAGTCTGGATACGATTCGAACCGGTCATCGCGCGTTCCAGGATCAGGCCAGTATCGACGCTGGCGATCGGAACCGTCCGGGTATACTCAGTTTCCTCGCCGGGTGCCGTGTTCGACAACGCGTAACGCGTGTAGTTGAACGCGATGGCCGGGGTGAAGAATGCGCCAGGCCTGGTAATCGGGACCTCAATCGACGGCGCCGCGTTGAAGCGCCAACCCGTAACCCCGGTGTCCCGATCAAAGTTGACGACGTCAAGATCGAGCCCCAGATCGAAAAGAGCCAGGGGCCAGTTTGTGCTCAGTAATACCTGCGGCAAGCGTCGATAGGGCTCGTCCTCTGGCAGGATGGCGTCATCGATTGTCTGGAAATCCTGCACCTGGGCAAACAGCGAAAGGTGCTTCGAGTAGTAGTCAAAACTCACGTGGCGATCGAGGTTCGTAATACTGGAGGCACTCAGGCTGCCGCCAAGATCCTCGAAGTACTGACTGTCGGACACTTGGCGGAATTCGATACGATTGCGCCAGCGATTGTCGAACAATGTGCGATGCCGGTACTGCACTTGATATCGTGACTCGTTCAATACGCTGTCGTCGGGCAGGTAATCCGCCGCGACACGGCCGTCGTTGCGTCGCGTCAGGTATCGAAACTCGGCCGCGAGTTGCAGGCCGCGCTCGGTCAGCAGGCGCGGCGTGAACGTTGCGTCATAGTTTGGCGCGATATTCCAGTACCAGGGCACACGAATTTCGTTGCCGCTGCGTGCCGAACTGCCAATCTCCGGGGTTAGAAAGCCCGACTTTCGCGCGTCACTGATCGGGAATGTCATGTGCGGAAGGTAGAGGATCGGTACGCCCTTGAAGCGCAGCTTCATTCCCTTCGCGGTTCCGACACCCGAGTTCGTATCGAGCAAGATCGACTTGCCTTCGATCAGCCAGTCTTCCGAGGCCGGCGGGCAGGTCGTGTACTCCACGCCGCCGAGCGAGAGCGTGCCGTTCTGATTGATCTCGAGAGAATCCGCGGCACCTCGGGAGTTGTTGCTGCCCAGCGAGAAATCGGCGCCATCGAAGCGGATGCGCCCTGTTCCGTAGCCGAATTCGGCGGAGCGGCTCATGATCTGCGTGCCCGGGTCCTCGTAGCGAACCCCGCCCTCGAGAAACAGCGCGCGTTGCTCCGGGTCGTATCGAGCCGATTCCGCCCCCGCGATCTTGTCGTCGCGTCGCAGCAGGACGCCGCCGCTCATGCTGGCCGTCGGGTTATCGCCAAACTGCGCGTCGAACCGGCCCGCTTCCAACTGAATAGTCTTCGGATTATCGAGCACGCTGGCGCGCAACGGCGAGTCCACAGCCAGGGGGCCGCCAAGTGATACGCCACAAGACAATTCATCCTCGCCGTACGCATGTGTCACGGCCAGCAATAGGCAGGCTAGGGTCAGTGGTTTGGCAGACAAAACGATGGTCCGGTCAGGTTTGGGCCGGGACTTGCGTGAACAGGATGTTATCAGGCATTGGTATTTGTTACCTTCGCACAGATCTTGAAGTGCTTCAACGCGTTACGGAGAGCTGTAATCGAGACTTCCACAATCCCGGACGATGCGCGCCTGGCCGCTCTTAAAGCCTGGACGGACGGTATCGACGTCGTTGCGGGCAGCGAACCCGTGCCCGCCTCGGCCGACGCGAGTTTTCGTCGTTACTTTCGATTGCAGTCGGGACCGAATAGTTTCATCGCAATGGACGCGCCGCCGCCCCAGGAAGATTGCCTGCCATTCGTAAAGATCGCGGGCTACCTTGAGGCGATGCGTCTCAACGCGCCCCGCATCATCGACGCCAACCTGGACGAAGGGTTTCTGTTATTGAGCGATCTGGGCTCGCGACAATACCTGGGCGAACTGCAGCATGACGCGTCGAGCGCGCCGGAGTTGTACAGCGACGCACTGGCGGCACTGGCGGCGATGCAGCGACGGGGCGCTGCCTACCAGGGTCTGTTGCCGCCGTACGACGACGAGCTGTTGCGTTTCGAGTTGTCATTGTTTCATGACTGGCTTTGCGGCACGCACCTTGGTATTTCGTTCTCAGAAGAAGAGGAAAGGGCCTGGCAGGATTGCTGCGATGTACTCGTCACAAACGCACTCGACCAACCGCAGGTGTTCGTGCACCGGGATTACCATTCGCGCAACCTGATGCTGACGGATGAGGGAAATCCGGGAATCCTCGATTTCCAGGATGCAGTTGAAGGTCCGCTCACTTACGACCTCGCGTCCCTGCTAAAGGACTGCTACGTCAAATGGCCCGCACAGCAGATTTGGCGGTGGGCACTGACTTTCTACGAAGCCCTCGATTCAACGACGCGCGAGCGAATCGATAAAGAGCGATTTCGGCGCTACTTCGAGTTGATGGGAACGCAGCGGCATTTGAAAGCGGCCGGAATCTTTGCGCGCCTGAATCATCGTGACGGTAAGCCCGCTTACCTCGAGGACGTTCCACGTACGTTGTCGTACATTGTCGACCTCAGCGGCCGCTATGAAGAACTCGAGTTCCTGATTGAGCTGATCGAGGAACGCGTCCATCCGGGGATGAAGGGGGACTCATGAGGGCGATGATTCTTGCCGCAGGCCGGGGCGAACGCTTGCGTCCAATCACGGACGAAATACCGAAGCCGCTCATCGACGTCGGTGGGCAGAGCTTGATCGAGCGTCGTCTCGAAAACCTGCGGTCCGCCGGCATCAGAACAGTAGTTATCAATCTCGGCTGGCTCGGTGACAGGATTGTCGAACGAGTGGGTACCGGGGCGCAGTATGGCCTCGAAGTCATCTACAGCCAGGAAGGCGATAACATCCTCGAAACCGGCGGCGGCATTCACAAGGCATTGCCTATGCTGGGTAGCGAAGCATTTCTCGTCGTGAACGGCGATATCTACACCGACATGCCTGTGCCTGAAGTGGAACTGGCGAGTGAGAGTCTCGGGCATCTCGTGATGGTGCCCACCCCTGATTATCGCGACAGCGGAGATTTCAATCTGGAGGCAGGGCTCATACGTAATGGAGTCGACGCCGCCTACACGTTCAGTGGCGTCGCCTTCTACCGCCCCGAGTTCTTCGACGGCTGTGAAGCCGGGCGTTTCTCCATAGCGCCGATGTTGCGTGCCGCAGCGGATCATGGGCAATTGTCGGGATCACTGTATGAGGGTTTCTGGGCGGACGCGGGAACGCCAGAACGCCTGGAGACGCTGAGGGCGAGTATTCAGACATGGTAGTTATGCCTATTTCCGGGGTCGAGCGCCGCTGCAATAATGCGCCCAAAATCTCCCTCGGCCCGCGTGAAAATCGATGAAGCTGGAACGGCTTGCAGTCATGACCCCCGTCATGCGAAAAGGCATGATCGTGCGTGATTTTTTCGAGGAAGCTGCGCGCTGCAACGTACCCGGCTTGCCCTACGGCGATGATCAGAACCGAATCGCCGGCCGAATCTCGATGCGCCACGTCTTCAAGAAAATAGCTGTCCCGGACAGCATCCTCGCGCTGGCAGATGCCATGGGAGACAAGACCGACAGGCTCGACCTTTCAGAAAGGAGAGTCCTGAGAGCGTTCGCTAAACCTGTCGAGACCTATTTGCTGGAGAACATCCCCCACGTGTCCCCCAAGTCATCGCTCGTCAAGGCGCTGGCAATCATGGAGGCACACAACAGCCACTACATCTTTCTTATCGAGAACGGTGAGTACAAGGGCGTTGTGACGCGCATGGTGATCGCCAATCGCATGCTCGAGTGCCTGCAAGAGATGGAGCAGGAGCGGGACCTCTCGGGGTCTCTGGGTTCTACCGAGTGAAACCCACCTGAGCCGAACGTAGAGAACATACAATGGAAGTCGTTTCTCCGGCAGTGACTCAATCCATGTGGATCGCGGGTGCGATTCTCGTTGCTGCTTATATCTTGATATTCACCGAGGTGGTCCATCGAACTGTGGCGGGCGTTATCGGTGCCGTGGTGATGATCCTGGTGGGCCAGGTCTTTGGCTTCTACTCGCAAGCCGAGGCTGTCCTGGCCATAGACGCCAACACGATGTTCCTGCTCACCGGAATGATGACGCTTGTGGTCATGCTGCAGCCCACGGGCGCGTTTGAATACCTTGCGATCCGTTTGGCCAAGCTGTCCAAGGGCAGTCCTGTCCGCCTCCTGATCTATCTGTCGACGCTGGTCACGGTTATCAGCCTGTTCCTCGACAACGTTACGACGATTCTCGTGTTTGCGCCGCTCACGGTCGTGATTGCGAGGCTACTTGGCGTCAGCCCCGTCCCCTACCTGATGGCGGAGGCGTTGCTTTCCGATACTGGCGGCGTTGCCACCCTGGTCGGTGACCCGCCGAATGTGATGATCGGTAGTGCCGCGAACATCGACTTCAACACGTTTCTGTTTCACATGGGGCCTATCATTTTCGTCGCGTGGCTGGCGACCATGGCTCTGTTGCTGGTCATGTTCCGTAAAGACCTGGCTGGGGAGATTGACAGCGCCCTCGACCTCGACGAGACCAAGGTCTTAAAAGACAAGAATGCGTTGATTTCGGTGTCCTTCTCAATCGGTGTCGTCATTGTCCTGTTCTTTATTCACCATCGCTACCACCTCTTTCCAGGCTACGTTTCCTGGATCGGTGTCGCCGTAGCGCTGGCGCTCGTGCGCCCGGATCCCGAGGAGATTCTCAAGGGACTGGACTGGTCGTTATTACTCTTCTTCGCTGGGCTGTTCATCATTGTGGGCGGCGTTGAAGGCTCCGGTCTGCTGGACCTGCTGGGGGAGAAACTGACGAGCGTCGCCCAGGATCCGGAGAACCTCCTGCTCACTGCACTGGTCGTCATGTGGGTCGCCGCGTTCCTGAGCGCGGCCGTGGATAACATCCCGTTCACGGTCACGATGATTCCCATCATCTCCCATCTGCAAACCCAGGGTGTCGATGTCATGCCGCTATGGTGGGCACTGGCGGCAGGCGTTGGGCTCGGCGGTAATGGCTCTCACATAGGTTCAACCGCGAATATTATCTGCGTCGCCGAGGCAGAGCGTACGCGCAATCCGGCCTACCGGATCACGCCGCTGTTCTGGTTGAAGAAGGGCACACCCGTCATGCTGGTGACGCTGATCATCACCAGTGTGCTGATGACGATCTTCTTCGACTACTACCGAGGCGTTTAAGCCAGTCCCAGGTGACCTAGCAAATGCGGCGTTAGTTTCTCTGACGTTTCCTCGAGTGGCAGGTCGATTCCGAGCCTGTGCAGGTCGGTCATCTCGAGTTCTTCGTAGCCGCAGGGGTTGATACGCGAGAAAGGCTCGAGGTCGATTTCGACATTCAGCGCCATGCCGTGAAAGCTCGCGCCACGGCGAATCCGGAGTCCGACACTCGCAAGTTTCCTGTCGTCGACATAGACGCCGGGCGCGTCGGCGCGAGCGGCTGCTGCAACGTCGTACTCGGCGGCCAGGTCGACCACACTTTGTTCCAGCGCTGTCACAAGCCGGCGTACACCGATGTTGGCGCGACGGATATCAATCAAGGGGTAGATCATTAGCTGACCTGGACCGTGAAATGTCACCTGCCCGCCGCGATCGATTTGTACGACCGGAATGTCGCCGGGTGCGAGCAAATGCTCCCTGGCCGCATTCAGGCCGAGCGTAAAGACGGGCGGGTGTTCGCAGAACCAGATTTCGTCGTGCGTGTTTTCATCGCGGGTATCGGTGAAGTCCCGCATTTCGTGCCACAGGGGCACGTATTCCTGCCAGCCGCGAAAGCGCGTCTTCACAACGCCATCAGGACGTCTTCATGATTCGTAGCGTCCTGGTAGATTGCGTCGAGTTGCTCCTGGCTCGTCGCAGTGATCGTCACGGTGACAGAAACAAAACGATCGTTGCTGCTCGACGCCAGCGCCACGGCACTATCGTCCACGGCACCTGCATGCCCTTCGACCAACGCACGAGCTGTCGCCGGAAACTCCGGCGTATTGCGTCCCATCAGCTTGATAGGAAACTTGGTGGGAAATTCAATTGCAGATTCTTCGGGCATGGCTACTCGAACCAGAGGCCAACGCTGTCTTTGGCGCGCTGCCAGAACGATCCCTCGGGATTGTCTTCGAGCGCACGCAAGGGAGTACTCAATTGCACATCCTCATCAAGAGCGATCGTGAGTTCGGCGACAGGCTGGCCAGAAGCCACCGGCGCCTCGACAATGGCCGGAATATCGAGCGTCGATTCGAGCTGATCGTACGTGCCACGGCGCACCGTGATGTAGAGATCTTCGAGAACGCCGAGTCGCGACACCTCGTTTGCCGATTTCCAGACCCGCGTCGTCGCGACTTCCTCGCCTGCTCTGAACAGCAGGCGCGTCTCGAAGAAGCGGAAGGCGTAATTGAGCAATGCCTGGCTGCCATCCGTACGCGCTTTGGTACTCGACGTCCCCATGACGACAGAAATTACGCGCATTCCGTCGCGCACAGCCGATGAGACGAGGCAATAGCCAGCGTCCTCCGTATGGCCCGTTTTCAGTCCGTCGACCGAGGGATCGCGCCACAATAACGAATTGCGGTTGCTCTGCTTGATGTCATTGAATGTGAATTCCTTAATCGCGTGCCAGGCGTAGTACTCGGGAAACTCCTCGATAAGGGCACGTGCCAGCGTAGCGAGGTCGCGAGCGGTCGTGATGTGGCCTTCTGCCGGCATACCGGTTGCATTCAGGAAGTTGCTCGAGTGCATCCCGAGCTGCTGAGCGTACTGGTTCATCATCTGTGCAAATACGCCTTCTGTACCGGCGATGTGTTCGGCCAGCGCGACGCTCGCGTCATTGCCCGATTGAACAATCATCCCCAGCAACAGGTCCTCGATCGACACGCGCTTGCCAACTTCCACGAACATGCGCGAGCCGGGCATGCGCCAGGCCTTCTCCGAAATCGTGACCTCGTCTTCGAGGCTGATCTGGCCCTGCCTGAGTGCAGTGAATACGACATAGGTGGTCATGATCTTGGTCAGGCTAGCCGGCGTCAGCGGCGTATCCGGATCCAGCGACGCGAGTTCCTTTCCGGTCGTCGCGTCCACGACGAGGTAACTCTTGGCGCCAATGATCGGCGGGGCGGGCGCTGGCATGGACGATTGAGCGTAAGCGCTTGATGCAAATACGAAAACGAGGATAAGAAATGCACGGGTCGAACGTTTGATCATGTGAGCTCTGGACAGGGTTGCGGACAGCTTGGGCGCGTATTGTACGCGGCTAATCGCTAATTAGGTAAGGATCGTTGATTCCAATGGCTTCCAGCTTGTCGACGAGGACATCGTATTGCATGACGTCGGCGACCGGCCCGATGCGAACTCGATAAAGTACACGATCGGGCGAGCGCTCCTCATGAATAAACGCATCGCCGATTCCACCCCGCGCAAGGTCGCGGAGGCGACGTTCGGCATTGGGCCGTTCGCCAAAAGCGCCCACCTGCACGTAAATGCGGTTGGCAGGAACAGCGGGCTGCGCGACGCCGGTCGTCGCCGGCGGCGGTGGTGGTGGCGAACTCACGCGAACCGGGCGATCGCCCCGGGGCTGGTCGAAGCTGATGGCCGTCACTTCCACGAGGCTCGTGCCGTCCTTGATCATGTCCAGCTTCATCGCTGCCGCGTACGACAGATCGATAATCCGGTTGTGGACGAATGGGCCACGGTCATTGACACGGACGACGATCGACCTGTTGTTGTTCAGGTTGCGGACGCGTACATACGTTGGCAACGGCAAAGACTTGTGCGCGGCGGTCATCGCGTACATGTCGTAGACCTCGCGGTTCGAGGTCAGGTTGCCGTGGAACTTCTTGCCGTACCAGGACGCGACACCCCGCTCCTGGTAGCCAATGCTCGAAGTCATCACCGTATAGCGTTTGCCGAGGACCTCGTACACCGGGCCATTGCCATACTTACTGCGTGCCTCGGGTCGAGGCACGGCGTCACCTGGCAGGTCCGGGATACGCGTGCTCCCCGGCGGCGGTCCGTCGTCTTTCACATTGCTGCCGCCGCAGGAGGCAACAGCGAGCAGGGCAATTGCCAGCAGCGGCAACCTAGCCCGCATCGGCGGCTACCTTGCGGGCGATCTCCTGACCGAGTTGATAGGCGGCGAGCGCATACATGACGCTACGGTTGTACTTGGTGATAACGAAGAAATTGTGAAAGCCGACCCAAAGCTCCGTGCCGTCGTCCCCTTCGAAGCTCAGCAACTCGCCCGCGCTGTCTGCGGGGAGATTCGTTGCGAACAACACACCTTTGTTGCTTAGCGCCTCAACCGTGCTGCTCGCCTTGAGCGTATTCTTCGGCTCCGGAACCGCTCCTTCCCAGCGGCTACTCAGCGTCGCCTGCGACACCACTTCTTCGCCGCTCTGCCAACCGTGCTCCAGGAAATAGTTGGCAACGCTACCCGCTACGTCCGCCCAGTTATTCCAGATATCTCGTTTGCCGTCGCCGGAGGCGTCGACGGCGTAGGCGCGGAAGCTCGACGGCATAAATTGCGGCCGCCCCATCGCGCCGGCGTACGAGCCGAGAGGAATCGTCGCATCGATCTCTTCCTCGCGCGTCAGGATCAGGAACTGCATCAGCTCATTGCGGAAAAACTTCGAACGCGGCGGGTAGTCGAACGCGAGTGTCGCAAGCGCATCAAGCACACGATCCCGGCCCGTAATGCGGCCGTAGTAGGTCTCGACACCGATAATTCCGACGACCATCTCAATCGAGACGCCGGATTCTTTTTGAATGCGCTCCAGCATCTCGCGATTTTCGAGCCAGAACGTTGTGCCGGCTGCAATGCGTTCCTTCGTAATGAAGATCTTGCGGTATTCGCCCCAACTGAGCTTGCGCTCGGCGGGTGAGGAGATCTTATCGATGATGGTTTGCTTGATTTCGGCCTTGCCGAGCAGGCTGGAGAGCGCATCGCGATTGAAGTCCTGTGACGCGACCATCTCGTCAATGAAGGCGGCGACGTTCGGCTGTGTGACGTCGACGAAGGTCTTATCGGCAGCATTCGAGCAGGAAACGGAGAGCAGAAAGATTGCCGCGACGGCGAGAAGGCGTTTTTTCATTAATGCGGCAACAATTTACGATGTGAGTGAATGGACATCAGAATACCGAAACCGGCCATCAGCGTCACCATCGAGGTGCCACCGAAGGACACGAGCGGCAATGGCACGCCAACGACGGGTACGAGGCCGGTAACCATGGCCGTATTGACGAAGACGTAGACCATGAAGGTCAGGCTGATGGAGCCGGCGAGCAGGCGGGAGTAGGTGTCGTGGGCCTGGGTCGCGATGTAGAGTCCGCGCCCGACGACAAACATGTACAGAACCAGCAGGGTCAACACGCCGAACAGGCCGAATTCCTCGCCAAGAACCGCAAATATGAAATCAGTATCGCGCTCGGGAAGGAACTCGAGCTGGGCCTGCGATCCGTTGGTCCAGCCCTTGCCGAACAGCCCCCCCGAACCGATCGCGATTTTCGACTGGATAATGTTGTAGCCAGCCCCGAGCGGATCGCTGTCGGGATTGAGCAGCGTCAGCACGCGCTGCTTCTGGTAGTCCTGCATAAATGTCCAAAGCACCATCGCGCCGGGGACGGCAAGCACGCCCAGGCCGAGCATGAGCCGGAACGACATCCCGGCGAGCACAATGACGATGATTCCGGAGGCGGCGATCAGCAGGGCTGTGCCGAGGTCGGGTTGTTTCGCGATGAGCAGGGTCGGCACCACGATCATGACAGCGATAACCGCCAGGTGCCAAAGCCTGGGTGGAATCTGCCGGTCGTGCAGGTACCAGGCGGCCATCATCGGCACGCCGAGTTTCATGGCCTCGGAGGGCTGGAAACGAACGCCAAGATCGAGCCAGCGCCGCGCGCCCTGGCCGACATCGCCCTTTGTAAGGACGAGGATCAGCAACAGCAGGCCGGCGAGATAGCCCCACGGCGTCCAGCGCCTGAGGAAATCGGGTGGTAACTGCGCCACGATGAGCATGGCGACGAATGCGACGCTGAGGCGAATGACCTGGTTCATCAGCAAGCGATTGCTTTCGCCAACGGCGCTGTAGAGAACGAACAAGCCGAATCCACAGATCAGAAGCAGCGCAACCAGCAGGGGCCCGTCGGCGTGCAGGCGGCGCATGATGCGGCCGAAGTCCGACAATGGCGCGGCCTTCGGCATGATCAGTCTTTGCGTATCGCTAAGGCGCATCGTCACCGTACCCGAGGTAAGCGTCCATAATCGATTTCGCAATCGGCGCCGCGACGCTGCTGCCGCTTTCGCCGTTCTCGACGATCAGGGCAACCGCGATGCGTGGGTTATCGAGCGGCGCGAAGGAGAGAAACAACGCGTGATCGCGTTGCCGCTCTTCGAGTTCAGCGTCGTCGTACTCTTCGTCCTGGGCGATCGATACGACCTGGGCCGTGCCGCTCTTGCCGGCCATTTCGTAGGGGGCACCGACCCCGACGGCGCGGGCCGTGCCACGTGGCCCTTGCATGACGTCATGCATTGCGTCGACGACGGTCGACCAGTAGAACTCGTTGCTGATTTCGACATCCGGCAGGCGTTCAGGCTCGACCATACGGCGTTCGTTGGTCAGCGCATCTTCGACTGCGGCGACAATATGTGGGCGAAAACGCTGTCCACGCGTGGCCAGTGTGGCTGCGGCAGATGCGAGCTGTAGCGGCGTCGCCAGCATATAGCCCTGGCCAATCGAGGCGATGACAGTCTCGCCGTGATACCAACGTTTGTCGTCCCGATCGCGAAACGCTGCACGCTTCCACTCACGCGAGGGCACCAGGCCAGAGCTTTCGCTGCCGAGGTCGACACCCGTTTTGGTGCCGAGGCCGAATCGATCCAGGTAGTCGTGCATCGCATCGATACCGATTTCGCGGCTGATCTCGTAAAAATACACGTCGCAGGACTGGGTAATCGCGTCGTGCAGGTCGACCGGGCCATGTCCTTCGGGCTTCCAGTCGCGGTAGCGATGCTCGTCTCCAGGCAGCTGGAAATAGCCTCGGCACAGGGTCTTGCGCGTCAGGTTCGTTGCGCCGGTTTCGAGAGCCGCAAGTGACAACATCGGCTTGATCGTCGAGCCGGGCGGATAAGTGCCTCGCACGGCGCGATTGAACAGCGGGCGATCCGGATTATCCCGCATCTCGCGATACTGCGACGTCGTCATACCAACCGCGAACAGGTTTGGATCGAATGACGGTGCGCTGACGAGCGCGAGAATCTCGCCGGTCCACGGGTCAATTGCGACGAGCGCACCGCGACGGCCCTCAAGCGCCTTGGTCGCAATCATCTGTAGATCGAGATCGATACTGAGGTGAACATTGGCGCCTGGGGCCGGCGTCAGGTCGTCCGGCAACGTGTCGAGTAGTTCGCTCGTGCCACTGGGCACCTGTCGCCCCCTGGCATTGGCAATCAGGTGTCTGTAGCCCGTATCGCCGTGAAGGTCCGCCTCGTAGCTGTTCTCGACGCCTGTCTTACCTGTGTGCGAAGTGCCCGCATAAGCTGCCGGGTCGAGGCGCTGCAGGTCGCTCGTACTCAGTGCGCCAACATAACCGACGGCGTGTGCCACAGCCTCGCCGTCCGGGTAGTGGCGCACGAGGCGGGGCCGAAAGTCGACGCCCGGGAAACGCGGCCGCTGGATCGCGAAATTGGCGATTTCCTCGGGGGTCAGCCGAAACTTGAGTGTAACGGGCTTGAATCGCGGACCGCTGCGACTGAGCTCCTTGAAACGCTCGATATCCTCGGCTTCAATCAGGTCAAGCGTCGCGAGGCGATTCAGCGTATCGTCGATGTCCCCAACCTGCTCAGGGATGAGTTCGAGCTGATAGGCTGGGAGGTTCTGGGCGATAACCCGTCCCTTGCGGTCGAACACGAGACCGCGAATCGGTGGCACGGGTTCGATGCGTACGCGGTTACCCTGCGATTTTTCGGCGAAGAGCTCGTGGTCGACGACCTGCAACTGTACGAGTCTCGCGACGACGGTGCTGAGCAGCAACAGCGACACCACGACCGACAGGATTACCCGGGCGATGAACAGTCGGCGTTCCGAATGGACATCCTTGATCGGGGAAAGAAGCGCACTCATGTCGACGTCGCTGCGACCACCGCTAGCCTCCCGACCGTGCCCGGTATCTCATGCCCGACAGGAACATGAACAGGAACGGCCAGATCAGCGTGCCGGTAATCACGGGCGCCCAGTACGCAATTGCCGGCGCAGTTACGCCGGCAACGCCGTTTATCCAGAACAGGAGGAACTGGTACATCGCGAGCAGGGCGAAAACGGTCGCCGACAATTGTGACAACGGGAATACGCGCATGAGCAGGTGGAAACGAACCGTGACGAAAACGATGAAGCACAGCGCCAGCGCATGCTGGCCGAGCAATGTGCCGTAAGACACGTCGAGCACGATGCCGACGATCCAGGCTGACCCGACGCTCCAGGTGCGCGGCAGCTGCATTGCCCAGAAGATCATGAGCAACGCCAGCCAGTCCGGACGAAACGCCTGGATCGAATCGGGCAGCGGCATGATAGTCAGCATCAGGCCCACAACCAGCGTGATGATGACAGGCAGGCGCTGCGACGAGCGATCTCTACTCATCGGCTTCCTCCTCCACCACGACCGTTGGCTTCGACCAGACGAGCATAACCTCGCGGACCTGGTCCAATGCTGCAGATGGCGTTGCTGTAACGTCAGCAAACGGTTCCTGTGGAATACGTGTCACCGAATTGACGACGGCAACCGGGTAGCCCGCCGGAAACGCACCGCCCAGGCCTGACGTGACCAGGAGGTCGCCGGCGCGAATGTCGGCGTTGTTGGGCAGGAACGGGAGATCGAGCTGGTCGATCTCGCCGGTGCCCACGGCAATCGTCCGCAGCCCGTTTCGATTTACCTCGACAGGCAGCGCATGGTCGGTGTCGCTGATGAGCACGGCTTGCGCCGTCATTACACCGGTCTCGATAACCTGGCCGACGACGCCGTCGGCATCGACGATGGCCTGGCCGTCGTAGACACCTTCCCGGCTGCCGATGTCGATGACCAGGCTGTGTTCGTAGGGATTGGCATCAACTGCCATGATCTCGGCAACGCGGACCTCATCGCGAACGCGCGTGCGGGCATCCAGCAGCGCGCGCAGCCTGGCGTTTTCGGCTTCGAGGGCTGTCAGGCGTTGCAAACGGGCGTTGGTCAGCAAACGCTCGGCCTGCAGGCGGCCGAGTTCGAGCTCGAGTTGATTGCGGGAGGTCGTCGAATCGCCCAGCCAGCCCCACAAACGCACGGGCGCATCGACGGCGAGGCGCAGAGGGTACACGGCCACACCAATGCCGCGGCGAATACCGTCGAGGTGATTCTCGCGGTGATCGAGGTACATCAACAGGATGCTGATGAATACGAGTGCGAGGAATCTGAGGCCCAGCGCGGGGATGCGGGCTGGATTCGAGTCATTTCCCCGGGATGCGACCATCGTTATCCCCGCCTGGGCCAGGGCCTGTTGCTGCTCTCGTGATGTGCCCAGCCGGAGGCCATTTTTTCGCCCGGCAAGGCGGAGAGAGCGTCGTGTAGCAACGCTACACGAGCGAGCGATAACACAGCTGGTGGAAAAATGGCCCCGGCCCTGCGGGTTGCCGCTGAAATAGTGCCACTCCGCGTTGCTCGTCGTTCATTTGGAACGACCAAACTACTCTCCTTGCGCCTCGATTGGCACTAATTCAGCGGCAACTGGACGCATCACGAGAGCAGCAACAGGCCCTACTCCAGTCCGAAGACGGCAGGACCGTGCTCGTCAATGAGCTCGATGACACGGCCGCCGCCACGGGCGACGCACGTCAGCGGGTCGTCTGCAATTACCACGGGTAATCCAGTCTCTTCCATCAGGAGTTTGTCGAGGTCGCGCAACATCGCGCCACCGCCGGTCAGCACGATGCCCCGCTCGGCAACGTCCGCACCCAGCTCAGGCGGCGTCTGCTCGAGCGCTTCCTTGACCGCGCCGACGATACCCTGCAGCGGTTCCTGCAACGCTTCGAGAATCTCATTGGAGTTCAGCGTAAAGCTGCGCGGCACACCCTCGGAGAGGTTGCGACCCTTGACCGAGATCTCGAGGACCTCCTGTCCCGGGAACGCCGAACCGATTTCATGCTTGATGCGCTCGGCCGTCGCCTCACCAATCAGGATGCCGTAGTTGCGGCGTACGTAGTTCGTAATAGCCTCATCGAAGCGGTCACCACCGATACGCACTGACGCTGCGTACACGATACCGTTCAGCGAGATCACCGCGACTTCCGATGTGCCGCCGCCAATATCGAGGACCATTGAGCCGCGCGCCTCGTGTACAGGCATGCCGGCGCCAATCGCGGCGGCCATTGGCTCATCTATAAGGTGTACTTTGCGCGCGCCTGCGCCTTCGGCCGATTCACGAATTGCGCGACGCTCAACCTGGGTCGACCCGTACGGTACGCAGATCAAAACCCGCGGGCTCGGCCGGAAATACCGCGACGAGTGCGCTTTGCGGATGAAATGCTGCAACATCTTCTCGGTAACCGTGAAATCGGCGATTACGCCGTCTTTCAGGGGTCGAATCGCCGTGATATTGCCCGGCGTACGGCCCAGCATGTTCTTGGCTTCCATACCGACCGCTTCGACAATGCGGCCGCCGCGGCCCGAGTCTTCGCGAATGGCGACGACGGACGGTTCGTCGAGCACGATGCCGTGCCCCCGCGAGTAAATCAGGGTGTTGGCTGTGCCCAGATCGATGGACAGGTCATTGGAAAAATAACCCAGGATATTCTTGAACATGCGGGACGGTGTCTCGAAACAGGATTAACGGCGTAATCTAACAATGCGCAGGACATTCCACAAGGTGCCATGTATTATTGCGTGCCCGCTACAGCGGGCGATGCAGATATCACTGAAAACACCGGAAAAACAGCGTGTCACTCGATAAAGATCAGGTCCAGCAGATAGCGACGCTGGCGCGACTCAAATTAGGCGACGACGAGTACGCTGAAAGCGTCGAAAAACTCTCGAAAATCGTCGATTTCGTCGACCACCTTTCAGAAGCCGATACGACAGACGTCGTGCCGATGGCGCATCCGCTCGATGTGGCCCAGAGGTTACGCCCGGACGTCGTGACCGAGCCCAATGAGCGCGATCATTACCAGGAAAACGCCTCATTCGTGACGGACGGGCTGTATCTCGTACCGAAGGTCATCGAATGATGGACCTGCACACGAAAACGCTGACCGAGCTCGCAGCCGGACTGGACAGCGGTGAATTCTCATCCGTCGAGCTCACGCAAGCCATGCTGGATCGCATTGCTGCGCACGATGAGGCGCTCAATGCGATGGTCACCGTGACCGGTGAAAACGCGCTCGCAGCGGCAGGTAAAGCCGATGCCGATCGCGCCGCTGGTAACATCGGGGCGCTCAACGGCCTGCCAATAATTCACAAGGACATCTTCTGCACGCGCGGGGTCAGGACGACCTGCGGCTCGAAGATGCTCGACAACTTCATTTCGCCCTACGATGCGACGATCGTCGAGCGCATGGCCAACGCCGGAGCCGTCGTGCTCGGCAAGTCAAACATGGACGAGTTCGCGATGGGCTCGTCGAATGAGACAAGCTACTTTGGACCCGTAAGAAACCCGTGGGATCTCGAACGCTCACCGGGTGGTTCGTCAGGCGGGTCGGCGGCGGCAGTTGCCGCGCGTTTCGCACCTGCTGCAACGGCTACCGACACGGGCGGTTCAATTCGCCAACCAGCCGCGCTCACTGGGACCTTGGGTATCAAACCAACTTACGGTCGCGTCTCGCGCTACGGCATGATCGCGTTCGCATCGAGCCTCGACCAGGCAGGCGTGATCACGCGTTCAGCCGAGGACGCCGCCAGGTTACTGGGCGTCATGGCCGGTTTCGACGAGCGCGACTCGACCTGTATCGATGAACCGGTCCCGAACTACGTGGCGGAGCTCGGTGATTCGATCGAGGGACTGAAGATTGGCATCGTGCGGCAACATTTCGACGAAGGGCTCGACGCCGACTGCGGCGCCAGGGTGAAGGACGCAATCGCGGCTATCGAATCCCTGGGCGCGACAGCCGTCGAGGTCGACATGCCAAACATCGACTACTCGGTACCGACATATTACGTCGTCGCGCCGGCTGAGTGTTCATCGAACCTGTCGCGCTTCGACGGTGTGCGCTTCGGTCATCGCGCCGAGAACGCCGAGGACCTGTTCGACCTTTACTGCCGTAGTCGCGGCGAAGGCTTCGGCGACGAAGTGAAGCGCCGCATCATGACCGGCACCTACGTCTTGTCGGCCGGGTACTACGATGCGTACTACCTGAAGGCGCAGCAGGTGCGCCACCTGATTGCGGACGACTTCAAGAAGGCGTTCGAGGAAGTGGATGTCATCGCCGGACCGACCGCGCCGTCACCCGCGTTCAAACTTGGTGACAAGGTCGACGACCCGATCACGATGTATCTCAACGATATCTATACGATCGGCGCGAACCTCGGCGGTTTCCCGGCAGTGTCGGTGCCCTGCGGCTTTGTGAACGACCTGCCGGTCGGTTTGCACCTGGTCGGCCATCATTTTGATGAGAGCGCTCTGCTGCGCTGCGCGCATGCCTACCAGCAGGCAACCGACTGGCATAGAGCGTGCCCGGAGGACTTCGCATGACTTGGGAAGTCGTCATCGGTCTCGAGATTCACACGCAGCTTGCGACGAAATCCAAGATTTTCTCTGCTGCGTCAACCGCTTATGGGGCGGAACCGAACACGCAGGCCTGCCTGGTCGACCTCGGTTATCCGGGCGTCTTGCCGGTCCTGAACGCGGAAGTTGTGCATATGGCGGCCATGTTCGGCCTGGCCGTGAATGCTACCGTTGCAGAGCGCTCGGTGTTCGCGCGCAAGAATTATTTCTATCCGGACCTGCCCAAGGGCTACCAGATCAGCCAGTACGAACTGCCGATTGTCGAGCACGGCGAGCTGTTCATTGCGGATGCCAACGGTGACGATAAACGTATCGGCATCACTCGCGCGCATCTCGAAGAGGATGCGGGCAAGTCGATTCACGAAGGACTCGACAAGTCGTCGGGCATCGACCTGAATCGGGCCGGAACGCCACTGCTGGAGATTGTCTCCGAGCCGGATATCCGCTCCGCGAAAGAAGCTGTCGCTTACATGCGCAAGATTCACACGATCGTGCGCTACCTCGGCATTTCGGACGGCAACATGCAGGAAGGTTCGTTCCGTTGCGACGCGAACGTCTCCGTGCGGCCCAAGGGTCAGGAAGAATTTGGCACGCGTGCCGAGATCAAGAACCTGAACTCGTTCCGCTTCATCGAGAAAGCCATCAACTTCGAGGTCGAGCGCCAGATCGACCTGATCGAAGAGGGCGGCGAGGTCGTGCAGGAAACGCGGCTGTATGATTCCGACAAGGACGAGACGCGCTCGATGCGCTCGAAAGAAGAGGCGAACGACTATCGCTACTTCCCCGATCCGGATTTGCTGCCTGTCGAGATCACATCCGAGTACATCGAGACAGTTCGGGGTCAGTTACCGGAACTTCCCGATGCCAAGCAGCAGCGTTTTGTCTCTGACTACGATCTGAAGAAAGACGATGCGGCGATCCTGACAAGCTCGCGCCCGGCGGCCGACTACTTCGAGGCTGCGGTTGCAGCGACTGAAGCGAAACCGCAACTCGTTGCGAACTGGGTTGTGGGCGACTTGTCGGGGGCGTTGAACAAGGACGGCCTGGATATCGGTGCAAGCAAGATTTCCGCCGAGGATCTGGCCGGGCTACTGACACGCATCCAGGACAACACGATCTCGGGCAAGATCGCTAAGCAGGTCTTCGAGGCGATGTGGGATGGCGAAGGCTCGGCCGACGAGATCATCGAAGCGAAGGGACTCAAGCAGATCACGGATACCTCGGCGATCGAGGCGGTGGTCGACAAGGTCATCGAAGCCAACCCGGGGCAGGTCGCCGAATACAAGGCTGGCAAGGACAAGTTGATCGGCTTCTTCGTTGGCCAGGTCATGAAGGAAACCAAGGGTCAGGCCAACCCGGGCCAGGTTAACCAGATTCTCAAAGCCAAGCTCAGCGGCTAGCCATGCCGGCAGATAGCGTTATCCCTTTCGGCTTCGAGTCGCTTCCTGTTCGCGGGGCGCTCATTCACCTGTCACGTTCCTGGCGGCGCATGCTGCGCGACCACGACTACGACGCGCTTGTAACGGAGACGCTCGGTCACGCAGCGGCGGCAACCGGGCTCATCGCGCAGAGTCTCAAGTTCGACGGTGCCATCACTTTGCAGATTCAGAGCAAAGGCGCATTGCAGATGCTGGTCATGCAATGCACGAGCGACCTGGATATGCGGGGCATGGCCGTGGCAGACACCGAAAAGGCGGCGACGAACTTCTCCGAGCTGACGACCGGCGCGCATTGCGCGGTGACCGTGGACAACAAGGAACGGCCTTACCAGGGCATTGTGGAGATCGCGGAGGATTCACTCGCGGCAAGTCTCGAACATTACTTCTCTCGTTCCGTGCAGGTGCCGAGCCACATCATGCTGGTCGCGAACGATGAACTTGCGGGAGGCGTTCTCCTGCAGCAGGTTCCCGGCCAGCCGATCGAAGAGGACGACTGGAACCGGCTCAAATTCATCGCGGCGACGCTTGCGACCAGGGACTTTGAAGGCGAGGCGGGCATCGAACTGATCGGCAAGCTGTTTGCGGAAGACGATGTTCGCGTCTACGAACCGCGCCCGGTCAGTTTTCGCTGCCGTTGTTCAGCACGCAAGACTGAAGATGTTCTCAAGATGCTTGGCGAAAACGAAGCCCGCGAGGCGCTGGCGGAGCAGGGCGACATCGAAGTCATCTGCGAATACTGCGGCCACCGTCGCCATTTCGACGCGGTCGATGTCGAACGGCTGTTCGCTGACAATGTTGTGTCCGGCCCAACCTCGGTGCAGTAGACGTGCGCGCGCTCTCGTTCCAGCTACAACGACAGGATAGCCCTGAGGCTGAAGACCAGGACTGAACTCTCGCTCGTATCGTAGGCGGGATTGAAGACGACCTGCACATCGGGCATGAGCGAGAAGTTCTGCGAAAGCTGGAACTTGTAGGAAGTCTCGAGCACCGTTTCATTGCTCAGGCCGCTCCCGTAAGTCTCGGCAGACGGCTTGGCCCAGCCGGCGCCAATTGTCCAGACCTGGTCAAATGCCTGCATGATCTCCACGCCGGCACTGACAGCGCTTTCGGCCGCAACACCAGCGCCGCCATCCGAATGACCGAAGCGCACGAATGGGAAGTACTTGTCGTTCAACTTGTAGGCAGCACTGACCGCCCAGCCTCTGCCTTTCGAGACACCGGCCAGCGTGCGAGCGTCTTTCTCCCAAAAGGTGAGCTGCACGCGTTTGTCGTTGCGCGCATCGAACGATGGCGTATAGCCGACTTCTATGGCCTTGAGCCATTCGCCTTCCTGCACCGTGTCCCAGTCAAAATCACCGCTGGCCGCATTCGCGTCGTGCATCTGGGCACCAAGCCAAATGTTGTCAGTCACGAAACCTTTGACCACGCCGCCGATAGCGCCGATGCCGGTCGTTGGTATCGACGGATTCAAAACAAAAGAGCGATTGAGGAAACCACGCGAGAATGTCTGGAACGGGAATGCGTCGAGATAGACGTCGAAAGCCAGGCGACCGACCGCATAGCCGGCACGACCGTCGGCGAAAAGCTGCGTCCAGTTGACGATAGGAATGTCGAGATCGAAGTTGTCCGAGTAGGCGAAGCCGGGGGCGAGCGCCGTAATGCCGGTTGCAGACCCGAGCGAGCCGGGAGCCTGGAAGTTGCCGAAATTGGAGCGGCTTTCAACCCGCCACTCGACCCGCCCCAGGTTACCGTTGTCGCGATTAAAGACGGTCCACTTTCCGAAGAACCGGAAAATGTTACCGAAGGCATCATTATCACGGCCGTCCAGGCTCGAACTGGCATCCTGGAACAGGACATAGAACTGTGCGCCCAGGGCCACACCGTGCTCGTCGTGGATGCGGCGTTTCCAGTCAAAGTAGGGTTTGAGGCCTCGCTGCAGGCCATCGAATTGATACGTCGACTCGAGCTTCTGGTCGTCGCGCTTCAGCGCAGAGCTAACACCGTCGGGGCCGCCGAATTCAGTCACCTTGGTGTAACCGGACTGTGTACCGTCATCTGCTTCTTGCTGGCTAAAGGCGGGTTGTGCCAGGAGCAGCGCGAGCAGGGATATCAGGAGTTTCTTCATAATCTTAAAACGCGAATCGGGCTCGGGTATTGAACATCCACAATGAACTCTCGTTCGGGTTCAGCGCGGGGTCCTTGATGTATTGGAGGTCTACTGTGATCGCCGTTCGCTTGCCGACTGGCACCCGGTAGAATGCCTCGATTGCATACTGGTCATCCAGTCCGGGACCAAACGTATCCTCATTAGGCTCGCTCCAATTCAGGCCCACGCCGAGCAACCCGGAAAATGCCTCCGTCTGGCGGCCCATGCCGACGCTCAGCGATTTCTGCAGCAAGCTCCCGGCCTCATCGGTGTAAGCGCCGCGAATGAACGGCATGTAGTTCTCATTGAGGTAACGCGAGTAGGAAAACGCCACACCCCAGCCCCCGGCAACGCCCAGCTCGTCCTGGCGGTCCTTGTGCCACAGCGTCAGATGCGTGTTGTCGAAGATGATGCGGTCCTTTGACGTCGTCCAGCCAATCTCGACGCTTGTGAAGTATTCGTTGTCGCTGAAGAAATTCTCGAAGCCTTCAAACGGTCGCGATGGGTCGCCGTTGGTGTCGGTGATGCCGCCGATAACGTACAGGTTGTCGGTGATCATCGTGCCGTAGGCGACGCCGACAGATGCGTCATTTGGCAGACCGATCGCGGCGCTGCCCGTACTGAATGCGAAATTCATGAAGTGCAGCCACGGGCTGGCGAGGGCAAATGCATCCACGTAGTCGGTCACGTCTAGGACGCCGGCGATCAGCGTCGAGCGGCCGTCGTCGAATCGCTGCCGCCAGTAGAAGTTCTGCGTACGGAAGTCACTGTCGTTGAATGGCGGCTCCTGCAGGCCGACGTAACCCATCTGGCCCAGTGAGAAGTCGAACGGTGACGTGTCGCCGTAGGCATGGCGATGCTCGAACTTCCAGACAAGCGAGCCGTTGCCGCTATCCGTCAAATCCCAGGCGCCGTAGACTCGCGCAATGCCGCCCGCGCCCGTGCTGTCGGATACGGTTTCATTGGCTGTCAGCACGACGCCCGTGTAGTCGATAGAGAACCCAAAGCCGTGCTCGTCACTGAGCTGTTTCTTCCAGTCGCTCCATGACAATTTGTCCTCGGCGAGTTGGTTTTCGACCGCGTTGGGGCCACCAAAGTGAGGCCCGGAAGGCTGCTGTGCTGTCGCCGCGGCCGCCAACAGCGAGAGTCCGCAGGCAAGAATCATACGTTTGGTCAGAATTGCCATGTTCATGAGGTTAGGAGTCATCCGTTACGTAGGATAGGGTCTTGATCGCTCCTAAACTTGACATTTTTGTCTTAGAATCTTTCTAAACCCGACAAGAAGGCCAAGAATAGTCGGCAGCTCGCTGCTATTTTATCGCGACTTGCCGCAGCCGAGCACGCAGCATAGATCAAGAAATATGACAAGCAACCTGCCACTGATTCGCCTGAGCGCCATCAATCCATTTCTCCTGGAGTTGCGCCAGCGCGGCGTCGACGCGTGCCCGTTGCTGACCGATCTGAACCTGCCGACCGCGATACCTGCATCTGATGATCTGTTTGTCGCGTCGACTACGATTTACGAACTCGTGGAAAAGTCCGCGGAGCTGGCCGGCGATCAATTTCTCGGATTTGCTATTGGCAGCCAACTCGACCTGTCGGCCTGGGACCCCATTGCCGCTGCCACGGAGCGGGCAACCTCCGTAGGCGAGTTGCTGACCAGGTTCTCGGTTAACGCGGCTGGCCACTCTACGGCGACCAAATTTTACCTCAGCACTGACGGCGAACGGTCTACATTCGGATTCAAGCGAGTCAAACAACCGCCGTTCCGTCCTGGGCAGAATGACGCCTTTTATATGGGATTCATGTCGCAGCTTCTGAGGCATGCCACCCAGGAACACTGGGATGCAGCGGAAGTAATATTCAGGGTCGCGGATCCGGCGTGCGTTCCGGCCAGCAAAGAAGCGTACCGCATTGCAAAGGGCGACAGGTCAGGAGTGCAGATTACATTCCCCTCACGGTGGCTGTTCGAGCGCTTCGGGAAGTCGCGTTTTCAGGCCATCGTCAGCGAGGAAACGCCGGGCGAGATTCCTCAGTCGCTAATTGACTCCGTTCGAAGCGCTTTACGCCATCACGTACACAGAAGCGAACTGACTGCCGACAGGGCAGCCGAGATTTGCGGCTACGATCGGCGCCGGTTGTCGCGGCAACTTCGCGAACAGGGAACAACACTGTCAAAAGAGATTGCAAAACTGCGCGCAGAAAAGGCGTCAAATGATCTTGCTACCACGGGTCAACGAGTTGCCGATATTGCACAGAAGGTGGGTTTCACTGATCCCACTGTTTTTTCACGGGCCTTCAAGAATTGGACCGGACAATCACCACGGGAATACCGGCGTACACACAGGGCGCCAGACTAAAGAGGACACAACAATGAAGACCGTAATGAAATGGTGTTTGAGAATGCTCACGGCAGCAGTTCTCTGTTTGCCGCTTGTGGCAACCGCGCAGGACGAGGCGCCAGCCAGGACACTGTTCACGAATGTGAACGTCTTCGACGGCTTTGCTGACGAGCTTGCAATGAACACGGATGTGTTGATTGAGGGGAATCACATCATCGAGGTTGGTCAGGACATCTCCGCGCCAGGAGCTACCGTGATCGACGGTGGTGGTCGTACCTTGACGCCCGGTCTGATTGATATGCATACGCATGTCACCTTTGAAACCACCAAAGGGACGGACGGCTTCAATCATTACGATTTCGGAGGTGCCGGCGCGATGGCTGCCCAGGCTCTGCGAGATAACATGTTGATGAAGGGCATTACCACTGGCAGGGACCTTGCCGGTAACTCAAGAGGCATTGCGAGGCTTATTCAGCAGGGCCAGTTGATTGGACCTCGGCTCTATACATCCGGTGGGGTGCTTTCTCCAACAGGCGGGCACGGCGACTGGGGAGGCCCGACAGACACGGAACGAAACCTGGATTACGGCGCGATGGTTGAGCAGTCCTACATCATCGAAGGACGTGATTCGGTAATCGAGGCATCACGCCGCAATTTCCGCAATGGCGCGCACTTTACGAAGATCATGGCGGGCGGTGGCGTCGCCAGTCTTTATGATCCCCTGGAGATATACGCAGCGACGCAGGAAGAAGTTGAAGCGGCGGTCGAAATCGCGAGCGACTACGGAACCTACGTGGCTATTCATGCCTATCACGATGGCTCTTACAATCGTTCGCTGGATGCCGGCGTCCGTTCCTTCGAACATGGATTTCTCGTTTCGGAGAAGACCGTAAAAAGAATGGCCAGGATGAAGCGGGATATTGCCTGGAGTTTCCAGTGCTTCATGAGCGTTGCAACTTTTGGTGACTATGACGCCATGCCAGAGTTCTTTACCCATGAACAAAAATTGAAAGGCGTGGCTGTGGGCAAGGGGGCGAGGAACGCGGCTGCCATGATGCTCAAACATGATGTCTTCATGATCGGCGGCTCGGATATGTTTTCTCCTGCATTTGGACCACGGATGAAGGAAGACATTACCTGTCGAACCAATATGGTTGGCTACCCGCCAGCGCACGCGCTGAAGATGTCCACCGGTAATGCCGGCATCGTGCTGAAATGGTCGGACGTTCTTGATCCGTATTCGACCTATCATATTGGCCGAATCGCGCCGGATTCTTATGCCGACATACTGCTCTGGGACGGTAATCCTCTTGTGGATATCGATCTGATCCTGGATGAAAGCAAACTGCATCTCATCATGAAGGATGGTGAGGTCTACAAGAACACGCTGTAGGGAGACTCTAGTCGCGCGGCGACTTTTCGGTGCCGGTTGAGTCAGCGGCAGCGACCCAGTCTTCAAGTCGGAAGAACAGCACAGTATCCGCAGAAGTTAGAGTCAGGTTCTTATTGGCGTCGAGTGTCGCCGCCGACTCGCTGCCGAGCGCGGCCTGCAGCTTGAGCTCAATACCGTTCCATGGCTCCGAGCACATCATGCGTGTCGTAGCCATGGCCTCGATCAGGAAGAAGCCATCGCGCAATACGGCCTGGCCGTTCATCTGGTTGCAACCCAGGTTGCCGGACACGCGCAGCTGCTCACCGAAGTCGAGCTCCGGGACTTTGCCTTGGCCGTCGGTATCAGGCAGCGGCTCCCCGTCGATGCTTTCGAGCACCCAGCGATGATGCTGCAGGTCTTCGGCCGTGATCGTGGGCTGGGCCATCGTGCACGCGCTTGCGAGCGAGCCCAGCAGCAAAGTCAAAACAACGCGCGTCCGCATCCGTGTAGTTCCTTTCCGTCCAGAAATAGGGTGACTGACACCTCAAAAGATTCGCCGCTCATTGTGTCCGTGCAGCGAGTGCCCCGAATCTCCACGACCGTGCCATAGGAGTCAAGCACATACTCTGTGCGCCGTTCCTCCTGGTAAACGATCGGCTCGACGTAGGGCATGCTGTGGCGGTTCGCGCCATAGTCGGTGACGAGCAGGATTTCTTCGCCGTTTGTGATCTCCAGCAGCCACCCGGGTTCCTGTCCGATCGCGCGAAAAGCCACGCCACGCAGTTTCGCCGCGTGCCAGACATCGTTGGCAGCCAGACTCTCCTCGCGTTCGCGGGCGGCCGAATCTGGTTCGCCGGAGCAGGCGACGAGCAGAGCTACCACCAAGGTCAGCAGGCTATGCGATCCAGTCTTTCTTCTCATAGGGCTTCATTTCCGGGGCTCGCCCGTGTTCCGATCGGCTATGCCGATGCCAATGCTCGGGTGATCCCGAGGACAAAGACAGTATAATCAAACCACAAAAAACGAGATCGAGAGCAACCTGCTTTGAGAACGATCCTGAACCACCTGGCGTTCCTTGTGGCCACGTTGGCCATCGCCGGCTGTACGGCAATGCCGGCACGGCAGGCCGCTGATGCGGCAAACGTCGTCTATACGCGAGGATCCAGTCATCACATGATCGCCGCCCAGGTCCCGGTGGATGCGGAGCGCGTGTACGAATCTTTCCTTCGGGTCATCGCTGAGCGCCCTGACATCAGCATCGTTACCCAGAAAGACGCCGCGATGATGCTCGAGGTGTCTCGGGACGATCTTACACTTACGGGCCAGGTTTCATCGCTGGGCGCAGGCCGATCGCTGCTGTATGTCTGGGCCGATGCGGGTGACAGCGGCTTGTCGGGCAGGGAGCTGAGTGAGAAAGCGGTCGCATATATTTGTGAAGACCTCGGCGTCAGCATCGAGCGTGTGGACTACTAGCATGCGACTGATCGCATTCTCTGCAATTCGCTTTCTCGTTCTTTGTATGGCCGCCGTGATTATGGCGTCCTGCCAGTCGCCGCAACCGACGACGGAACAGGTCCTGATCGCGCCGCTCAGCAGCGACGGCCGACCACAGGAAAGTACGATGACGCGCGAAGAGCTGGAGGATCACGTCCGGCGCTTCGCGGATCGTTATTTCACGCGAGTGACATTGACGGTAAACGAGTTTGGCAAAGCGACCGACTCCGACGAGCTGCGCGCCCTGATGCACAACTGGAAGACGGTCTCGCAAGCCTCTATCGTCGATATTGCCATCGGCCAAAACGCGGTGACCAACCTGCTCGATATGATGGTGATAACGCGTTTGTCGCGGTTGGTCGTCGAAAGCTACTGGATACCGGAAGAATTCGGTGAAGAACTCGGTGCGCCGTTTCGCCAGACGTACCTGGATCTCGAACAGGATATCTGGACCGTCGCAGACGATGTCCTGACGCCGACGCAACAGGATGAGCTGAGACAGCTAATCGACGACTGGTACGCGGAGAATCCCGACCAGATTTACCCGTGGTACGTGCGCCTTAGTGATTTCTCCGGCCAACGCGCCGCCAGTCTCGCCGCCGTTGAGCAGACCGGCGGTCTCCTCAGTGAAGTTGCACGGGCGAGGGAGGCTGCCGAGGAAATCCAGGCCTTCGGTGAGCGTGTGCTCTTCTACCTGCAACGTGCACCGATGATCACGACCAATGAGTTCGAGTCGAGCGTCGCGAGTTCACTGCAACAGCCACAAATCGAGGCGATGGTCGCCAACACCGACCGGTTCATCTCGTCCGTAGAAAAGTTCGTGGCCCTGATCGACGAGCTGCCCGATGAGCAGCTCGCGGCGATCGACCAGGCGATGGATCGGGTCGGCCAGGAGCGGCAGGCGCTCATGCAGGATTTTTCTCAGGCCGAACCTGGAATTAGAGCCGTCCTCACCGACGTGCGGCCAGTCGTCGAATCCATCGAACACATCGTCCAGTTGGCGAAGACGCCTAAGCCCGGGGCCAAGCCCTTTGATATCACCCAGTACACGGAATTGGTCCGGGAAGCAGAGGGAACTGCCAGGGAGCTGAGCCTGCTGCTGGAGGCCTTGCGCGAGGTCGCCGCTGACGAACAGGGCCTGAAGGCGCTTGTGGGCGAGCTTGTCGCCGCCGAACAGGTCATCGCCAGGCAGACCTTCTGGTACTTGCTGGCCCTGATTGCTGCGTTCTTCGTCATGTTGCTTATCTACCGTGTCGTCGCGAGCCGCGTGGTTCGCAACTAGGTTCTACCGTTCACACCCTTTTTGCTGCAGCTTGTGTATACTGTTCGGCCCTAAATATAAAAGAATCTTTATATTTTTATATGAATAATATTCGTATATGAAAGCGTCGACGGAACATTTGCTCAGCCAGTTCAAGGCCCTGGCGGACCCGGTGCGGGCCCGCCTCGTCGCTTTGTGTGGCGTGGTTGACTGCAGCGTGTCGGAACTGACCCATGTGACCGGGCTCAGCCAGCCGCGCGTCTCCCAGCATCTCAAGCAGCTCATCGCCGAGGACCTGCTCGAGCGATTTCGCGATGGCCACTTCGTTTTCTACCGAGTCCCGTCGAATGACGCAGATTCACCGGCCCGGCGAAAGCTGCTAGCCCTGCTGCCTGACGATGAGCCTGAATTCGCGCGCGACCTCGAGAGACTGCGGAAGCTGCGTGGGGCGAACGAGCCCGGCGAAACGGTCGAGACGGGTGACGAACGTCTGCTTCACAAGGCACTCGTCGAATTGACGGTTGCCACGCCGCTTGGCGACTTGCTCGATGTCGGTTGCGGCCAGGGCCGCATTCTCAAATTGCTGGCGACGCGCGCGCAGCGCGTTGTTGGTGTCGACGTTGATTCGGATGCGCGGCGGCTGGCCCGTGCCGAGTTGCTGCTGGCCGGGTCTCCCAATTGTTCCCTGCGCCAGGGCGACATGTATTCGCTGCCGTTCGACGACGGGGAGTTCGACACGATCATTCTCGACGACGTGCTGCCGGATGCGGATCGCCCGACAGCGGTGATCGAGGAGGCGCAGCGGTTGCTCACGAAAGGCGGACGAGTCCTGTTGCTCGCAACTGTAAGTGCGGGCGGCGTTGAACGAACACGTAAACAATTCTCTGATTGGGCGGCGCAGACAGGTCTCCGACTGGCGCCGCCGCGGTCGATACCTGATAAGAATCCGGGCTGGATGCTCGGTGTGGCGACATTATGAACATCAAACATGAAAACCGGCCCGCAGTCTCCTTCGAATTCTTCCCGCCGCACTCCGAGAAGATGGAAGCGACGATGTGGCAGTCGATCGATCGTCTCGCCGCACTCGAGCCTAGCTTCGTGTCCGTTACTTATGGGGCGGACGGCTCGACTCGCGAGCGAACCCACAACGCGGTCGAGCGCATCATCAAAGAGACAGACCTCACGGTTGCGCCGCACCTGACCTGCATCGGTGCGAGCCGAGGCGAGATCGATGATATTGCTCGCGAGTACTGGGATATGGGCGTTCGCCACCTCGTGGCCTTGCGCGGCGATGCGCCCAAAGACGCCGATCATTACGAGCCGCGTCCGGATGGTTATGCTTACGCCTCCGACCTCGTCGAAGGGCTCAAGAAGATCGGCGACTTCGAGATCTCGGTCGCGGCGTACCCGGAGGTTCATCCCGAAGCGCCGAGTGCCGAGTTCGATCTCGACAACCTGAAACGCAAACTCGATGCGGGCGCGATCCGTGCGATTACGCAATTCTTTTTCGATTCCAACGCCTTCCTGGACTTCCGTGATCGATGCGCGGCTGCAGGCATCGACGCACCGATCGTGCCGGGCATCCTGCCGATCACGCGTTTCCCACAGCTCGAAAGTTTTGCCGCGGCTTGCGGTGCGAGCGTGCCTGACTGGTTGCGCGAGTGGTTCGATGGTCTCGAAGACGATGCGCAGACGCGCCAGCTGATTGCGGCGAGTGTCGCCATCAACCAGGTCCGCAGACTGCAGGCCGAGGGTATCTCGGAATTTCATTTCTACACGCTGAACCGATCGGAACTCGCGTTCGCTATTTGCCACGCATTGGGCGTGCGCCCCGATCACCCAGGAAGCTGAGCAGGAACCATGGAACGCAAAGATAGAATCAACACGCTTCTCAATTCGCTCGATGAGCGCATCCTGTTGCTCGACGGTGCAATGGGCACCATGATCCAGGGATACGGGCTCGGTGAGGACGATTACCGTGGCGAACGGTTTGCGGATTGGGACCACGACCTCAAGGGCAACAACGACCTGCTGTCGATTACGCGGCCCGATGTCATTCGTGAGATTCACAGTGCATTTCTTGACGCTGGCGCCGATATCATCGAGACGAACACGTTTAACTCGAACGCGCCGTCGATGGCCGACTACGGCATGGAGTCGCTGGTTACCGAGTTGAACACAACGTCGGCGCGTTTGGCTCGCGAGTGTGCCGACGACGCTGCAGCGAAGACCGGGCAGCCACGCTACGTCGCCGGCGCTCTCGGGCCAACGAATCGCACGGCGTCGATCTCGCCTGACGTCAACGACCCGGGCTTCCGCAACATTACGTTCGACCAACTCGCTGATACCTACGAAACCGTTTCCGTTGCATTGATCGAAGGCGGCGTGGATTTCCTGCTGGTCGAGACGATCTTCGACACGCTCAATGCGAAGGCGGCCATTGTCGGCATCAAGCGGGCGTTTCGCGCGAGTGGTGTCGAGTTGCCCGTGATGATCTCGGGGACGATTACCGATGCGTCCGGCCGCACGCTCTCGGGGCAGACGACCGAGGCGTTCTGGAATTCTGTGCGCCACATCAAGCCGTTCATGATCGGCCTGAACTGTGCGCTGGGGGCAAGCGAGTTGCGGCCCTACATTGCAGAGCTGTCCCGTATTGCCGATACCCGGGTCAGCGCTTACCCGAACGCCGGCTTGCCTAATGAATTTGGCGAGTATGACGAGACGGCTGAGGAAATGGCCACCGTTGTCGGCGAGTTCGCCGAGAGTGGCCTGGTCAACATGGTGGGTGGCTGCTGCGGCACGCGGCCCGAACACATTCGCGCACTCGGCAAGGCCGTGGAGAACTGCGCGCCGCGCGCCGTTCCCGAGTTGCCGGCACGCTGCCGCCTCTCCGGCCTGGAGCCGTTCAATATCGGTCCCGATGACTTGTTCGCCAATGTCGGCGAACGCTGCAACGTAACCGGGTCGGCGGTATTTCGTCGTCTCATCGAAGCAGATGACTACGCAGCCGCGGTCGCTGTGGCCCGCCAGCAAGTCGAGAACGGGGCGCAGATCATCGACGTCAATATGGACGAGGGCATGCTCGACTCCGAGAAGGCGATGGTCACGTTCCTGAACCTGATCGCGTCGGAGCCGGACGTCGCGCGTCTGCCGATCATGATCGACTCATCCAAGTGGTCGGTCATCGAGGCGGGGCTCAAGTGCGTGCAGGGCAAGGCTGTTGTCAATTCGATCAGCCTGAAGGAAGGCGAGGAGGCTTTTATCGAGCAGGCGGAGCTGTGCCTGGATTACGGTGCAGCCGTCATCATCATGGCCTTTGATGAGCAAGGCCAGGCTGACACGATCGACCGCAAAGTCGGGATCTGCGAACGGTCGTACAAGGTGCTGACCGATAAAGTCGGCTTCGATCCGGCAGACATCATCTTCGACCCGAATATCTTTGCGATTGCTACCGGCATCGAGGAACATGCGAACTACGGACTCGACTTCATCGAGGCAACCCGCAAGATCAAAGAACTGTTGCCGCACGCCCTGATAAGCGGTGGCGTGAGCAACGTGTCGTTTTCCTTCCGCGGTAACAACGTCGTGCGGGAGGCGATCCACTCGGTGTTCCTGTACCACGCGATTCGTGCGGGCATGGACATGGGCATCGTCAATGCGGGCCAGCTTGCGATCTACGAGGATCTGCCCACCGAGTTACGAGATGCCGTCGAGGATGTCGTACTGAATCGCGATCCCGAAGGCACCGAGAATCTCCTCAAGGTCGCCGAGCAATACAAAGACCAGAAAAGTGGCGCCGCCGCCAGACAGCAGGATATGTCATGGCGCGAGCTCGAAGTTGGCAAGCGGCTCGAGTACGCGCTCGTCAACGGTGTGGACGAATTCGTCGTGGATGACACTGAAGAAGCGCGACAGGCAACAACGCGGCCGCTGGATGTCATCGAAGGTCCGCTGATGGCCGGCATGAACGTTGTCGGCGATTTGTTCGGTGCCGGCAAGATGTTCCTGCCGCAGGTCGTCAAGTCCGCGCGCGTTATGAAGAAAGCCGTCGGCCACCTCGTGCCGTTCATTGAGGAAGAGAAAGACGGTGAGATGAGTTCGAACGGCAGGATCGTACTCGCGACGGTAAAGGGGGACGTGCACGATATCGGCAAGAACATCGTCGGCGTCGTCCTGCAGTGCAATAACTTCGAAGTCATCGATCTCGGAGTCATGGTCTCCTGCGACAAGATTCTCGAAGCGGCTCAGCGTGAGAACGCGAATATCATCGGGCTGTCCGGGCTGATTACCCCGTCGCTCGATGAGATGGTTCATGTTGCCAGCGAGATGCAACGCCTCGACTATGATCTGCCGTTGCTAATCGGCGGAGCGACGACATCGCCGGCCCATACTGCGGTCAAAATCGAGCCGCGCTACGAAGGTCCTGTGATCTACGTGAAAGACGCGTCGCGCTCGGTGGGCGTTGCGCAGGCGCTGATCGAACCCGGCACGCGGGACGAGATCGTCGCAAAGACGCGCCGCGACAATGCCCGCCGCCGTGATCAGCACGCCAATAAGAAGCGGCTCAAGCCGCAGATATCCCTGGCACAGGCGCGCAACCGTGGGCATGAGATTGACTGGGCGTCCTACACCCCGCCTGCCCCGACGTTTACCGGGAATCGAGTGTTCGACGACATCGACCTCGCGGTTCTTCGCGACTACATCGACTGGATGCCGTTCTTCAATGCCTGGGAGTTCCACGGCAAGTTCCCGCAGATCCTTGAGGACAAGGTCGTCGGCGAGGCTGCAACGTCGCTGTTCGAAGACGCGCAGGTAATGCTCGACAAGATCATCGACGAGAATTGGCTGACGGCGCGTGCGGTGCTGGGATTCTATCCAGCCAATACGCATGCTTCCGACGACATCCTCGTGTACTCGGATGAGCAGCGGCAGGACGTTTCCCACAAGCTGGTGCACCTGCGTCAGCAACGCGCAAAAGCAGAAGGGCAGCCGCAATCCTGCCTGGCCGACTACCTGGCGCCGGCGGACAACGGTTACTCCGACTATATCGGGGCATTTGCGGTTACCGCGGGAATTGGTATCGACGAACATGTCGAGCGGTTCGAGAAGGCGCATGATGACTACAGTTCTATCGTTCTCAAGGCGCTTGCGGATCGGCTGGCTGAGGCGCTCGCCGAGTACATGCATGAACGCACACGCCAGGAGTTCTGGGCGTACGCATCCGACGAGGGCTTAAGCAACGACGAGCTAATCGCCGAACAATACCGCGGTATCCGGCCGGCGCCAGGCTATCCCGCCTGTCCGGATCACACTGAGAAAGCGACCATGTGGAAGCTACTCGACGTCGAAGCCAGCATCGGGCTGCAGCTCACCGACTCGTTTGCGATGTTCCCGACGGCGGCCGTCAGTGGGTTCTATTTCTCACACCCGGACGCAAAGTACTTCGCCGTCGGCAAGATCGATCGGGATCAGCTCGAGTCTTATGCCAAACGCAAGGGCATGAGCGTCGCGGAAGCGGAGCGCTGGCTTGCACCAAACCTCGGTTACGATCCGCACGCCAGCAGCGCCGCCTAGGCGAGGACGTTCCCTAGTGCCCGGCGGCCGCGCGCCTGCGCAGCTCTGTAGCTTCTTCCTTGATGTGCTGCAGGTCGCGGACCATTTCGCTCCAGCCATACCACAGCGCATAGTCCGGGTTGGCGTGGAACGCGCCCTGGAACGCGCGCATGCGGTGCTTCAGGTGCATCTCGAACAAACGTTGTTCGATTGATGTAGGTGCATCATGGAATGTCAGGAGATCCGGGAACGCGTGTGCGTAGGCTTCTGGTTTCTCCAGTACGCCTTCTTTATAGAGCGCAGCGATGATGCGAATAGCCTCGGCCAGCAGGTGATCGGCTTCGCGAATCAGGTCATCTGCTTTTGCGAGCTCTGCGCGCGAGAAATTCTCGGAGTGGCAGTCATTGCACACGTCAATCATCTTGTTGCGTTCACGATCGAAGTCTTCCTGCGTCAGGCGGGCCACGTCGGCAGCCTTGACGACATCGAGGCGGGCCGTCGGGTTGCCCTCAGGATCCAGAACACCGAGTGCCTGCAGGATAGTGACCTGGTCGGCCGCCCACTGTTCGTCTTCAGGCAATGGCAGGCGGACGGCGAGGAAGCCCCAAGCGGTGCGCACTTCATGATCGCCGTCGACCATGTGGCAGGTCTGGCAGGTCGGTGCCGGTGTCTCGCTGTCGAGAACGCCGTTCTGCGTCAAAAGGTACCGGACACCATGTTTCGATGCGGACCACATCTCCCACTGTGGGTGATCGAAGCCCATGTGGCAGGTTTGGCAGGCTTGCGGCTGTCGCGCCTCGACCAATGAGAACGTATGCCGTGTGTGGCAGGCGTCGCATGACGCGTGTCCGAACATGCTGCCTTCTTCCTTTAGCCGCGCGACCGTCTCTTCATCTTTCAGTCCGAGCTTGTGGCAGCCACCGCAGCCCTTCATGCCGTGAGCAAGGGACATTGGTAAAGCGTGCGTGGTGGGCATTGCTTCTACCGCCGCCCATGCCAGCGCATGTTTGCCCTTGGAGAACTGCTCGAGCCTTTCCTCATGGCATCGACCGCAGGTGTCGGCAGTAACCGTCTTTAGCTTGTCGACATCATCGGCTGAGGTGTGTTTGCCCTTGTGACAATCGCGGCAGCCGACGTCTTCGGTCTGGTGCCGACTGATCTGCCAGTCAGCAACGATGCTCCTGGTTTCGTCGCGATGGCAGTCCACGCAATCGTCGGCTATGGCGAATGGGGCGATCAGAGTAAAAACGATTGCAGGAACAGCGATTCTCAAAGCAGTCAGCATCTTGGTGCTCCCAATTATTCTTGTTGCCTGTTTGAAGTGACCGATGGTATGCGTGCGCGCCAATGTCGGCAATCAGTCTGCGGATATTACCTATACGCCACGGTATGATGGCTCGCAAGTTCAGAGGGAGGTGAGCATGAACTGGGATGCGTTACAGTGACGAAGAACCCTACGAAAGTTTCTCGCTTTTTCAGCCTGTTAGTGCTGCTGTCGTTCACTGCAGCGGCAGACGACTACACGGAAGCTTATGCCGATCTGGTCGCTGCGTACGAGCTCCAGAATTACCCGGCGATGGTCGTTGCAGCCGAGAAGTCACTTGATGCTCGTCCCGAGTACCCCGGCGCGTTATTCAATCTTGCATTTGCCCAGGCACTGGCCGGTGAATCCGAGGATTCACTGGCGACGCTCGAGCGCTTGCTGGCCAAGGGGATCGATTACAACGCCTACAACCTGGACGAATTCGCCGCCGTGCGCGAGCTGCCTGGATGGATTGCCTATATCTCCGGAATCGAGAAACTCTACGAGCCCGTTGGTGAGGCCAGCGTGGCATTGCAACTCGAAGACGGCTTATTTGTGCCCGAAGGCATTGCGCTCGACGAGTCTGGAAGCTTCTTGCTCGGTAGTATTCATAAAGGGCAACTGATTCGTGCGAACGGCGATGTCGAACTGCTCAGCGACAGGGCAGGCCACTGGAGTGTGTTCGGCATGCGCTTCGACGAGAAAGGCGATCTCTGGTTTGCCAGCGCGGCGGTGCCGCAGCTTGCGGATGTCGGCGGCAGTACCGGCAAGTCGGGACTGTTTCGCATCGATGTTGCAACCGGTGACATCACGCGCGAAGTCATACTGCCGCAGGAGGCAGATGAACAAGTTCTCGGTGACCTTGTCATCGCCGGTGACTCGATCTATTCAACCGACAGCCTGACCGGTGCCCTGTATCGCTACACAATCGAGACGGACAAACTCGAAACGCTGCTGGAGCCTGGTACGTTCGGTTCGCCACAGGGCCTGGTGTTTGACGAATCCGGTGAGCATCTCTATGTCGCAGACTACATCGGGGGTCTATACCGGGTATCGGTCGCCGACGGTTCGCGAGATCGTCTGCGCGTTCCCAAGCAGATCAGTGACCATGGCATCGATGGCCTGTATCGATATGGCAGCGAACTCATCGCGATCCAGAACGGTATACGCCCGCATCGTGTCGTTGCATTCCAGCTCAGCGATGACGGCCTCGCTGTCGAGGGAGTGCGGACACTGGCTGCTAATCACGAGCCGTTCGACGAGCCGACCCTCGGCGTAGTGCGGGGCGACGCGTTCTATTTCGTTGCCAACAGCCACTGGAACCGGTTTGATCAGAACAATACCCTTCCAGAGGGCCTTTCCGGACCGATCATTCTGAAAGTGAGTATTGCGTCACAGGAATAGCTTGACTTCCCTTATCAGAATGACTATTCTGCCCAACTATGAACCGGGCACGTACATTCGATCCCCACGCGACGCTCTCGCAAGTCGTTGATTTGTTTTCGTCG
>Ga0209456_10000018_pt1 | contig 79055 bp, 71 predicted proteins | sample COG_11_FD_184755 | JGI IMG/M metagenome (GOLD analysis project Ga0209456, IMG submission 184755) | Pelagic marine sediment microbial communities from the LTER site Helgoland, North Sea, for post-phytoplankton bloom and carbon turnover... | ecosystem: Environmental > Aquatic > Marine > Neritic...
CTGCCGCGACAGTTTCAGGGCAGCCTCGATGGCCTCGGAGCCGCCGCTGACGAGCAGCACCTTGTCCATCCCCGGCGCTCCCTCCGCAAGCGTTGCCGCGAGCTCTTCCATGACGTCGGTCGTGAAAAACGAAGTATGTGCGTAGGGCAGGGTTTCGATCTGTCTTTGCGCAGCGCTGATCAGGGCCGGGTGACTGTGGCCGAGGCAGGACACGGCCGCTCCGCCACAGCCGTCCAGATAACGCTTGCCGTCCTCGCCGATCACGTATGGTCCTTCGCCGACACTGGCACGCGGCGGCTGTACCTGCAGGTTCCTGTGCAGTACGTGGCTCATGTTCGCTACCAGTAGGCACTGATTCGGGACAACTGCCGCTCGGCTTCCGCGGCGATGCGAACCGCATCGCCACCCGCCTTCGATACCATCAGCGTGAGCAGCGCCTGCGTAACCGCCAGGGCACCTGTAAACGAGTGGTAAAAAGAGGTCGATCGGTTCTGCGTGATGATCGTATGTTTGGCAGCAGTCGCTGCCGGCGAGATGAGACTGTCCGTGACGGCGATAATCTTGACGCCCGCCTCGGCGGCGTATTCCACGGCGTCTATCGTGAGCTGGGTGTACGGCGGAAACGACACCACGAGCAGGCAGTCCTTATCGCTGATGCCCCTTAGCTGATCCGCGAATATGCCGGCCGTCGTGTCGAGGAGCTGGCTGTTGTCCTGGAACAGCTGGTACGCATAGTGAAAGAGAAATGCCGGCGCGTGGGCTCCGCGCAGCCCGAGCACGTAGACGCGACGACTCTGGCGCATAGTTTCGGCGGCTCTCGCGATGATAGCGCAGTTCTCCTCGGACATAGTGAGCGAGATGTTGTCCAGTTCCTGTTGCCTGAGTTCGGCAAACAGTGCCTCGTCATCGTCGCTTTCCCGATTCTGTATGTCCTGCATCCTTGCGGAGAATTCGGGTTCGGTCTTGCGGAGCTTTTGCCGGAAAGGCTCGCGAAGCTGCTCGTAACTTTCGAAGCCGAGCTCCTTGCCGAGGCGGCTTACCGTTGCGGGCTTCACGCCGGCCGCCGTCGCCACGGTTCGCATCGAGTTTAGTCCGATCTCCTCGGGATTCTCGACCATATAACGCGCGGCCTTCTGCAGCTGCGGGGTGAGTTTCTGGTACGAGTCGATGAGGTGCCGGATTGTGTCTGAGTATTGCTGGTCCACAGGATTAATGAAACAATTGAATCATCTAATCACTATACTGATTCATTCGTTGCTTTAACAGGGGGGATCGGATAACTTGATTACCGAACGTTATGAGACAAAACGACACCCCGTGTGTCGCAGAACAGTGCAAGTCTTTAACAGGGGGAAATACAAGATGAAGAGAAAAACCTTTTCACTGGCCGCTCTGGCGAGTGTGCTCGCGAGTACCGCGGCCGCGCCACAGGTTGCCATGGCACAGGACGACGAACTCATTGAAGAGATCGTCACTACCGGCACGCGCAGCGCGAAGCCGCGCTCGGCCGGCGACTCGCCGGTGCCGGTCGACGTCATCAGTGGCGACGATTTCACGGCCATGGGCAATACGGCCGACCTGACCGACAACATCAAGGCCCTGGTGCCTTCTTACACAGCGACGCCGGCAACGGGTGACGGCAGTGCATTCGTGCGGCCCACTTCGCTGCGCGGCACGGCGCCCGACCAGGTGCTGGTACTTGTCAACGGCAAGCGGCGCCATCGTTCGGCCCTCGTGCAGTTCTTCGCTCCCGCTGCGGGTAACGGCGCGCACGGCGTCGACGTCGGCATGATCCCGGGTCTCGCGGTCAAGCGCGTTGAAGTGTTGCGCGATGGTGCGTCGTCGCAGTATGGCTCTGATGCCATCGCGGGCGTCATCAACTTCATCCTGAAAGATGCAGACGAAGGCGGTACCGTCCAGGCGCAATACGGGCAATTCTTCGATGACGAGGACAGCCTGCATGTGGGCGCTAACATCGGCCTGCCGATCGGCAATCTTGGCTTCGTTAATGCCACGATCGAGTACGTCGATAACGACGCGCTCTCGCGAGGCATCCAGCGACCTGACGCGCAGGCGCTGATCGACGGAGGTAACACGGCCGTCGGCCAGGACGCGGTATTCGACGACGCGCCGCTTGCACAAACCTGGGGACGACCGGAGACCGAGGGAACGCGCTTCTTCGTCAACTCCGGCTTCGAGCTCAGCGGCTCTTCCGAGCTCTACGCACGTTTCAGCCTGGCAGACACGGATGGGCGTTATCGCTTCTTCTATCGCCCACCCGATCACTCGAGCCTCACCGATCATCGTGCCGATGGTTATACGGGACTGCCGGGCGGCTTCACGCCGTATCTCGATGGTGACCAGGACGATGCCAGCATCGTGCTCGGTATCACGGGCGAGTTCACGAGCGGCATAACGTACGACTTCAGCTACACCTACGGCAAGAGCGAGCTCGACTATTTCCTGAACAACACTGTGAACCCGGATGTCGATCTCGTCGGCACCTGCCCGGCCTGCGAAATTCCGCAGATGGGCTTCGACGTCGGCGGCTACGCGCAGGAAGAGAACACGGTCAACGCCGATTTCTCCCTCGCGATGAGCGACAACGTTCACCTCGCATTTGGCGTCGAGGCTCGCGAAGAGACCTTCTCGGCGTATGCGGGTGAGCCCGCCTCGTTCCTGGGCGCCGGTTCGAGCGGATTCCGCGGTGTCGAGCCCCAGAACGCGGGCGACTTCGATCGCGACAACGTCGCCATCTACGCCGACGTCGAGCACGACATCACCGACCAGTTCCTGGTCCAGTACGCCGCGCGTTACGAGAACTTCTCCGACTTCGGCAACACGCTGAACGGCAAGATTGCGGCGCGCTACCGCGTCAACGACTCGTTTGCGATTCGCGGCGCCGTGTCGACGGGCTTCCACGCACCGACGCCGGGCCAGTCCAATATCAGCACGATCATCACGACGTTTGACGGCGTGACGGGCGAGCAGGTGGAAGAGGGTCTGTTCCCGGTAGGCAGCCCGATCGCACTCGATGCGGGCGCAACGGCTTTGACCGAAGAAGAGACGGTCAATATCAGTGCTGGCTTTACGGCCGAGATTGGCGATTGGGTTTCGATCACGACTGATATCTACAGTATCGACGTCGATGACCGCATTTACCGAACGGGCGATATTCCGCTGGGGTCGGATCCGTCGCGCACGGTTTCCTACTACACGAACGCGCTCGACGTCGATCACGAGGGCGTGGAGGTCGTCGCTACGTCATCGTTCGACCTTGGTGCGGCCGCCATTGCAGACGTTTCGCTGGCCTATGCCTACAGCAGCGTCGATGTCGATGACCAGAAGCTGATCAGGGGCATCCAGCCCGTCAATGACGGTCTCGTCGAGGATATCGAGAACAACTATCCGGAGCATCGCTGGGTTCTCACCGGCAACTTCCTCGTCGGCGAGCAGCTCAATATCATGACGCGCGTCAATTACTTCGGCGAGCACTATGACGAACGCGGCCGCATTGGCGCGGCGACGGATCCGTCCGCAGAGATTGACGGTATTTTCTATGTCGATCTCGAGTTCGGGTGGCAATTCAACGAGAACTGGCGCGCGATTCTCGGTGGCGCGAACATCTTCGACGAGTTCGTCGACGAGATCGGCGCGCCCAACGCCAATCGCCTGAGCGTGGGCCTGCAGTATCCACGGCGCACGGTCGCGAACTACGAGGGCGGCTCCTGGTACCTCAAGGGCGTATACTCCTGGTAAGCGCCAACAGCTAACAGGGGAGCGGCTGTTCTCAGCCGTACTGAAGGGGCCGGTCGAATGACCGGCCTTTTCTTTGTCTAAAGCAGGCCTTTGTCGGCCGTTTGCTGCAGCTCTGTGAGGAATGTCGAGTTGTCGTAACGCGCGAGACTCAGCGCATCGGCATAGTCGGGCAGCTGCCTGTGGCAGATCCATGACGCGCAGAGACTGCCTGCCGCGCAGGCCGACATGCTGCCGAATCCCGACAGCGCTCCGATCACGAACGCACCGCTCGGGCCCATGGGTCCGATCAGCGGCCAGTTCTCCCCGGTCATCGTGTAGTAACCGCCATAGTGCGTGAACCGTGTCGGCGGCGTCTCGATGTACGGCCTGAGTGCCGGCAGGAACGCGGCGGCGCCTCTCATGGCGATCTCGGGAAACTGCGGATCACTCGCGGGTTCGTTGGCGAGATCCTGCTGCGGCTCGCTGACCCGCTCATTGTAAGCCCAGCCGAGCTTGACCCATTTGCTTTTGCCCTCGGGACGACAGTGCGTACCGCCGGGCATCTCCTGAGTCAGCCACGCGAGGCCCGGATCTGCAGCGAGTAGTTCGCGTTCCTCGTCGCTCCAGTTCAAGCGTTTGCGATCGAGGTCGATCGTGAAAGGCATGTCACGCGGTATGGCTTCGAGCCGGTCCTCGAATGCCACCTTTTGCTGGTAGATGTTATGCACCGGCAGGTCCTGCCCCAGCATCTTCGCAACCTTTGCCACGAACGGACCGGCCGCATTGACGACGACGTCGGTCCTGACCGTCTGCCGTTCGGCGCCGAGTGTGACCTCGAGAAGGAACGGGCCCTCCCCGGCGATTGCAACGACTTCTCCCGGCAGTCGTTTTCCACCCGCCTCCCGGAGCTGCTCCAGCATGTAATTGCCGAGTTGCTGGCCGCTGATGTCGCCACCGGTCCGGACGTGAATGACGTTCGCGATCTCCTCGCTCAGTGGTGGGTACCGCCTGGCGATCGAGTCCCGTCCGGCGCACACGTCGAGGTCGATGCCCGGAGGAAGACTCCCGATCATGTTGTCGATGTCTTCTTCGCGAGTCGCGAGCACGTAGCCGCGCGCCGTCATGTTGAACACGTCGTTGCTTGCAGTGGCGAGTGCGCGCATGCGTTCGATGCTGTCGTTCGTGAAGGCCGCCATCGTCGAATGCGGCCACCAGTTGCGATAGTTGTCGCCCGATTGCGCGCTCGTGTAACTCATGGGCGGCCGCGGATCGATCAGCAGCAACGATGATTTCGCATGGTCCACGCACAGCGCATGCGCCGTTGCGATGCCGGCGATGCCTGCACCGATAACGACGATTTCAACTTCGTGATCAGCTTTCGCGTGTATTGAGGTATGCCCTTTCCGAGATGTCGGAGTTGGCCGAGACATCTTCGAGGTAGCTGAAATACGACTCGCCGATTTTCGCGGCGGCAGGGTCCGATTCCATTAGCTCACCGACGATCTCTTTGCTGATCCCGCGCAGCAATTCGAGGACCTCCGTCGGAAACGGTTTAATCTCGACATTGGGATCTGCCGCAAGTTGTTTCAGCGACATGGCATTGCCGTGGGTGTACTCGGAAATGACGTCGATCACGATCGCCTGGCAGGTTGTCCTCACAATCTCCTGGAGGTCGGGTGGCAATGCGTTCCAGGCCTCCTTGCCGATGATCGCCTCGAGTCCGGGACCCGGCTCTTGCCAGCCCGGGTAGTAATAGTACTTCGCAGCCTTGTGCAGCCCGAACGAGGCGTCGTTGTATGGCCCGACCCATTCCGTTGCATCGATCGCACCGGTCTGCAGGGCCGTGAAGATTTCTGATCCGGGCAGGGTGACAGGCGTACCGCCGGCACGGCGCAGCACTTCACCGCCGAGGCCCGGTATGCGCATCTTGAGTCCCTTGAGATCGTCAACCGAGTTGATCTCCTTGTTGAACCAGCCGCCCATCTGCGTGCCCGTGCTACCGGCCGGGAACACGACCAGGTCGAAAGGATCATAGAGTTCCTGCCAGAGCTCGAGCCCGCCGCCGTAATAGAGCCACGAGTACATCTCGAGGTTGTTCATGCCGAACGGTATGGCCGCGAAGAACTGCGCGGCCGGGACCTTGCCCTTGTGGTAGTAGGCTGCATCGTGACCCATCTCGACGGTGCCGCGGCTCACAGCATCGAGCACCTCGAACGCGGGCACGAGTTCGCCGCCGCCGTATACTTTGATCCTGAGTCGTCCGTTCGATGCCGCTTCGACCCGGGTCGCGATGTTCTCGGGCGCCATTCCGAGACCCGGGAATTTCGGCGGCCAGGAGGTGACGCACGACCATTCGAAGGTCTCGCTCGCCGTTGCCTCGCCCGAGCAGTCACCTTCCTGCTTTGCACAGGCCCCCAGGCTGGCTGCTGCCGCGAGCCCCCCTACAAACTGTCTTCGTTTCATTCTTGCGCGTCCGCCCCCCAATTGGGGCTAGTCTATTGGCCCGGGCCTCGCTTGCAAGCTGCTTTTGGTGGGGGCATAGATTGACATTATTGTCCCACTATTCGACGCTTTTTATCATTTGGTAGTCAACTTACTACACTGTTAGAAGAAAAGGCCCCGATCGAGGGACCGGGGCCCACCTTCCCTGGAATGACGGCCGGGAGGCCACCGAGACGGCCCTCCCTGGCCCCACTTCGGTGACATTTTTGCGCCAATTTCCCACCCGCCAGCCAAAAGTCTCCCATCCACGCAGGTCACAGGTGCTTTATGATTCTCGGAATAGCGCCTACAAACGACCCGCTGACAACAAATCCGGAGAACCCACGCAGAAATGATAGGACTCATACAGCGCGTAACCGCCGCCAGTGTCAGCGTGGACGACCGGATCATCGGCGAAATTGGCCGGGGTCTGCTCGTTCTCGTGGCCGTTCACCGCGAAGACGAGGAGCGCGATATCGCGCGCCTTGCCGAGAGAATCCTGACCTACCGGGTGTTCCCGGACGCCACAGGCCGCATGAACCGTAGCCTCGAGGACGAATCCGCCGGGTTGTTGCTCGTGCCCCAGTTCACGCTCGCCGCGGACACGAAGAAGGGGACCAGGGCCAGTTTCACGAAGGCCGCCGCGCCCAAGAAAGGTGCAGAGTATTTCGACACGCTCGCAAAGCAGTGCGCCGCACGGCTGGAGACGGTTGAAACCGGCGAGTTTGGCGCCAATATGCAGGTAAGCCTGGTGAACGACGGCCCCGTAACCTTCTGGCTCGACACCAATTGAAAGGCAATTAAAGGCAATTAAGGGGACAGTTCACTTAATTATGAATTAAGTGAACTGTCCCCTTAATTGAACTGTCCCTTTAATTGGTGACATCGGTACGGTTTTGTTGCACGCGCGGCGGTATCATGAACATAATTCGCGCCCGGCGTACGCCGGTTGAGCACATCGATTGAATAATGGGGCCTCGCCCCAGGAGTAAGAAAATGGGCCTTGGAGGCATCAGTGTTTGGCAGTTGGTGATCATTCTCGTCATCGTACTGGCCATTTTCGGCACGAAGCGGCTGCGTTCGCTGGGCTCCGACCTGGGTGGCGCTGTGAAGGGCTTTCGCTCGGCCATGAATGAAGCCGAGGAGACGGCCGACCAGATCAGCGATTCTTCCGAAGACGCTGACTTCGACAACACCCCGGCTGAAGAAACGCGCAAAGAAAACGACGCCTGATCGAATTCAGCTATGTCCGGTATCGGCGGTTCGGAATTTCTGCTTCTCTGCATGATCGGGCTCCTGATCCTGGGGCCCGAACGGCTGCCGCGCGTCGCCCGCCAGATCGGCAGTTGGGTTGGCAAAGCCCGACAGATGACCCGCAGCCTGCAGCGACAACTGGAAGACGAACTCAACGCCGAGAAGAACCTGGGCTTCGACCCCAAGGAACTCAATCCGGAAGACATGTTCACCCCGCGGGACGACGACACTTATTCACCGCTCCACGAGAAGAAAGAAGCCGAGGCTGAGGCTGAGGCCCTCGCGGTCGATGAGGCCGACGGGGCCGATGAGGACGGCGAGGCCGAAGAACCCGGGGAGAAATCGGCCTGATGGCTGAGGTGGCAGAAGAAAGCACAGAGGATCTCGCCGAAGGCACGCTGATGTCGCACCTCGTCGAGTTGCGCAGTCGCCTGTTCAAGGTTTTCGGCAGCGTGTTTGCGATATTCCTCGTACTGCTGCCATTCTCCCGACAACTGTTCAACCTCGCCGCGGAACCCCTGATCAAGGTCGTTCCCGGTGGACAGTTGATCGCATTGAGCCCGGTCTCGCCACTGACCGCGACCATCATGCTGGCTTTCTACGCCGCGCTGTTCCTGGCGATGCCCGTCGTGTTGTACCAGGCGTGGGCGTTCGTGGCGCCGGGCCTGTACAACAAGGAAAAGCGTTTTGCGTTTCCCTTGCTTGCGACGAGCATCATGCTCTTTTATGCGGGCATGGCTTTCGCCTACTTCATCGTGTTCCCGTTGATCTTCGGTTTCGTGTCGGGCTTTACGCCCGAAGGCGTCGAGTACCAGCCCGACATGGCCGAGTACGTCAGCTTCATTATGCTGATCGTCCTGGTCTTCGGCCTGGCGTTCGAGACGCCGATCGCGACAGTGCTAACGGTCTGGACCGGGCTCACGACGCCCGAGAAACTCGGCAAGGCTCGCCCTTATGTCTTCCTCGGCGCGTTCGTCGTCGGCATGTTGCTTACGCCTCCCGATGTCATCAGCCAGACCGTGCTCGCGATCCCCGTCTACCTTCTCTATGAGCTGGGCATACAGATGTCGCGATTTTTCAAATCCGGCGACAAATAGTGTTTAATGGCTAGCCTTGCCGCATAACAGGGCCGGGTGGCACCTGCCGCAGCCGGGGGAAAAGTATGACTGATGGCGATGCCGCGACCGCGGAGGACTATTCTCACGACGATCAGCTTTGGGGTCACCCCAAGGGCCTGTACGTCTGTTTCACGACGGAGCTCTGGGAGCGATTTTCATTCTACGGAATGAAATACCTGCTGCTCCTGTACCTCACGAAGTACCATCTTTTCAGTGACGAAATGGGCTTCGAGGTGCTAGGCGCCTACGCCGGCCTCGTTTATGCCTTGCCGCTGATTGGCGGCATGCTCGCCGACCGCTTCCTCGGGATGCGCAAGTCCGTGTTGTTCGGCGGCATCCTGTTGTCGCTTGGCCACATTCTCATGGCGGTAGAGGGTTACCAGGCGATCTTCTACGCGGCGGGAACGACGCTGAGCGAGAGCCTGACGCTGGCGAGTGGCGAGGTTCTGGCTGCCGGCAGCGTCCTGGTCGAAGACGTCACGATGCGAGACACGGCAGCCTTGAAAGTGTTCTACCTGGCGCTGGCGCTGATCGTGATGGGTGTGGGTTACCTCAAACCGAACATCTCGACCATCGTCGGCAAGCTGTATTCGAAAGACGATCCGCGCCGCGATTCCGGCTTCACGATCTTCTACATGGGCATCAACATCGGCTCGTTCGTTGCCACGATACTCTGCGGCTGGCTTGGTGAGACATTCGGCTGGAAGTACGGCTTCGGCGCTGCCGGCATTGGCATGATCATCGGCCTGTTTACTTTCACGTACGGCCAGAAATTCCTGATGGGCCATGCCGAACCGGCTGAGCCCGAGAAGCTTAAAAAGAGTTTCCTCGGTCCCGTCAATCTCGAGTGGTCGATCTACCTGCTGACCCTCCCGGTGCTCGGGGTGGTCTGGCTGCTGGTGCAGCACGAGCCGGTCGTGCTGCTTACGCAGAACGTCTTCCTGGTTATCGCTATCGTCGCGTTGATCCTGTACTCGATGATTCACACGAAGAAGGACCAGGACAACAAGCTCGCTTACACGATTGCCGGCATTGCCGCGCTTGCCGGTGTTTACGCCGTCAGCGTCAACCTGGGGTTCCTTCCGGGCAGCGAGAAGCTCGCTGAAAACGTTCTTTCGGGCTCGGTCATACTGATCGTCGGTTTCGTCGTGTATGGCTTCATGACCCATAACTCCGCGGAGTTCGGCCGCACGGTCGTGCTCATGATCCTGATTCTCTCGACGATCGTGTTCTGGGCGCTGTTCGAACAGTCTGCCGGTTCGATGACGCTGTACGCTGATCGTGTGGTCGATCGTACGCTCGGCAATACGACGTTTACGGCCGCCCAGTTCGGCTCGCTCAACGCAGGCTTCATCATGCTGTTGGCCATTCCGTTTGCGGCACTCTGGACCTGGCTCGCTAAAAAGGACCTCGAGCCGTCGACGCCCGTCAAGTTCGGACTGGGTATTTTGCAGGCCGGTCTCGGCTTCGGCGCACTCGTCTTCGGCGCGCAGTTTCCGGACCAGGCCGGCCAGGTAGGAATGATCTGGCTCGTGCTTGCCTACCTCCTGCACACAACGGGCGAACTCTGCCTGTCGCCGGTTGGCCTGTCGGCCGTGACCAAGCTGTCGATCGGCAATGTCGTCGGCGTCAGCATGGGCACCTGGTTCCTGGCAACCGCGTTGTCCGAAACCGTTGCGCAGCGTATCGGCAAGATGGCGGCCATGGCTTCGAAGGGCGGCGAGGTAACCGATTCGGCATCAGCACTCGGCACCTATACAGAGCTGTTCGGCTTCCTGATGTGGTTCGGCATCGGCATGGGCGTGTTCATGATCATAATCTCGCCAATACTGCGCCGCTGGATGCACGGGGTGCACTAGCCTGGCGGAAGGCGTTCCGGCGCCACAGGCGCGACGGCGGCAGCCTGATTGAGTACACTCTGCTGCAAACAAGAAGCAGGGGGCTCCAATGTCAGAACAAAAAACGGCTGCCGCGAACGGCGGCTTTCTCGGCACTGTAGAAAGGGTTGGCAACAAGCTGCCTGACCCCGCGGTGCTGTTCATCGCGCTGCTGTTCATCGTCTGGGTATTATCCTGGCTCCTGTCTTACGTCAGTTTCGATGTTATCGACCCACGCTCAAACGAGCGGCTCGTAATCGAGAACCTTCTGACAGGCAGGTCGTTCACCGAATTCCTGTCCGTCATGGTCACGAACTTCTCGCATTTCCACCCTGTGGGCGTCGTGCTCGTTGCAATGCTCGGCATCGGCGTCGCCGAACACACGGGCTTCATCAATTCGGCCATTCGCTCGCTGCTCAATGTAACGCCGGCGACACTGCTGACGCCGATGGTCATCCTCGTGGGTATCGTCTCTCATGCCGCTGTCGACGCGGGTTACGTGCTCGTGATCCCGCTCGGCGGCGTGATCTTCTACGCGGCAGGCCGGCATCCGCTGGCGGGTATCGCCGCCGCGTTCGCCGGGGTATCGGGCGGCTTCTCGGCGAACTTCGTTCCGAGCTCGCTCGATCCATTGCTGCAGGGCCTGACGCAGGCCGGCGCCCATATCCTCGATACCGAAGTCGTCGTCAACCCACTCAACAACTATTTCTTCACCACGGCATCTTCGTTGCTGATCATCGGCCTGGGCTGGTACATCACGGACAAGGTCGTGGAGCCGCGGATCAAGAAGACCGAGATCGACGGCGACGCCGAAGACCTTCCCGAAATGCACGACCTCGCGCCGCACGAACGCAAGGGCCTGCGGTGGTCGCTAGTCGCCATGGTCGTCGGCATCGTTCTTCTTATCGTCACGGCCCTGCCGGAAGGCTCGGCCTGGCGCGCGGCGGATGGCGACCTGACTTCATCCTCGGCGCCGATGATGCGCTCGATCGTGTCTCTGATCTTCCTGCTGTTCCTGGTTCCAGGCGTTGTCTACGGCATCGTCGCCGGCACGATGAAGAGCTCGAAAAACATGATCGAAGGGATGACGCACTCCATGCACGGAATGGCGTACTACCTCGTGATCATGTTCTTTATCGCGCAGTTCGTATATGCGTTCGGGCAGTCCAACCTGGGTGTGCTGCTCGCATTGAAAGGCGCCGAGTTTCTCAAGGCGATGAATGCGGGCGCCTCCATCACGATCGTCGGCATCGTAATCCTGACGGGCTTCGTCAACATCTTCGTGGGCTCGGCGAGCGGCAAGTGGGGTCTGCTCGCACCGATCTTCGTACCCATGCTCATGTCTCTCGGTATCTCACCCGACCTGACGCAGGCCGCTTACCGGGTGGGCGATTCGAGCACGAACATCATCACTCCGCTGATGCCTTACTTCCCCCTCGTCGTGGTCTATTGCCAGCGCTACGTGAAGGGCACAGGAATAGGCACGCTGACGGCGATGATGCTGCCGTACTCCCTCTGGTTCCTGCTGACATGGACGATCTTCCTGCTGATCTACTACGCGATCGGGTTCCCGCTGGGCTTCGCGGCCAGCTACACGTATCCGCCAACCTAGGGGTTCGACATGCACGACTTCGAGAAGCTCGGCGCTTTCTATCTCGGCAAGCGCTACGACACTGACGCCGGCAAACTCACCGAGGAGTTCGTACTCTACGACTCCAAGGACCTGACCACGCACGCCGTGATCATCGGCATGACGGGTTCGGGCAAGACCGGGCTCGGTGTCGGCATTCTCGAAGAGGCGGCGCTGGACCACATACCTGTGATAGCCATCGACCCCAAGGGCGATATGGGCAACCTGCTGCTCACGTTCCCGAAACTCGACGCTGGCGACTTCCGGCCGTGGATTAATCCGCGGACGGCCACGGACAAAGGCCAGACACCCGATGAGTTCGCAGCCTCGCAGGCCGCGCTCTGGAAGAAGGGGCTGGGGCAGTGGGGCCAGACCGGCAAGCGCATCGCGCAGCTCAGAAAGAACGCCGACATGGCAATCTACACGCCCGGCAGCAACTCGGGCCTGCCCGTATCGGTGTTGCAATCCTTCAGCGCACCTGGGCAGGAGCTGATCGACGATGTTGATCTCTATCGTGAGCGTGTGCAGTCAACCGCGACGGGCATCCTTACGCTGCTCGACATTGACGCCGATCCCGTCGCGAGTCGCGAGCACATCCTGATCTCGCGGCTGCTCGACAACGCCTGGCGGGAAGGCCGCGATCTCGACGTACCCGGACTGATCGGCGAGATCCAGAATCCGCCGATCACGAAGGTCGGCGTCATGAATCTCGACTCGTTCTTCCCGGCGAAGGATCGCTTCGCGCTCGCGATGCGCCTCAACAACCTGCTCGCCGCGCCGGGTTTCGAGGCCTGGATGCAGGGAACGCCACTCAACGCGAAGGATCTCCTTTACACGGCAGAAGGGAAGCCGCGCATATCGATCATGTCGATCGCGCATCTCGACGACGCGCAGCGCATGTTCTTCGTGTCGATGCTGCTGAACGAGCTCATTGCGTGGATGCGCGCACAGCAGGGCACCTCGTCCCTGCGTGCGATCCTCTACATGGATGAGATCTTCGGCTACATGCCACCAGTCGCCAATCCGCCGTCCAAGAAACTGTTCCTGACGCTCTTGAAGCAGGCGCGCGCCTACGGCCTCGGGCTCGTGCTTGCTACGCAGAACCCCGTGGACCTCGACTACAAAGGTCTGTCCAACACGGGAACGTGGTTCATCGGCCGCCTGCAGACCGAGCGCGACAAGGCGCGGGTCATGGAGGGTCTCGAAGGTGCGAGCGGCGGCGCCTTCGACAAGCAGGCGATGGAGAAGACGATTGCGGGACTCGGCAAGCGACGCTTCCTGTTGCACAACGTGCACGAAGACGAGGCTGTCGTCTTCAACACGCGCTGGGTGATGTCCTACCTGGCCGGCCCGCTGACTCGCGACCACATTCGAACCCTGATGGCGAAAGCGAAGAAGAAGGTCGTGGCGGCCGCCATGGCCATGACCAAACCGAAGCGCAAGGGCCGGCGAAACGCCCCGGCGTTGCCGCCCGCCGTCGAGCAGTATTTTCTGCCCGCTACAACCAGCGACATTGTTTACTACCCGCGGCTTGTCGGGGCCGGTAACGTCGTGTTCTCGAGCGCGCGCTACAAGATCGAGGACGAACACAGCGTGCTTCATGCCGTGGAGTTTGAGGAGGGCCCGGTCGAAGTCGATTGGGACAACGGCGAGGCACTGGATGTAGCGGTCTCCGACCTGGAGGATGAAGGCAAAGAGGGCGCCTCGTATGCCGATTGTCCGGCAGCAGCGGCACATGCCAGGGCCTATTCCCGCTGGGGCAAGGACTACAAGCGCTGGTTACGGCAAAACGTGACCGTCAGGTTGTTCAGAAGCAAGCGCTTTCGTCTGACGTCCGGGCCCGGTGAAACCGAGGGTGATTTTCGTGCTCGCCTGCAGGACGCCGCGAGCGAGAAGCGCGACCTGGCGATCGCGAAAATTCGAAAGCGCTACGCGACGAAGGTAACGACGCTCGAGAACCGGCTCATGCGCGCGGAGCAGGCCATCGCGGTGCAGTCGGAACAGTCAAGCAAACGCAAGCTCGATACGGCGATCTCTTTCGGCACGGCGATACTCGGTGCCGTGCTCGGTCGCAAGAAGCTCTCGAGCAGCACGGCTACGAAAATGGGCTCGGCTATCAAGACGGCCGGCAGCGCCCGCAAGGAAGCCGCCGACGTCAAGCGTGCGAAGCAGACGGCCGAGAAGGTGAGGCTCGATATAGCGGCCCTTAACAAGGCGCTCGAGAAAGAGGTCTCGGATCTCGATACGTCTTTCGACGCCCAGGCGGAAGATCTCGACGAGATCGTCGTGCGTGCCCGGAGCACTGACATTTACCTGTCGGTAACCGGGCTATTGTGGTTGCCGTACACGGCTGACGAAACGGGGCGCCTCCGCCCCGCCTGGTAGAGCAGCTCTTTAATTTCCGGCCCGGATATGGGCCGGATGACAAGCATGGTACTGTGAGCTGGATATGGCCATCCGCCGTAACTTACAGCGTCACCTGCTCGTCTTCGGCACCCTGATCATCGTCGTTGGCCTCGTCGCCGCAACCGATACGCTGCACGACAGAACGCAGGAAATCATCGTCTGGACCGAGAGCATAATCTCGCAGGCACCGCTCCTCGGCATGCTCGTGTTCGTGTTGCTCGCCATGCTCTCTGCCATGCTTGCCTTCTTTTCAAGCGCCCTGCTGGCCCCGGTTGCCATATACGCCTGGGGAGAGGCGGGCTGCCTTGCGCTTCTTTGGCTGGGCTGGTGTCTCGGGGGTGTCCTCTCTTTCTCCATCGGCAGGTTCTTTGGCCGCTCAGCCGTTGCGGCAATTATCGGCGAGGAGACATTGGCCGGTTGGCGGAGCACGGTTGGCGAACGCACCCGGTTCATTCATGTGCTCCTCTTCCAGGCCGTCGTCCCTTCCGAGATCCCTGGCTACCTGCTTGGCATCCTGCGCTATCGCTTCTGGCTCTACCTGGCGGCCCTGGGCATAACCGAAATCCCGTATGCCGTTGCTACTGTTTATCTCGGGGGATCCTTTCTCGAGGGACAAGGCATGGTCATTATCCTCGTCGGAATCGGCTTACTCGTCCTTGCTGCATTCTCACTGCAGATTCATCGACGATTGGTGCGATCGGGGAAAATGAGGTGGTGACCTTTCGAATGCGGTCAGTCTGCAGGTGAGAGCTTTAACAGGCGCCCGGTACTATCGCGCCTGTCGTCCTCGAGCACCCAAAGCGTCCCATCCGGAGCTTCGGCGACGCTGCGAATCCGCGCACCCATCGGATAGCGTTCGACTTCGCGAGCCGCGTCGCCATCGAGTTCGATCCTCACAATTGCCCGCGACGATAGCCCGGCTGCAAGCGCGTGACCCCGCCATTCCGGGAACAGCTTGCCACGATAGACCATCAGGTCCCCAGGCGATATGACCGGCGTCCACCAGATTGCCGGTTCGTCGAATTCCGGCCGCGTATCGTGGTCCGGAATCTCGCGGCGGTCGTAGTGGTCCCCGTTCGAGACCACGGGGTACCCGTAGTTGCCGCCGCGAACGATAAGATTCAGTTCGTCGCCGCCCGCCGGGCCCATTTCGATTGCCCATAGCTGGCCGTCCAGGTCGAATGCCATGCCGAGCGGATTGCGGTGACCGAGTGACCAGATCTCTCCGTACACGCCTTCGTCATCAGCGAGCGGGTTTTCTTTCAGATAGTCCACAAACGGATTGTCATCGGGGACCGATCCGTCGTCATTGAGGCGCAGGATCTTGCCGACGTTGGACTGCATGTCCTGGGCCGGCGTGAACTTTTGCCGATCCCCGGAAGATATCCACAGGTAGCCGTCATCATCGAACGCGATTCGATGACCATAATGGCCGCGGCCAACCAGCTTCGGGTACTGGCGCCAGACGACTTCGAATGAAGACAGCGTGCCGCCGCCACGCTCATTGAGTTCCAGGGTCGCGCGTGCGACCGCGGCGCCGCGCGTGTCGCCCACGCCCGGCTCGACGTAGCTCAGGTAGACAAGATTGTTCCTGGCGAAATCCGGGTGCAATGCGACATCACCGAGGCCGCCCTGGCCGCCGTAATCGACATCGGGCACCCAGCGAAGCACGCCTTTCCGCCCGTCTTCGGACACGATGAAAAGGTTTCCTTTCTTCTCCGTGACGAGCAAGCGTCCACCTGGCAGTATCGCCATGGCCCACGGTTCGTCAAAAGATGTAATCGCCTCTGCCTCGAACGGCAAGTCGGCCTTGGCACATGCCGAGACGCTCAGCAGCAGGCTCAGCGTAATGATCAGTAGTCTTCGCATCGTGGAGTTTCCTGTTGTTCCCGGTCAGTCGCCTATGCAGGATCCGGCATAGGCCTTGGTAACCCCGGCATTGTCGAGCTGGCAGTCGTTATCGTAGGTAACACCGTCGATTCCGCAGACCGGTGAGAAGTCTCGCGGACAGTTTCGGCCAAGGTTTTCGCAAACGCCTGCGTACTCTATGCGTACGCCGCGTCGTTCCGCCTGGCAGGCGTTGCTATACGTCATGTCGTCAGATCCGCAAACCGGCACGAACAGGTTCGGGCAGGGGCGCATGCCACAAATGCCCTCGGTGAACGTCTGCACGCCCGCCTTCTGTGCATGACAGGCGTTATCGTAAGTCTGCTCGTCGTCGCCGCACACGGGCGCGAAGACCTTCGGGCAGTTATCGAGATCGCACTGATCCTTGCGCTGCACGGGCACGCGCTCGGCATCGGCCTCGCAGCGATTGATGAACGTGCGGCCGTTCATGCCGCAGACCGGTTCCCTGATGGAAGGGCAACCGTTGGGTGTGCAGGCGCCGAGGCCTGCGATCTCAACCCTGGATTTGGCCGCGAAGCATTCGTTGATGTAGGTATTGCCGTCGATGCCGCAAACTGGATCGAATGTTTCCGGGCACTCGTTCGACTTCTCCGGGCAGATTCCCTGGCTAACGACTTCGACGCCGGAGGCTCCTGCCACACACTCGTTGCTATAGGTCTGGCCGTCCGCACCGCATACCGGCACGTACTCCTGTGTGCATGCAACATCCTGCGCGACCGCCGTTACCGTGAACAGCAAGCCCGCCACGTACAGCGGTAATTTCTGAGCGACCTTGAGAATCATGAAATCAATAAATCCGTTTGACTGTCATTAGACGGCGCCAACTCCCTGCGGTTCAACGTATTCGTGCTACGCCCCAGAAGTTGTAACTGAGGACCCTGAGACCCGGAATGTACATCCTGTTGTCATCCTCGACGGCAAACCCGGACTCGTCGAGCAGCGCAGGAATATCGCGGTGCATATTGCACCCGCCTGCCAGTCGCTGCCACCCCGGATTGAGGCGTTCCTGCCACTTGTACACACCTTCGTCTAGCGCCTTGCCATGTTCACAGTATAGGAGGCGGCCGCCAGGTTTCAGGACCCGTCGCATCCCGGCCAGCGCCGGCATTACGTCGGGAATCGTGCACAGCGTGTAGGTCACGAGGACTGTGTCGACGCTGTCGTCCTCCAGGGGTATCTCTTCGCCGGGCAGATCGATGAGCTCCACGTCGACCTGTGTCTCGCGCAGCCGCTTCTCTGCGAGTCGGCGCATGCCCTCGGAAGGTTCGAGGCCCCAGACTCGCCCAACCTTGGTACTGTCGTAAAATGGCAAATTGAGACCGCTGCCAAAGCCGATTTCCAGCACATCGCCCTCGGCCCTCGGCACAATCTTCCGTCGCTGCCTGGTGGCGGGCCGGGCGCCGCACACGAGATTCGTCAGCCGCGGCAATATTTGGTCCTCGTACCAGCTCATCGAACGAGCTCCGAGATGCTGACGAGCTCGAAGCCTTCCTGCTCCAGCTCGGGCAGCCTCGCCTCGAGCAGATCGAGCGTCGCTGTATAGGGGTGACCGATCGCCACGACCTGGCCACGCTGCTGCGCCAGCCGCTTCATGCGTGCGAATTCGCGCTCGACCGTTTCCGGTGCACGATCCGGATCCAGGAACACGTCGCGTTTTACGGCGTCCACTCCGGCCTCGGCCGCGATCTGCAAGGCTACGCTGTGATGCGTCGTGTAGCTGTCGACGAAGAACAGGTCTTCCCGCGCACTGATTTCTTCCATGAGCCACTGCATGTGGCCCGGATGGCGCGTCAACAGGCTGCCGCGGTGGCTATTGATGCCTACAGCATGCGGCACCGACTCCAGCGCCTGCTCGAACACCGAGCCAACGCGCTCCCGGCTCATGTCGAGCTCGATGCCGACTGGCTCGTGGGGGCGCTCATCGGTCGTCGCCTGCAGTGGCAGGTGCACAAGCACCTCTTTGCCCTCTTGATGCGCCATGCGCGCAAGCATTGTCGCTCTTGGCGCGCCCGGGATAAAAGCGAAGGCCAGCGGTCCGGGCAGTGCAATCGCGCGTTGGCCTGCCTGCAGCTGGTAACCGAGGTCGTCGATGATTATCGCGATGCGTGCGTGCACGCCTGCCCCGGTGTGCGACGCGAACATCAGCAGCACGGCTGCCAGGGAGAACCTTGCGCGGGTCATTCGGCCTTGCTGTGCATCACCGAGCGAGGCTTGAGATACTCGAGTGCCTCGGCCAACTGCATGTCAGCCTCGCGATCAAGTGTCCCCGACAGGCTGAGGTCCGGGAAGCCCGGCGTGTCCTCCACGAGAAGGTCGGGCGTAATGCCCACTTCGTGAATCGAGTCGCCCGACGGCGTGTAGTAACGCGACGTCGTCAGCTTGATCGCCCGCCCCTTCGACAACGGCATGACCGTTTGCACGAGCCCCTTACCGAAGGTCTCGGTGCCGACGACCAGCGCCCGGTTATGGTCCTGCAAGGCGCCTGCAACGATCTCCGACGCCGAGGCAGAACCCTTGTTGACGAGCACGACCATGTCGGCGCCGTCGAGGATGTCGCCGCGATGCGCCGAGCGCGTAAACCGCGAATCCGGGGAGCGACCGTCGGCAGTTACGATGACACCAGAGTCGAGGAACAGGTCCGACACGTCGACGGCCGCGTCGAGCACGCCGCCCGGATTATTGCGCAGGTCGAGAACCAGGCCTGAGAGCATGCCGTCGTTGACGTCCTGCAGATGGTCCACGGCGCGGCCCAGTTCGCGCGCCGTGTTCTCACTGAACTGGCTGACGCGGACATAGCCGTAGGACGGGCCCAGGATTTCCTTGTGCACGCTCGCCACGCGGATGATCTGGCGGCGCATCTCGTGATCGATCGCGATATCATCGCGCAACACCGTGACCTTGACCCTGGTGCCGGCGTGGCCACGCAGCTGTCCTATCGTCTGTTGCAGGTTGTTGCTTTCGACCGCGATGTCGTCAACCGCGATGACCTGGTCGCCACTGCGAATGCCCGAACGCGCGGCCGGCGAGCCGGCGATGGGTGTGACGACCGTGACGGCGCCGCCAACCTCGCTGACTTCGATGCCGATTCCTGTATAGCTGCCTGTCGTGCTGATGCGGATGTCCCGGTACTCGTTCGCATCCAGGTACTGGGAGTGCGCGTCGAGATCGCTGACCATGCCGCGTATTGCGCTCTCGAGCAGCTCGGCGTCGTCGATCGGTTCAACATAATCGCGCTTTACGCGCTCGAGTACTTCAGCAAAAAGGCGCGCCTGCTCCCAGGCAAGTTCTTCCTTGTCGGGTTGCCTGGACTCGCCGATCAGTCCCCCGCCGACAGACAGGCTGAAGCCCAGCACGAGGCCAATCACTACAACCAGAATTGCACGGACTTTCAGTGACATACGGTTTTCCGGGCACCAGGACCGAAATCCTTTTTGGCACGACCGTCGACCTTAGCATAGCGACAGACAATATTGCGCGCACGTGATCAAGAATAGAGGCAACGGACACGACTTTTGTGGGGGCTGAACTAGCCGCCGGGCCGGCGCGTAACCCACTGGCGCGGGTTGACGGGGCGGGTGCCACGACGCAGCTCGAAATACAGCCCCGCCTGCGGCTGGCCGCCGCTGTCGCCGACCGTGGCGATGACATCGCCCGGCGCCACCCAGTCGCCGGCTTTTTTGAGCACGGTCTCGTTGTAGCCGTAGAGGGTCAGGTAGCCCTCGCCATGATCAACGATCACGATCAGGCCCATGCCGGCGAGCCAGTCCGCGAACGCGATGCGGCCATGATAGACGACCCGCACCTCGCGACCGCGCGGCGCTCCCAGCACGACGCCATTCCACTTGAGCTGGCCGCCAGCCCGCGGCTGGCCGAAGTCGTGCAGTAACGTGCCGGCGACGGGCCAGGTAAGTTTTCCTTGCAGGCTGCTGAACGGCTCTTCGGAGCTGATCGGGTAGTCCGAGAGAATCGTCGTCAGCTCGGCGATAAGGCGCGTGAGGTCTTTTTCCTGCAGCGCCAGCCGATCGACCTCCTGGCCTTCGTCGGCGATCTTCTGCCGCAGCTTCACGAGCAGGGCCGCGCGGCTCTCCTGCGATTCATTGAGGCGCGTAAGCTCTGCATAGCGCGTTCTTCCGAGTTCCGCCAGGCGTGCCTCTTCGGCCGCGATTCGTGCCCGCAGTGCCTCGAGCTCGCGAATCTGCTCGATGACGGCATCGATGTTCTCGGCGCGATAATCGTTGAGATAGCCGTAGTAGGCCATGAGGCGGCCGAGCGTCGCGGGGTCGCGCTGGTTGAGGAGCAGCCGGATCTTCTCCTGGCTACCGCTCATGTAAGCGGCGCGCACCTGGGCAGCCAGGGCCCCGGATTCCTCGTCGAGAACAGTTTCGCGGTCTGCGAGCTCGCGGTCGAGCGCCTGCTTCTTGTCGGTCGCGTAGCGCTGCTGCTTTTCGATGTCCTTTAGCCGCATGCGCTGCTCGGAAATCGCGATCTCGATCTCCTGCAGCTCGCTCGTCAGCCGGTCCCGCTCGGCGGCGCTTCTGTCCATGCTCTTCTTGAGGTCACTGATGCGCTGCCGGACCTCCTCGAGCTCGCGTTCCTTGATCGTCGTTAGCTTGTTGTCCTGCGCCTGGGCTCCCGCGACGACGGCGAATAGCACCAGGACAAAGCCGATTTGCCACCTCATGGCCGCGAGTGTAGAGCCTCGAGACTATTCCCGCCCGCGAATACGCGTATAATTCCCGGTTTTGGCACTTTCAAGGCGCGCTCCCTTGCGCCGAAATTATTGATTAATGGACAAATTTCTAGAATTCACGGGCAATCACGTGCTGCTCGTGTCCGCGCTGATGATCAGCTTTTTCCTGCTCGTGTTCTCCGAATTGCGCCGCAAGGCCAGCGGCCTGATCAACGTTGAGGCCGCGGATGCCGTCAAGCTGATCAACAATGACGCGGTCGTCATTGATATTCGCAGTGCGGACGCCTACGCGGGCGGCCACATTGTGAATGCAAAGAGCATCCCGTCCGACGAGCTGGATGGCCGGCTCGCGCAGCTCGAGTCTCACAAGAACACGCCGATCATCGCTGTATGCGACAATGGCATCACCTCCACCCGCGCCGTCAACACCCTGCGGGGTGCGGGATTCGAGAGCGTTTACGGGCTCAAGGGCGGCATGAACGGCTGGAACCAGTCCGGGCTCCCCGTCGTTACCGGCAAGAAGACTCGTAGCAAGCCAGGCAAGAAACGCAAATAACGTGGCTAACAAGGTGGTCATCTACGGCAATACGACCTGCCCGTTCTGCGGAGCGGCGCGGATGCTGTTGACGAAAAAGGGTGTCAATTTCGATGACATCCCCGTTTCCGGTGATCCGGAGATGCTGGCCGAGATGCAGGAGCGCACTGGCCGCAATACGGTGCCGCAGGTTTTTGTCGGCGATACCCACATCGGTGGGTTCGACGAACTATACGCTCTCGACCAGAGTGGAGAGCTGGACAAGCTGCTTGCCGCGTAGGCCGGCGAGCGATTATTCAAACAGACAGGAAAGACAATGGCAGAACAGGAACAAGCCGCGGACAAGCGCTTAAATATCAGCAAGATTTACACGAAGGACTTTTCTTTCGAGTCGCCGCAATCGCCGGGGATTTTTCAGCGTAGCGGCTGGAAGCCCCAGACCAACCTGAACCTTCGCAGCACACACAATCCGGCTGATGGCGATTTCCACGAAATCATCCTGACCATTACGGTCGAGGCCAAGGAAGAGGACACGACCATCTTCCTGATCGAGCTGCAGCAAGCCGGGCTGTTCGAGATCGTCGGCTACGAGGGCGAGGAACTCAAGGCGATTGCCGGCAGCTTCTGCCCGAACATACTGTTTCCGTATGCGCGCGAGTCGATCGCGTCGCTGATCCAGAGGGGTGGTTTCCCGGAATTTGTGCTACAGCCAATCAACTTCGACGCACTGTTCATGCAGGCGCAACAGCAGGCAGCCGAGCAGGCAATGGAGCTTAACTGATCAACAACAGCACGCCACAAACCGTTGCCGTAATCGGCGCCGGCTCCTGGGGAACGGCGCTGGCGCTGCAGTTCGCGCGCTCCGGGCACGACGTCAGGCTTGGCGGGCTGCTCGAGCTCGACGAACTCGAGGCCATGGTCGAGAAACGTGAGAATGTACGCTACCTGCCCGGCGCCGCCTTTCCGCCCAATCTCTCGGCGTACCCGAAGCTCGAGGAGTGCCTCAAGGGTGCCCGGGACATCCTCGTCGCGGTACCGAGCCACGGGTTGCGCGATACGCTGACGACCATCAAGCCTTTTCTCAGCACGGAATCTCGCATCTGCTGGGCCACCAAGGGCTTCGAGCTCAAAACCGGCAAGCTGCCGCACCAGGTGGCGGCCGAAGTGCTGGGCCCGGAACACCCGATGGCAGTCCTGAGCGGGCCGACTTTCGCTAAGGAGGTCGGAGAGGGTTTGCCCACGGCGATGACTATTGCTTCAAGCAATCACGCTTTTGCCGAGTCGCTCGCCGTAGCGATCTCGAGCGACACCTTCCGGGCCTATACGTCCGACGACATCATCGGCGTCGAGGTCGGCGGCGCCATCAAGAACGTGCTCGCTATCGCCGCCGGCATGTCCGATGGGCTCGGCTTCGGCGCCAATACGCGCATCGCACTGATCAATCGTGGTCTCGTCGAACTGATGCGCCTGGGCGTCGCGCTCGGCGCCAACAAGCAGACTTTCATGGGCCTTGCCGGCATGGGCGATCTCGTACTGACATGCACGGACAACCTGTCGCGCAACCGTCGCATGGGGTTGGCGCTGGCCAGCGGCAAATCGATCGAAGAGGCCCAGGAAGAGATTCAGCAGGTCGTCGAGGGCGTGCTCGCCGCCAGGGCAGTCAAGGACGTGGCCGACGAACTCGGCGTCGAAATGCCGATCTGTCACCAGATCTACCGAATTCTCTACGAAGGCGCATCGCCGCGCGAAGCCGTCGAGGCGCTCATGAGCCGCGAGCTCAAATCCGAGAAAGATCACTGAGTACGCCTGCGCTAAGCCGACCCTGATCCTCACCGAAGATACAGGTTTCGACAAGGACTACTCCGCGGACCGATTCTCGGAGTATCGCGAATCGACGCGTCTCTTCATGCCGGTTGCGGCGAGCGACGACCGGCTGCACGCCAAGACCGTCGTCTACTGCTTCGACCTTGCCGATGGTGAAATCGCCTACACCGAGTCGCTGCTAGCCGAGCCGTACAAGCACGAGTTTACCCGCAAGGAAACCCTCGTCTCTATCGGTGCGGACGGCTCCGTAACGATGCGGCGCGATCGCGAGATTCATTATCCGATCCGCCTGTTCTGGTTCGCCTGGTACACGTTTCATCCCGACACGGAACTCGTGACGGAAAGTATCGAACCGACCTAGGCTCCAGCCACGAAACCAAGCTGGCGCCACGCTTCGTAGACGACGACTGCGGCCGAGTTCGAGAGGTTCAGGCTGCGACTCCCGGCCTGCATCGGCAGCCGCAGCCTTTGTTCGGGCGGCACGGATTCGAGCACATCCTGCGGCAGCCCGCGTGTTTCGGGGCCGAACAGGAACGCATCGCCCTCTGCGTAGCGTGGTACGTCGTAACGCGTGACGCCGCGGGTGCTCAGCGCAAATGTCCTCGGACTACCGAGCGCCTCGAGACAGTTATCGAGTGACGCATGTGTGGCCACGCTGGCGAACTCGCGATAGTCGAGCCCCGCGCGCTTGAGCCGCGGCTCGTCAAGCTCGAAACCCAGCGGTTCGACGAGGTGCAGACTGGCTCCCGTGTTGGCGCAGAGACGGATAATGTTGCCCGTATTCGGCGGTATCTCGGGCTCATAGAGGACGACGTTGAACATTTAAGGGACAGTTTACTTAATTGCTCAATGTCGAGCGAAGGCTGCGGACAATTAAGTAAACTGTCCCCTTAATGTTCTGTAGAATGCCGCACGCATGGCCGGCACACCCGACAAATCGCTGCAAACCGAGTTCTGCGGCATGACGATGGCGTCGCCGATTGTACTGCTGTCAGGCTGTGTGGGCTTCGGCGAGGAGTACACACGCGTCGAAGGGTTCTCGAATCGCGATGTCGGTGCCGTCGTGCTCAAAGGCACGACCGGCAAAATGCGGCTCGGCAATCCGCCACACCGTATCTACGAGACCCCGGACGGCATGCTCAATGCCATCGGCCTGCAGAACCCCGGCGTCGACAAGGTCGTTGATGAGATTCTGCCGGGCCTCGATTTCAGTGAGACCCGATTCATCGCCAACGTCTCCGGCTCGACCCTTGAAGAGTACGAGCGCGTAACGAAACGCTTCGATGATTCGGATATCGATGCCATCGAGATCAATATCTCCTGTCCTAACGTAAAGGAAGGCGGCATACAGTTCGGCAACGACCCGGAGATGTCCGCCCGTGTCGTGGCCGCTTGCCGGGCACAGACGAGCAAGCCCATTATCACGAAGCTTTCGCCGAACCAGACCGACATCCAGACCAATGCACGCCTGTGCATCGAGGCGGGAACGGACGGCTTCGCCGTTATCAATACGCTCATGGGTATGGCTATCGACAGCGAGAAACGGGAACCCATCATCGGCAACGTGCAGGGCGGCCTGTCGGGTCCCGCGATCAAGCCGATCGCCTTGCTCAAGGTGCACCAGGTCTACACGGTAGCCAGGCAACATGATGTGCCGATCATCGGCCAGGGCGGCATCATGACCGCAAGCGATGCGCTTGAATTCATGATCGCCGGCGCCGCTGCGGTTGGCGTGGGCACGGCGTTGTTCTACGACCCGCTCGTGTGCACGAAAATCAACGACGGTATTGCCGACTATCTCGTGCGCCACAAGATGTCGTCTGTGAAGGACCTGATCGGATCGCTGAGCTAAGTCGTGAGCGATAACGCGTGAACACGGTTAAGGCAGCATTTGCCGTCGCATGCGTCGTTGCGCAGGTCCTCTTCTTTATCGGCATCCTGTTCTTGTTCTGGGACCTGTACGGATTGCGTTTTGTAATCACACCCGCGATGGAGAAGGACCTGATGCTGCTGGCGCCCTATGTCAAGGCAACGGCGATCTCCTATTGGCCGGTCTATGGCATCGGCCTGCTGGCCGCCATCGTCCATGTCGTGTTGGTGTCGCGATTTGAGTATCGAGCAACGTGGTTTCTTAAAGTCACCCGGGTCGTTTCGTGGTTCTGGATGCCGCTCATCCCGATCGGCACGCTGATAGGTGTCTTTCTCCTGGGCTTGACGAGGGAGGCGAGGCCCCGGGGCTGATTCGCATGCTGTACGCGGCCTACGGTTCCAACCTGCATCCCGTGCGCCTGTCGCAGCGACTCGCGACCGCCTCTTTGCTGGGCACAGCGTTCCTCCCGGAGTGGTCGCTCAGGTTCCACAAGCGTAGCGTTGACGCGTCGGGCAAATGCAGCATCGCGAGTGGCAGCAGCGGCGTGCACTTTGCAATCTACGAGATCAGTGACGCCGACAAGCGGGTTCTCGACAGGATCGAGGGCGCCGGTTCAGGGTATATGGAGATTGATCTTGTCGTGCCAGGCTACGGGCGGTGCTTTTCGTATACGGCCAGCGAAACACACATCGACGATTCGCTCGCTCCGTATGACTGGTACAGGGAACTCGTCCTCGCTGGGGCGCGGTCGCTCGGGTTTCCGGCGGCTTACATAGACGCGATCCGCGGGGTCGATGCGCGGACGGATCCGGATCTCGACAGGCATCAGCAGATGTGGGACCTCGTCGACTTAATCGAGGTGCAGGGCCTTCATCTTACGCGCGAGGGTGTTGCGCCCCCAGCCGAGTAGCTTCGCCGCTTCCTGGCGGTGACCGTTGGTCTGCGACATCGCGATCTCAATCAGTGTTTTCTCGAACTCGGGCAGCGCCGTATCGAGAAGGGGCGTGTCGCTGTTGTGAAGCTGCCGCTCGGCCCACGATGCCAGCACACGGGTCCATTCCCTCGTGGCGCGTTTCGACGATTCGTTACCGCCAAGATCGCTCGGGATATCCTCCGCCGTGATCACTGTGCCGGGTGCCGTTACGGTAAGCCTGCGTGTCGCATTGACCAGCTGTCTCACGTTGCCTGGCCACGAGAATGCTTGCAGCGCATCCAGGGCGTCGGCCTCGACCGATTTTGCGGGCGTCCCGAGTTCGCTCGCTGCCTCGGCGAGGTAGTGACTCAATAGCATCGGAATATCGTCGCGGCGCTGGCGCAGGGGCGGCGTGTTGATCCGAATAACATTGAGTCTGTGGTATAGGTCCTCGCGGAATCGCGATTCCTTGACCGCTCGCGCGAGGTCCTGGTTGGTCGCAGCGATCACACGCACATTGACCTTGATCGGCGTCTGGCCGCCGACGCGATAGAACTCGCTTTCTGCCAGCACCCGTAACAGCCGGGTCTGCAGTGCTGGCGACATATCTCCGATCTCATCGAGAAACAGCGTGCCGCCATCGGCCTGCTCGAACCGGCCGATGCGTCGCGAGTCTGCGCCCGTAAAGGCCCCTTTCTCGTGACCGAACAGTTCGGATTCGAGCAACTCCGATGCAATCGCGGAAGTGTTGAGCGCGACGAAGGTCTTGTCCGCCCTCGGGCTGTGGTCATGCAGTGCGCGCGCGACGAGCTCCTTACCGGTACCGGATTCGCCCGTTATCAGGACCGTCATGCTCGAACCGGCAAGTCGGCCGATAGAGCGAAAAACCTCCTGCATCGCCGGCGCCTGGCCGATCATCGAGGCAATCGCGCCGGACGCGCCCGCTTTTTCATCGCCGCCCCTGCCGTTCGCGCGTGCCGCCTTCTGCACGAGCTCGACAGCCTCGTCGATGTCGAAGGGCTTCGGCAGGTACTCGAAGGCGCCGCCCTTGTACGCGGCCACGGCATTCTCGAGGTCGGAGTGCGCCGTTATCACGATGACAGGGAGATCCGGCCGCGTGTTCCGCAGGCGCTCGAGCAAGGCAATGCCGCTCATTCCGGGCATGCGGACATCCGTGATGAGTACGTCGGGTTCGCCCTGGTCAATCGCTTCAAGCAGGTGTTCGGCGCGCTCAAAACTCCGCGTCTGCATGTCAGCCTGTTTGAGGGCCTTTTCGAGTACCCAGCGCACCGACTGGTCATCGTCGACAACCCATACATCGAGACGATCGTTAGCCACCGGCTTCGGTCTCCTGCTGTTCGAGCGGAATGCGTACATAAAACACCGTGCGACCCGGACGGCTCTCGAATTCAATCAGCCCGCCGTGACGGCTCAAGAGCTCCTGCGCGGCGGGCAGCCCGAGCCCCGTACCGTCGGGGCGGCTCGTGACCAGCGGGTAGAAAACCGTGTCCTGCAGCTCGAACGGTATGCCCGGGCCATCGTCTTCAATCTCGATCGACGCGATAACCCGGTGGCGCATATCGCCGATCGTAAAGTTGGAGACCGCGCGACTGCGCAATGTGACTTTGCCATGGCCATCCAGGGCCGCCGCCGCGTTTCTCATCAGGTTGAGAAATGCCTGAATCATCTGGTCCCGGTCGAGGGCAATCAGCGGCAATCCGGGATCGTAATCCCTTTGCACCGTGAGTTGCCTGTCGTCTTCGGACTCGACGAGACGCACGACGTATTCGAGCAGCTCGTGGATGTTGACGGGCTGCTTCATGGGCGGGCCGCCGGGGCCCAGCAAGGTGTCGACAAGGCCGGCGAGGCGGTCCGTCTCGCTGATCACTACGTCGGTGTACTCGTGCAGCTCTTCATTCTCGAGCTGTCGTTCCAAAAGCTGCGCGGCGCCCCGAATTCCGCCGAGCGGGTTTTTGATTTCGTGCGCCAGCTGTCGAATCATTTGTCGACCGGCACCGTGCTGTATCAGCAGGGCGTTCTCTCGCGTAATTTGCGAACGTCGCGTCACGTCGGTGATTTCGATGAGCAACACTGCCTTATCGATGCGGATCGGCGAAACACGGCAATCAACAACGCGCTCGTCGCCGTGAACCTCGGTGGGGGCAAGATGCATCTCGTTCGCGTAGTGATCGCCGGTTTGCACAACGCGGTTCAGTATTTCGCGCATCTCGGGTTCGTCGTCGACCAGTCGCAATAATGACCTGCCGCGCGCGCGCTGTTGGCTGATGCCGAGAATGTTTTCGGCTGCCGGATTCAGGGCGACGATCAGGAGATGATTGTCGAGCAGGATGATGCCTGTGCTGAGGCTGTCGAGCACGTAACGCGAATCCCGGCGCAGCAGGTCGCCGTCGCCGGAATCATGGCTGGAATTATTGCCGGGTGTGGACCCGTCTAACGGCCGCGAATGCCGCCGACCGTGTTCTGCTGCACATAGAACCGGTTTGGCAGGCTGCGAATCATGAGCTTGCCCGTCTCGTCCAGCACCTCGGCCTGGATATTGTGCACGCCACGATAAACCTCCTCGATCTGGAAGCTCGTACCCGTCACCGTTCGCGGGGTACCGTCGAAGTACACCCGTACCTGGTGGCCGGCCTGCAGCCCTGGATTCAGGGCCAATGAAACGTTTAGGACGCCCTCGATATTCCATAGCGTTTCTTCAGCCGCGGGAGCGGCAACTTCGAGCGATTCGTAGTTGAACGGGCCGGCATCTTCTTCATCGGCATCTGCTTCGGACCTATCGCCCTGGGGCCGGACAACTGACCTGGTCCTGACCGTATTGGCTTCGGGCAAGACGATATGCTTGGCCCCTGGTTCCGGACGGTCCGAGTAGTGCACGATGCCGTCTTCGTCGGTCCACGTATAAGCGTCAGCCAGCACGCCGGTTGCGGCGAGCAGTCCCAACAGGATGAGAAGCGGTCGTGTTTCCATACAATCAGCATAGCAGCGGTTGAGTCTTCCGGGCCAGTAACCGGGCGGCAAAATGCCGCCCGGTTCACACTTTTGCCCTCTTACAGGCTGTAATACATGTCAAATTCGACCGGATGCGTTGTCATTCTGAGGCGCGTCACGTTTTCCATCTTCAGATCGATGTACGCGTCGATCAGGTCGTCACTGAATACACCGCCGGCCTTGAGGAATTCGCGGTCCTCATCGAGCGCGCCCAGAGCCTCATCGAGCGAGAACGCGACGAGCTTGAGTTCTTTCTCTTCCTCGGGTGGCAGGTCGTACAGATCCTTGTCCATGGCATCGCCCGGATGGATCTTGTTCTGGATGCCGTCGACGCCAGCCATCATCATTGCGGCGAACGCGAGATACGGGTTGGCCATCGAGTCCGGGAACCGCACTTCGATGCGACGTCCTTTCGGATTGGCGATGTAGGGAATGCGGATCGAAGCGGAGCGGTTACGCGCCGAGTAAGCAAGAATCGTCGGCGCCTCGAAGCCCGGGACAAGCCGTTTGTAGCTGTTCGTCGACGGGTTCGTGAACGCGTTGATGGCCTTGGCGTGTTTGATGACACCGCCGATGTAGTAGAGCGCGGTTTCGGACAAACCACCGTAGCCGTCGCCCGAGAACAGGTTCTCGCCATCTTTGAACAACGACTGGTGCACGTGCATGCCGTTGCCGTTGTCGTTGACTAGTGGCTTCGGCATGAAGGTAGCCGTCTTGCCATAAGCATGCGCGACGTTGTGCACCGCGTATTTCATGATCTGGACCTCGTCGGCCTTCGTCACCAAGGTGTTGAATTTAGTACCAATTTCGCACTGGCCGGCCGTTGCGACCTCGTGATGATGCACCTCGGTCTCGATACCGAGCTCCTCGATCGCGAGACACATCGACGAGCGGACGTCGTGCAGTGAATCGACCGGCGGGACCGGGAAGTAACCGCCCTTGATGGTCGGGCGATGGCCCGTGTTGCCTTCTTCGATGCTGCGGTCCGTATTCCACGCGCCTTCGTCGGAATCAACCTTGTAGAATGCGCCCTGCATCGTGTCATCCCAGGCAACGTGATCGAAGACGAAGAATTCGTTTTCGGGCCCGAAGTACGCCGCATCGGCTACGCCCGACGACTTGAGATAGGCCTCGGCGCGCTCGGCGAGCGAACGAGGACAGCGATCGTAACCCTGCATCGTCGAGGGCTCGACGACATTGCAGCGCAGGTTCAACGTTGGCTCGTCGGGGAAAATGTCTACAACCGCCGTGGCGGCGTCCGGCATCAGGATCATGTCGGACTCGTTAATGCCTTTCCAACCCGATATCGATGACCCGTCGAACATCTTGCCATCTTCGAACATGTCTTCATCGACTACACGGGCGGGCACCGTTACGTGTTGTTCCTTGCCAATCGTGTCGGTGAAACGAAAATCGACAAACTTGACGTCTGCCTCTTTGATCAGGGCAATTACCTCTGCGGCCGTCATGGGTTCTTCCTCCAGGTTGTATGTGCAATAAGTCGCCGCTCGATGCGGCCCGATAAGCGCTGTAATTGCACGAAGCGTGCCAGATTAGTGCCCTCGATAAGCGACTGTTTTTAATCGGGTTTCTAATTGCTGCCCCCGCCTGTTTGCACCAAAACGGTGCGAGGGCCTGCAACAAGGCACCAGTTTAGTGCAATTCGTGGTCCGACGCACCCGTTTGGGGCGGCAGCGTCAATTACAGCTTCGATCCCCAACGCCCCCCAAAGCCCTGAAAGCCGTTATACTTCGCGCCTTTGGGCCACCGTGACACTCGCAAATGAGCACCAACACATCGCCTGACGCGCTGAGTTTTCAGGACCTGATCCTCCGGCTGCAACAATACTGGGCCGAGCGCGGTTGCGTGATCATGCAGCCCTACGACATGGAAATGGGGGCCGGAACGTTTCACCCGGCGACTTTCCTGCGCGCTGTCGGCCCGGAACCCTGGTCTGCGGCGTACGTTCAGCCTAGCCGCCGGCCCACCGACGGCCGCTACGGGGATAACCCGTTTCGCCTGCAGCACTATTACCAGTACCAGGTCGTTATCAAGCCTTCGCCCGATGACATCCAGGAGATGTACCTGGGTTCGCTCGCGGCGATCGGTATCGATACGTCGATTCACGACATCCGCTTCGTCGAAGACAACTGGGAATCGCCGACGCTCGGTGCCTGGGGTCTTGGCTGGGAAGTCTGGCTGAATGGAATGGAGGTTACGCAGTTTACGTACTTCCAGCAGGTTGGCGGCCTCGAGTGCCGACCCGTAACGGGTGAGATCACTTACGGGCTCGAGCGACTCGGCATGTATCTGCAAAACGTCGAGAGCATTTTCGACCTCGTCTGGACGGATGGGCCCCTGGGTCGAATTACGTACGGCGACGTTTATCACCAGAACGAGCTTGAACAGTCGAAGTTCAACTTCGAAGAGGCCGACATCGAAGAATTGTTTCATGCTTTCGATCATGCCGAGCAGGAGAGTCAGAGGCTCATCGAGCTGAACCTCGCACTCCCGGCATACGAACAGATGCTCACGGCATCGCATACGTTCAACCTCCTCGACGCGCGCCAGGCAATCTCGGTAACCGAGAGGCAGCGTTTTATCCTTCGCGTACGAACGATGTCGCGCTCGATTTGCGAGGCGTACTACTCGAGTCGCGAGGCGCTTGGCTTCCCGATGCTCGAGAGCGCTGACAAGCGGGAGGCCTCGTAGTGCGCACCGACAAGCTGCTCGTCGAGATCGGCACCGAGGAATTGCCGCCGAAAGCGCTGCGCTCGCTGATGGAGGCGTTCGGCGAAGGGCTTCGGAGCGCCATCGCCGGTGCCCGCCTCGAGCACGGAGCCGTGCACGTCTATTCCAGCCCGCGCCGGCTGGCAGTTATCGTGGACGAGCTTGTCTATAGCCAGGAGGACCGCAAGGTCGAGCACAAGGGCCCTCCCGTCAGCGTCGCCTTCGACGCGGACGGCAACGCGACACCGGCCGCCACGGCCTTCGCGCGGAAGTACGGTGTCGATGTCGATCAGCTCGAGCGCAGCAAGACCGACAAGGGTGAGTGGCTCTCGTATCCTGATGTCGAGGAGGGCAAATCGGCAGCCGAACTACTGCCGGATCTCATCGAACACGCGCTCTCGAGTTTGCCGATACCGCGCCGCATGCGCTGGGGTGCAGGCGAAGCAGAGTTCGTCCGACCCGTGCACTGGGTAGTCCTGTTGCACGGTGACGAAGTTATCGACGCCACCATCATGGATGTAGCGTCAGGCAACGAAAGCCAGGGGCATCGATTTCACTCGGAAGGACCCGTCGTCATCAGCAATGCAGACGCTTACCTCGATACGCTCGAGTCGCAAGGTCGCGTTATTGCCGATTTCGAGCGCCGCCGCCAGCTGGTCAGGGACGGGGTCGACGCGGCCGCGGCAAGCACCGGCGGTCATGTCGTGGAGGGCGAGTCTCTCTATGATGAGGTAGCCGCCCTGGTCGAGTGGCCGGTTCCCTTACTGGGCAGCTTCGATGAGCAATACCTCGAGTTGCCGCGTGAAGCCGTGATCTCGACATTGACGGGGCACCAACGTTATTTCCCGGTCGCCGACAAGGACGGGCGGCTCCTGCCACGCTTCGTTACCGTAGCCAACATAGAGAGCAGGGACCCGGAACAGGTGCGCGACGGCAACGAACGAGTCATTCGCCCGCGGCTGGCCGATGCCGCATTCTTCTGGGACAGCGATCGGCGCACGCCCCTCCAGGGCCGGGAAGATGCGCTGCGTGAAGTTGTATACCAGCGCGGTCTCGGCAGCCTCTACGACAAGAGCACACGTATCGGCAAGCTCGCTCATTGGCTCGCTGCGGACCTCGACGTGGATGGCAAGCACGCGGAGCGCGCGGCGGCATTGTCCAAGTGCGACCTCCTGACCGGAATGGTTGGGGAGTTTCCGGAGCTGCAGGGCACGATGGGCCGCTACTATGCACTTTCGGATGGCGAGCCGGATGAGGTCGCGGATGCCATCGCGGAGCATTACCAGCCACGGTTTGCCGGCGACGAGCTACCCCCGAGCATAGCGGGCCAGCTGCTGAGCGTCGCCGATCGGATCGACACGATCGCCGGCGTATTTTCGATCGGCAAAAAGCCGAGCGGTAACCGGGACCCATTCGGTCTGCGCCGGGCGGCCCTCGGTATCGTGCGGACTCTCATCGAATGCGGCCTCGATGTCGACCTCAAGAAGCTCATCGATAAAGCGATCAAGCTGCAACCGAAAAGCAAGGCGGATCGCGACGAGCTCGCCACCGATCTCTACGCTTTTATCACCGATCGAATGCGGCGGTACTTCCTCGACCGCGATGCCGGTCTTGCCACCGAGACCTTCGAAGCGGTCATGGCCAGGCAGCCGGCGTCGCTCGTCGATTTCGATCGCCGGCTGGCCGCCGTGCAGACCTTCGCGAGACTCGAGCAGGCCGAAAGCCTGGCTGCGGCCAATAAGCGCATCGCGAACATTCTTCGCAAAGCCGGGGATATTGCTGCCAGCAAGGTCAAGCCAAAGCTGTTCGAACACGATGCCGAGAAAGCGCTCGCCAGCGCGCTCGACAACGCGCGCACGAAGGTGGGGCCGATGCTCGAGGCACGCAGCTACGCCGAAGCGCTCAACGAGCTCGCCCACCTCAGGGATCCCGTCGACCGCTACTTCGACGACGTTATGGTCATGGTTGATGACGAGGCCGTCCGAAACAATCGTTTGGCACTTTTGGGCGAACTTAGGTCGCTTTTCCTCGACGTTGCCGACATTTCACGGCTGTCGCTCGGTTCATGATGGCCTCGCCAATGACTGAAAGGGGGCTTGTGATCCTCGATCGCGACGGTGTGATCAACCAGGACTCGCGCGAGTTCGTAAAGTCTCCGGACGAGTGGCTGCCGCTGCCCGGCAGCATCCGCGCTATCGCAGACCTGGATCGCGCCGGGTATACCGTGGCCGTGGCCAGTAACCAGTCAGGACTGGCCCGGGGGCTGTTCGATCGCAACGCGTTGCGCGCCATGCACCGCAAGCTGCGCAGGCTCGTCGCCGCCGAAGGCGGCCACGTCGATCGAATAGTCGTCTGCCCGCACGGACCCAACGATGGTTGTTCCTGTCGCAAGCCGCGGCCGGGGCTCCTGCTGCGGCTGGGCCGGCATTACGGGACAAATCTCGATGGTGTGCCGGTCATCGGTGATTCGCTACGCGACCTCGAGGCCGCTGCCGCGAGCGGTGCGCGCCCTATACTCGTCCGCAGCGGGAACGGTAAGAAGACCGAGCGGGCTCTGGGCGGTGATTTCGCGTCGACCGAGGTATTCGACAACCTGGCCGCGGCGGCAGCCGCCCTGCTCGAGGAATGAATCAATGATGCTCTGGATACGCTCGGCTGCTTTCGTGGCGCTCGGATTTACGTCGGCCTTCGGTGTGTCCTGCGTGTTGATACTGATGTTCTGGGCGCCGCAAGACTGGCGTCATCGCGTGCTCGTAGCATTCTGCAGCATGTTATTGCGGGCCGGGGATGTCCTTTGCGGCCTCAAAGTTGTCATCGAGGGCAAGGAGAACCTCCCGGACACCCCCAGCGTCTTGATGATCAAACACACCTCGGCGCTGGAAACATACGGCCACGTACCGATGTTCCCGCGCACCGCCTGGGTCGTAAAGCGAGAGCTCATCTGGACACCTTTCGTGGGCTGGGCGATGGCGCTCGTTCTCAGTCCGATCGCAATCAACAGGGGTCGCGGTCGCTCGGCTATCCGCCAGGTTATCGAGCAGGGCAAGGAGCGACTGGCGAGCGGCACCTGGGTCACGATCTTTCCCGAAGGCACGCGCGTGGACCCCGGTGAGACACGCAAGTACGGCATCAGCGGTGCGGCCCTGGCCCAGGAGGCTGGCGTATCAATCGTGCCGGTTGCCCACAACGCTGGCGATTTCTGGAGACGTCGCGAGTTCATCAAGAGGCCCGGTACAGTACGCTTCGTCATCGGGCCGCCGATCGATGCTTCGACCCAGCCCCCCAGGGAGACCACCCTGATCGTGCAGGACTGGATCGAAAGCAAGATGCGCGAGATCAGCAGCGCCTACAAGTAGCAGGCGCCGCCGCCCCCGATTACCAGATCTTTACCCGCTCTTCCGGCGGCAGGTACAGCGCGTCTGCCTCGCCGACTTCGAATGCCTCGTAGAACTCGGGAACATTGCGCACCGCCCCATTGGCGCGATATCTCAGCGGCGAGTGCGGGTCGGTTGCTATCTGCACACGCAGCGCCTCGTCGCGATACTTGCCGCGCCATACCTGGGCATATCCCAGGAACACGCGCTGCGTTCCCGTGAAACCGTCGATGACCGGCGCTTCTTCGCCGTTGAGTGACATCTGGTAGGCGAGCAGGCCGATACTCACGCCACCAAGGTCGCCAATGTTTTCGCCCAGCGTGAACTCGCCGTTGACGCTCAGGTCGTCGAACGGCCTGAACGCCGAGTACTGGTCGATGAGCTTGCCCGTTCGCTTTTCGAACTCCGCTCGATCGTCATCGGTCCACCAGTTGCGCAATACACCGTCACCGTCGAAGGTGCTCCCGGAATCGTCGAAACCATGGCCAATCTCGTGGCCGATAACAGCACCGATCGCGCCGTAGTTCACAGCATCATCCGCTTCCAGGTTGAAGAACGGCGGCTGCAGGATGGCTGCCGGGAAGACGATCTCGTTGAGGGGCGGATTGTAATAGGCGTTGACGGTCTGCGGCGTCATGTTCCACTCTGCCTTGTCCACCGGGCCGCCCTGGCGATCGAGAAGCCGTTCGTGATCTGCGAGCGCGGCGCGCTCCAGGTTGCCGTACAGGTCGTCGGCCTCGATATCGAGCGCCGAATAGTCGCGCCACTCGTCCGGGTAGCCGATCTTTGGTGTGAACTTGGAGAGCTTGTCGAGCGCCTCCACCCGGGTTTCCTCGGTCATCCACTCGAGCTCTTTGATGCTCTTCTCGTACGCGGTGATCAGGTTACCGACCAGGGTCAACATGCGTTCCTTGGCCTCGGGCGGAAAATGCTCCTTTACGTAGACCTTGCCCACGACTTCACCGAGCGTGCCGTTGACCACGTTAACGCCACGGCGCCACATCGGCCGCTGTTCCGGGGTTCCATTCAGTGTCTTGCCATAGAACTCGAAGCTTTGCTTGTCGAGCTCTTCGGTCAGGCGGCTTGCGGTGTTGTTGAGTGCCGACCAGGTCAGGTAGGTTTTCCAGGTCTCCAGATCGGTGCTGACAATGATCTCATCGAGTGCCGCCATATAGTCGAGCATGGTCAGGACAACGCCGTCGAGTTCGGAAAGGCCGACCTCGGCGAGATAACCGTCCCAGTTGAATTTCGGCATGACTTCGCCCAGCTCATCGACGGGGACCTTGTTGTACAGCGCCACCATGTCGCGAGTGTCCTCTTTGAGCATGTGCTTGTTCGCGATCCGGGTCTCGAGGGCCATGATCGTGTCCGCAGCGGCGGCACCGTCAGGCAGGCCGGCAATGTCGAACATCTTTGCTATGTGGCCGACATACTGCTCACGCAATGTCGCTGATTTTTCGTCCTCGAGGGCGTAGTACTCCCGGTCGGGCAACCCGAGCCCGCCTTGCCACGCATAGATCATGTACGTGGTCGGATCCTTGAAGTCCGCGTACTGGCCCAGGTCGAACGGAGCGCTGAGTCCGCGCTTGCCTGTTTCGGCGAAATAGACGGCGAGGTCGTCATAATCGGAAATGCTCTGGATGCGCTCGAGCTCGGCCTTGAGCGGTTCTGCGCCGCGAGCATTGCGCGTCTCCCAATCGAGGTAGGAACTGTAGAGGTCTCCCACCTTCTGCTCGTCGCTGCCTTTCTCGAAGTCACCGCTCGCCGACGCCTCGATGATTGCCTTGACGTTTGCCTGTGACTCGTCGCGCAATACAGCGAATGTCCCGTAACGGGACCGGTCGGTGGGAATTTCGTTTGCCTCGAGCCAACCGCCGTTTACGTACGCGAAGAAATCGTCGCCCGGCTTGACCGAGGAGTCGATGTATTGCGTGTCGATGCCGGACACGAGTGGTTTCTCCGCCACGGCGACAGGCGCCTCGTCGGTCGTTTTGCTGCATGCAGCGATGATTAGTAGCGCCGCGGCGCCAGCTAGTAGTTTGTTCACGATTTGTTCCTTTACTTGATGGTGTTTCGGTCTTCGCCCGGCGCTTCGCCGATCTGTTTTAATTCCTCGGCCTGCACCTTGTCGATCTCGTACATGGTCTTGATGCGGCAGCCCCTGATCGTATCCTCGCCCGCATTGAGCGTCTTCGCGTCATAGCGAAAGTCGGGCTGCACGTCCATATTGCGTGTCGTGAGTTCCCGGCACCGCCCGTAGAACTCGACCAGTCGATACGATCTGCGGGTATTGACGATTACGTAACGGTCTGTCAGGTAATCGTATTCGAATCGGTCGATGGTCCTTATGGAGCCGACTTCCTTGAGATCCGAGATGGCAACAAAGTCCTCTACGGCATCGCTGTCTTCCTGCTTCGATTGTGGCGCCGTACAGCCGGCCAACAGCACGAGTGATAGCACTATCGTCGATTTACGCATCGTCCCTCTCCCGCCTTTCTGACCAATGGGGCCGGAGAAAGTTTATTCCTGCGGTGCCCCTCTTTCATCGGGCCTCCTCTCTTGGGCATAAAGCCTTGTTATGAAGGCGGTGCAGCGCGGATAGGTCTCCGTCCATGCTGCCATGTCGCGGCGCATATCGGCTGGCGCGTCAGGACCGTCGAAGCGGACGGCAGCGACACATCCGGCAGCATATTCCTGCGGCATCGACCAGGGGCCGCTGATCGCCGCAAATGCAATGTCCGTGTAGTTGATTTCGTCGCCGCCGAGCAGGGACCTGCGGTCGTCTTCGAGTCGCTTCTCGAGCTCGCCCAGAAAGTCCTCGATGTGTTCGACGGCCTTCCTGTAATTCGCGTCGGTGATCCGAAACGAGCGCCTTATGAGAAAGACCTGGAGCGGATGAATGATCCGCAATGCCAGGCGCTGCCAGGAAGGCGTCGCCGGGTCATCGGCACCCCACGCGCGCAGCGTCAGACCTCGATCGTCGAGCAGATGGTAATAGACCCAGACCTGCAGGTTGCGGCCGTAGCGGTCGATGCGCGATTCGAGCTCGGCGCGCTCGGGCGTGGGCTGCAGGAACCCGCCGGCAGGCCTCTCGTAGCCGTATCGACCCCAAAGGTAGCGCAGGATTTCTGCGGAATTGCCGATCACCGATCGCACGGCGCCCGTGCGAATTTTTAGCTGGGGAACGCTACGCCCGAGATAAAACGCACCCAGCGTTCCGCCCGCGGGCCTCTCGACGTAATCGACGCCGAGCCGGTCCATGCTCCACCGCACCTTTTCGACAAAGTGGCTTATGGAGATCGTAGAGAGTTCCAGTTCGGGCGTCTTCGCGGGCATCACCCAGCCACTCAGAACGACGAGCCAGCGCCACAAGAGCAGTAGCAGTACTACCAGGATTGCGGCGGGTGTCGACAGGCCGAACCAGGCAACGACGATGGGTGCAAGCGTCAGGAAGAACGCGTGCACCAGCAGGCGGCGATCAATCATATGTCGAGGTTTTCTACCGTCAGTGCATTCTTCTCGATGAACTCCCGGCGCGGCTCGACCTGGTCGCCCATCAGCGTCGTGAAGATCTCATCCGCCTTGACGGCATCCTCGATCTTGACCTGCATAAGCCTGCGGGTCTCCGGGTTCACGGTGGTGTCCCAAAGCTGATCGGGGTTCATTTCGCCCAGGCCCTTGTAACGCTGGATCGATTGGCCGCGCCTCGCCTCGTTCATGAGCCACTCAACCGCATCTCCGAACGACTCGACGGGCGCTTCGCGTTCCCCGCGCGTCACCCTGGCGCCCTCGGACAGCAATCCCTGCAACTTCTCGGACAGCCCCTGGATGTGCTTGTACTCGTTGGTCCCGAAAAACTCGCGCGGCAGATAGCGCGTCACACCGAGGCCGTGTTGGACCTTCGTAATACCGATACGCACGCCCTCCCCGTCCTCGTCGCCACGATCGAGCGCCGCAGAGTAGCTGCCGCCGTTGCCGTTCGCAGCGCGGTCGCCTGTATGTTTCGGCAAGGCCTTGCTGAGCTCCCCGGCCCACGCATCGAGCGCATCGAGATCTTCTGCTTTCTCCTGCGTCACTGCGGGCAGGCGGCTGATGGCACGCAGTACGACCTCATCATAGCGCGGGGCCAGCCGCTCAATAATGTTCTCGACAGAGATGTATTCCTTTGCCAGCGTTTCGAGCGCGATCCCCGACAATGGAGGCGCTTCACTGTTCACGTGCAGTGCAGCATTGTCCATCGCCGCATTCAGCAGGTAGGAATCCAGCTCGGCATCATCCTTGACATACACCTCCTGCTTGCCGCGCTTGATCTTGTACAGCGGCGGTTGCGCGATGTAGACGTGACCGCGTTCGATGAGCTCCGGCATCTGCCGGTAGAAAAACGTCAACAACAATGTGCGGATGTGCGAGCCGTCGACGTCGGCGTCGGTCATGATGATGATTCGATGGTAGCGCAGCTTGTCGGGGTCGAAGTCGTCGCGGCCGATACCACAGCCGAGCGCCGTGATCAGCGTGCCGACTTCGGCTGACGACAGCATCTTGTCAAAGCGCGCCTTTTCGACATTGAGGATTTTGCCCTTGAGCGGCAGGATCGCCTGCGTTCGGCGGTCGCGCCCCTGCTTTGCAGACCCGCCTGCCGAATCGCCCTCGACGAGGAACAGCTCGGACAAAGCCGGGTCCTTCTCCTGGCAGTCGGCGAGCTTCCCGGGCAGGCCGGCAACATCGAGGGCGCCCTTGCGGCGCGTCATCTCGCGCGCTTTGCGGGCGGCCTCCCTGGCTCTCGCGGCATCGACGATCTTGGACACGATGGCCTTCGCTTCCTGCGGATGCTCGAGCAGGAACTCCTCGAGGCGCCCAGCCATCGCTTGCTCGACCATACCTTTAATTTCAGATGAAACTAATTTGTCCTTGGTCTGCGATGAGAATTTCGGATCCGGCACCTTGACCGAAAGAACCGCGGTCAGGCCTTCGCGAGCATCGTCGCCGCTGGGGGTGAACCTGTCCTTCCGGCCGCTGAGCTCTTTTTCGATGTAGGTATTCAGCGTTCGGGTCAGGGCCGAGCGAAAACCGGCCAGGTGAGTGCCGCCGTCTCGCTGCGGAATATTGTTCGTGTAGCAGAACATGTTTTCCTGGTAGCCGTCGTTCCACTGCAGCGCAGCCTCAACACCGACATCATCCTTCATGCCCGAAAAATGGAAAACGGTCGGGTGTACCGGGGTCTTGTTCTTGTTCAGGTGCTCGACGAAGGCCCGAATGCCGCCCTCGTATTCGAACAGGTCTTCTTTCTCGTCGCGCTCGTCGACCAGGTGAATACGCACACCCGAGTTCAGAAACGACAGCTCCCGGAGTCGGCGGGCCAAGATGTCGAAATGGAACTCGATGTTCGTGAACGTATCGGAGCTTGGCTTGAAGCGCAGCGTGGTACCAGTTCGGTCGGAGTCACCGACAACCGTGAGCGGCTCGGCGGGCTCACCATGCGAGTACTCCTGCTGGTGGAGCTTGCCTTCACGGTGGATCGTGAGCACGAGGTGCTCGGACAGGGCATTTACGACAGAGACGCCCACACCGTGGAGGCCACCGCTGACCTTGTAGGAATTGTCGTCGAACTTCCCGCCCGCATGGAGCACGGTCATGATCACTTCGGCGGCCGAGCGCCCCTCGTCGGGATGCATGTCGACCGGTATGCCGCGACCATCATCACTGACGGTGACCGACTCATCGGCGTGGATTGTGACGGTTATCGTGTCGCAATGACCGGCCAGGGCCTCGTCGATCGAGTTATCGACGACCTCGAAAACCATATGATGCAGGCCGGTGCCATCGTCGGTATCACCGATATACATCCCGGGCCGTTTTCGGACAGCCTCAAGGCCCTTTAACACCTTGATATTACTGGAAGTATATTCTGTTTCGTCGGTCATTCCACATCCTCGGAGCGTAACCGACGCATTGTATCAAAAACGGGAGTGATAAGGACCCCCAAAGCTTTATTCTTCAGGGTGTTTTCGGTGCTTTCGCATCCTGCTCGCAACGCACCAGGGCACCCTGTTCCACGTGGAACACCGCTGCCCCGGACGGGAGCGCCAACGCTCCCCTTTCGAGACTGGTCGCGACGACCTGGCAACCGAGCCCGGCGACGGCCGCCATGAGCCGCTCCAGCGAATTCGCGTCCAGTTCCGCAGCCGGATCGTCGAGCAGAAGCACGAGGGGCCGCTCCAGCGCCGTCTGGGCAGTCTCCGTCGCAGCAAGGATCATCGCGCTCGCCAGGAGCTTTTGTTGGCCGCGGGACACGAGCTTCCGTGCCTGCCGCTCATCGTAACTGATCTTGAGGTCCGCTCGCTGGGGCCCATGCTGAGTGGCGCCTTGCTGCAGGTCGCGCTCCAGATCCGTCTCGAGAACCTCGGCCAGTTCCATGCCCTTCTTCCAGCCTTGCTGGTACTCAAACCCCAGCTCCGTCCCGAGCAGCGCCTTCCCGAACTCCCGTAGCCCGTCGATGGCCACTTCGAGCGCGCGCCGACGCGATGCGTCGAGCGCCAGGCTCAGCTCAATAAACTCCCGGTTCCAGCTCTTTATCGCTTCCGGGGCGGAGCTCGCCCTGAGCGCGGCATTGCGCTGCTTCAGGACCCGGCGAAAGCGCCGCCAGGCCTGCAGGTGGTCGTGTTCCACGTGGAACGCCACCCAGTCCAGGAAACGCCGCCGCTGCTCCGGCCCGCCCGCAACGAGGCTGTGAACCTCCGGATCGATCACCTGCAGCGGCAACACCTCTGCCAGGGCCGCCGCACCGCTCGCGTTCTCCCCATCAAGCCGAATTTCGAGCCCTGCCCGGCTATTGCGCACGCCGATTCGGTGGCCGATGCCCTCTTTTTCCACCTGCCCGAACAACACGAAACTGTCTTGACCATGCTGAATCAGGTTGCCCGTCGTCGCCCCACGAAACGACTTCCCGCGTCCCAGATACGCCAACGCCTCCAGGAGGCTCGTCTTCCCGGAGCCGTTGGACCCGTAAATCAGGTTGAATTGTGGCCCCAGCTCCAGTTCAACGTTTTCCAGGCAGCGAAAATTGCTGGCCTTGAACGTCCGGATCACAGGGCTTCCTGGCCTGGTTAAAGGCGCATAGGCATAACAACAAATGTACTGTCGGTGTTGCCGGGTTCTCGAATCAGGCAGCTCGAATTGCTGTCCTGAACCGATAACGTGACATCCTCACCATCGACGGCTCCCAGCGCGTCCAGGAGATAATTCACGTTGAACCCGATCTCGATATCCTCGCCGCTGTACTCCACCTCGAGCTCTTCCTCGGCCTCTTCCTGCTCCGGGTTATGCGCTTGCAGTACGACGCCGCTATCACGAATAACGAGACGGATGCCCCTGTATTTCTCATTGGACAGGATCGCCGTCCGTTGCAGCGCTCCGCGAAACGCTCCCCGGTCCGCCTTGAGCTCATTGGAGGACTCCTTCGGTATTACCCGTTCATACTCCGGAAACCGGCCATCAATCAGCTTGGAGGTAAAGCGGATACCCTCAAGCTGTATTCGAATATGATTTGCCCCCAGCTCAATCTCCAGGTCACCTTCGTCATCCATCAACCGCTGCAACTCGAGTACCCCCTTGCGCGGCACGATTACTTGTTGCTCGTCGAGCGAACCATTCAGTTCGGCCTGGCACAGCGCCAGGCGATGCCCGTCCGTCGCTACGGCGCGAAGGAACTTGCCACTTGTCTCCAGGAGCATCCCGTTCAGGTAGTAGCGCACATCCTGCTGAGCCATAGAGAAATGCGTCTTCTCGATCAATTTACCGAGCGCCTCTTGCGACACCTGGATCGTCTGCCCAGCCTTTATATCCTCTACAACCGGAAACTCGGCCGCCGGTAGCGTTGCGAGGTTGAATCGACTCCGCCCGGCCTTGACAGTGAGCTTCTCGCTACTCAGGCTCACATCAATTTCCGAACCTTCCGGCAGGGCACGGCATATATCCAGTAGCTTCCTGCCGGATACGGTAATCTCGCCACCCGTTTCCGCATCTACATCGGCCTGCGCAACCAACTCGACTTCGAGATCCGTTGCCGTAACGGATAATTGTCCATCCCGAGCAATCATTAGCACGTTCGAGAGTATCGGCATCGTTTGCCGTCGCTCTACAACACCGATTACGGCTTGCAGAGGCTTCAACAGCGCTTCCCGGGCTGCGGTAAACTTCATAGGATCCACCTGTTAATAAATATTGGAAATCTATATATTATTGTTATTATTAGGCACCCAAAGTCCTGTGTATAACTTTTAAATACCCTTAAAAATCAATATGTTAGTGCTATATTTCACGCCTAACATCAGTTGCATGTCCGGTCCGGGAGCTGTGAGCAGGCTGTGGATAAAATCTCCGGTAAGTGTTTTGCACCGCTTATCCACATCATCCTGTCAGAGTTCTCAACAAATTCAAATAGTCGTCGTCAATACGCTTGTCGGTCTCGCGCAGAGATTCGATACGACGACAGCCGTGCAGCACGGTAGTGTGGTCCCTGCCGCCGAAAGCGTCCCCTATCTCAGGCAGGCTGTGATTCGTCAGCTCCTTCGCGAGTGCCATGCCTATCTGCCTCGGACGGGCAATAGAACGACTGCGCTTCTTCGACAACAGGTCGCCGACGCGAATCTTAAAGTAGTCGGCAACGGTTTTCTGGATGTTTTCGATTGAAACGAGTCGATCCTGGAGGGCGAGCAGATCCCGCAGCGCTTCCTTCGCAAAATCGAGACTGATCGGCCTGCCAGTGAAGCGATAGTTCGCGATCACCCTGCGCAGCGCCCCTTCCAGTTCCCGTACATTGGAACGAATTCGCTTCGCTATAAAGAATGCGACCTCCTCCGGGAGCTCCACACCCTCTACGGTGGCCTTGCTCATGAGAATAGCGACCGACGTTTCGAGTTCCGGCGGCTCTATTGCTACGGTAAGGCCCCAGCCGAAGCGCGACTTCAGTCTTTCCTCGAGGCCGTTGACCTCTTTCGGATAGCGATCGCAGGTCAGAATAATCTGCCGCTGCCCTTCCAGGAGAGCATTGAACGTATGAAAAAACTCTTCTTGCGAACGTTCTTTGCCGGCAAAAAACTGAATATCATCAATCAGTAACGCGTCCAGCGAGCGATACGAGCGCTTGAACTCGGAGATCGTGTTGTGCTGCAGCCCGCGGACCATATCACCGACGAACCGCTCCGAATGGACGTAGCTCACGCGGGCGCCGGGGGTGTTACTCAGGATAGCGCTACCGACGGCATGCATAAGGTGCGTCTTGCCGAGGCCGACACCACCGTAAATAAACAAGGGATTGTATGACTTCCCGGGGTTCTCACCGACCTGGCTTGCAGCGGCCCTGGCAAGCTGATTGCTCTTGCCCTCGACAAAGGTTTCGAACGTGAATGCCGGGTTGAGCCTTGGAACCACGGGCGTCGCCGTGCTCGTCTTTGCAATAACAGGCTCCGGCGCTTTCGGCCGCGCGGGCGCCTCGTCGACCTGCCGGGAACCGACCTCGAGAGCGACCTCTGTATTGCTGCTGTTTTCGGCGACGAGCTCGAGGATCCGTTCCAGGTAGTGCTGCTGCACCCAATCCACGACAAAGCGGTTGGGTGCGAGCAAGCGCAAGACGCCGCCGCTATCCACGGCCTGCAAAGGACGAATCCAGGTGTTGAACTGTTGCTCGGGGAGCTCCGCCTGCAGCTCGCGAATGCACTGATTCCAAAGCGTCGATTCTGCAGACAATATATTTCCCGGGGTCCCCATGCCGATAACGCCAAAACGATGGATAGCGAAAGACGAAGCAGTCTATACTCTACAGCCGGGCGCCGCCACAGGCTTTATCCACAGGTTGCTAACGGCAGAAATTCCAGTCTTTACATTGGTCTATTGACACTGTCTGGGCATCTGCGTACCCTTGCCGCCCTTTCGACAGTACGGCTCACAAGCGGCCGGCCTGTGATCCTGGTTTCGAGCCGGGAAATGAAACAGATATCAGACCCAGGTGCCAGGCCCGGGTAACGGACCCAGGTAATAGACAATGAAACGCACATTTCAGCCCAGCAAAATAAAGCGCGCCCGTACCCACGGGTTTCGCGCACGGATGGCCACCAAGGCCGGGCGCCTCGTGTTGAAGCGCCGTCGCGCGAAAGGCCGTGCGCGGTTGACGCCGTAACGCCCTTACCGCCGGCCGCGACGACGAGCCACAAAACAAGGTTAACGAGCAGCAGAAGTATCCGGTTTTCAAGAGACAATCGGTTACTTGATGCGGCCGCTTTCGGCCGCGTGTTTGAAAAAGCCACACGAAGCCGTGACAAATTATTTACAGTGCTGTGCAGGCGCAGGGAGAAAAACAGACCCAGGCTTGGCATGGCGATCTCCAGGAAGCACTGCCGTCTCGCTACAGGTCGGAATCGAATCAAGAGATTGATAAGGGAATCATTTCGTGAGCGGCAGGCAGAGTTAGCCGGCCTCGACATCGTCGTGATCAACCAGCCGGCGGCGGCAACCGCCAGCAACCAGCAGATTAACGACAGTCTGGAGGGCCATTGGCAGCGCTGTCGGCAAGCAACAGGAAAACCGCGGGAAAGCTAATCGATGGATAACCAACGACTGCTGACATGGGCGTTCTTCGGGCTCATGCTCTGGATCACTTACCAGACGTGGGTGCAGGACTACAGTCCCAAGCCCGTGCCGCCGGTATCCGAGCAGCCGGGCCTGGCCGTCCAAGATCCTGCCGCGCCGGCTATCGAAGATGATTTGCCCGAAATCTCGGACGCGACCGCCGCGGCGCCGGAAGCGCCCGCCCCGGACGCATTAGAGCCCGTATCCGCTCTCGCAGCCCCGGTCATTCGTGTAACGACCGACGTGCTCGATCTCGAAATCAGCACGGGCGGCGGCACGCTCCACAAAGCGGCACTGCGTAAGTACCCTGTGGCCAAAGACCGGCCCGACGAGCTGGTCAGCCTGCTCAGCTACTTTCCGCTCGACCTCGGGCTCATCGAGTCCGGCGTGCGTGCCGTCGGGGGCGCGGCGGAAGCGACGCACCTGACGATATTCGAAAGCCAGCGGGACAGTTACGAACTCAATGGCGCGGACGAACTCGTGGTTCCGCTGACCTGGGCCGATGCCAGCGGTGTTGTCGTCGAGAAGCGCTATCGCTTCAGGCGGGGCAGCTACATCATCGAACTCGAGCAGGAGATCACGAATGACAGCGCCGAACTTTGGCGCGGCGCAGACTACGTGCGCATCAAGCGTTACTCGAAAGAGCCCGAACGCTCGATGTTCGACGTCGACTCCTATTCGTTCCAGGGTCCGATCGTTTACGACGGCGAGAAATCGGAAAAGCTCGATCACGACGATCTTCTCGACGATGGCAAGTACGAGTACTACTCGCAACAGGGCTGGTTCGGCTCGATACAGCACCACTTCGTCAGCGCGGTCGTGCCGCCAGCGGGCACCGAGTACCGATACGAGGTTTCTGTCGAAGGCAACGTTGCGACGAGCAGCGCGATCGGGCGTAGCGCCGTCGCTGTTGCACCCGGCAGCAGCAAGGTGTTCGCAACGTCGCTGTTCGTAGGGCCGAAACTGCAGGCGCAGCTCGAAGAAATCGACGAAACACTGAAGCTCACGGTCGACTACGGCTGGTTGACGATCATCTCGCAGCCGCTGTTCTGGTTGTTGAGCTTTGTTTATATGTCCATCTGGAGCAACTGGGGCGGCGCAATCATTATCGTGACGATCCTGATCAAGCTTGTGTTCTACAAGCTCACGGAGTCGAGCGGCCGCTCCATGGCGAAGATGCGCAACCTGCAGCCACGCATGAAAGCCTTGCAGGACCGCTACAAGGACGATCGTCAGGCGCTCAGTGCAGCAATGATGGAGCTCTACAAGCGCGAGAAGGTCAATCCGGCGGCCGGCTGTCTGCCGATCCTGATCCAGATGCCGTTCTTCCTCGCGTTCTACTGGGTCCTGCTCGAAAGCGTCGAGATGCGCCAGGCGCCGTTCGCACTCTGGATCACGGATCTCTCGACGCGAGACCCGTATTTCATTCTGCCCCTGATCATGGGCGCCGCGATGTTCATGCAGCAGAAGCTGAACCCCGCACCGGCGGATCCCGTGCAGGCGAAGGTCATGCAGATCATGCCGATCATGTTCACGGCATTCTTCGCGTTCTTCCCGTCAGGCCTCGTACTTTACTGGGTCACCAACACGCTGCTCTCGATCGCGCAGCAATGGAAGATCAACAGGGTCGTGGAACTCGAGGCGAAGACCCAGAAAAGCGGCAAGAAGAAACCCAAAGACGACTAGTCGAGTTTCGAGCGAACCTTGATCTCGCCCTCGAGCGTCCGATGCACGGGGCAGCGATCGGCGATTTCGAGAATGCGCTGCCGCTGCTGCTCGTTCAGGCCGCCCTGCAGGGAAATCGACCGCTGGAACTCATCGATCCTGCCCGAATCACTTTCGCAATCTTCGCAGTCAACGGCGTGAATCTTCCCGTGCTTGACCCGCACCGTGACCGACTCGAGGTCGAGCTTCTTGTGAGCCGCGTACATGTGCAGCGTCATCGACGTACAGGTCGCCAGGGAAGCTGACAGCAGGTCGTAGGGCGAGGGGCCGGCATTGGTGCCGCCGACGGAACGCGGCTCATCGGCAACGAGCGTATGGCGACCGGCGCGGACGTCCGTCTTGAAACCGTCGGTGTACGTTCGCGCGACGACTTCTCCTGCCGCAACGCGGAAAGGCTCGCCATGATCGGCATGCGGCACGTAGCGCGAAGCCCACGCCGCAAGCACCTGCCCGGCGTAGCGTGAGTCATCGTCGTTCGACAGCAGGTGATCGGCACTGTCGAGGCTCACAAAACTCTTCGGGTGTTTTGCAGCAACGAACAGCTCGGCGGCGTTGTCGATCTCCACGATGTTGTCGAGCGGCGCATGCATGATTAGTAGCGCCTTGCGTAACTTGCCAATCGTTCCCTGTACATCGTGTTGCTCGAGATCATCGACGAACTGTTGCTTCACAAGGAACGGCCGGCCGCCCAGGTCGACTTCGGCTTCGCCATGCTCGCGCAGTGATTCCTCGTGGCTCGCGAACATCCTCGCCACATGCGCGGGTTCGGCCGGGGAACCGATCGTCGCGACGGCGACGGCTGATTCGACCCGCGGCGCAGCTTGCAGAACCGCAGTTCCGCCGAGCGAGTGCCCGATCAGGATCGAGACGTCCCCATGTTTGCGATCGAGAAAGTCGACCGCGGCCAGCAGGTCGTCGACATTGGTGGAGAAATTCGTGTTCGCGAACTCGCCCTCACTTTGTCCCAGACCCGTGAAGTCGAAACGCAGCACGGCGATACGCTCGTCGTTCAGCGCGCGAGCAATGTTGCTGGCGGCGCGCAGGTTCTTGGAGCAGGTAAAGCAATGCGCGAACAGCGCATAGGCAACAGGCTCCTCGGTTGGCAGGTCCAGGATGCCCGAAAGCATCTCGCCTTTCCGATTTTCGAAGGTGACATTCAGATTCTGCATAGCGCTGCTACCTGTGTTTTCATTACCGTATGACGACCGACGCAGACACGATTGTTGCTGCAGCAACGCCGCCCGGAAGCGGTGGTGTCGGCATCGTGCGGATATCCGGCGACCGGGCCGAGCGGATTGCGCGCTGCATGCTCGGCAGTCTACCGGAACCACGCACGGCCACCTATCGCAACTTCAGGAACGGCGAGGGCGCGCGCGTCGACGCGGGCCTGGCGTTGTACTTTCCGGCCCCGGCATCGTTCACGGGTGAGTCGGTGCTCGAGCTGCATGGCCACGGCGGGCCGCTCGTCGTATCGCTCGTCGTCGATGCCGCGATCAGCCTCGGGGCCCGGCAGGCGCTTCCCGGCGAGTTCTCGCGGCGGGCGTTCCTTAACGACAAGCTCGATCTCGTCCAGGCAGAAGCCATCGCCGACCTGATCGGTAGTGGTACGGCGCAAGCGGCCCGGGCCGCGCTGCGGTCGTTGAGCGGTAAATTTTCCACGGCTGTCGACGCGCTGGCCGAGCAGTTGATCCGGCTTCGCATGCACGTCGAGGCCGCGATCGACTTCCCCGAAGAGGAAATCGACTTCCTTTCCGATGAGCGGCTGCTGGAGCGTGTCGACGAATGCGAACGAGCGTTTGACGCACTCATGTCCAGCGCCCGCCAGGGGCGGGTTCTGCGCGATGGCTACCAGGTCGTCATCGTCGGTAAACCGAATGCCGGTAAATCAAGCCTGCTGAACCTGCTGAGCGGCCAGGACGCGGCCATCGTTACCGAGGTCGCGGGCACGACGCGCGACATCCTGCGCGAGCAGATCGACATCGATGGCCTCGCGGTCGAACTCGTGGATACCGCGGGCCTGAGGAATGACCCCGATCGCATCGAGAAGGAGGGAATACGCCGCGCCCGCAAGGCGCTCGAAAACGCGGATGCCGTCCTCTGGATCCAGGATGCGTCCGATCCCGGCCACGAGAAAATCGACGAAGTCCTGCCCGACGGGGTTCCGGTCACGGTCGTGCGCAACAAGATCGATCTCGTGGGAGAGCCGGCCGGGGTGGCTGCAGGCACGGTGAATCTTTCAGCCACGACGGGCGAAGGTCTCGAGCAACTCCGGCAGCGCATCCGCGAGCTGGCCGGCTACGAAAATCAGGGTGAGGGTGCGTTCACGGCGCGTCGCCGGCACCTCACAGCGCTGCGGGCCGCCAGGAAGCACTTCACGGCAGGCCGTGATGCCCTGCAGCAGTCGCGGGCCGGCGAGCTGTTCGCGGAGGAGCTGCGGCTCAGTCAGCAGGCGCTGGGCGAAATAACGGGTGCCGTATCGTCCGACGACCTGCTCGGTCGCATATTCTCCGAATTCTGCATCGGCAAATAGCCGGGGCGTCCCGGGCAGGCAGCTCAGGGCCGGAAGCGGGTCTCGGAAAGCGGCATCTCAGTGAGTGGGCCGTACTCGCTGACAGCCTCACGAATCTTCTCAGCGTCGCCGATGAGAATCAGCACGAGGTCTTCGGTGGTGGGGTAGACGCCGGCGATCGTCGTCGTGATACTCGCGCCGTTGGCAGCTTCGAGCGCCTCGGCATAGTCGTTCACGTACGCCATGTCGAGACCGTACAGTTCGAGCATCGCAAGCTGCCCGGCGAGCTGTGCGGCTGTTTCGAGGCGCGGTGGGAACTGCCCCATGACGTAGTTGCGGGCGGATACGATGGTCTCATCGTCGATTCCGGACTCGTGCAGGGTCTGCAGCACATCTATCGCCATATCGATGGCGTCGGTCGTTGTGCTGGTCTCCGTAAACGTGCTGATCACGACGGAGCCAGGCGTTGCCGGGCGCGCGAGCAGGGATCTTGCGCCGTACGTTAACCCGGCCTTGACGCGCAGTTCGGTGTTGAGCATGGAAGTGAAGCGGCCGCCGAAGACCGTGTTTGCGAGATTGAGTTCAGCGCGTTGCGGATAGTCGACAGCGACGCCGATATTGGCCAGCCAGAAGTATGTCTGCGTGGCGCCTGGTTTGTCGACGAGAAGAACACGGCGCCCGGTTTGCCGCGGCGCAGCAGGCACAGCAGCGACTTCGCCAGCAGCCGCACGCCAGTCGCCGAACGCCGCGGCCAGGCGGCTTTGCATTGCCTCGGCGTTGAAATCTCCCACGACCGAGATAATGAGCCGGTCGGCGCCAACATGGTTCTCGTAAAAAGCGAGCAGGTCGTCGTGCGTGATCCCAGCGAGCGAATCCTCGCTACCGCTCAGGGGATTGCCGTAAGCGTGTTCCTCGAAGAGGAACGCGTTGCCGTAACTCGGCAGCAGGTCGCCTGGGTTCGATCCCTTGGCGGCCTTAATCAGGTTGATGGAGCGGTCGCGCAGCTTTTCAAACTCATCGGGGTCGAGGGTCGGGCGTCGCAACATGTCGGCAAGCAGCTCGATCAGCAGTTCCGAGTCACGCGCCATGAAATCGGCGGAAATGCGAATCGACTCCAGCCCGGCAGAGGCGGAAAGCCGACCGCCTACCGCGTCGACAGACTCCGCGAAAACGGCCGCATCTCGTTCACCGGCGCCCTTTTCGAGTAGGCCGGCGAGCAGGTTCGCGAGGCCGTTCAGCGCTTCCGGGTCCTGGATCGCGCCGCCGCGTACCGTGGCCTGGAGCCCGACCAACGGTACATCGTGTTTCTCGCTGATCAGGAGCACGACGCCGTTGTCGAGCACGACTCGCTCATATTCGGGAAGGGTAATATCGGCGACCACGCTCGTTGCAAAGGCGCAGAGCGCAAAGGCGGCCAATCGCAGCCGGTGCAGGGTCATGTTCCCTCACCCGCAGCGCGCAGTACGCCGATCGTCATGTTGTTGCGGCGGAAGACGCTGGCCGCGACGGCCTGCAGGTCTGCGACCGTAACGGCGCCCACGTCTTCGGGAAGCGAAAACAGGTTCTCGTAGCTGCCCGTAAACACTTCATAGTTGCCGAGTGCCGCCGCCTTGCCATTGATCGTCGACAGGCTGCGCCAGTAGTCCGCGAGGATAATGTTCTGCGCCTTCCGGAGTTCGGCGCTCGTGACACCCTCGAGCGCAATTCGCTCGAGTTCCTCGAGGAATCGTGCCTCGACGGCTCCTATGTCCGCACCGGGCGGCAGTGTCAGGTAGAAGTAGACGAGCCCGGGATCGAAGCCCTCCATCTGCAGGCCGCCGACGTTGAGGGCCAGCTGTTCTTCCTCAACGAGCAGCCGATGCAGGCGCGACGATTCGCCGCCCGTGAGGATGTTGAGCAACAGTTCCATGTGGCGGCTTTCAGGATCAGCCGCGCGGCCGGCATGGAACGCCACGTGCAGTAACGGAGCTTCGGCGTCGCTTTCGATCAGGATGCGGCGCTCGCCGGCCTGCTCGGGCTCGACCGTACGCACGGGAGGCGGCGGTGTCTGCCGCGGAATCGGCGCGAAATACTGCTCGGCGAGGAGAAAGATTTCCTCGGGCGACACGGCACCAGAGAAGATCATCGTACAGTTGTTGGGCGCGTAGTAGGTCCTGAAGTAGGACTCGAGATCTTCCTGTGTCCAGTTCTCGATGTCGGAAGGCCAGCCGATAACGGGAAACTGGTAGGGGTGGGCGACGAAAGCGTTAGCAAGCATTTGTTCGTACAGTCGGCCGTCGTTGTCGTTGTCGATTCTGAGCCGCCGCTCGGAATAGACCACGTTGCGCTCGCTTTCGACGACGTCCGGATCGATCGCGAGGTTCTGCAGGCGGTCGGCCTCGAGCTCAAAGATCGTCTTCAGCGCTGACCGCGGGAACCAGTCCTGGTAGACGGTCAGGTCGTTCGAGGTGTAGGCATTGTTGGCGCCGCCGGCCGCTTCCATGATGCGGTCGAACTCGCCCGGCTCGAGGCTGGACGTGCCGTTGAACATCATATGTTCGAAGAAATGCGACAGCCCCGTGATGCCCGGGTATTCGTTACGGCCGCCGGCGCGCACGAAGTTGTACATGACGATGTTCGGTATGTCGTGGTCTGGCCAGACGACGATACGCAGCCCGTTGGCCATCGTATACGCCGTGATCTCCCGGGGCACGCCGACGCTTTCCGAAGAGTCGTACACGGGCCGCAGCGGAATCTCCTCGACGGGCTCGAGCCGCACGAATTCAAACTCGGGCAGCAGCTTCTCGCCAACCAGCGCGGCGAGTCCGAGCACCGCGAGCACGGCCACGGCGGCATTGAGCTTCTGGCCGGTCTTGTAAACGATCGACTGCGTCTGGTCGACGTCGACGCCTTTCTTGAGGCCCTCGGGCGTGATCTCGTAGACCCACGCGAAGATCAGCGACACGGGGAGACCGATCGCGAGCAGCAACAGGACGAACTCTTTGGCCCAGAACGGCGCAACCTCGCCCGATACGGCACCATCGACTATCCAGACAATGAGCAGGCTGCCGACTGCGTACAGCAGGGCAACCTTAAGCACATTGCGTCGGCGGAGCTCGGAGAACAGCGACATCTGTTTATTCTAGCCCAGCAGGCCCTCGCGGCGGTATAGGCGGGCACAGATCCAGGTCAGCATGGCGCCAAAGGCAAGCGTGCTGCAGACCGAGATCAGGACATGCAGGTTGTTGACGGGCTCGTTCTTGACCATGTCGACGAGCAGCAGGTGCTGGCTGAGACTCGGTATAAACATGAATTCCAGTCGCGGCCTCAGCGTGAGGATGCTGACGATAAGGATCGGCATCGTCGGTGCGATCAGGACCACGCTCAGCCAGGTTTGCGCCTCGCGGTAGCTCTTGGTGAACGATGCGACGAGCGTCATCAGTGCCGCCCCGAGCAGGATGAACGGCGCGAACAATAGCAGCGCGGCGAGCACGACGCCCGGGCCGAAGTTCGGGGTCATACCGAGCTGCTCGAGCGGCATGAAGCGCAGCGCGACGAAGAACGAGAACAGGCTGAGCGACAGGGATAGCGCCATGAACAGGCACGTTGCGCCGATCTTGCCGAGTATCAGCTGATCGCGGGTAACGGGCAGGCATAACAGCGGCTCGAGCGAGCCGCGCTCACGCTCACCGGCTGTCGTGTCGATGGCGAGATACATGCCGCCCATGAGGGCTGCGAAAATAAAGAAATAACTCATCATGCCGAGCAATATCGCCGAACGGCCGCTCGGTGTGGAAACGTCCACGTCATCGATGTTCAGCGGTCGCAACACCGTCGGATTGATGCCCCTGGCCGACAGGCGTACCGCAGCAAGCTCCTGGTTGTAGGCGTAAAGGGCCCTGCGTGCCCGCCGCGCTTCCCGGTCGGCGTCGGTATTCGCCTGGTCGGACACGAGCTCGACCTTCGCCGGCACCGTGTCTTCGAGCTGCTCTCCGAACCCGGGTGGAACGATCAGGACAATGTCGTTTGCGCCGGCCTTCACGGCCTCGATGGCGGCCGCCGCATCGGCAGGCCCGTCGATGACTTCGATGTTCCGGCTCTCGAGGTAGCGCATGAGGTTGGGTGCATGCTCCCGCCCGATGACCGGCAGCTCCATCGTGCGCTCGACGTCCTCGAGCGAGCGCTCGATCGACAGGTTGATCACGAAAGCGAACAGCAGTGGGCCGAAGATGGGGCCCATGATTAGCGCCGAAGCGAGCGTCCGCCGATCGCGCAGGTTGTCGATTATCTCCTTGAAAAAGACGGCGATTATCGTGCGCATCAGTCGGGCCCCACCATGTGTATAGCCTTGACGAACGCGTCCTCGAGGTCGTCGCAGCCCGTTCGAGACCGTATACCGTCAACCGAATCGTCGATCGCGACCTGGCCGTGGGCAATGATGCAGATGTCGTCGCATAGCGCGGCCACTTCCTGCATGACGTGACTCGAAAACAACACGCAGCGGCCGGCATCCCTGAGCTTGAGAATAAGGTCCCTGAGCGAGCGGGTTGCCATGACGTCGAGACCGTTCGACGGCTCATCGAGGATTACGTTCTGCGGGTCGTGGACGAGGGCGCGGGCCAGGGACACCTTGGTTCGCTGCCCCTGCGAGAAACCCTTGGTGCGGCGATCGGCGAAGTCGTCGATCTCGAGCAGGCGAACGATCTCGGCCACCTTGTCATCGATCTCGGCCTTGTCGAGACCGCACAGGCGCGCGAAGTAGGCGACGTTTTCGCGCGCAGTCAGGTGCGGGTAGAGACCCGAGCCGTGGGGCAGCGCGCCGATGCTCTGCCGTGCCTTGAGGCTGTCGCTGACGACATCGGCCTCGTCAATCGAAGCCGTGCCTTCGTCGGGCTTCAATACGGTGTATAGAATCCTGAGTGTGGTCGACTTGCCGGCACCATTCGGACCCAGCAGCCCCGTGATCTTGCCATCGGGGGCGTCGAAGCTGACGCCGCGAACGGCGCGCACTTTGCCGAAGGATTTGTGGACGCGATCGACCCGGATCATGGGCTCGGCCCCGAGAAGTCCAGGAAGAACGGCATCACGAAACTCCGGTCGAGGCACTCGGTATCCAGCGCGCCGGGATCCGCCGACTCGAAAAAATCAGCCACGATACGAGGCATGCAGCCGACCGCAATCTGTCCATGTCCCTGGTTCCTGCCGACCAGGTGTCGTGCGTTTCCGAGGTCGACCATTGCCTGGTCCGCATAGGCGGGCGGCGTGATCGGGTCCGCATCGCCCGACAGCAGCAACACGGGCAGGTCGGTTGCGAGCGGCACCTTGAACTCGGCATCGACGGGCCCTGCGGGCCAAACCGAGCAGATAGCCTCGAGTGCCTCGAGCTGGAGCCCGCCCATGTAGCTTGCTTCGAGGCCGGCGTAGTCGATGGTGGTCTTGTCGTAGAACGGCGTGTCCTCGTTGCACATCACGGCATTGTGCATGCCGAGAGCAATCGCTTCCGCAAGCGATAGCACGGTCATCTGGTACTGTGACGCGAGCGGCACGTAGTTGCCGTTTACGGCCTCGTGAACGAGCAGCGGTAACAGTGCGATCGAGTTCGGGTGGTACGCGAGCAGGCGGATCGCGCCCGCAAACTCGGGCAGGCCGAAGTTCAGCTCCTCAATGCGACCGGTGTTCGGGTGTGGCACGCTGACCAGCACGGGCTCGTCGCGCAATCGTTCTACGAGCTCGCCGAACGACGATTCGATACCCGGGAATCGCTCGTTGCACTGTGGGTCCGCGGCGCAGCGAGCCAAAATGTTATCGACGGCCTTCTGGCTCTCGGTCGCAATTTCGGGGCCGAGCGCTTTCTGCGGCGGAACGACGCCATCGAGCACTATCGTGCGCGTCGAGTCCGGGTAGCGGCGCGCAAAGTGCTGCGCAACGCGACTGCCGTAGGACACGCCATAAAGATTCAGCGCTGAGTAGCCAAGCGCCTCACGCACGGCTTCGAGATCCGTGACCGCGACGCTCGTCGTGAAGTAGGCCGGGTCGTGCGGCAGCTGCTCGAGGCAGTCTTCGATATAGCGCACGGTTTCCTCGACCGAGTATTCGCCCTCGAGGATCTCGTCATCGAAAGGGCAGTCCATGCGTGCCGAGTCTCCCGTGCCGCGCTGGTCGACGAGCAGGATGTCGCGATTGCGACGTGCCGGCTCGAAAGCGGCCGCGTAGGCTGAATAGAATTGTACGACGCCCTGGCCCGGACCACCGGCGAGCGGCACTACGGGATCTTCGGCAGGACTGAGGTTCAATGCCGGCACGACCGCCACGCGAAGCGTGATCTCGGGAGAACCCGGATCCGACGGATCCTGGGGTCGCGCCATCGAACCGCAACGCGCCTTGATACCGGGGTAGGCCGGTCCGGCACTGATGCGGCAGTCCTCGAGTTCGAGAGACTGGGCGTGGACCATGACCGCCAGGAACGCCAGCAGCACAAAAACAACCGCTCGTAACATGCGGGACCCGTTCAGCGAAACAGCGCGCTATCTTGGACAAAGCCTTGTAGATAGTAAAGTTTCTGGGGGCCGCAGGGTGGCAACCCGGGGGGCCAGCGACTAGAATCGCGTTCCGCGCGGTTATTTTTTGACCAGTTTCCACGTAACGTATGTTTGAGCAATTTGATGTCATCGTCATAGGCGGCGGACACGCCGGCACGGAGGCCTCCCTGGCCGCCGCGCGCACGGGTGCGCGCACGCTCCTCGTGACGCAGAACATCGCAACGCTCGGGCAGATGAGCTGCAACCCGGCTATCGGCGGTATCGGCAAAGGCCACCTGACCCGGGAAATCGATGCGCTCGGCGGCGCGATGGCGAAGGCGATCGATCGCGCCGGCATACAGTTTCGCACCCTGAATGCCAGCAAAGGGCCTGCAGTACGGGCCACCCGCGCGCAGGCCGATCGCGAGTTGTACCGGCGGGCGATTCGCCGCGCGATTGAAGAGCAGCCCAATCTCCGCGTCTTCCAGCAGTCGGTCGACGACCTCGTCGTCGAGGGCGACCGAGTGACGGGCGTCGTTACGGCAGAGGGCCAGACGCTTTATGCCCGCACGGTCGTGCTGACCGTGGGCACTTTCCTGGGCGGTCGAATTCTCGTGGGCCGGACCGAGAAGGCCGGCGGACGCGCGGGTGACGCGCCTTCGAACAGGCTCGCTGCGCGGCTGCGCGAAATGCCGTTTCGCGTGGCGCGCCTCAAGACCGGCACGCCGCCGCGTATCGATGGCCAGACGCTGGATTACGCCGCGATGATGGAACAACCCGGCGATAACCCTGTGCCCGTATTTTCTTTCACGGGACGGCGATCGGAGCACCCACGACAGGTGTCTTGCCACCTCACGAAGACAACGGCCGAAACTCACGACATTATCCGCGGCTCGCTGGACGAGTCGCCGATGTACTCCGGTCTGATCGAGGGCGTCGGCCCACGTTACTGTCCTTCGATTGAAGACAAGGTGGTGCGTTTCGCCGACAAGTCTTCACACCAGATCTTCGTGGAGCCCGAGGGGCTCTATACGAACGAGGTCTACCCGAACGGAATATCGACGAGCCTGCCTTTCGAGACACAGGTCCGTTTCGTGCGTTCGATTGTCGGTTTCGAGCGGGCGCATATCACGCAGCCGGGCTATGCAATCGAGTACGACTATTTCGACCCGCGGGACCTCAAGCCGACGCTCGAGACCAGGCATGTCGACGGCCTGTACTTCGCAGGCCAGATCAACGGCACGACGGGGTACGAGGAGGCCGGGGCGCAGGGCCTGCTGGCGGGTATCAATGCTGCGCGGCAAACTCGTGAACAGGAAGAGTGGTTCCCGTTGCGGCACGAAGCGTATCTGGGCGTGCTCGTCGACGACCTCATCACGCGAGGCGTAAGCGAGCCGTACCGCATGTTCACGAGTCGCGCGGAATATCGCCTGACGCTCAGGGAAGACAACGCCGATCTGCGATTGACGCCGACGGGCCGCGAACTCGGCCTGGTCGACGATGCGCGCTGGGCGATCTTCAATGACAAGCAGGCGGCCGTCGTCGCGGAGCAGCAGCGGCTTGCCGGCATCGTCCTGCATCCGTCGCGCCTCAGCGAGAATGACGAATTCCTGATCGGCAAGGCACTGCAGCGCGAGTGCCCGGCCGCCGACCTGCTGCGGCGGCCCGAACTCGACTACGCAGCCGTAGCCGGCCTCACGGCCGTCGGCGCATTCAATGCGGAAGGGCTCGACAGTGAGGAGCAGCGCGAACAGGTCTTGCTGCAGCTCGAAGTGCAGGCCAAGTACGCGGGCTACATCGACCGGCAGGAACGCGAGATCGAGAAGCACGCGAAACAGGAATCGTTGTGCCTGCCGGACGATATCGACTATGAGGCCGTCGACGGCCTGTCGAACGAAGCACGGCAGAAATTGCTGGCGGCACGTCCCGCGACACTCGGCCAGGCTTCGCGCCTCGAAGGCATGACGCCATCCGCGGTATCCTTGCTGCTCGTTCATCTCAAGAAACGGCAGCTCAAGAAGAGCGCCTGAGACGCTTATGAGAGCAAAGGTCCTGTTGCTACTGCTCGCGGCCCTCGCGGTGGCAGCGGTCGTAACCTGTTGGGAAGTACCGCGCGACGAGGGACCGGTCCTGAATCGGGGCCTTGCTGCGGAACCCGAATCGCTGGACCCGCACAAGGGACGATCTTCGCAGGCGGCGGAGGTGCAAAGAGACATTGGTGAGGGCCTGGTCAGCTACACGGAGCAAGGCGAGCTCGTCCCCGGGGCCGCGCAGCGCTGGGAGGTGTCCGAAGAGGGCACGACGTACACGTTCTACCTGCGGCCGGAGGCGCGCTGGTCGAACGGTGACCCGGTCCTGGCAGAGCACTTTGCGTTTTCGCTGCGACGTCTCGTCAACCCGGAAACAGCCTCCTTTTACGCGCAGTTCCTCGGTGATCTCGTCAACGCGACCGACATCATCGAAGGCAAGAAGTCACCGCAGACGCTGGGAGTTGAAGCGGTCGATGACCTGACGCTGAAGCTGTACCTCGACCGCCCGACACCCTACATGCTGAACCTGCTAACGCATCCCAGCACGTTCCCGATTCACCCGGGCTCGTTCCACGAACATGGGGAGTCCTTCGTGCGACCGGGGAACCTGTTATCGAACGGTGCGTACGTTCTCGAGAAATGGGTGCCGGGCTCGAACATAGCGGTTCGACGTAACGACAGCTACTGGAACAATGCAGAGACCTCTATCGAGCGTGTCGCCTATCACGTCCTCGTTGACGCCGCCGCCGAACTGAATCGCTATCGCGCCGGCGAGCTGCACATCACGTCGGACGTGCCCCCCGATTCGTTCCAGGCTGTCAAAAAGCAGTATCCCGGCGAGCTCCAGGTATCACCAACCCTGGGTGTCTATTACTACGGCTATAACCTGACGAAACCGCCATTTCGGAATTCACCCGAACTGCGCCAGGCGCTGTCGATGGCAATTGATCGCGACATGCTCGCGGAAAAGATTATCGGGCGGGGCGAAAAGCCGGCGTACAGCTGGGTGCCGCCCGGTGTTGCCAACTACGAGCCCACGCTCATGAGCTTTGCGTCTCTGACGCAGGAAGAGCGCAACACGATCGCACGCGGACTGCTTGCCGAGGCGGGCTACGGCCCTGACAAACCGCTCGAAATAGAGATTCGATACAACACCTCGGATTTCCACAGGCGCGTGGCCGTCGCGGTGCAGGCCATGTGGAGAGACGCCCTTGGCGTCGAGGCCACGCTCGTCAACGAAGAGTTCCAGGTTCTGCTTGCCAACGTAAGGGCGCGCGAAATCACGCAGGTTTTTCGGGCGAGCTGGGTCGGCGATTACAACGATGCGCACACGTTCCTGAGCATCATGCAGTCAAGCGGATCATCGAATATGCCGGCATATTCGAGCAGTGAGTTCGACTCGCTTGTGGAGCGGGCCGCGAACCAGACCGACCTCGATCGGCGCAGGTTGTTTCTCGAAGAGGCCGAACGCGTGTTGCTTGCCGATCACGCGGTCATCCCGCTCTATTTCTACGTTAGTAAACACCTGGTCTCTCCCGAAGTCAGTGGCTGGGGAGACAACGTTCTGGATTACCATTACAGTCAGCACCTGAGTCTCAGCGCGAGCGAATAGTCGCGCGACAAGCGGAACAATAACTTGCTGCGATACACGCTGGTCCGGTTACTGGGGGCGATACCGACCCTGCTGTTGGTCATCGTGCTTGCATTCCTCATGGTGCATGCGGCGCCCGGGGGGCCCTTTGACGCCGAGCGTGCTCTGCCGGCCGACATCGAAGCCAATATCGCACGCGCCTATCACCTGGATGAGCCGCTGCCGCAGCAGTTTCTGCGATACCTGTCGGGCCTCCTGCAGGGTGATCTTGGCCCGTCATACCGGTATCGCGACTACACGGTCAACGACCTGATCGGCACGGCGTTTCCCGTGTCGCTCAAGCTTGGCGCAATGGCGATGCTGCTGGCCGTGATGGTCGGTGTCAGCGCCGGAAGCGCCGCCGCGCTGCGGCAGGGCTCGTATTTCGACCGGACGGTTATGGCGTTTTCGATGACGGGTATTTCGATACCCGTGTTCGTCGTAGCACCGCTGCTGGTCCTGCTATTTGCCGTCAAGTTACAGTGGTTGCCGGCCGGGTGGAGCAGCACGACCAGCGCGTCGCGAATCGTGTTGCCCGTGATTACGCTTGCGCTGCCACAGATCGCGTACATATCGCGCCTCACGCGTGCGAGCATGATCGACGTGCTCGGCCGCGACTTTATCCGAACGGCACGCGCGCAGGGCCTCGGCACGATGACGGTCGTTCGCTTGCACGCATTGAGGCCAGCAATGTTGCCCGTGCTGTCCTACATGGGGCCGGCGATCGCCGCGATCCTGACGGGCTCCGTTGTCGTGGAAGAGATCTTCGGGATACCCGGACTCGGGCAGTTTTTCGTCCGCGGCGCGCTCAACCGTGACTACACGCTCGTGCTCGGCATCGTGGTCTTCTACGCGGCGCTGATCGTCCTCCTGAACCTCGTTGTCGACATTCTCTACGGCGTGATCGACCCACGGGTGAGGCGGCGATGAGCCTGTTCAGCAACCGAACGGTCCGGGTCAGCGGTGGCATCATATTTGCGATCGCGACGGTCGCGTTGCTCGGGCCGTGGTTGAGCCCCAACGACTACCTGAGCACGAACTTCGACCGGCTGCTGTCGCCACCAACTCTCGACGGCGCGCGTTTCTTCGGCACCGACGACCTCGGCCGGGACCTGTTCGTGCGCACGATGCTCGGCATACGGGTCACGCTGGTGGTCGCTATCGTGGCGAGCCTCGTAAGCCTCGTCATCGGCGTCGCCTACGGCGCAGTGGCGGGCTTCGTGGGTGGTCGCATCGATGCTGCGATGATGCGCGCAGTCGACACGCTGTATGCGCTGCCTTTTATTTTCTTCGTAATCCTCCTGATGGTCGCGTTCGAGCGTAATTTCCTGCTGATCTTTATCGCGATCGGGGCGGTCAACTGGCTCGACATGGCGCGCATCGTGCGCGGCCAGACATTGAGCCTGCGCGAACGTGAATTCGTGGAGGCGGCCCGGGTCATGGGCGTGAGCCCGGCGCGCATCGTGTTTCGTCACATTGCGCCGAACCTGCTAGGCATCGTTGTGGTGTATGTCACCCTGACGATACCGCAGGCTATCCTCGTGGAGTCGTTCCTGAGTTTTCTTGGCCTTGGCGTGCAGGAACCACAGACGTCACTTGGCACGCTCGTCGACGCAGGTGTGAGCCAGATGGAGGGCTCGACCTGGACGCTCCTGATACCTGGTGGGTTGCTCGCGCTGATTCTCATGTCCTTCAACTTCCTGGGCGATGGGCTGCGTGATGTGTTCGACGCGAGGCAGGAGACATGAACCTGCTCGAGGTCGAGCGGCTCTCGATTCGTTACGGCAACGAGCTTGTTGTCGACGAGCTGAGCTTCGCCGTCGGCAAGGGTGAGTCGGTCGGGCTGGTTGGCGAGTCAGGCTCCGGTAAATCGCAAACAGCGCTCGCGATTCTCGGACTCACGCCGCGCGAGGCCGTGGTAAGCGGCAGCATTCGCTTCTCGGGTGCCGATCTCAGGCGCTTGTCCGAGGTGCAGCTCAATGGCCTGCGCGCCCGGCACATCGGCATCGTGTTTCAGGATCCATCGCAGGCCCTGAACCCGTACCTGCGTGTCGGCCGCCAGCTCCGCGAGATCGTCGTGCGACATGGCCTTGGCAGCGGCACTGAGGCCGACGAGCGCGTGGTGGAGATGCTCGCAAAGGTCGGCCTGCCCGATCCCGGGCGGCAGTTCACGGCCTATCCGCACGAACTGTCGGGCGGCATGCGCCAGCGCGTGATGCTGGCCTCGGCGCTGATTGCGCAACCCGAGCTGCTGATTGCCGACGAGCCGACGACCGCGCTCGACGTCACAGTCCAGGCACAGATCCTGGAGCTGCTCGAAGAAATACGCGATAACACGGCATTGCTGCTGATCACGCACGACCTGGGCATCGTCGCGGGACGTTGCGAGCGTATGCTGGTGCTAGGCAGCGGAAGGCTCGTCGATTCCGGCGCCACAACAGCGCTGTTTGCCGCCCCGGGCCATCCACACACGAGCGCGCTGCTTGCTACCGCGCCGCGCATCGACAAGGGCGAAGCGCCGGAGAGCGTGACGGGTAAACTGGTCTTCGGTGTCGAGGCGGCAACCGTCAATTACGAGGCACAAGGTCGAAAAGCGTTACAGGCCGTGACCGACATCAGCCTGTCGCTACGCGCCGGAGAAACGCTCGCCGTGGTCGGCGAATCAGGTTCAGGTAAGTCGAGTCTCGTTCGGGCGATGCTGGGGCTCGTGCCAATGGCGGGGGGCAAAGTGGTTTACGCGGGTGAAACGCTCGGTGCCCGCGTCGAACAACGTGCTCGGGCGCAGCGCAGAGACCTGCAACTCGTCTTCCAGGATCCGATCGCTGCACTGGATCCGCAGATGCGGGTTCATGCCCTTGTGGGCGAGGGCTTGCTCGTGCATGAGCCGCAATTGACGGCGGCGGAGCGACTCGAGCGGGTCAGTGAGACGCTGGGCCGCGTCGGGCTCGATGCCGAATATCTGGATCGATTCCCGCACGAGCTGTCGGGAGGCCAGGCGCAACGTGTCGCGATCGCGCGCGCCCTCGTACTGCGTCCCAGGGTGCTGGTGTGTGACGAGGCCGTGGCGGCGCTCGACGGCTCCGTGCGAGAGCAGGTGCTGGCGCTGCTGCGACAAGTGCAGGACGAGACGGGTCTGTCGATCATCTTTATCTCGCACGATCTCGCGGTCGTGCAGTCGGTGAGCCACCGCGTGCTCGTCATGTACCTGGGGAGATTGTTCGAACTCGCCGACAACCGGGCACTGTTTTCAGCGCCGCGGCATCCTTACACGCGCGCGCTCATCGATGCAGTGCCGGTACCCGATCCGCTCGTGCCACCGCGGACCGCGCCGCTGCGGGGCGAGGTGCCCTCACCGCTGGATCCGCCATCCGGCTGTGTCTTTCATCCGCGCTGCCCGTATGCCACCCATATCTGCGCGCGCGAAGTACCGGCAACGCGCGACATCGACGGTACGCGTGTCGCCTGCCACCGCGCCGAAGAGCTCGACCTGTGAATTAAGGTCACTGTCCCCTAAATGAACTACATGCTGCCGAGGGGAATCGGCATCGGGGCGCCGTTGATCGTCAGAAGTCCCTTCTTGTACTCGGCCTCCATCTCGTAAACGTCACCGTTCTTCTTCAGGAAGCCCATGCCGACGACGGCGCCGGCCTGCGGGTTCATTTGCACCGCCATATCGACGAGTGCCTCGGGGACCGTGAGGCTGGCTGACGCTTCGGTGCCGAGCAACAGGGAACTCCAGTCGAACGTGTCCGGGTCTTCCTCCGCAACCTTTACATCGAGCTTCGTAATGACGGTGCCCATTGGCAGAGTGACGTCGAGCCGGTCGAAGCGCAGCTCGAGGCCATTCGCGAGCAGCGCCTTCAGTTCACCCTCGACGGACGCGAGCATCTGGTTGGGGTCGCCGGTTCTGCCTTGCGCGTCGAGGGCTTTCTGCAGCTCGCCAAGCGCGGCGGCGTCGGCGCCCTCGAGCGAGACGTCGGCTGCAATCGAAAATTCGCCGAATTGAGGAACCGTCTGCGAATCGAGGTTGAGTACCGTGTGCGCGTTCACGTCGCTGCCATCGATGCTCGACGTCGCGTCGATGCTGAGGCCCGAGAGCCCCCCGGCGGCCCCCGCGACCGTCTGCATAGATACGGAATTGAGTTCGAGCTTCACGTCGCCAATGGCGAAACCGAATTCTGTCGGAGCCTGCGCGCCCGAGAAGGACATGCTGCCGACCGACACAATATCGTCGCCACTCTCTATTTTCAGCGTGCCGACGTCGCCCGCAAACTCGACGTCACCGGTTGACGGATTCGTCGTAACGTCGATATTGGAGTCGCCCCATGAAGCCGACGTCCCGCCCTGTTCGTGAGAACCGGCTTCGAGCACAAAGTTCGACTGCAGCTCGCCGCCCAGCGCGACCTTGCTGAATATCTTGCCCGGCAGCTCGACGCTTTCACCATCGGGAAGCTCGACGCTCAGCGTCGATATCGCGCTACCGAGCCCCGGCGTCAGTGAGCCCTTTTCACGAGACATCGATGAAAAGGGTACGAGGCCGTGATCGAGGCGGGTATCGATGATCAGCACGGGCAGCTCGCCGTCGCCCGGCTTCGACAACAGGGCATGCAGCTGGCCGTCCTTGACCTGCACGCGGTGCTGGCCTTCCGAGGAGAACCAGCCGCGGTCGAAGCCCGTGGAAGTTACGACGATTTCGCCGCTTTCTGCGGCCGCCCAGTTGAGGTTTTCGTCGACGCTTTTCTCGGCGACCCGGCCGATGAGCCCAGGTGATACGAGCACTACGACAGCGAGGACGACGAGCAGAGCAATAAAGCCTTTTTTCACGGTAATTTCCTGTTTGGACATCGGGGAAACCGCGATCCTAGCATGCTGTGCTGAAGTATCTGTGCGCTATTGCTAGAAATTGGCGCCGAGTGCCACTACCATAGCGCCCTCACTAACACCCGAGCCCGAATCGGGTATCGAAACCGCTAAAAACCAAGTGATTACGAACATGAAGATCGTAGCCCGTGCCGCGACAATTGTGGTCGCCACCCTCCTGTTCCAGCATGTGGCGGCCGCTGAAGGCGACGCAACAGCCGGCAAAGAGCTCGGATACACCTGCCTCGGTTGCCATGGCATCGAAGGCTACCGCAACGCCTACCCGTCGTACCGGGTGCCCAGGCTGGGTGGGCAGAAGGCCGGTTATCTCGAAATCGCGCTGCGAGGCTACCGCGATGGCACGCGTCCGCACCCGACGATGCACGCACAGGCGAGCAGCCTGAGCGACCAGGAAATCGCCGATGTCTCGGCCTACCTGGCGAGCCTGGGCAGCGAGACCGTTACGGCGGGCGGGACGCCCGGCGCAAGTTTCGAGAAGGCCGCCGCGTGCGCCGCGTGCCATGGCGCGAACGGCATTAGCGTAAACGCAATGTGGCCGACGCTTGCGGGTCAGCACGAGGACTACCTCGAAAACTCGCTCAAGCAGTATCGCGACGGTAAACGAACCGACCCCGTGATGACGGCACAGGCCGCCCTCATCGCCGAGGAAGACGTCGCATTGCTGGCACGTTACTTTGCGGACCTCGAAGGTCTGGAAACCACGTTCGCCGAGTAGTCGCCACCGTGCACGCAACACAGTAAGCATGCCGGGCAGCAGCGCACAGGTCACGTCAGTCGGAGATGGCATTTTCGCTATCGACGTCGAGTACCTGCGCCCGTTGCAGGATTCGAGCCACCTGATTGTCGATGGAAACCGCGCGGCGTTCGTCGACACGGGAACCAACGACAGCGTCCCGTTGCTGCTGGACGCCTTGCAACAGCAGGACATCGATCCCGGTGATGTCGAGTTTGTTTTCCTGACGCACATCCATCTCGATCATGCCGGCGGAGCCGGGCTGCTCATGCAGCAATTGCCTGGCGCCCGCTGCGTCATACATCCGCGCGGCGCGCCGCACATGGTCAGCCCGGAACGACTCATCAGGGGGACCGAGGCCGTCTACGGCGTCGAACGCACGCGGGAGATGTACGGCGAGATCGTGCCGATCGACGAGCGCCGCGTGATCATTGCCGAGGACGAGCAGTGGATCGATTTCAACGGCCGCAGGATGCAGCCGCTCTTCACCGAGGGGCACGCACGCCACCATTATTGCCTGAACGACCCGGCGTCCCGCGGCGTTTTCACGGGGGACAGTTTCGGCATCTCGTATCGCGAGCTCGACACGGCGGCTGGCGAGTTCATTTACCCGACGACGACGCCCGCGAGCTTCGACCCGGAGGAGGCACACAAGGCCGTCGACCGCGTCATGGGGTGCGACCCGCGGCAGCTCTACCTGACGCACTATAGTCGTGTGACCGACCTGGCAAGGTTGGCGCACGACATGCACGCCGGAATCGACGCCTTCGCGGAGATGGCGCTCGAGCATCGCGACGAGCAGGATCGCGGCAAGCGGATCGAAGGCGCGATGTTCGAGTACCTGTCACGCCGTCTCGTCGCACATGGATTCAAGGGCGATCGCGATGCAATGTGGTCCGTCGTGGATATTGATGTGATCTTGAACTCGGCCGGACTCGTGTCCTGGCTCGAGCGGCTGGAAAAACGGGGATGATGTATGGATAGCTTTCGCGCGTACCGCATCGACGAAAAAGACGGCGAAATTGTCGCGGGCTTCGAGGAGCTGACGATTGACGACCTCACCGAAGGTAATGTCGTCGTACGCGTGAGCCACTCGACGATCAACTACAAGGACGCGCTCGCTGCGACCGGCACTGGCAGGATCCTGCGGCGCTATCCCTTGAACGGCGGCATCGATCTCGCCGGCGTCGTCGTAAGTTCCGAAGATGAAGAATTCCAGCCCGGTGCGGAGGTGCTGGTCAACGGCTGTGGCCTGAGCGAGACAGTCGACGGCGGGTACTCGGAGTACGCGCGCGTCGACAGTCAGAGCCTCGTCGCGATCCCCGACGGGATGACGCCTGTCGCGGCCATGCAGATCGGCACGGCAGGTTATACGGCGGCGCTCGCGATTCATCGCATGGAGCAGAACGGCCAGACACCGGACCTCGGGGCCATCGTGGTCACGGGCGCCACGGGCGGGGTCGGCAGCATCGCTATCGACATGCTCTCGGGCCATGGATACGACGTTGCGGCCGTGACCGGCAAGGCGTCCGAGGAAGCCTACCTGCGCAAGCTCGGCGCGGGCCGGATCCTGCTGCGCGACCAGCTCGACTTCGGCAAGCGGCCCATGGAGAAAGCGCTCTGGGGCGGCGCGATCGACAGCCTGGGCGGCGACTACCTGACCTGGCTGACACGCACGATGAGCTACGGCGGTAATATTGCGAGCATCGGGCTGGCGGCAAGCCCCGCACTGAACACGACGGTACTGCCATTCATCCTGCGGGCCGTGTGCCTGCTCGGAATCAACTCGGTGGACACCCCCCGGGACCTCCGGCGCGCTGTCTGGGGCCGCATCGGCAATGACCTCCGGCCACAGCATCTCGACACGATCGGTCATCGCACGATCGGGTTCGACGAGCTCCCGGGGGCTTTCCGGGCATATATCGACGGCAAGATCACAGGGCGCGTGGTTGTGGCCATTGGCTGAGGGCTGGCCGCAGCTAATTATTTACCGATTGCTCTATTTGGGAAATGACCATCGCGTGGTTTAGAATCCCGCCCCCGCCGGTTTTAATCTGCATTAAAAAAAAGATCAAAGCCGGCCCGAAAGACCCGAGCAGAGAGGAACAGCGATGAGTGCAGGAGCCCGATTCCGCGCCGCGCTCGAGGCGGAGAGCCCGCTTCAGATCGTAGGCACGATAAACGCATACACCGCCATGCTGGCCGAGCGAGCGGGCCACAAGGCCATCTACCTGTCAGGCGCCGGTGTCGCTAACGCGTCTTTCGGGCTGCCGGACCTCGCGATGACTACGGTCAATGATGTTTGCGAAGACGTGCGGCGCATCTGTTCCGCGACCGACCTGCCGTTGCTGGTCGACATCGATACGGGCTGGGGCAGCGCCTTCATGATTGGCCGGACGATCCGTGAGATGACGTGGTCGGGTGCCGCCGCGGTGCACATGGAAGACCAGGTCGCCGTCAAGCGATGCGGCCACCGCCCCGGCAAGGCGCTCGTCGAGCCAGCCGAGATGTGCGATCGGCTCAAGGCCGCGGTCGACGGTCGTATCGACAACGCCTTCGTCATCATGGCGCGCACTGACGCGCATGCCGTCGAAGGGCAGCAGGCGGCGATCGACCGGGCGGGGGAGTACGTCGAGGCCGGTGCGGACATGATCTTCGCCGAAGCGCTTACCACTTTAGAGGAATACAAACAGTTCACGGACGCAGTTAATGTACCCGTACTCGCGAACCTCACCGAGTTCGGCAAGACGCCGTTGTTCGGCACCGACGAACTCGCAGATGCGGGTATCGCGATGGCCCTGTATCCGCTGAGTGCGTTCCGGGCCATGTCGCAGGCAGCCCTGAACGTTTACGAGACGATCAGGAAGGACGGCACGCAGAAGGCCGTCGTCGATGACATGCAGTCGCGCATGGAGCTTTACGACGTATTGGGCTACCAGGCGTACGAAGACAAGCTCGACACCCTGTTCCGCGAGCAGGGCCTGAAAACAGGAGATAGAGATGGCAGCTAAGAAGAAAACCGGTGGGCTCGCCGGGGTCACGGCGGGCGAGACGCATCTGTGTACAGTTGGCAAGGAAGGCGCAGGCCTGACCTACCGCGGTTACGACATCTACGACCTCGCCGACAACGCGAATTTCGAGGAAGTGGCTTACCTGCTGCTGCACGGAAAACTGCCAACGCGCGCAGACCTCGACGCTTACGTAGCGAAGATCAAGGCAAATCGTGGTCTGCCCGAGTCGCTCAAGACCGTGCTCGAGATGATTCCCGCTGCCGCTCACCCGATGGACGTCCTGCGCACGGGTGTTTCGTTCCTCGGTAACGTGGAGCCCGAAGGCGATTTCTCGAATCAGCTCGATACCGCCGACCGCCTGCTGGCCTGCCTGCCATCGATGCTGTTGTACTGGCATCGGTTTCACACGGACGGCGGCATACGCATCGACACCGAAACCGACGATGACAGCATCGCGGGTCACTTCCTGCACATGCTGCACGGTGAGCCACCCAAAGAGTTGCACAGGAAGTGCCTTGACACGACGCTGATCCTGTACGCGGAACATGAGTTCAACGCGTCGACGTTCGCCGGCCGCGTTATCACGGGGACGCTGTCCGACATGCACTCTGCCGTGGCTGGTGCGATCGGCGCCCTGCGCGGCCCATTGCACGGCGGCGCCAACGAGGCCGCGATGGAGCTGATCTCCTTATATGAAACGCCCGGGGCGGCGGTCGAAGGCCTACACGAAAAGCTCCGCAACAAGGACCTGATCATGGGCTTCGGGCACCGCGTCTACACGACATCGGACCCACGCAATACCGTGAACAAGAGGATGTCCAGGGCCCTGGCCGACGATATCGGTAACACGGCCCTGTACCCGGTATCGGAAGCCATCGAAAAAGTCATGTGGGACGAGAAGAAGCTGTTTGCGAACGCCGATTTCTTCGCGGCCAGCGTGTACCACTTCATGGGCATTCCAACCTACCTGTTCACGCCGATCTTCGTGTGCTCGCGGATTACGGGCTGGACCGCACACGTCATGGAACAGCGTGCCGACAACAAGCTGATTCGCCCGGCCGCGGACTACATTGGTCCGCCGCTGCAGGAATGGGTCGCCATTGAAGATCGCACCTGACAAAAACACTCAAGCTGGAGATACCTGATGTCCGGAGTAATCGTCCGCTCGGCTGAACGCGCCGACTGGGACCAGGCGCTGGTCGATATCGCCGACTACGTCTGCAACTACGAGGTCGACAGCGATCTCGCACTCGAAACCGCTCACTACTGCCTCATGGACACGCTCGCGTGCGGCTTCCAGGCGCTGGACTACCCGGCATGCACGAAGCTCCTGGGACCCGTCGTTCCGGGCGCGGCGCTGGCGGGCGGCGCCCGCGTGCCCGGGACCTCCTACGAGCTCGACCCGGTCCTCGCCGCGTTCAACATAGGATGCATGAACCGCTGGCTGGACTTCAACGACACCTGGCTTGCGGCCGAGTGGGGCCATCCATCGGACAATCTCGGCGGCATCCTGGCCGTCGCGGACTACCTTAGCCGCCAGGCACGCGCCAGGGGCGAAGAGCCGCTCAAGATGCTCGACGTCCTGAAGGCCGCCGTCATGGCGCATGAAATCCAGGGCTGCCTCGCACTCGAGAACAGCTACAATCGCGTCGGCCTCGATCACGTTTTGCTAGTGCGCGTTGCAACGACCGCCGTCGTCACGCGCATGCTCGGCGGCGATCACGAGACCGTGCTCAACGCCGTCTCCAATGCGTGGATCGACGGCTGTTCCCTCCGGACCTACCGTCATGCGCCGAACACGGGTTCACGCAAGAGCTGGGCCGCGGGCGATGCAACCAGCCGTGCCGTGCGCCTGGCCCTGATCGCCATGACCGGCGAGATGGGTTACCCGTCCGCGCTGAGTGCACCGACCTGGGGCTACTACGACGTGTTGTTCAAGGGCAACGAGTTCCAGTTCCAGCGCCCGTACGGCAGCTACGTGATGGAGAACGTGTTGTTCAAGATTTCCTACCCGGCCGAGTTCCATTCGCAGACGGCCGTCGAGGCGGCCATGACGCTGCACCCGGAAGTCAGCGAACGCATCGACGATATCGAGACCGTGGTCATAGAAACGCAGGAAGCCGGCGTCCGCATCATCGACAAGACCGGTCCGCTGGATAACCCGGCCGATCGCGACCACTGCATCCAGTACATGGTTGCTGTGCCCCTGATCTTCGGCAGACTGACGGCCGCGGACTACGAAGACGACGTCGCGAGCGACCCGCGGATCGATGAACTGCGCGGCAAGATGAAAGTCAAAGAGAACGAGCAGTACACCAAGGATTACTTTGATCCCGAGCTTCGCTACATCGGTAACTCCGTACAGGTCTTCTTCAAAGACGGCACCAGCACCAAAAGGGTCGCCGTCGACTTCCCGATCGGCCATCGTGAGCGCCGCGCGGAAGGCATCCCGGTCCTCAAGAAGAAGTTCGTCGACAGCGTGTCGCCGAGGCTTGGCGAGGGGCAGTGGGGCGAGCTCGATGCGTTGTGCCGGGACCGCGACAAGCTTGCCGCAACGCCTGTCGATGATTTCATGGCGTTACTCGTTGCCTAGATTCGCGCTCCCGGTCGCGCTGTTATTGTTCATGCTGCCGTATTACGCGGCCGCCGATATCGAAGTGCGGACCAAGTTCGACGGCAAACTCGTCATGGAGGACGTGCCCGAAATACCGCGCGAGGTGCTCGTGAGCCTCATGCGCTACCAGAATATCCGCGCCGCGGTATTCCGGGCCTGGACACCGGGCAGCGACGGCATTTACGTGTCGACGGGCTTCGGCAACGTCGATTCGATTCATCGTGTCGACAAGCCCGGCGGCGCTCGTCGACAGCTGACGTTCTACAACGAACGCATCGCGGGCATCATGGGGCGGCCCCGAGGGCGCGAGTTGCTGTTCACACGCGACTCGGGCGGCAGCGAGGTCGCGCAAATTTTCGCATTCGACCCGGACAGCGGCGACGCGGTCATGCTTACTGATGGCGAGTCGCGGAATACCGCCGCGTTGTGGGATCGCAGCGGCAGCCGCATCGCTTACCAGAGCACACGCCGCAACGGTGCCGCGAATGACATCTGGCTCATGGAGCCCGCCGAGCCGGGCTCCGCGAGACTGGTGCTCGAGTCCGCGGATGGCAGTTGGTGGTCCCCGGTCGAGTTCTCGAAGAGCGGCAACAAATTGTTGCTCAACAACTACATCAGTATCGAGGACTCGCGCGTCAACCTGCTCGATCTCGACAGCGGCGAGGTAACGCTGTTCGCAGGCGGGGCCGACAACAGGAGCGGTAACCTGCCGATTGCGTTCGACGACGACAATGACGGCTTCTGGTTCATCACCGACCAGGGCGGCGAATTCAACCAGCTCGCGTGGCAGTCGATGCGGCCCGACGCCAGTCCCGAGTTCGTCACAGCAGACATCCAATGGAATGTCGCGGCAGCTGTTTTCAGCCATGACCGCAAACGGGCCGCTTTCGTGACCAATGAAGACGGCATGTCGCGCGTCTACCTCATGGACCCCGCAACCCGTGAATATCGCGTCGTAGAGAGCATTCCCACGGGCGTCGCATTCGGGCTCCGCTTCAGCCCCGATGACCGCCGCCTGGGAATGACCCTGAATACGCCGCAGTCACCGAGCGACGCTTTCGTGCTGGATCTGGGCCCCGGGCCGTTCGAACATGGCAAGCTCACGCGCTGGACGCAGAGCGAGATGGGCGGGCTCGACCGTTCGGTGCTGCGTGCGCCGGAACTGGTTCGTTACCCGACTTTCGACGACGACGACGGGGCGCCGCGCCAGATTCCGGCCTGGGTCTACAAGCCGGCCGGCAAAGGGCCGTTTCCGGTGATCATTGCGATCCACGGCGGGCCTGAAGTGCAGGCAAGGCCGTCATTCAACAGCACGTACCAGATGTGGATCAACAAACTCGGCGTTGCGGTGATTCGACCAAACGTGCGCGGGTCTTCGGGCTACGGTAAGACGTACGTGAGCCTGGACAACGGCTACAGGCGCGAGGACTCGGTTCGGGACATCGGAGCCCTGCTCGACTGGATCGGCAGGCAGCCGGACCTGGACGCAAGCCGTGTCGCCGTTCACGGCAGCAGCTATGGTGGCTACATGGTGCTCGCGAGCGCAGTCCACTACAGTGACAGGCTGAAAGCAGCCGTCGATAGCGTCGGCATCAGCAACTTCGTGACGTTTCTCGAGAACACGCGGGACTATCGTCGGGATCTCCGCCGCGCGGAGTACGGCGATGAGCGCGATCCCGGGATGCGTGCGCACCTCGAGAAGATCAGCCCGCTCAACAACGTTGACAGAATCAGCGTGCCGTTCTTCATCGTGCAGGGCGAGAACGACCCGCGCGTGCCTGTGACCGAGTCGGAACAAATGGTCGCCGCGCTTCGCGAGCATGGCAACACGGTCTGGTACATGAACGCCCTCAATGAAGGCCACGGCTACAAGCGCCGCGAAAACCGTGACGTGTACCAACAGGCTATGATGCTGTTCTTCAGGGAACATCTTATCAACGGCAACTAGAGCAGTGCGCGCAGCAGATATCGAAGCGGCGATCGGTCGATTGCCCCAGGAGTTCCCGCGAAATGCGGCCGGGAAGATGGCAGAGCTTTTGACCGAGCTCGAAAAGTGGAATCGACGCGTCAACCTGACGGCGGTCCGCGACCCCGCAGAAATGGTGACGGCTCATATCCTCGACAGTCTCGTCGCCCGCCCTTTCCTCGAGGGCCAGGATATCCTGGATATCGGCACCGGCCCCGGGTTCCCGGGGTTGCCGCTTGCGATCGCCGAGCCCGATCGCCGGTTCACGCTCGTCGACAGCAACAACAAGAAGATTATGTTCGTCCAGCATGCGGCTGGTTTGCTGGGCCTCGGCAATGTTGCAGTCGTCAAAGCCCGAGGTGAGGACTATGCACCCGGCCAGCGCTTTGATACGGTGATTGCGCGAGCGCTGGCTGCACTGCCGCGACTCGTGGAAATCGCCGGTCACCTCGTGGGAGAGGGCGGGGTGTTCGTGGCGCTGAAAGGCCGCTACCCGGCAGAAGAACTAGAAGAACTAGCGGCTCCGTGGAGTCATGAAATTGTGCAACTGGCGGTGCCGGGTCTCGAGGCGGGGTCACGGCATGCAGTTCTGTTGCGAAGAGTCTGAACGATGACACGAATTATTGCTGTAGCGAACCAGAAGGGCGGTGTGGGAAAAACGACCACATGCGTCAACCTGGCAGCGTCGCTCGCTGCGACCCAGCGGCGTGTGTTACTCGTGGATATGGACCCCCAGGGCAACGCGACCATGGGCTGCGGCATCAACAAGATGGAGGTCGAGTACTCGGCCTGCGACGTGTTACTGGGCGATGCCACGGCCGCCGATACGATCGTTTCACCGCCCGAGGGCGGCTTCGCGGTCTTGCCGGGTAATGAAGACCTGACGCTGGCGGAGGTCAAGTTACTGCAGGAAATCGGGCGCGAGATGAAGCTCAAGAAAGCGCTGGTCCCCGTGGCCGGCCTGTACGACTTCATCCTCATCGATTGCCCGCCGTCCATCAATATGCTGACCATCAATGCGCTGACCGCGGCCGACGGCGTACTGATCCCGATGCAGTGCGAGTATTACGCGCTCGAAGGTCTCAGCGCCCTGATCAACACGATCGAACAGGTGCGCGATTCCGTGAACCCGGGTCTCGAGATGTACGGCATCCTGCGCACGATGTTCGACCCGCGCATCAACCTGTCCAATGAGGTGTCGATGCAGCTCATCGAACATTTCGATCGCAAAGTGTTCCGCACAGTGGTGCCACGCAACATCCGCCTGGCCGAGGCACCGAGCTTCGGCCGCCCCGTGCTCTTGCATGATCGCTCTTCGCGTGGCGCAATTGCCTACCTCGCACTGGCCGGCGAAGTGCTCAGGCGCGAGGATGCGCGAGTGGCGCAGGCTGTTTAGGAAAAACTGATGACACCGAAAAAGAGGCTGGGCCGCGGGCTCGACGCTTTACTGAGCAAACCCGTATCGAAGACAGGCGCGGTGGCCGACGACGTTGCGGCCGATGGCGATACGCTGAAGAATATTCCGGTCGAACTGTTGCAGCGCGGCCAGTACCAGCCGCGCGTCGACATGCGGCAGGACTCGCTCCAGGACCTGGCCGACTCGATCAAGGTGCAGGGTGTGGTGCAGCCGATCGTTGCGAGGCCCATTGAAAGCAAGGGCGGGACACAGCGCTACGAGATCGTCGCCGGCGAACGTCGCTGGCGCGCGGCGCAACTCGCCGGCCTCGCCGACATCCCGGCGGTGGTTCGCGACGTGCCTGATGAATCCGCAATAGCGATGGCGCTCATCGAGAACATCCAGCGGGAAAACCTGAACCCGCTGGAAGAGGCACGCGCGCTGGACCGCCTGATCCAGGAGTTCGACCTCACGCATGCCGAAGCTGCCAAGGCTGTCGGCCGGTCGCGCGCGGCGGTGAGCAACCTGCTGCGTCTCAAGGACCTGTCGGAGAAGGTCAAGCCGATGCTCGAGGACCGGCAGCTCGAGATGGGCCATGCGCGGGCCTTGCTTGCCATCACCAACGCGACACAGCAGTACGACGCGGCGCGGCAGGTCGCGAGGAAAGGGCTATCGGTGCGCGAAACCGAGAAGCTCGTGCGGCGCATGCTCGACAAAGGCACGAGCAAGCCGGTAAAGAAAGCGCCGGTCGTCGATGCGGACATCCGGCGCCTGGAGATCGAGGTCTCGGAAAAGCTCGGCGCGAAGGTGCGCGTCGATCATTCAAAGAAAGGCGCGGGCAAGCTCGTCATCAGTTACAACAGCCTCGACGAACTCGACGGCATCCTCAAACACATCAAGTAGGTGGGGGTCACTGTCCCCTAATGTTCCCCCTAATGTCCCCATTTCTTGTCAGGCGACGTCTTCGGCCTCGCTGGCCGAATACACGCGGCGGATGATGTTCGGTAGCACGGCTTCCGAAATCAGGAAGCCCTGCATCTTGTCGCATTCGATCTGCCGCAGGAACTGGTAGGTCTGTTCGTTTTCAACGCCCTCGGCACAGACGGTTATTCCCAGGTTGTGGGCGAGCCCGGTAACGGCAGCAAGTACCGTCAGCGCTACCCTGTCATGCTGGGCGCGCCGGAGTGCCGATCCGTGGATCTTGATCTCGTCCAGCGGCAGTTGTTCGAAGGTGCCCAGTGATGTCGCGGCGACGCGGAAGTCATCGAGACAGATTCGGAACCCAAGCTCGCGAAGATCCCGCAGCGCCTGGAGATGTGGCGCATCCGGGTCGCCAAGGTCCTGCTCGATGACCTCGAACGTGAATCTCGAGCACTCGAGCCCCGCGTCCTCTACGATCGCGGCATAAGCTGTCGCCAGCCCAGGCTCGTTGAGCTGGCTGGACGCCAGGTTGATGCAGGCATTGAGCTCGATTCCCTTGCCCTGCCAGGCGGTAAGCTGTCTCGCGGTCTCACGCAACACGTAGACGCTGAGCTCTTCCATGAGCCCGAAAGCCTCTACCTCGGGCAGGAATTCGAGCGGGCCGATCAGGCCGTGCTCAGGGCTGTACCAGCGGACCAGCGCTTCCGCCTCGCGCGTCACCCACTCGGTCTCCGAGCCGCGCTCGACCTTGGGCTGGTAGCGCAGCACGAACTCACGGTTTTCGAAGGCGCCTTCCAGGTCCTGGCGCGACAACCTGAGCAGGCGCCGGCGGCAACGGCGCGCCGATGCGCTAAGGCGCTCGAAATCGAAGTTCGCTCCGATCCACTCGACGTTATCCAGGCCGGCCAGCTTGTCCACGAGCGCCGCCTGGCTGCTGCCGCGAAGGTCCCTGCGGTCGGCCGCGAGGATCACGCCGAAAGGGGTCTTCTCTTCGGCACCGGAGAGGATCCTGAGGGTTTCCGGGACGACATCGTTCTCGGCCAGCAGCACGAGGCGGCGAGACTCGCCCCGCATGAGTTCGCCGAACTTGCCCGGACTGGCGAAGAAGCTGAGGGTGAAGCTCATCTCCCGCACAACGTCGTTGAGCGAACGATTAGCGCGAACAGTTTCACTTGCAATTAATAGCATGGTAAGGATCTTATCGGCACAACCGTGTAGATATTTATACTCCGGTCTTGGGGCCCCGAATGTGCGGCGTGTCGCAATGCCGATAACGGCGCAAAACCCTCAAAAAACGGGCGGAAATGCCTGTTTTCGCGCGATCTTTGATATTGCCATGTAAGGGGCCTGCCACTATAATGCGCACGCGATTTATCAAGCCCGCCTGGAAAAAACAAATCCAAAGCGCCACACTCCGCCGGGACGCCCGATGGACGTGGCGTTTTTGGTGCCGGAGGCATAAATAGATGACTTCCACTATCGCCCGAGTGCTGATGTGGCAGTTGCTGGTCGGGCTGGGTCTTGCCGCAATTCTGTGGAGCGTGTTCGGAAACGTGGTCGGCTATTCGGCGTTGCTCGGAAGCCTGGCCTGCGTGGTGCCGAACGCCTTTTTGGGGTTGCGGCTGGTAGTACCTCGCCGGGACCCGGGAGCGCTGAAGGTTGCAGCCTGGTCCGGCGAGTTGGGAAAACTGGCGTTGACGGTAATATTTTTCACGCTTGTGTTTACGCAGGTAAAGCCGCTCTCGGCAGCGGCACTGTTTGCAGGATTCATAGCGACGCAGCTGGTGGTCTTTTCGGGCTTACTGATGCGAAGCGAAGTTGAAACGGATAATTTGAGTAACACGAATGGCAGCTGAAGGCGGACACGGCCCACAAACTTCCAGCGACTACATCAGCCACCACCTGCAGAACCTGCAGGTGTGCAAGTCCGAAACGGGCGAGTGGATCTGGAATCACTGCGCCGGCAATCCCATCGCCATCAACGTCGACTCGATGTTCTGGTCGATATTTCTGGGCCTGGTCTTCGTATTCTTTTTCCACAAGGTGGCCAGGAGATCGTCGACGGACAAGCCCGGCAAGTGGCAGGCCTTCGTCGAAATCGTCGTCGAGTTCGTCGACTCGAGCGTCAAGGACACCTTTCACGGCACTAGCCGACTCATAGCGCCGCTGGGCCTCACGATCTTCGTCTGGGTATTCCTCATGAACCTCATGGACCTGATCCCGGTCGACTGGATTCCGATGGCAGCCGGGGCGGCGGGCATCCCCTATATGAAGGTCGTGCCGACGACCGACGTCAACGTGACGTTCGGCATGTCGATCGCCGTATTCGTCCTGATTCTCGTTTACACGACCATGTACAAGGGTCCTCTGGGCATCATCAAGGACCTGACACTGCATCCAATCGAGCCGCCGACGAAGGGATGGGGCCTGATCGCCGCACCGCTCATCATCGTGTTCAACTTCGTTCTCGAGTCGGTGTCCCTGCTCGCAAAGCCCGTATCGTTGTCGCTACGACTCTTCGGCAATATGTTTGCCGGCGAACTGATCTTCATCCTGATCGCGCTTCTCGGCCTGTGGCAGCTGCCGCTGCATTTCGGCTGGGCCGTGTTCCACGTACTGATCGTGACGCTGCAGGCCTTTATTTTCATGATGCTGACGATCGTCTATTTGAGTCTGGCATCAGAGACGCATTGATTTAATTTGAACCTCCTTAGGAGAAACTGATGGAAACTGTTATTGGCTTCACGGCAATTGCTGTCGCACTTCTGATCGGCCTCGGCGCCCTCGGCGTTGGTATTGGTATGGGCCTTCTGGGTGGCCGCTTCCTAGAGGGTGCTGCACGTCAGCCTGAGCTGGCACCGATGCTGCAGACGAAGATGTTCATCGTCGTGGCCCTGCTTGACGCCGTCGCGATGATCGGTGTCGGTATCGCACTGTTCTTCGCCTTCGCCAACCCGTTCATCGGTCAGCTGCAGGCTGCCACGGGCGGCTAATAAAGCACGCGACCTGTAGGAGGCTGCCGCGGCGGCCGACAGCGCGCCCTGGGCGCGGTCCTACGGTGAATCTGTAGATGCTGTAAGGAGCATTACGTGGATATCAACCTAACTCTCATCGGCCAGACGATCGCCATGATCGTGTTTGTCTGGTTCTGTATGAAGTTTA